>Ga0179596_10000099_pt1 | contig 75503 bp, 53 predicted proteins | sample CZODoug1_1_08_16_FD_155494 | JGI IMG/M metagenome (GOLD analysis project Ga0179596, IMG submission 155494) | Vadose zone soil fungal communities from Angelo Coast Range Reserve, California, USA - CZODoug1_1_08_16fungal (Illumina Assembly) | ecosystem: Environmental > Terrestrial > Soil > Vadose... | reverse complement strand
GTGACGATCGACGAAAAACTGTTAGCGTACTTCCGATCGGAGAATAGTTATTCTTCCCTGCCACCGGCCATTACACTGTTGCCGGCTAATCTGGCCTATGTGATCTATACGTCAGGCTCTACGGGCAAGCCCAAAGGAGTGATGATCGAACATGGATCGTTGTTTAATTATTTATACTGGGCGCGTCAGACCTATATGAGCGGGGAGCTGTCCAATGGGGATTTTGGATTGTATACGACTTTATCATTCGACCTGACGGTCACGAGTTTATTTTTACCATTAATAAGCGGTCACCGGCTGGCTATTTTCAGACAGGAAGAGGTGCCGGTGTCGCTGCAAAGCTATGTAGATAGCGGTATTGGGTGTATCAAGCTGACGCCGGCCCATATCAACCTGCTGCAGGAGCTGGAAGTGGAGGGTTGCCGGATAGAGCGGGCGATTGTAGGGGGAGAGGCGTTGCTGCCGGGTCATATAGCTGTATTACGGAAGTTGAATTCTGCGATGCGGATCTACAATGAATATGGGCCGACGGAGGCGACGGTAGGGTGTATGATTTATGAAGTGCCGATGGAGGGGAAGGAGATCCTGATCGGCCGTCCGATCTTCAATACGGAGATTTATGTAATGGACGGAGCGCAGCAATTGCAGCCGGTTGGGGTACCCGGAGAGCTGTGTATAGGAGGTGCCGGTCTGGCGCGGGGTTATCTGAACCGGCCGGAGCTGACGGGGGAGAAGTTTATCGAACATCCGTTCCGTGCCGGGGAGCGACTGTACCGGACGGGGGACCTGGGGCGGTGGCTTTCGGATGGGAACCTGGACTACATTGGTCGGATGGACGAACAGGTGAAGCTGCGGGGTTACCGGATCGAATTGGGTGAGATCGAGCAGGCGCTGCTGGGTTATGAAGGGATCCGCCAGGCCGTGGCGGTAGTAGGCAAATCATTGGGACGGGAAGATCAGGAATTAGCAGCCTATTTCGTATCGGAAAATAAACAAATAACGACTGCTGAATTAAGGAAGTTTCTGATCAGCAGGCTTCCGGGTTATATGATCCCGGTTCGTTTTATTCAGTTGGAGAAAATACCTTTGACCATAAACGGTAAGGTCGATAAAAAATTACTGTTAAACGAGCAGGGCCCCAGGTTGGCGAGTGGTATAGCCTATGAAGGTCCTCAGAATGAGGTAGAAAAGGAACTGGCTGGTATGTGGCAGGAGCACCTGGGGTTGGCTCGTGTAGGAAGGATAGATGATTATTTTTACCTCGGAGGAGATTCCATAAAAATGATACGTCTGATAAGTATAATTAACAAATCGTTTAATATTGAATTCCCGATAGCTTCTTTTTATAAGAATCCAACGATAGCATCCATATCCTCGTTCATTTTACAAAAGGCCGACCTCCCCCACATCCAGGATCCGGTAAGGGGGGAGATCAATGCCTTCCTTCAAGACCTGGAAGCATCCGTTCTGGCCAATCATAAATTTCCTGACAAGATAGCCAATGTATATCCGATGAGTGATATACAAACCGGAATGATCGTTACCGCCCAGATAATGCAGAAAAACAATCAAGCTGGTATCTATCACGATCAATTTTTGTTTCAACTGGGGTTAATTGATATCCCAACCTTAACAAGTGCCATGCAATTAATGGTGAAAAAGCATGAAACCTTCAGGACATCTTTTCATCTATATGACTTTAAGAAGCCGGTGCAGATCATACACAGATCGACTCCCATTCATATTTCATTTGAGGATATTAGTGGATCGGAAAATGATCGAAGAGAATCATATATTCATCAATTCCTGGTGGACCAGCGGGAACTCAACCCTTTTATCGTTACTGAACCCCGCTTATGGCGGATCAACGTCTTCAAAATAAACCCTACAGAAGTTATTTTCGTATTCCAATTTCACCATGCCATTTTAGACGGGTGGAGTGAAAAACGATTCAGACTCGAGTTGTTCGAAATATATAACGCATTGGAGACAGATAGCACGAGTATACCTGTCCCTTTGCAATGCAGCATGCGCGACAGTGTGATATCCGACATGCTGGAATTAAGGAATAAAGACAATATCAATTATTGGAAGAATAAAGTGGCGGACTATAAACGACTGGATATTTTCTCTGGTGAACGGATCGATAATGAAGTACTAAAAATATATGATCAGGCATTCAGCGATAAAATTCTAACAAAATGCAAGGAAGATAACATTGAGCCAAAGTCACTCTTTTTCAGTGGGTATATCTATGTATTAAGCATGCTGACTTTTGAAAAAGATCTTACGGTAGGACTCGTAGCCCATAGACGTCCAATTGTGGAAGACGGTGATAAATTGATGGGCTGTTTCTTAAACAGTGTTCCCTTCAGATTCGATTTCAGTTCCTCCAAAGGCGACTCCTGGATCGAATTTATCCGGCAAATAGACTCCGATCTGCGGGATCTAAAAGGTAAAGATCGCTTTTCATTAAATGAAATTTCCATTCTCGCCGGGGAGCGCTCGCCTCAAAACCCGTTTTTCGATGTATTATTCAATTACGTGGATTTTCATGTATTATATGAGCTTTACGAAAATGATGACTTTCAGTCCAGGGAGTCCGAAAGAGAATTGGAAGACTTTTCATATCGGGACTTTGAAAGAGCGAATACATTCCTGGACTTTACTTTGAGCATAACCGGCAAGAGGCTCATGATTAAAGCCATGAACTCCAGGGCTTTACTATCAAGTCACCAGCTGGATGACCTGCTCTTATACTTTACTAATTTCTTACAGGCTTATTTACATAATTCAGAAGCACCGATCGATAACAGTATCATCCTTTCCGAAACTGAACGACAGAATTTAATAGTTGGTTTTAACGATACCTACTCGGCTTATCCAAAAAATAAGACTTTGGTGGATTTGTTTGAAGAACAGGTGGATAAGACTCCGGATGCAACGGCGCTGGTATTTTCAGATACGGTACTGAAGTACAAAGAGCTGGATGAGTTGGCCAATAGCTTTGTTCATTACTTATTGGACAAATACTCGATACAAAGAAGTGATCTCATTGCTGTTAAGCTGGAAAGAAGTAACTGGGTAATCGTAGCCATTTTAGGAGTATTGAAGGCCGGAGGGGCTTATTTACCCATCGATTCAAAGTATCCCAATATAAGGATTTCATATATGGAAGAGGATAGCCATTGTAAGGTCTGTATAGACGAGGCGCTTCTGTCGGATTTTATCTCGCAAAAGTTTATTTGGCCTATATCCCGTGTTAGCCTGGAGCAAAATTCAACAGATCTGGCATATGTTATTTATACCTCCGGATCAACCGGAAACCCCAAGGGCGTAATGATCGAACATGGCGGTATCGTCAATACGATCTTATCTATGATAGATATGTTTCGAATAGAAAAAAACAGCAGATGCCTGCAATTCGCATCTTTTTCTTTCGATGCCTCAATCGCGGAAATATTTACGGCATTGTTATCGGGATCAGGCCTCTATATGATCGGCGAAAGCTTGCGCAACGATCCTGGCTCCCTGGAACTCTATATTCAGGATAATAAATTAGATGTCGCAACCCTTCCACCGGCTTATTTGAAGTTGATGGACATAAATAAGCTAAAGGAGATGAAGGTGTTGATTACCGCAGGTGAGTCTCCTATATATGAGAATGTAAGGGATTATCTGATCTTGGGCAGTGGGGTTTATTTTAATGCTTATGGCCCGACAGAAGTGAGTATATGCGGTACAATATTTGAAATTTCCGATGTGGAAAAATTAAGATCTAAACAGATCCCTATCGGTAAACCGATCAATAACGCCCGGGTTTTCATCTTAAACAAATTTGATCAGCTGCAACCTGTAAATGTAGTGGGAGAGATTTGCATAGGAGGGGCAGGAGTGGCACGAGGATATCTGAACGGTGCTGCGTTAACTTCTGAAAAGTTCTGTGCGAATCCGTTTGCAACTGGCGAACGCTTATATAAGACCGGCGACTTGGGAAAATGGTTGCCGGACGGGAATATCGTGTTTTTCGGAAGAAAAGATAATCAGGTGAAGATCCGTGGACATAGGATCGAACTGGGAGAATTGGAGAATCTGCTCTTGCAAAAAGAACATATCAGCACGGCTATAGCCCTCTTAATTGAAAATGAAAGTAATGAGCAGAAATTGGCTCTTTATTATGTATCGGATCAGGAAGAAACTGTCACGGGATTACGCAGATACCTGGAGGAAAGGTTACCTGCCTATATGTTGCCTGATGTTTATATGCCTATGGAAGCCATGCCGCTGACATCTAATGGAAAGGTGGATAAGAAGGCGTTAGCGGTTTTAAAAGCCATGGATGTCTTATCTGGAGTTGAATACGTGGCGCCGATTGGTAGTATAGAAGAGAAATTAGTTGCTATTTGGCAGGAAGTGTTGAAGAAGATGCCCATCGGAGTCAAAGACACCTTTTTTGAAGTCGGAGGGAATAGTATAAAAGCGATACAGTTAATATCCAGGATCAGAAAGGAGTTCAATATAGATCTTGATGTGGCAACCTTATACCACAATGCCACCATCGAGGCTATAAGAATAAAAATAGAAGATTTTTCATGGATAAATATACATTCAGAGGAAACTCAGGATAATGTTGAAAGATATTCTTTTTAAAAAGAAACCCAAACGTTCTTAACAGTTACTCCAAATTTATGGCACCCGCACTGATAAACAAGCTTAGAGCCCTAAAAGTAGAAATTGATGTCATTGACGGCTTTTTAGACGTTAAAGCTCCCAGAGGTGTGATGGATAATTCATTAATGGAAGAAATTAAATTGCACAAAAATCAATTAATTGACTTTGTTAACCTGCATAAATCATACAAACGGGGCTATTTCGATATTGAAAGGGCTGCGGATCTGTCTGATTATCCTTTATCCCCGGCCCAGCGGCGTTTGGCTATTTTAAGCCAATTCGAGAAGGAATCGGTTGCGTATAATATACCCACCCATATTTTGTTGCCGGCTAATCATAATATTGAAAACCTTGAGATGGCAATCAAATGTACGATTGAGAGACATGAAATCTTACGGACTGTCTTCAAAGAGAATGCCGACAAAGAAATACGTCAATTTATATTATCCGCGGAAGAACTTGGATTTGAGGTGTGTCATAAAGATCTGAGAGGGATGGATAATCCGCAAAAGGTAGCAGAGAGCTATATGGAGGAAGACTCCGTCATACCCTTTAATTTAGAAAAGGGGCCTCTATTACGCGTGGCTGTTCTGCAGCTATCCGATCAGCATTCCTTATTGTATTACAACATGCATCACATAATAAGCGATGGCTGGTCTACCAATGTCCTTACTAAAGATATTATAGCTTACTATGACGCCTTTAATTCTTTCCTTCAGCCGCAATTGCCTGTGCTGCGGATTCAATATAAAGATTATACCGTATGGCAATTAAATAGGCTGGAGGAAGAATCGGCACAACGTCATAAAGAATACTGGCTTCAGCAGCTGGCTGGAGAATTGCCAGTTCTGGACCTGCCTGTGGGTAGACAACGGCCAATACTAAAAACCTATACGGGCAGTACTTTGGAAACCTATCTGACAAAAGAACTGGCTTCTGAACTTAGACTTTTTTCCCAGGAGAGGGGCGGAAGTCTTTTCATAGGACTGCTCGCTGTTCTTAATGCCTTATTTTACCGGTATACCTCGCAGCACGAATTTATAATAGGAAGCCCTTTGGCCGGACGGGATCACGTAGACCTGGAAAATCAGATTGGATTTTATGTGAATACAGTTGCTTTAAGAAATACCGTTGAACCGAATGATAACTTCGAAACATTGTTCTCAAGGGTTAAAATGACGACCTTCAAGGCATTCGAACATCAACAATATCCATTCGACCGTCTGGTGGAGGAATTAAAATTAAAACGGGATGCCGCCAGGAGCCCGGTATTCGATGTTTTGATGGTACTTCAGGACAAAGAGGAAACAGAGCCGGTATTATCAAAGGAAGATACAGATCTGATCATCGATAGAGGGCAGGAGCAAAGTAAATATGATTTATGTTTTATTTTTCAGGAAGAAGGTGCATTCATTTCAGCAAAAGTTACTTTTAATCCCGATGTATATGAGGCGGATATAGTCCAACGTTTTCTTGTACATTTCAAGGAGATGGCCGGGCGTTTGCTCGCTTCCCCACATAACAAAATAGAGCCCCTTGAGTATTTTCAGGGTGCAGAAAGACACAGGCTTTTATACGCATTTAATAAAACCCGGGCGGACTATCCCAAAGAGTTTACAGTATCAGGTGCATTTGCCGAACAGGTCAAAAAAACTCCCGATGCTATCGCAGTTATTCATCAGGATAAAAGGTTGACATATGATGATTTGGATGGTCTGGTTCATAAATATTCCGATTTTCTGTTCAGTGAATTATATGTCAGGAAAGGCGATCGGGTCGTTGTAACATTGGACCATGATCATCAACTGCTTGCCATATTATTGGCGGTTATGAAAATTGGAGCTATATATGTGGCGATAGACCCAAGGACGCCAATGGAAAGGATCTCCTATATTCAAAACGACTGCAAAAGCGTAACCAGGATCGATCAAAATATTCTTTTCGCAATGAATGCCCACATGCCTGTGGTAACAGCCTTCCCGTTGCCGGATAGTAAGGGAGATGACATCCAGTTTATCATTTATACGTCCGGGTCGACAGGACATCCTAAGGGAACTTTAATTAAATCAAACAGCATCAGCAATCGTTTTACCTGGATGTGGGAGAAATACCCTTTCAGGGACGATGAAATCTGCTGTGCTAAAACTTCTATCAGTTTTGTCGATCATATCTGGGAATTTTTTGGCCCCTTGCTAAAAGGTATTCCGCTGGTATTTTATGCAAAAGAAGAAGTGCTCAACAGCGCTCAGTTCATTAAAGACCTGGGAGAGAGGAATGTAACCAGGATAGTTCTGGTACCGACCCTGCTTCGGGAATTGATCCGACATGCCGGATTATGTCGCCAGTATCTCACAAAACTAGATTTATGGATTAGCAGCGGTGAGGCCCTGAAAAAAAGTGATGTTGAAAAATTTTATGATACCTTTCGCCGGCAACAGGTACGACTCTTAAATATCTACGGCGCTACGGAAGTTACGGCAGATGCTACCTGCTACGATACTTCTTTTGACTTCAACAAATACAAAGAAGATAATTTAACTGTTGCCCCGCTCAGGGCATCAAAACGGGAAATTATTCTGCTTGGGCAGCCGATATTAAACTCCCAGGTCTATATTATGGATGAATCCCTGAATATTCTTCCATTCGACATTGCCGGGGAGATTTGTATCGGAGGGGCCTGTGTGGCCGCCGGTTATATTAATACGCAACAGGGACGGCTTAGATTCCTGGATAACCCTTATGTGCCCGGAGACAGGTTGTACAGGACCGGAGATCTTGGGATATTGGATACTGATGGTAATCTGAGCTATGTCGGAAGAAAAGATGATATGGTAAAAATAAATGGGAATAGGGTAGAATTGGCTGAGATAGAATACCACCTCCAGGCGAGGAAAGGTGTGACCGGCTGCGCGGTTCTTTTTAAAAAAATGAGACCCGACGACTATAAATTGGTGGCCTATCTGGTGTCCGGACAAAGAGAGAATACATCGGATCTAATGCGGTATTTATCCGAAAAGATTCCTATGTATATGATACCTTCCTTTTTTGTTCAGGTTGAGGAAATGCCGCTGACATCCAGTGGAAAGATAGATAAGAATGCATTACCAGACCCCGAAGACCTGTTTATGACAACAGGTATGAATTATGTAGCTCCGGAAAGCGAAATTGAATGCAAACTGGTTGCGATGTGCGAAAACCTCCTTAAAAAGGGAAGGATCAGTATTATTGACAACTTCTACCATATTGGCGGAGATTCGATAAAACTGATACAGTTATTATCGCTTTTGAAAAAGGAAGGATATAATATCAGCCCACAGCTTATTTTACAAGCCCCAAACCTGGAATCCATAGCCAGAATACTCGAGTCCGAAGAATATAAAGATGAATTGCCGACCGGCAAATATTCTCCCGGAACCGGCAATGCCGTTGCCGACAAACACTGGAGTATAGGAGATAGAGTTGAAATTTCCGAAAACCAGAGATATATGATGACAATGGCTACCTCACAAGGTACGCTCGGGCCATTTATTTTAGAGGCTTACGATAAAGGTCTGTTTGAGCTGGAGTTTCGCAGATTTTTATCTCGCTTTTTGGAAATTAGTATTAAATTTATAAAGGAAGATGATAAGGTATATCAACAATGCGTATCTTATAATGACATACAAATGGATATCACTTATAAATATATGGATCTCCAGGATCAGTCAGTGATCAGCAAGGAATTAAACAGCATCTATGAAAAGGAATATGACCTCTTCAATGGGGAGTTATTCAGACTGTTTGTCTGGACTGATCTAAACCACACACATAAGTCATTGCTTTATGTGGCTATCAGCCATTCACTGACGGATTTGTATACGAATAATATCCTCAGTGATGCCCTCGCGGTATTTATAGACTCTCATAAATTGCCCGGGACCGGGAAAAAACTTTCCAACCTTCATTTCGCAGAGTGGCAAAGGGATTATCTGACCACAGAAGCCGGAAGAAAATCGAGGGATTTCTGGGAAAAATATCTAACGGATATTGCACCGGTCTGTCAGAAAATCCTGCCTGAGCAGAAAACAAAATACATCGATCAGACTATTTTAATAACTGGCTCTGTTTTTGAATTGATAAAAGAGCTTTCGAGGAATCTGAATATCTCGGTTTCGGCTGCTTTTATAGGATTCCATCAATTACTTATGAAACAGTATTTTGATGAAGTTGTAGATTTCCAGTTGATCATTGTTAATGGGCGTGATAATGTGATCGATGATATAGATACTTCTTCGGTTCTGGGGGTAATGAATAATTTTCTGCCTGTCAGGATAAACAGAAAAATACATGATACGCCTGGCGCCTATTATAATGAGGTGAACTCTGATTATGTATGCATCCGCCAGCATCAGGCAATTCCTTATGAAATTATAAGGAAGGATTTTTTGGAAGTAACCGGAAAGAATATTGACCTTGCTGACATCGGGTGTATAAATTTCCAGCAATTGGAAGGAGAATTCAACGAAAATAACTCGGCGCTGCTAAGGATCGATTCCGCTATGTTAAATCGAAATATCCATTTGGATATGACGTGTAAACTGAGATCGAATGGCATAGAGATCTTGTTGACCTGTAAAGAGGATATTTATAAAACGAATAAGGCGTCTTCTTTAAATCTGAATTATTTTATTCAGAATATGATTAATAGCATGACTGTTGTTCCGTGGTATGTAATTCCTTTATAGCCGGGCCATAATATTATTAGTGTATATTCAAAATGTTCCAGAATTTGAGAAAGATAAACCTTATACTCCTGTTTCTTGCTCCATTTGCAGCATTCTCCCAGGTTATATTAACTGGCACCGTCAAAGACTCTAAAGGCAGTATTGCATTTGCAAACATAGTTTTGCAGGATTCATCCCAAAAGAATGTAAAAGGTTCCGTCACCGATCAGCATGGGGGCTTTTCAATCAGCCTGGCGCCGGGAAAATATACGCTGACTGTCAGTTATATAGGGTATAAAAAATGGACTAAGGACATCGTCGCAGCCGCCGATCTCAATCTGGACAGCATTGTTTTAGACCCCGATATCAAAGACCTTAACCAGGTTGTAATCAAGGGGCGGAAAAACCTCATAGAGTTCAAACCGGACCGTTTGATATTTAATGTCGAAAGCAGTGTCTCTGCTAGCGGAGGAGATGCCTTGAGTGCTATTGCTTCGGCGCCGGGTGTCGTGGTTCAAAACAATAATATCAGCATGTTGGGTAAAGGGTCTGTTCGCGTCATGATAAACGGACGGATGGTAGAACTGTCTGATGACGATCTGACAAGCCTGCTTAAATCTATTTCTGCCAGTAACATAAAGAGTATTGAGGTCATTACCAACCCTCCTGCGAATTATGAAGCGGGTGGAGACGGAGGGTTGATCAATATCAATCTGAAGAAGGGACTTGCCAACTCATGGAAAAATTCAACCGTCCTGTCATATGATCAAAATACGTATGCCGCTTATGGATTACATAACAATTTTTTATATAATAAGAATAAGATTAGGTTCGCTCTTAGCGCCGGCGGTAAACTTGGCGATACGAAAGTTATACAGACTTTGAACACCTTTTATCCCAGCGGTCCCTGGAATCTTAGATACGATGGCAGGCAAAAGGCGGATAATGCTTCCGGACTTGCTGCATTGGACTATGATATTTCATCTCGGACCTCTATAGGCATTCAATACCTGGGAAATTATAATAATTCAGGTAGCGGGGACCAGACAAATATTAAAATGTATGACACCAAAAGTACGTTCGATTCCTTATTATATAATAATGGCAACAGAGCTATAAATTCCCATAGTCATACCCTAAACATGCACCTGGTTTCCAGGCTGGATACACTGAACAGGAGCATTTCTTTCGACCTGGATTATTTTACTTACAATTCTAAAACCGATAATAATTTTTTGGCGAGGACTTTTTTACCCGATAAGGAGCTTATAGATACCAATTTGGCAGCCAGAAATATATCAGATCAGAACATAGATAACTATAGCGCCAAGGTGGATGTGGAGCACCCTTTGAAATTTATTAACCTGTCCTATGGAGCCAAGGTCAGTTTTACCCGAAGCAGAGCCAATATATTATACTACAATACCATCCCTGAAGTCCCCGTATTGGACCCTAAGCAGTCTAACGGATTTAAGTACAACGAGGATAATCAGGCTATCTATGTAAGTGGAGATAAAAACATAAGTTCCAAACTCACTTTACAGCTGGGCCTCAGGCTTGAAAATACTCAGACGAAAGGGTATTCTGTGACCTTAAATCAATCAAATACTAACAATTACTTGAAATTATTTCCTACGGCATATTTCCAATACAAACACAACGACGATAATAGCTTCCTGCTAAATTATGGCAGGAGGATCAATAGACCCGCGTTCGGCCTTTTAAATCCGTTCCGCTCATATATCAATAGTAACAGCTATTCGGAAGGTAACCCCTTTTTAAAGCCCTCTTTTAGCGATAATCTCGATTTTACCTACGTCTATAAAGGGAAATTAAGGACCAATGCCTTTTTTAATATTACCTCTGCCGGATATGGCCCCATATTCACGTCGGATTCAGTAACGAAAACATTGATTATAAGTAGAAGGAATTACCTAAAAGAATATTACTTCGGGATAGGAGAAAATTACACGGCGAATTTAACCGACTGGTGGCAAACCCAAAACTCTCTATATATAATGGGGTCCGATTCTAAATTTAGCACCGGCCTTAATGCTACTCCAAAGAACAGTGCAGAATTTTATTTTTCCACCGACAATACCTTCTCATTAAGCAAATCGACGAAATTTGAAATAGATTATACCTACATATCTTCCTACAAACGGGGGCTGTACTCCTTTGGATATTTATCTGGGTTGAATTTGTCTGCCAGACAAAGCCTGCTCAAAGATAAAATGCAGCTTTCTTTTCTTATAAATGACCTATTTAATACCGCTTACCTGAAAGATTACACTTCCACGATCAATGGGATAAAACAGGTTTACAGCGAAAACAACGGCAGCCGCTTCTTCAGAGTTTCACTGACCTATAGCTTCGGGAATAACAAGATAAATGTCAGACAAAGAGACTTCGGAAATGAAGATGAAAAAAGTCGCACTGGGAACTAACGACAGAATATATATGCGTCATAAATTTAAAGCACAATTATTCTTATTGCATTTCGCCGGAGGGAGCTGCTATTCTTTTGATTTTCTAAAGCCCGACATTCATCCTGAAATTGAATTTATTCCATTGGAATTACCCGGGAGAGGCAAAAGATTCGGGGAAGACCTGCTGAAAAATAAGCAGGATACCATCGATGATTATGTAAAACAAATTAAATCGAGGAGAAATGACCGGCCTTATCTGATCTATGGACACAGTATGGGAGCGATAATCGGGTTGTCGGTAGTTAAAGAAATGGAAAGGCTTAAAGATGACCCGATCATGCTCATTGTATCAGGGAATGCCGGACCCGGTGTGGAAGACCCGGAAGATGAATTTGCAGGCATGTTACCCGGAAAATGCTATTTGATGAATGACCCTGATTTTAAAAAGGTACTTCATAAACTGGGGGGTATCCCCGAGGAAGTACTGGAAAATGAGGACTTATATGACTTCTTCAGCCCAATTATACGAGCCGACTTCGGCGTTTTGGAAGACGATCTTTTTTTCGAAAATGAATTATGTATCAATACTCCAATCTGGGCACTGATGGGGGATAGGGAGTCAAAATCCTGCGAAATTCAAAACTGGGGAAATTTTACAAACGCAGGACTCGCGAATAAAATATTTGAAGGGGATCATTTTTTTATTTATAAACATGCGCAGGGATTGGCTGATATCATTAATAAATCCTGTGAAGTTTTAAGCGGTTAAAAAAATATAATATGAAAGGAAGTAATTTGAAGAATAAACAAGCGAAACTCATTCCTACGAGATCAGTGATTGGGTATACTATATTGGCAGTTATTTCTGGATTGTCCGGTTTTGCATTCATTGCAACCATCAATAAAGTTATTAATGCGTCTATAACTTCCGGTCTTCCTAAAAATCCTGCCCCCTACTTATGGACGTTCCTGGGCATTACGGTTGTCTTTTTTATAACCAGGCGGTGGTTGTCGGGGGGCATCATTAATCTTTCGCAGAAAATCTATTGGAATATCAGAAGGGACGTAATAAAATTAGTGCTCGAGGCTCCCTTTGGGAAACTACAGCAATATAAAAGTGAAGTCTATTCAACCTTGACGGTAGACGCAGGTAATATTACGAACGCCTCTTTCATGGTGATTACCTTTTTATCGGCCATCATTCTTATTGCCGCTTGTCTGATCTATATGGCTTTTCTGTCTTTGGCCTTATTTGCTATAAGCCTCGGAGTCATAGCGATCGCTATCATCCTCTACCTGCTCAGATCACGAAAAAGCGACAAACAGTTCAAGGACGTAAGGGATATGGAAAGGAATTTTATGGATATTTTTACCACTATTTTAAGTGGTTCCAAAGAAATAAATATAAATCCCCAGAAAGGTTTTGATATTTATGACAGAAAACTTGTAGGCATTATCGAAATGGGAGAACGGACCAATGTAAATGCTTTTCTGAAATACCTGAACAGCGAATTGATTAGCCAGTTGTCATTTTACTTCCTGATCACCTATGTCCTTATTTATGCCGGTGGACAATTCAACATTCCTTTCGGTATCATCGTAAGTTTCGTTTTCGTCTTATTATTTTTATTGGGGCCTATTGTAAGCGTCATGACCATTATGCCGGCTATGAGCAGGGCGGCTATTTCCTTAAAAAAGATGACTGAACTGAGAAAGGCACTTGAGAACCTGGAAAACGAATCCAGTGCAGAAAAAGGAAAAGAAGGGAAACATCATGATTTTAAAACGATTGAATTCAGAAATTTCTCATTCTCTTTTGGAGACGAAAAATTTTCGGTCGGACCCATAAATCTGCGCATCGACAGGAATGAAGTTGTTTTTATCTACGGAGGAAATGGGGCGGGTAAAACCACTTTTATTAATGCGATTTTGAAGTTATACGATATAGATAGCGGAGAAGTATATGTAGATAACCGCCTGATTCCTCTGGAAGAGATGGATGAAATAAAAGCAATGTTCTCGCCTATCTTCAGCGATTTCTATCTCTTTGACGAATTTTACGGGATAAAGGATGTGGATTTGGTAAAGGCTTCCAATCTTTTGAACTTATTTGAATTGAACGAGAAAGTCACTATTGAAAACGGCAGGTATTCCGTGATCGATCTATCAACAGGGCAGCGTAAACGTCTCGCCCTGATCAGCGCTCTGCTGGAACGAAGGCCTATCATGATTCTCGACGAGTGGGCAGCGGATCAAGACCCTCAATTCAGGAAGAAGTTTTATAACGAGATACTGCCTTTGATTTCCCGGGAAGAAGATAAAACTATTATTGCTATAACCCATGACGATAAATATTATCATCTGGGAGACAAACTCCTAAAAATGGAATATGGTCAACTCATCGAATCGAATAAATCGGAATTCGAAATCGCCTTTTAATCAGCAAAACCACCAATTCCCAGAGAAATGAAAATATTCAAAATGATCGCGGCTCTGGCCTTAGGCATGGGCTGGATATTAGCAACCTGCTATAAATATCAGCCATTTAACTCGGTCGGCGCACTGCTGACATTTAGATCCGGATTGCTGCATGTTTCGTATAAAGAGGATGCGGTGCAACAAGGTGAAGCCTTATACAAACCGGAAATTCATGTAGATGGATCAGGAGTTCCGCATATTTATGGAAAAACCGATAAGGATGTGAGCTTTGGACTGGGATACATGCATGCACGGGACCGCTATTTTCAGATGGAAATGATGACCCGGACGGTTCAGGGAACTCTCTCGGAGTTCTGTGGCGCAAGGACTTTTAGCCTGGATAGCTTCTGGAGGCCTTATGAATTTGAGAAAGAATCAAAAATTTTATTGGATGAATATAAATCCGCTGCACCTGAGTTCTACTCCTACCTGTTAGCCTATTCTGAAGGAGTGAATGCTTTCCTCAATAGTAACATAAGTTTTGATCCGCTTTATACAATCTTTGGTGAGACTCCGCAGCCCTGGAAGCCGGAATATTCTTTAATGGTTACCTGGTATATGAGTTGGTCGCTTTCATATTTTGATCATCATATTGCTCAAAATGAGCTCCTTACCAAGCTTCCGGCAGATGTTTTCAACTATTTTTATCCATTGCAGCCAGGAGGACTCATTCCCATCTTACCATCAGGAAAGAAAACAGAAGTGAGATTGTCAAAAGACCTGACGGGAATTCCCGGAGTAAAGAAAAGCTCCGATAATGAAAGGATTTCTCCTTTTGAGTTTAGCGAAGGAATAGGTAGTAATAACTGGGCGCTCAATCCTGCTAAAACAAAGAGTGGCATATCTATATTGGCAAATGATCCCCATCTATATCTTACCTTTCCGGAAGCATTCTATGAAGCACATATGGTTTCCCCCGGATTAAATATTTATGGGTTTTCCATCCCGGGGTTACCTGTCATAGTCAGCGGTCATAATGACCTGGCCGCCTGGGGTATCACCAACGGCGAGTGGGACCTTGTAGATCGTTATCAGCTAAAAGTAAGAAACGACAGCCTATATTTATACCATAACAATTGGGTACCCATTGAACATAAAAACTACAGTATAAAGGTGAAGGGGGGCAGTGAAAGGCTAATCCGGGCTGAAAATTCCATCCAGGGAAAAGTGATCAGGGAACAAGATGGTCTATATTATGCCCAACATTGGTATGCTGCCGATAAAAGTTATTCCGCGAAAGCGATCTATGATCTGATGCAGTGCCGGAATTGGGAAGAATTTAAAACAGCCTTAAAAGGATATGGATATCCTCCGCAAAATTTTATTTATTCGGATGTTGAAGGAAATATCGGGATGGTATGCGCAGGAAATTTACCTGACAGGATTGCTGGTTACAAAGGGCAACTTTTGGATGGGACACTCGAATATAAGCCGGTCAGTACTGTGGATTCTCAATGGTATAATTATAATCCGGCGAAAGGCTATTTATTTTCTGCAAATCAGCAGCCCATACAGAACGGTTTCTATTTTGGCGCCTACCAGGGTGAGGATGATTACCGGGTACGGCGTATAAATACCTTGCTGCAAGGGAAAAGTGACTGGAACCTCCAGGATATTGAAAAAATGCAATCGGATAATGTTGATCTATCCTATTTTATGTTCGAGGAACTAATAACTAAATTTCAGGTTCCGGCTAACCACAAGGAGCTGGTTGGGAAATTGGCCGATTGGGCCGGAGATATGCAAGCTACCAGCAACCAGGCCCTTTTATATGAGGCTTTCCACTGGAGCGCTGGGATGGAGGCCGAAAAGTTTGCCAATAAATACCTTAAAGTAGAACGCCCTCCGTCTTTACTGAATTTTTTGAACTATTTAAACGATGATAGCTACATTGTTCCTGACAGCCCTCCAAAACAGGAGCTATTTCTTGACATACTCAACAAAGCAGATTCTGCTATACAAAGGGTGATCGGACCAAAATGGAAAACAGCAACTTACAGTGATCTATCAGCTATCTCCATTGAAAATATTTCCTTTATTCCCGGATTTGGCGAGAAAGTACAGGATGTGGGGGGAAATTCCAATACTATAAATATGAATACTCATTTCTTTCATCCTGTATTCAGGGCCGTGTATGAAATGAAAAAGGGGAATATAAAAGGCTATTCGATTATAGCGGGCGGGCAAAGCGGAAAAATCAACTCCAGTCATTATACTGACCAGTTATCATTGTGGAAGAACGGCAAATATAAAGAAACCCAGTTTTCTGCTACTCCTTCAGGGCTGAGAAATATAACCAACCTAATAATTTTCCGGTAATGAAAAAAATAATCAATTATTGGCCATATGGCCTGGCGTTACTGCCTCAGTTCATTTTCGCGGATTATAGCTGGGTGATAATATCAGTAGTCGCTATAGGGATGATCTCTACCCGCTTCATCGGCGCCAGGAATGTATTCTGGAAGATGTTTATAATTGAATTGATCCTGTTTTCATTGTTTTTTTTTATTGTTCGGGATAGACTATTCTATGTGAAAGGCGTATTGAAGTATTTTGAAATGCCGGAATTTCTGTTGCTGCTGGTTCCCCCCGTTTTCAATGCTTTAAATACTGCCGTATTATTTTGTGTCGGCCGGGAGTTGGTCGGGATCACATTGGGTGGTAAAAAAGGATACTTTCGTAAAACCCGTAATGAGATTTAGTATTATCCCTAAAAATTGGCTTCTCTTTTTAAATTAGTTTTAGGGCATCAGGATCTTTACCGATTCGTACTGCGGATCTGTCCATCTCAGAAGTTATCCTATATTTAAATTGACATTTAGTGCTCCCCAAATAAGGATAAGTTCGCTACTTACCGTAGCGGTAGCCTTAGGGCATTGTCACAGCTGACATCTTCATGACCGGTGCTTCCCAATATTTTCGCAAAAAGATTTTCCGATAGGCAGCCGCCATTGGCTATGGGCATCTTTTTGATTATTAACCTTCACTTTTATTCAAATGCAAAAGTACAAATCATTTGGCATCAGGAATTTCAGGAATATACCCCAGGTCCAGGCAAGACTAAGCGAAGAAGAAAAAAAAGAAATAGAAGTAATTGGAGCAGTCTTGCCATTCAGAACTAACAACTTTATTGTTGATGAACTGATCGACTGGGACAATATCCCGAATGATCCTATGTTTCAACTTACCTTTCCACAAAAGGGCATGCTTATCCCAGAACATTTCAAACAGGTTTCAGCTCTTCTTTGGAACTATGGATCTGAAAAGGATGTCCGGTATACTGTTAATAATATCAGGGAACAGCTAAACCCTCATCCGTCCGGGCAAATGGACTATAACGTACCGTTTCTCGATGGCCAGGAAGTCAAAGGGCTTCAGCATAAATATGAAGATACGGTCTTGTTTTTCCCCAGCCAGGCACAAACCTGCCATGCTTATTGTACCTACTGCTTCCGGTGGCCGCAATTTATCGGAAACGAAGAGTTAAAGTTTCAGACTGGAGAAATCGATCTCCTGATAAGATACCTAAAAAGGCACCCGGAAGTGACGGATGTTCTGATTACGGGTGGCGACCCCATGATAATGAATGTCGAACGACTGAAGCAATATATCATCCCTTTGCTGGACAGCTCGGTTCTGCCTAACCTGCAGACCATCCGGATCGGAACGAAGTCATTAAGTTATTGGCCTTATAAATATACTACGGATATCGAATCCGACGATCTGATGAGGTTATTTGAGACTGTGGTTAACGCCAATAAGAATCTGGCTATAATGGCTCACATCAATCATCCCGTTGAACTCAGACCCGGAGCGGTACAGGAGGCGATCAGGCGCATTTTGCGAACAGGAGCCCAGATCAGAACGCAGGCCCCTGTTATGAATCATATCAACAATAGTTCGAAAATATGGAAAGACCTCTGGAATGAGCAAGTCCGGCTTGGATGTGTGCCCTATTATATGTTCATAGCCCGGGATACAGGCGCTCAGAACTATTTTGCCGTACCTCTTATTGATGCCCTACGGATTTTTAGCAAAAGCTATCAGGATATAAGCGGCCTGGCCAGAACAGCCCGAGGCCCCTGTATGTCAACGACCCCAGGTAAAATCCAGATCCTTGGCGCTGCCGATGAGGGTGGAGAGTCTTTGCTGATGTTAAAGTTTCTTCGGGCAAGACGAAAAGAATGGACGGATAAAATCTTTTTTGCAAAATATGACGATCAATCCATATGGTTGGATGATTTAACTCCCGCGTCAGGTTTTGAACATTTTTTTTATGAAAAGGATTACTCGGAAACGTTATTAAATAACAGATAACCATGGCCAAACATCTTATTAACTCTATCTCTGTATGTCCCGATCCGGTTAAGATTTACCCGAAAATGATCAGGGGTAAAGGTGCCTGTTTGTATGACCAGGATGGCCGGGAATACCTGGACGCCGTCAGCGGAAAGGCAGCAGTAGCCAGTATTGGCCATGGTTGCGGGAATATTGCAGATGCTGTGGCCAGGCAAATGAAAGAACTCTCTGTTTTTCCGACCTATTCTTTTGAATCTCCCCTGTTGGAAGAATACCTGGAAAAACTGGTTGATTATAGTCCGGAAGGTTTCTCAAAAGCATGGTTGATGACGAGTGGAAGCGAAGCCGTTGAAAATGCCTGCAAGCTCGCCTACCAATATCATAGCCTCCGTGGTGAACGGCAGCGTAGTAAATTTATAGGCCGTGACGCAAGTTATCATGGCAATTCAATCTTTGGACTCGATATCGGAGGTATAAAATCCCGAAAAGAAATTTATAAGCCGTTGTTAAAAGGGAATCCTCAGATTCCGGCGGCACATTGTTATCGATGCCCCTTCGGACTTTCCAGGGAGACATGTAACCTGGAATGCGCAAAAAGCCTGGAAAAAAAAATCCTGGATGAAGGCCCCGAAACAATTGCCGGCTTTATTTTCGAGCCTGTTTCCGGTGCTGCCCTAGGAGCAAGCCCTGCTCCCGAAGGATATCTGAAAGAGATCCGCAGAATATGCACTCAGTATGGTGTTCTTATGATCGCCGACGAGGTTATGACAGGATTTGGCAGGATAGGTTATAATTTCGCTGTCGATCACTGGGGCATCATACCTGATATTATCGCGGCCGGAAAGGGAATAGGCAGTGGTTATTATCCACTTTCCGCGATCATTGCCCATAAAAGCGTGCTAGAGCCCTTGGAAAAAGAAAATGTTCCCTTCGCTTCCTTGTATTCCTACGCCTGTAATCTCACCGGCGCACTGGTCGGCTCCTGCGTGCTTGATTACATGATAAGCAATGACCTGAACGCCAATGTACAAAAAACCGGCGCTTATCTGTTCAGTCTGCTGTCAAAATTACTTAAACATCGCATCGTAGGGGATGTTCGGGGTATGGGCTTGCTGCTGGGAATTGAACTGGTTGCAGATCCTCTTTCAAAGCAACCATTTCCCGCAGAACTGAATGTCAGCCACCTATTATCCGATATTGCAACAGAAAATGGGCTTCTCGTCTATCCCTGTAAAGGGTCTTCAGATGTATATACAGGGGATCATATTTTATTGACTCCTCCACTCATTCTGACCAAAGAGCAGGCGGAGCGCATAACTTGTATCCTGGACCGGTCAATCCTTCAGCTCATGACTTATTTGCAATAGCAGTTTTCGTAACGCCACCGGCTTTAGAAGGCTAATTCCACATCCGTCTCTGCATACCCCACACAGGTCAGCACTAATCCATCCCGCAGGTCTTTCTCTGTCAACACTTCATTAATGCTCATTTTCACCTTGCCGTTAACGCATTTGGCCACGCAGGTGGAGCAGCGTCCGCCCCGGCAGCTATAGGGTAGAGGAATGCCCTGGTTCAACGCTGCCTGCAGGATCGTGACCGGCCAAGCCACCTCGAATTGATATTTGCGGCTCCCGGCATGGATCATTACTTTCTTCGGCGTCGTATCCGTCAGCAGGGGTGGGGGAGGAACATACTCTACCGTAAAATGCTCCTGCCTGATCTGCTCATCGCCAAAGCCCATCACCCGCAGCGTGAATTGCGCCATCCGCATAAAAGCCGGCGGCCCGCAGAGATAGAACAGTACATCCGATTGTTCTCCCTCCGGTACCCTGAGTAACTGTTGCCCCATCAACTCCTCCATCCACCAGTTATTGAGCCGCCCTTCCCAGGTAGACAGCAAATTCACCCACCTGAATCGTTCCCCATAGTTTTGCACTAATTCTTCCAGGGCTCTCTTAAAAAGAATACTCTCCTCATTATGGTTTTGTGAGATCAACACCACCCGGCTATCCGGCATCTTCACTAGGGCCTCCTTCAACAAAGAGAATACCGGCGCCATCCCGCTACCCGCCGCTATAAAAAATAACCATTGGACCCCGTCCAGCACAAATCTCCCCGCCGGCGGCAGCGACACCAATTCATCCCCCACCCGCAAATGATCCAGCAAATACCGGGAGACCTCTCCATTGATCGCTCTTTTTACCGTAATAGCAGCCATTGCATCGACACCCGGCGTAGAAGAAAAAGAATAAGACCGCCTCAATTCCCGGCCGGCGCCAAAGCCCCCAAGCCCTGTATTATTCCCTGGGGCGCCATTCCGCAGCAGCAATGTGAGGAACTGGCCGGCCCGATACTCCAATAGCCCGCCATCCACCCTTTCCAACAAGATCGTTATCGTATCTTTTGCCTCGGGCCTGATGCCCTTCACTTTCAATATCCATTCATCCATACCGGAAATTACATAAAACCCATTTATTACCCCATTGATTCCAGGGGGAAAGTATCTTCTCCTCTGATTTACCGATCATAAAAATCATCCCACCCATCCCCCCAAATGGAAAATAAAATTTCTATATTTAGTCTATCTACCACTCAGGACCTTTAACCGGCCAGCCCCTCCTTTTTTAATCTCATCTTAATCTATCCATTAACCAATTGCTAACGAAAAGCTCGTCAACCCTTTTAAAAGACCTCGCCACTACCGGCTTTTCCCACCTTATTGCCACTCATACAAATCCTTACGACAGAAATTCAGTAAAAATTAAAACTCTTTATATTTGGGCCTTTCAATAAAACCCTGATTAGATGGCTCGGTCCACAACTACTACACTAATTCTCCTGTTCCTATGTATATTTCTCTTCTCCGCCTGCCGGGAAAAAGCAGATGCCGCCAAAAGCAGCAACCCCCAGGGAGCCCAGCCCGTCATCGTGGACGTGATCGTCGCCGGCACCCACAGCATCGATAACAAGATTGAAGCCAATGGCAGCATCGTCGCCAATGAATACGTAGAGCTCCACCCCGAGATCAGCGGACGCATCACCTACCTGAATGTGCCCGAAGGCGCCCAGATCCAGAAAGGCACCGTCATAGCCCGCATCAATGACGCTGACCTCCAGGCTACCCTGGCAAAATCCAAAGCCATGCTGGACCTCTACCAGAAGACAGAAGAACGAAATCGTAAATTGCTGGCTATCAACGGGCTAAACCAGGCTGATTACGACCTTGTCGTCAGTAATATCAATACCACCAAGGCGGATATCGACTATACCCAGGCCCAGATCGACAAGACCGTCATCCGGGCTCCCTTCAGCGGGATCGTCGGCCTGCGCCAGGTAAGCCCCGGAGCATATGTCACCCCCACCACCATCATCTCCACAGTCCAACAGCTGGACAAGATCAAAGTAGATTTCACCATACCCGAACAATACAGTTCCATCGTTAAGAAAGGCGCCCTGGTAGACATCCAGCTGGACGCCGCCAATAACATCCATCGCAAAGGACTCATTATTGCTACCGAACCGCAGATCAACCTCTCCAGCCGCAACCTGAAAGTACGGGCGCTCCTGCTGGACGGTCAGGGGCATCCCGGCGCCTTCGTAAAAGTGCTGGTAAATGCAGGCATCGACAAAAAGGCCATCATGGTGCCCACCAACTGCATCATCCCCGACGATAAGAACAACCAGGTAATCGTCGTCCGCGGAGGCAAAGCACAATTTGCCAACGTCCTGACCGGCGTCAGGGAAGCGAACAATGTCGAAATAACCCAAGGCCTCAATGCCGGCGATACCGTTGTTGTCACCGGGGTCCTCTTTGCAAGACCCCAGGCCCCCCTGAGCATAAGAAGTGTCAAGACCCTGGAAACATTAACAGCAGCAGCTAATCAATAAAATCAGCTCCGGGCCTCCCGCCCGCTGACAATGCGGGAGCCGGCAACTATACGTGAGATTATGAACATTTCTGAATTATCATTGAAGCGGCCTGTCCTGGCGATAGTGATGAACCTGATGCTCATCCTGTTCGGAGTGGTCGGGTACAACTTCCTGGCGGTGCGGGACTATCCGGCCATCGATCCCCCCATCATTACCGTCCAGACCTCCTATACGGGCGCCAACCCCGACCTGATCGAAAGCCAGATCTCCGAACCCCTGGAAAAACAGATCAACGGAATCCCGGGCATCCGCACCATCTCCTCCACCAGTTCCCTGGGAAGCAGCTATATCACCGTGGAATTCAACCTGGGCGTCGACCTGGAAGCCGCCGCCAGTGACGTACGCGATAAGGTCAGCCAGGCTACCCGAAGTCTTCCTTTGGATATCGATGCGCCTCCTGTCGTCAGCAAGGCCGATGCCAACAGCGACTTCATCCTGATCCTGGCCGTACAAAGCCATACCAAGAGCCTGATGGAGCTCAGCGACTACGCCGACAACGTACTGCAGCAGCAGCTGCAGACCATCGACCAGGTCAGCTCGGTCAACGTATTTGGCGATAAAAGCTATGCGATGCGCATCTGGCTGGACCAGGATAAGATGAACGCTTACGGCATCGCCTTCAACGATCTTTCCACCGCCATGGCCAATGAGAACGTAGAGCTTCCTCCCGGAAAGATCTATGGCAACAATACGGAACTGACTATCAAGACCCTGGGCCGCCTTACCTCCGAAAAAGATTTCCGGGATGTCATCCTCCGCGAAGACAGCTCGGGCATCGTACGTGTCAGTGAGGTAGCCCGGGTGGAACTGGGTCCGCAGAGCCCTGAACAAAGCTGGAAATACAACGGCGTCAATGCCGTTGGCCTGGCCATCATTCCCCAGCCCGGAGCCAATAATATCGCCATCGCCGACGAGTTCAACAAACGACTGGATGAAATAAAAAAAGCCAATAAATCGGACCTGGAATTCAATGTCCTGATCGACAATACCAAGATCATCCGGCAATCCCTGGACGAAGTAAAGGAAACCCTGCTGATCGCATTCTCGCTCGTGGTGCTGGTCATCTTCTTCTTTTTCCGGAACTGGCTGATCGCTCTCCGCCCCCTCATCGATATCCCCATTTCCCTGATAGCGACCTTCTTTATTATGTACGTCTCCGGTTTCACTATCAATATCCTTACCCTGCTGGGCATCGTACTGGCTACTGGCCTGGTGGTGGATGACGGGATCGTGGTGACGGAAAATATTTTCCGCAAGCTGGAACAAGGCTTCCCCATTCGCAAGGCTGCCCTGGAAGGGAGTAAGGAAATCTTCTTCGCCGTGATCTCTACGTCCCTGACCCTCGCCGTGGTATTTATGCCGGTGGTTTTCTTACAGGGCTTCGTGGGACGCCTGTTCCGGGAATTCGGAGTGGTGCTGGCAGCGGCGGTGCTCATTTCCTCCTTCGTATCCCTGACTATCACGCCGGTGCTGAACGTATATCTCACCAGCAGCAAGAGCGGCCATGGATGGTTCTATAATAAAACTGAACCTTTTTTCACCGGCATGGAAAGCGGCTATCTCAAATTGCTCAAAGGTTTCATGAAGATCCGCTGGGCCGCCTGGGGCATCATTGCCGTCTGCGGTATCATGATCTGGTTGATCCTGAAAAATATGCAAAGCGAGATCGCACCACTGGAAGACCGGAGCAGCATTCGTTTTGCCGTTACCCTGCCCGAAGGCGCCAGCTTCAATTATACGCAGAACGTCACCGACCAGATCGCTAATTTCCTCTACGACTCCATCCCCGAGCGGGACTTTGTCTTCGCCCGAACCCCTGCCGGAAATTCCGTCAATACTTCCCAACCCCGTATCGGCCTGACGCCTCCCACCGACAGGCACAGGAGCCAGGACCAGATTGCCGGCGAGCTCCAGCAAAAGCTGTCCCGGTTCAACGACGCGCGGATCTTCGCCATCCAGGAACAGACCATTGCCGTAGGCTCCAGCTCGAAAACCAGCCTGCCGGTGCAATTCGTACTGCAGAACCAGGACCTCGATAAGCTGAAAAAAATAATGCCCGCCTTCCTCGACGCGGCCAGAAAAGACAGGACTTTTTCCAACGTGGATGTCAACCTGAAATTCAACAAACCGGAAGTCAATGTCAGCGTAGACCGGATGAAGATAAAGGATCTGGGCCTCTCCACCAACGACGTGATCTCGGCCATGCAGGCCGCCTTCAGCGGTGGCCGTCTCGCTTATTTTATCATGAACGGGTACCAGTACTACGTGATCGCGCAGGTGGAACGCAGCGACCGCAATGCTCCCACCGATATCAGCAAGATCTATGTCCGCAATAAGAATGGCGACAATATTCCGCTCGACGCAGTCGTGCACCTGGAGAACAATAGCAGCCCGTCTACGCTCTTTCATTTCAATCGCTATAAAGCGGCCACTATTTCCGCCTCGCTGGCGCCCGGCAAGACCGTCGGAGACGGTATCGTCGCCATGCAGGCCATAGCCGACAAATTGCTGGATCCCAGCTTCCAGACCGCGCTCTCGGGCTCTTCCCGGGACTATGCAGAGAGCTCCTCCAATATCGTATTCGCCTTCAGCCTGGCGCTGGTATTGATCTACCTGGTACTCGCCGCTCAGTTTGAAAGCTTCATCGATCCTTTTACAATCATGTTCACCGTTCCCCTTGCAATGGCCGGCGCCCTGCTGAGCCTATGGCTCTTCCATCAGACCCTGAATATCTTTTCGGAGATCGGTATGATCATGCTTATCGGGCTGGTGACGAAGAACGGAATCCTGATCATCGAATTCACTAACCAGAAAAGAGAACAGGGCATGGCGAAAATGGAGGCGGTAGTAGAAGCGGCTTCTCAGCGTCTGCGGCCCATATTGATGACCAGTCTGGCCACCTCTCTGGGCGCCTTGCCGATCGCACTGAGCCTGGGCGCCGCCGCCACAAGCCGTATTCCCCTGGGGATCGTGGTCGTGGGCGGGATCATGTTCTCTCTCATATTGACCCTGTTCGTTATCCCGGCCATCTATACGTTTGTCTCGGGTAAACACAAGGCGCATGTGACGGAAGTGACAGACTAGGGTAGGGGATACTATACTAACAGCAATAGATTAATATTTGTAATGACTAACATGAAAACACTTCGTTCTGCGGCGATCCGGTTACTGACTGGCGGATTGGTTATCCTACTGACGCTCCAATCCCACGCTCAGGACCCCATACGCGATCACCGCACCGAAGATTCCGCCAAAGCAGCACAGGCGCACATAGCTCTACATAACATTACCCTACCTGATGCCGTGCAGATAGCATTGAAGAATAGCCTGGGTATTCAGATAGCTAAGAATAACATCAACATTGCCGGTATCAATAACAGCTACAGCATCGCAGGAGGCATGCCCACCGTCAACGCTACTGCTGCCGACCAGGAACAGGCTACCAGCATCAAGCAGCAATATGCCGACCCCGCCAATAACAAACAGAGCAACAATGCCCTTTCTAATAACCTATCCGGAGCCCTGAATGCTTCCATGCTGCTCTACAATGGGGAACGGGTAGCCACCGCCAAAAAGAGACTGGGCGTCGCCGAGACCCAGACCCGACAACAGTTGAGCTCCCGTGCTCTGATCATCGTCAACAATGTCATGCTCAAATATTATGACATCGTCCGGCAGCAGGGCTACTCGAAGACCCTGGAAAGATCTATCGATGCCAGCAAGGAAAGACTGAACATCGTCCAGGCACAACAAAGCGTCGGCCTGGCCAATAATGCCGATTTGTTCCAGTCCCAGGTAGACCTCAACACCCAGATCCAGAACCTCCAGGCCCAACAGCTGGTGGTCGACCAGGACAAGACAGATCTGCTAACCCTGCTGACCCTCAATCCCGATTCCACCATCTCCGTGGAAGATACCATCCTCGTAGATAAGACGATGGAACTGGCCACTATCCTCAGCGCGATGCAGACCGCCAACCCCGACGTAATGGCGGCGGACCAACAGATCACCATCAACCAGTTCATCCAGAAAGAGACGGGCGCTCAGCGTTATCCTTCCCTGTATCTGAATGGCGGCTACAATTATAGCCGGACCCGCAACACCGTAGGTTTCTCCCTGCTGAACCTTAACTATGGCCCCTTTGCCGGGGTCACTCTCAATATCCCCATTTTCAATGGAGGTATTTATCGCAGGCAGCAGCAGATAGCGGGAATCAATATCAAACAAGCCCAGCTGACGAAGGATACCCTCGTGCTCAACTATACTTCCAATGCGGTGAAGAACTGGCAGGCGTATAGGAACAACCTTCAGCAGCTGGAGACTGCCAAAGCTAATTATGATCTTTCCCAGAAATTACTGAACCTGGTATTGTTGAAATTTCAGTTGAAGCAGGCTACCATCGTGGATGTAAAGAATGCGCAGCAAAGTTTTGAAAATGCGGGCTACTTGCTCGTCAACGTGAGCTTTGCCGCCAAGTCCGCCGAGATCCAGCTGCGACGCTATGCGGGGCAGTTAAATTAGGGCGATCCGGCTTCTGCCCGGTACGTCCCGATCCCCAGTCGGTATCGACCCGACTGGTCGGTTCAATCAGAACAAAGTCTGCACTCCATAGAGCACCTTTGTCTCATGCTCGAGTAACCACTTCTTGCGCCATAGCCCCCCGCCGTAACCGACCAGGTCCCTTTTCGAGCCGATGACCCGGTGACAGGGAACGACAATGGCGATGTGATTCTTCCCATTAGCGGAGGCGGCGGCGCGGATCGCCTTGGTATCGCCCAGCCGTCTGGACATTTCCAGGTAACTGACGGTCTTGCCAAAAGGGATGGCGCTCAACTCAGACCAGACCTTCATCTGGAACTCCGTCCCTGACTGGTGTATGGGAAATTCGAAGACCCTTCTTTGCCCCTGAAAATACTGGATCAGTTGTTCGATGCACTGGATGACCAGCGGAGGGACCGGCCCTTGCAGATCGACGCCGTTTCTGCTCGTCCCATCCAGCGTGTCTACAAAACTGATCTCATTGATATAGGTATCTGTTCCACCTATTCGCAGAAGACCCAACGGGGATTGGTAATAGGTGGTGGCGATCTCCAGCGTAGTGGCCATTATTCGGGGTTTTTAAATGCAGCGACTTCGACCCGAAGCCTATCCGATCCTCCATCCATTCCCTACCTTCCGCTCCGGTCCTAATAAAACTACTTCTTTTTTGTCAGTATACACACCCAACACCAGGCATTCGCTGAAAAAATTCGCGATCTGCTTGGGCGGAAAATTCACCACCGCAATAACCTGCCTTCCGATAAGTTGCTGCGGATCATATAGATCAGTCACTTGCGCCGAAGACCTTTTTATCCCCAATTCCCCAAAATCAATCCCTAATTGGTACGCTTTTTTTCTTGCTTTGGGAAAATCGCTAACTTCCGTGATCGTTCCGACCCTGATATCTATTTTTTCAAAATCATCCCATTGAACAGTTGACATAGTTATTCGTTGTTTATTCTAAATTAAATATACTTTTTTATGAAACGTACAGCAACATCCGTTTGGAACGGCTCCGGAAAAGATGGTAGCGGGCACATGACGACTCAAAGCACGACCCTCAACAACGCCCAGTATTCCTACAAGTCCCGCTTTGAACAGGGAGTAGGTACCAACCCGGAAGAACTGATCGCCGCTGCGCACTCCGGCTGTTTTGCCATGGCCCTGAGTTTTGAATTACAGAAAGCCGGCCTGACAGCAGATTCCCTCGATGTCACCTGCACGATCACCCTGGAACCAGGCGTCGGTATTACCCACTCAGACCTGGTATTAAAAGCCAAAGTCCCCGGCGTAACTCCGGAGAAATTCCAGGAATATGCAGGTAATGCAAAAGCTGGCTGCCCGGTAAGCCAGTTGTTGAAAGCCGAGATCTCGTTGACGGCATCGCTCGTATAAGGATTTAAAAATTTTTGCAATTTTAGCACCCAAATGGGTGCTTTTTTTTTGAGTAGCCTGATCGCTGACAAGTCTCTTTATTGTAAATTACTGCATCAAATTTTTTAACGTATTCGCTTACTAAACTTATTATGAAGGACAAACTCAAACAGCAACGCTCCCGCCGGGATTTTCTGCGGGATGCCTCCCTGGCCGCCACCGGCTTCTTTATCGTTCCCCGCCACGTGCTGGGAAAAGGATTTGTTGCCCCCAGCGACCGGCTGGCCGTCGCGGCTATCGGAGCAGGCGGCAAAGGAGCAGACGACCTTAGAAATTTTTACGGCAGTGGAAAAGTAGATGTGGTAGGTCTGTGCGATGTCGATGACCGCCAGGCAGCCGGCTCCGTGAAAAAATACCCCAAAGCAAAATATTACAAGGATTTCCGGGAGATGCTGGAAAAAGAACATAAAAATATTGATGCGGTATCGGTCTCCACCCCGGACAATGTCCACGCCGTAGCCACCCTTGCCGCGATGCAGCTGGGCAAGCATGTTTATTGCCAGAAACCGATGACCCACGACATCTACGAAGCCCGAACGTTGACCGAGGCGGCAAAAAGGTACAAGGTCGTTGCGCAAATGGGGAACCAGGGTTCGTCCAGCGATGGTGTGCGCCTGATGCAGGAATGGTACAATGCCGGCGTCATCGGCGATGCCACGGAAATCCATATCTGGACCAACCGGCCCGTCTGGCCGCAGGGAACCGGAACGCCCAAAAGCACCGACACCCCACCGAAAGAGCTCGACTGGAAACTCTGGCTGGGACCGGCTCAATTCCAAACCTATCACAAAGAATACATGCCTTTCAACTGGCGGGGATACTGGAACTTCGGGACCGGCGCCCTCGGCGATATGGGCTGCCACCTCATCGACCCCGCTTTCAAGACCGTCGGATTGGGTTATCCCTCCGAAGTCGAATGCAGCGTAGGCGATGTCTATGAGCAGATGTGGACCCCGGCCTATTACCCCGAAAGCTGTCCGATCTCCTCTTCCGTGAAAATGAAATTTCCCGGCAAGAACGGCAAGCCCGACGTCAAACTTTACTGGATGGACGGCGGTCTCATCCCCGAACGCCCCGATGAACTGGGCCCGGACGAACACATGGGCGACTCCGACGGCGGCTGTATCATCACCGGCACCAAAGGCAAGATCATGTGCGGCTGCTATGCCAGTAACCCTACCTTACTGCCCACCTCCCGCACCAAAGAGATCAACGTGCCCCAAACCCTTGCCCGCGTACCGGAAGGGCACTATGTACAATGGGTGAATGCCTGTATCGCCGGTTATGGCGTCAAGCAGGTCAGCTCGCCTTTTGAATACGCAGGCCCTTTGACCGAAACCATCCTGATGGGCAACCTCGCCTTACGGAGCTGGAATATCAAGGACGCTAAAGGCAACTTCCCCGGCAGAAAAAAACTGCTCTGGGATGCCGTGAATATGAAGATCACCAACTTCGACGAAGCCAACCAGTTCGTTAAACGTCAATACTCCGATGGGTACAAACTGACCATGTAATCCAGCCGACACACAAGAATTACCCGCATACGAGAGGCCGCCCCCGCAAAGGGCGGCCTCTTTCATTGATAGACATTTCGTTATTTTAAGGGTAATTGCTCGTTAAGAATTAGTTAACGATCGGTTAGCTATTGGTTAACATTGCGCGGCTACTTTTGCCGGATTAAACTAAATTATGGGTAAGGTGACTATATCGGTACACTGGATGCCGGTAATGACCGGACGCCAATGGGCCGTCTGAAATAAAATAATTGAACGCTGTCTTGGTTGACAAATCCTGGGGGTCGGTCGTGGTTGTCCGGCCCCCTTCTTTTTTGACGATCTCCCGTAGTGGCCATAGTCTTTCTGCCCGAACGGCAAGCGGCGATCAGTCCCCTAATAATTTGGCTAATTCCAGCAGCTCCTTTTGCTTATAAGCAGTCCTTTCATCGCTGAAGCATTTGCTGAACTCTTCGAGAGTGGATTGTATGATACGGTTATGAGAGAGCGGTTTGAAATACGAGGCAACGGGAGGCACAGACACCCTTTTGAAATAACTCTCCACATCTTTATGGGAGAATACCTGCCCGCTCATCGGATCGATAAAGAACTCTATACGCTGCTGAGGGCTCAGCTTTTCAGGATTCTCATCATAATTAGGCTTGATATAGGCCAGCACGAACTGCCGGGGAATATTAATAGCCTTTACCGGGATATCCAGTAGCTCGCTTAGCAGCAGGTACAGGATCCCGTTGGAAATGGAATTTCCCCTCTTGGTCTCGATCAGCTTATTGATGAGGAACTCTTCCGGCTGCTGATAAGCCACTTCCGTGCCCTTCAACCCATAATAATTATAAAGAATGCTCGTCAGCACATTTACCTGCTCCAGGGGAGTCAGGTAGCTGTTCAGCTCAAGCCAGATATTCCTGCGTAATTTTTCCACTTCCTGCAGGACAGGAGTCGTCACCATTTCAGGATATTGGAACTTCGCCACCAGCAGGGCCGCCGTTAAAAGATCCTGGTAGCTGCTGCTCTTCCAATGCTGAAAATCCTCTGTAAGATCATGGTAATGCAATTTGTGGATCAGCATCTCGATTCGCTCCTGCACATCCCCGCTGATCGTATTTTCCCAGAGATTTTCCAGGTTGGGAATGATCCCCCTTCCGTAGCTTACAATGCGTGTGCTGACCGAATCAAAAACTTCCTGGTCCGGATCATCGATCAGGTGGAAAAGGGCTTTTATTTCTTTGTTCTCTTGCATGCAGATATTTTCCTTGGGGATATTGATCGGGCGCGTTAATGAATTCCTGTAAAGAATTTAGTTGAAATATAATCCTTTACAGGAAAATGTCTAATGTCTGTGAACCGGGACTCCGCCCGGGTTAGAAACGGGATCAATATCGGGGAAGTTTATAAAATAATGATAAAATTCTTATCCACAGGAGCAAAAGGAATGTCAATTACTTCTTTCCCTATAGGATATAGATTATTTACAAACAAATAACGCTGCCTGCAATCGTAAAATTGTGATCGGGTGGGAGCCGGGGGCCCGCGTTCTTATTTTGCCTTCTTCTTTCTCGGCACCCGCTTGGGCGGATTGGCCTTCACATCCTCGATGATCGCCTTGACCTCTTCGATGCTCAGATCAGCCGCCGTTTCCTGCTTTTCTTTCGGGAGCTTGTAGTTGCGCAGTCCCTGTTTGATATAAGGTCCGTAAGGCCCCCGCAGCAATTGTATCTTTTCCTTTTCGAATATCTTGATGGTCCGCTCTTCCTTAGCGGCTCTTTTTTCGACGATAATAGGAGCAGCTTCCTCAAAGGTAATATTATAAGGATCGAACTCTTTGCTCAGGGAATAGAATTTTTTATCGTGGGCGATATAAGGCCCGAACCTGCCTATATTGATGACCACATCGGAATCCTCGAATGAACCCAGATTGCGGGGAAGGCGGAATAATTCCATCGCTTCATCGAATGTGATCGTCTCGATGCTCTGGGTATTCTTCAGCTTGGCAAATTTGGCTTTATCTTCTTCATTGCTTGTATCGCCGATCTGCACCATGGGGCCATACCGCCCCATCCGCGCAATAACCTTTTTGCCGGTTAGGGCATCGATACCCAAATCTCTTTCCCCACTGATCCTCTCTGCATTTTCGATAGTATTGTCCACATCCTTTTTGAAAGGATTATAGAAATCATCGATCATCTTACTCCACTTTAAATTCCCATGCGCCACTTCATCGAACTCCTCCTCGATCCTGGCCGTGAAGTTATAATCCATGATGTCATCAAAATACATCTTCAGAAAATCCGTTACGACCAGCCCCAGATCCGTAGGAAATAACTTTGACTTCTCCGCCCCCGTATTCTCCTGCTCCGCCAGCTTTTTGATGATATCTTCCTTTAGCTGGTAGATCCTGAACTCCCTCTTCACCCCTTCCTTATCCCTTTTTTCTACATACCCCCTTTTAAGGATCGTAGAAATAGTAGGGGCATACGTGGAGGGACGGCCGATACCCAGTTCTTCCAGCTTTTTTACCAGCGAAGCCTCTGTATAACGGGGTAGGGGACGGGTGAAACGTTCGATCGCCTTCATCTCCTTCAATGGCAATTTCTGCTGCACAGCCAATGGCGGCAGCATGCTTTCCTGTTCATCTTCTTCCGTACCCTCATCTTCATCCCGGTCTTCCATATAGACCTTCAGGAACCCGTCGAACTTCAGTACCTCTCCGCTGGCAGTCAACTCTTCCTTATTGGTGGAAACCTGGATTTTGGCAGTCGTCTTTTCCAGCTCCGCATCGGCCATCTGGCTGGCCATAGTCCTTTTCCAGATCAATTCATACAACCGGCGGCAATCGGCATCCTCTACCGTCATACTGTCCATATAAGTAGGGCGGATGGCCTCATGTGCTTCCTGGGCGGACTCGTTCTTATTCTTAAACTTACGGGCCTGTACATATTTATCTCCATACTGACTGCGAATCTGCCCGGTGACAGCCTCCGTGGCCGTCTCGCTCAGGTTGACGCTATCGGTACGCATATAGGTGATCTTACCACTTTCATAGAGCTTTTGGGCCAGCAGCATCGTCCGGCTCACTCCATATCCCAGCTTACGGCTGGCTTCCTGCTGCAAGGTAGAAGTGGTAAAAGGAGCCGCGGGCGTCTTCTTCCCGGGCTTAACCTGTATATCGGTGACCGTATAGCCGGCGCCTATACAGCCCTTCAGAAAGGCCTCTGCATTTTCTGCCGATGCCTGCCTTTTGCCCTCTGCAGAGAACGTCACCAGCTTGCCGGTAACATCCTTGGATGTAAATAAAGCCTCGATCTTAAAGGAACTGACGGCAACGAAGGCATTGATCTCCCTTTCCCGCTCAGCAATGATCCTTACGGCGACACTCTGCACCCGCCCGGCACTCAGATTGTTCTTCATGCTCATCTTACGCCAGAGCACAGGACTCAGCTCAAAACCCACGATCCTGTCCAATATCCGGCGCGCCTGCTGGGCATTCACCAGGTTCATATCCACCGTTCGGGGCTTAGTGACCGCGGCCCGGATCGCAGGCGTGGTAATTTCATGAAAGACAATGCGTTTGGTCGTCACCGGATCCAGTCCCAACACTTCACATAAATGCCAGCTTATAGCCTCTCCTTCACGGTCCTCATCCGTCGCGAGCCATACTTCGCCTGATTTCTTGGCGATACTTTTGAGCTCCTTGACGACCTTTTCCTTTTCTTCCGGGACAATATAACGAGGTTGGTAATTGTTCTTCACATCGATCCCCATATCCCCCTTCTCCAGGTCCCGGATATGTCCATAACAACTTTTTACCTCAAAATCTTCACCCAGGATCTTCTCGATCGTCTTCGCTTTCGCCGGAGACTCCACTATCAATAAATTCTTAGCCATGTGTTCATTAAAGGGTTTAAAATCCGACGGCCTATGAAGGGCTTTACACCCGGCAGACCCCTGGTCAGCCATGCCCGTCGGCTTGCAAGTTTACAGTATAACGGCCAAATTAAAAAATTACTCAGCTTTACCGAAAAACATAGTCATAAAAAATAGCAATTATTTGTCACTGTATGTCATTAGTTTGTATGCCATAAATCGAACAGATTATAAGTTTATGAAACCCTTAAGCAAGGCATTTGTTAAAAAACTTTAATTTACCTTGCCCAAATACCATCAACAATACCCTCAACGGATAGCTAACTTGGAACCATCTTACACCATATTTCCCCTGGGGGATGCCGCCATCACCATCGACCTGGGCAACCATATTGACGAACAGCTCAATAGCAGGGCCATGGCCATACAGGACGGACTGGAAGCCCTTCATCTGGACGTAATAAAGGATATTATAGTAGCCTATAGTTCCGTGTCCGTGTTCTATGACCCGGTATCGGTCTTGACCTACGAAAGCCCCACCTGTCGCGACGGGGCATTTGCCTGTATGAAAAAAAGACTGGAAGCTGTCTGGCAGCAGGTCTCCGCATCCGATCTCCCGCCCCCCGAGGATGGAGATACCATCCATATCCCCGTTTGTTATGAACCCGAATATGGACCAGATCTGGACCAGATCGCCCGAAAAAAAGGGCTGACCCGGGAAAACGTCATTCACTTGCATACGGCGAGCGCCTACCGCGTATACATGATCGGATTCCTGCCGGGGTTTCCCTACCTGGGGAAGGTCGATCCGGCTCTGGAAATATCCCGCAAAGAACGCCCGGTCCCGGTACTCGCCGGGGGCGTGGGAATTGCGGGCAATCAAACAGGGATCTATCCGCTCAATAGCCCCGGAGGCTGGCAGATCATCGGTAGGACACCCCTGAAATTATTCAATCCCCATGCCCCCGTGCCCGTCAGTATGAAGATCGGCGATAGGGTGCAGTTCTTTTCCGTGACCCGACAGGAATTCCAGGATTTGACCGGTAAAAACGACCAGAAGAAAATGCCAGACCCGATCGGTCTATCCGGTAAACCCGGATAGCAACTCCGATGGCCATTTTACCGTACAGATAAGCACCCGGGTCCTGACAGCCGTTCATTTCTTTCAGGGAACCCGGCTAATTCCAGGGGCTATTGTCTTTTATGGTGTACGTTTTGAAATAATCGATAACCTTCCGGAAAAATGAAATTTGTAGCTTAGTCGCTCACGTTACTCACCCATTCATCCCCGTACCCTTATGGCGCCTCTTACCCTTATCCTGTGCTTCGTATATATATATTGTACATCAAAATTCCATCATGGCATTCTCTATTATCAAACCCGGATTGCTGGACACTATACAGGATATGGGAAGGAATGGTTATGGCAACTGGGGCATCAACCCCGGTGGAGCTATGGATCGTTACGCCGCACAGGTAGCTAACTTGCTGGTAGGCAATTGTGAAAAAGAAGCCATTCTCGAGATTCATTTCCCCGGCCCACAGATCCTGTTCGAACAAAACACCCTTATTGCTATCACCGGCGCCGATTTCTCCCCCACCGTAAACGATGAACGCATCCCCCGGTGGCAACCGGTCGTCGTTCGAAAGAATACCGTTCTCCATTTCCCCTCCCTGATCCAGGGCGGCCGATGTTATATTAGTGTACACGGAGGTTACTGCATGGAGAAATGGCTCAATAGCTACAGCACAAACCTCAAAGCAGGAGTAGGAGGGTGGCAGGGACAGCCCCTCAAGAAAGGAGATGAGCTGTCTTATAAGGAAAATACCATTTATTTTGCAGGCTTGCTGAAAGAAGAAAGCAATTTCGAAATACTGCCCTGGCGGGTCAACACGGAGAAAACATATCGCTTCCCCCACGAGATCGGATTTATCCCCGGCAACGAATGGAACTGTCTTTCACCCGCCTCCCAAACAAATTTTATCGGGAACAACTTCCTGATCCACCCATCTTCTGACCGGATGGGCTACCAGCTGAACGGAAGTCCCCTTTCCCTGGAACAACCCGCAGAGCTGGTCTCCTCGGCCGTAAGCTTCGGAACGGTACAATTACTCCCCGATGGCCAGCTGATCGTACTGATGGCCGACCACCAGACCACCGGCGGCTATCCCCGGATTGCTCACGTTGTTTCGGCGCATCTGCCCAAACTGGCGCAATTGCGCCCCTCCGATACGATCCAGTTCAAACGAATGGATCTGAATGACGCAGAAGAATTATTGATAGCCAGGCAAAAAGAATTGCATATCCTTCAGAGAGCCTGTCTCGATCATTTAAATGAGCTGGTATGCTGAGTACCGGCGCGTCAAACGATCCCGATGAACGCTCCGCTTCCGCTGACCGCCGTCAGCGGGTTACCGGCAAGATGCCATCGATCGACCTCAACTGTGACATGGGAGAAGGAATGGAGACCGACGCGGCGATCTTTCCCTTTATCAGCTCCGCCAATATTGCCTGTGGCTATCACGCCGGAGATGCGAACACCATGCGAAGGACCGTAGAACTGGCTTTGCAACACCGGGTAGCTATCGGGGCGCACCCTTCTTATCCCGACCGGGATCATTTCGGGCGCATAGACCTCCTGGACACGACCCTCTCTCCGGAAGAGATTCCTGGTATGGTGGTGGATCAGTTGATCCTTTTGCAGGCCATCTGCGACGAGTTCGGCGTGCGGCTGCATCATGTCAAACCCCATGGCGCTTTATACAACCGGGCAGCCAAAGATGCGGTCATCAGCGCACTTATTTGCCGGGCCATCCGGGAATTCGACCCTTCCTTACTACTCTATGGTCTCAGCGGCAGTCAGCTAAAACGAGAGGCTGACCGGCACGAATTAGCTTTTGTCAGCGAAGTCTTCGCCGACAGGACCTACCGGGAAGACGGCAGCCTTACCCCCAGGACCGAACCGGATGCGCTGATCGAGGATCCCGAACAGGCGGCCCGACAGGTGCTGAAGATGGTAGGAGAGGGAAAAGTGTCCATCTCGTCCGGCCATGCGGCCAATAAACCGGCGGAGGACGCGTCGTCCCAAAACCTCCGCGAAATTCCTTTGCTCGCCGAAACCATCTGCCTCCACGGAGACGGCAGCCATGCCATTCAGTTCGCCCGACTGATCTATACGACCCTCTCCGAAAAAGAAATAGTCATCCGGGCGCCTGCACGGCCGTTTTAGCATTTCCTTTGCAATTTCCCCTTTATTTTCCCGTTCTTTGCTTGTTCCCACTTCAACTCTTATTACCAGAATGCCTTCGGGCAACCTCGTTTTATTACTTCTAACGGATAACTATGGCAGCAAGCGACAATGGCCGGAAGGACGACCTATATACCTATGATTCATTCAGAGGAGGTGGAAATAAAGAAAAGAAACCCCGGGAATCTCATTTCCTATGGTGGTGCGCCGGCGCCTATCAGGAATTATTGAGAGACTGCCCCTCCGAACAAACCAAATATGCCGGCCTGGGCGGCGTTATCCTAGCCACCTTTGTCCTGGCAGCCCTGTCTGCCGGATATGCCATTTACAGCGTATTCAACAACCCTCTCTGGGCCTTCTGCTTTGCGCTGGTCTGGGGATTGATCATTTTTAACTTCGACCGGTTCCTAGTAGCTACCATGCGCAAATACGGGGTATCCCGTAATAAGCAGATCTGGATGGCAATGCCCCGCATCGCCCTGGCCCTGCTGATCGGGTTTACCATCGCCCGTCCCCTGGAACTGAAGATCTTTGAAAAAGAGATCGATGTTCAGATCACCGAGAACAGGCATAAGAGAATCCTGCTGAACGATAGTCTCCTGCAGGCTGAAAATCATATCCTCCTCACGACCGCCCAATTGGAGAGACAGCGGTTGACGACCCGTAAATCCGGACTGGAAGACACCCTGCACCAGTTACAGCAGGATTATGTCCGGGAAGCCGATGGAACAGGCGGATCCCTTCACCGGGGGATCGACAAGCTAACGCGGCTGAAACAGGAAGCCTATCAGTCCGCCCTGCAGCAACATAGCCCCGAACTGCGGGAGCTGGAAGGGCAGATCCATTACCAGGATAGCATCATAGCAGCAGCCAATGCCGATAAACAGCTAAAACAACGCGGTTATGAAGCCCAGGTGACGGCAGACGTCGGCTTTCTGGAAAAGAACAAAGCCCTGTCCGACCTTTCGGCGAAGGAAGGCAGCGTCTTCTGGGCCAATTTGCTGATCACCCTGCTCATCATCCTCATCGAGACCGGTCCCATTCTTTCCAAGCTGATCATGAGCACCGGCCCCTACGACCTGGCGCTGGCCAAAATGGAATTGCTCCAGATGGCTGCCGCGGAAGATGAAATGCGCAGGGATAAGGAATTGATCCAGGATAAAAAAACGGGAATCTATGCCCAAAAGAAAGAGATCTCGGAAGAACTGACAAAAAAACTGGCAGCCCTGATCAAAAAGCATATCCAGGAAGAACTGGACCAATGGGAAAAAGGACAGGATACTATTCCCGCCCGGCCTTCCCTGGAAGAAATAACCCGCAGGATCAAAGAACGCTATGATTTCCGTGAGGAAGATATCTTATAAGAGAGGCTGGCCCGGATTTTTCTGGTATACGTCAAAAAGAGTATATGGAGAACTTAAAGACCGAACCGGTCAAAATACAACGCAGCGGAAAAACAGAAGAATACCAGCTGAAAGAAAAAGACCATGGAGACGAGGTGGTCTACGATATTTCCCGAAACGATCATTACCTGCTGACTCTCTCCAAAGATGGAGATATTTTATTCATGAACTTCGACGCGCCCGCTGAGGAAAGGCAACTATTCGATCTTTCCTTTTTAAGTCAATTTATTGATCTCATCAAACAACGCGGTTAGCAAGCTTATTAAACAACATTCTTAGCAGGCTCATTGTAGAAAATTCATCCCTTGCCGACAGGGAAAATTTTCCACATATTTCCAATGGGGAATGAGCATATATTTATTCTCCCGGAACTGTTAAAGTGGATCGTGGTTTTTTACCTTATGCGATACACAGAATGGGTGTTTTGCGGCCAGCGCATTCAATTCCATCAGTGTTTTTTCATCCGGCTGTGGCGGGGGCGGCAACAATTTGACAACCCCTGGCTTCTTCCTGCGGGATTTACCATTGAAGGCTGTCAGGGTATATTCTTGAAGGATCATGGGCCTTGTGGCCAGGATATTTGTTTTCATTCGAATTTTTTTTCGGCTCGTTTACAGATAAGTATTCAAAAACAATACCACCTCCTGCTATAGAATGTTAAGTGTCAGGCAAGAGGATAGTATAACAATACAGTAACAATCTCGCCTACATTTAGTTCCTGCCGGTAATCGTTAAATGACAGCTTATTCATATATTGGAACTTTATTATTTCATTGATCTAAAAAGGCACTTGCGCAAGAACATTATGATACGGGTCGGGTTTTTGATTGGCTGCTGTTTGCTGTTTGTCTGCTCATTCGGCCAGGTGACGGATAGCAGCAGCCGGCATATGCAAGATAGCAGTCGACGGCATATACAGGATAGCAGCCGACGGCATGTACAGGATACAACCAGCAGCCATATGCACCGGATCATGAATAACAATATATTCCAGTTCTTCAGGAATGCCATTACAAGAGGACATCCCGATTCCGCCACCCTTGCTACGACCATCAATACCAAAAGTGAAAGCCCCTTTATGCCTTATGAGGGGAAAGTGATCCGGCATATTATCATCAAAGGATATGGGTTCGAACAGACTTTTACCGATACCTCCAAACGGCTTCAGTATTTCGGTACCAAAGTCCTCAACCAGATGCACCGGAAAACAAGGGACTGGGTGATCCGGAACTCCCTTTTCATTAAAGAGAATACGCCGCTGAACGCATTCAAGCTGGCGGATAATGAACGGTTGATTCGTAGCTTGAATTATATCCAGGATGCGCGTATCCTGGTAAATTTCCTACCCGATAACCAGGACTCGGTGGACCTGGTCGTCGTCGTAAAGGACCTTTTTAGTATCGGGGGGGCGCTGGGGAGTCTGGGTGTTGCGCCTACCAGTATACGCGGCAATATCAGTGAGGCGAACTTCCTCGGGCTGGGGCAGCGGATCCAGGGAGGAGTGATCCTGGAACAGAACCGCGACCCCAACTTCGGTTACCAGCTGCTCTACAGTAAATCCAATATCAGCAGGTCCTTTGTCAATGCCACGCTCTCCTATACGCAGATCAATGGGGATCTCTTCGACAATACCCCGGATGAAACGGCCCGTTTTATCAGGTTTGACCGGCCTCTATATGCCCCTTATGCACATCTGGCGGGAGGTATCACCATGGGAGACTTTGAATCTTTCAACCGCTATCACCACGTGGATAGTCTTTTTTATAAATATCATTACCAGGTACACGATCTCTGGCTCGGCTGGAATTTAGGGGGGGATCGGTTCCTCAGCAATACCTCCGTGCGGGACCGGAAATTTGTAAGTATCCGTGCTTTCAGGAATCATTTTTATGACGTCCCTTACCAGATAGGCGAGAACTTTAACTTTCGCTTCAATAACCGGCAAGCGGTGCTGGGCCAGTTCACTTTTTTCCGGCAGGACTTCTACAAGACCAACTATATCTATGGATTCGGTACCACGGAAGACGTTCCCCAGGGGTATAACGTCGCAGTGACCTCGGGCTGGTATAAGCAATTGTACCTGGAAAGACCTTATGCCGGAGTAGATGCCAATAGTTATGTCGTCACCAAAAAGGGAGGGTTCATCCAGTATTTTCTCCGGTCCGGCGCTTTCCTCCACAAGGGGCAGGTGCAGGATGCCAGCATACTGGTCGGCTCCAGCTATTATAGTCCCTTATTCCTTTTCAATCATCTGAAAATACGTCAGTATATCAATTTTAGCTATACCCGGCAGTTTAACCGGGTCGGCATTGACCCCTTGACTATCAATAATGTTTTTGGACTCCGTTATTTCAACGGAGATTCCACCTTCGGGGGACAACGGGTGACCCTGCATTCGGAGACCACTTTTTTTCTCAATTATAAATTGCTGGGTTTTAAATTCGCGCCCTTTGCTTATGGGGATTTGTCCTTACTGACTCCCGGGGATGAGCAAGGCTTTACCAGGTCTTCTCTCTTTCAAGGGGTCGGCGCCGGTATGAGGACCCGCAATGAGAACCTCATCTTCCAGACGATCGAATTACGTTTTGCCTATTTCCCCCGCAAGACCGAGCAGAATCAGTCTTTTAAAATCATGCTCAACACGGGTATCCAGTTCCGGTATAACAACACCTATGTCAAGGCCCCCGACATCATCTTCCTCAATACGGACGGGCTAAATAGTATTTATTGACCCCGCCAAACTCCTTACACATTCATTCGCCCTCCCTCATCGTTTCCGATCTTCCGTGTCGCCTGCTGCGCCAATCCTGTTTCTATCTCACCCGCTAACCGCTCCGCCCAGTACCGGTACTGTTCTCCCGATGGATGTAATCCGTCCGGCGCAAAGAAAGGCGCCGTCCGCGAGTGCCCCGTAATATCGATAAACGTCCCCTTGTGTTCCACCGTGATCTTTTCGGCGATGCGGTTAAAATCGTCAATTTCCCGGGCTATTTGCGCCCGGCCCCGCCCGGCTGCATCCGGCAGATGGGTAGCGGCAAAGGGACTTACCCCCCAGTCAGGAATGGAAAGCACGAAGGCCCGGTGTGGTTGGCCGCCGGCAAATTGAATAGCTTGCCGGAGCAGCCCCTCGAATTGACCGGCATATTCTGACGAAGGCCTGCCTCTGTATTGATTATTGACCCCGATCAGCAGGCTGACAAAATCATAGGAAGACAGCAACTGCGTCCCGGCAATTTCCGCGCTGAGCTCATCCGTTGTCCACCCGGTTCTCGCAACAATTTCAGGGGCAAAGAAGGACAATCCTGCTTTCCGTAGAAATTGTACGGCCTGGTAGGGATAACTTTCATAGATAGGAACCCCCTCTCCAACCGTATAGGAATCACCCAGCGTAAGTAAGGTATAGATCATAGTTAAAGAAGGGACCCTTATCGGTCCCTTCTTCAAAAGTCGGAATTATTCTTTATTTCCGGCCGGATACTACATCACCGGATATCCGGGCCCGGGTACTAATTCGCCGGTTGCTGTCCTCCGCCACCCTGCATGCCACCCTGGATATTTTCCATTTCTCCCTTCAGGTTCTTGCGCTTGAACAGCGCCGTATCGAATTTACCGAAGCGCCAGTTGAATTGAAGACGGAAGAACTGGGGATCCCTTCTGCGGAAGGCGTCCTGGGTGAAATAACTGGTAGAAGTATACACATCGCTCACCCTGGTGCGGAAGATATCACTTACGCTGAGGGTCAGCGAGGCGGCCTTGGCCTTCAGGAACTCGAATTTTAGGGCCGCATCCACTCCACCCGAAGGTTTGTTATAACCCTGGGAGTTGCCGCTGACGGTTTGCCCGAATCCCCGTCCTCCCCCCTGGCTGCCTCCATTGTTGGCGCTGCCACCCGGCGGCAATACGGTCTTGGAGGTATAGTCCCCCGTCAGTTGCAGCGAAAAATTATGGGGAAGCTTAAAGGAGTTATTTATTTTTCCAAACCAGCTGTACGTTTGCCCGGCAGTGACGATATTGGTATCATTGGAATTGATCTTGGAAGTGAAAATATTGATATTGCTGGTGATATCCCACCAATTGGTAATGGTATTACGTCCGATCAGCTCAAATCCCCCTACAAAACTGGACTGGGCATTAATATAGGTATTGATGATGACCAGGGAATCCGTGAGCGGGTTCGTTTCCCGGCTCTGATAGCGGGTGATCAGGTCCGTCGTGTATTTATAGTAGACGGAAGCCAGCAGGGTATTATTGCCTTTAAAGGTCTTCTGGTAAGAGAGTTCGAAAGAGTTCGTAAACTGCGGCTTCAGATTGGGATTACCCCGGCTCAGATTGAGGGAGTCGGAATAATCGGTGAAAGGGAATAACTGGAAAAAGCTGGGCCGGTCGATCCTGCGCGTATAGTTTAGGCTCAGGTCCTGATCTCCCTGTAATTTCTGACTGAGGAAGACGCTGGGGAACAGGCTGATCGGGAATTTATTGCTGTAGTATCCGATACTGTCCATCAGGCCGCCCGCGGGATTCTTTACCTCCGTCTTGTCATTGCCTTTGTAGTTCGAGCTTTCGCCTCTTAACCCCAGGTTGAACCCGAAATCCTTGATAGCATTGGAATAGGTGGCGTAAGCAGCATAGACCCGGTCCTGGTAGCTATACACGGAGGAAAGGGGTGGCTGTATAATAAAGGTAGGATCCGGGGGTGTCTGGTAATAGATATTATTCAGATTGCTGATATTCCGGGCGGCAATACGGGCGCCGGTCTCGAATTTTGACTTCTCCGTGATCGGATTGACGAAGTCTATCTGTGCGGTGGTATATTCATTGGTACCCGATCCCTGCTGTTGCTGGTTGAACTGCCTCAGATTGGACAGATCGCCCTTGACAGGATAGATGTTCGAATTGATCAGGTTGTAATTGGTGTTGGTCCCTTTGCTGTAGTTGACGTCCGCCGTCAGCTCTTCGCCCGATCTGGGGAAAGTATGCTTATAGCTTAACAGGCCGCCCTTATTCCTGAACTGGCTGTTCGTGTTGGACAATCTCCTGGTATAGGAGGTAGTGGTGCCGGAAGGATTGAGCGTATCGACATACAGGTCGCTGTTGGTATAGGGCGTAAAGCTCCCATGTACGATATTTCCCGCAAAAGAAATGGTATTCCGGTTGTCGAGCAGGTAGTCGACCCCAAACCGCCCAAAGATAAAATAACCTTTGTTGACGTTGTAATCGTTTTGGTGCAGACTGTCATAAGGCGGTGTCAAAAAGGTATAGCGGTCGGTAGTGCCGGGGGATATGGATTTTCGCTGTCCGATAAATCCATTGGCGAATACGTTGAATTTGCCTTGTTTGACATTGATGTCGCCTCCGCCGTTGATCTTACCCCGCTGATCGACACCGGCCCGGAGATTTCCATTATAACCTGCTTTCCGGTTCTTTTTCAGTACGATGTTGAGGATACCGGACGTTCCGCCGGAGGCATCGTATTTGGCGCCCGGATTGGTAATGATCTCCACGCTCTGGATGGCATCGGCGGGTATCTGGTCAAGTGTCAGCGAAGTAGGGCGGCCATCCACAAAGATGGTGGGGGCACTGTTGCGTAAAGTGACATTACCATCGATGTCGACTTGCACGGAAGGCACATTTTTCATGACGTCCACTCCGGTTCCGCCGGTAGCCGAAATGTCTTTTTCCACGTTGTATATTTTGCGGTCGACGCCCATCTGGATCAGCGGCTTGGAAGCGGTCACCGTCACCTCGCCCAGGGTTTGCGCATCTGCGGTTAGTTTAATATTGCCCAGATCTTTGTCCACGGCGTTCAGGGCCTGCTGCATATCCCCGCCTTTGGGCGCCTTCATTTCGAAGGCCACTTTCTGTTCGATGGTGGCATACCCGATGGTGGTGATCTTCAGACGGAAATTCCCGAAAATAGGGAGGTTCTCCAGGCTGAAATCACCCTTCCGACCGGTGATCATCCCTGCGATCACGGTATCTTTGCGCTTGCGGGTGACGGTGTCAAATTTGCTTTGGATGAGTTGAATGGAGACGCCATCCATACCCTTGCCTGTTTTAGTGTCCACGATCTTTCCATAGAAGTGGCCGATATTCGCAGCCTGGCCATTTCCAAAGCCGGCCTGTCTTCCCCCGCCTCCTCCGCCCGGCATCTGCGCCCAGCCTGTATAACATCCTGCCATAATCATAAGCAATAGCCAAGTCTTTCTCATTAGATTAAAATATTCATTTAGTGTGCAAAATTCAATGCAAAAATGGTAGCAATCGCTCCATTCTATACAGGCGGTATAAAATAGATGTAGAAGGGGTAATGCCGGAAGCCCCTTCCAGTATGCGCCTGACAGGGCGGCCTTTTGCCGGGGGGGGAGTGTTTATTTCATTAATAAGGTCAGGAATATCTGCAACAATCCGATGAAAAAGCCCAATGCTGCGCCGATGACTTCTACAAACCGGAATTCTTTGGTAAGGATCTGGTTGAGCATGGTTTCCAGCCTGTCCGAGGAGAAATTGGCAATCTTGTCCACGACGATCCGCTCCAGGTCGAGGTCGTTTTTAAGGTGTGCTACATAATTTTTCATGATGACCGGGAAGAGTTCTTCCAGCTCTGTCATAAAGACAGCTTTCAGCTGCCCGATGGTTTTATCGCCAATGAACATGGCGATCATGGGCATACTTTCTTTTAGCTTGACACGGAGGAAATTATCGATATGTTCATCCGCCAGGGGCAGGATTCGTTGGACATTGGCAGGATTGGTAATGGTCTGTTCGATATCTTCGAAGGAGAGGAGTTCTTGTCCGACGATCCTGCCCAGGTTTTCGGCGATCTGCTGCTGTTTTTTCGGAAAAACCCCTTGCAAGGTGAAGCCAAGGATCTTTTTCGGTTGCCGGGGATGAAATAACAGTTTGAGGGCCATCCAGATAGTCAGCCAGTGAATAAAGGCGGAAATAAAGGGGATTGTATAGAGCCACCAGCTTATCGTCATAGTTTTTATTTTTGTTTGTTATTAGCCTGCTTTTGCGCCCGTATAGATTGAGTATAGTCTCTTTTCGTGCCCAGAGATTGATTATAGCCTCTTTTCGTGTCCGGATATTGGTTGTTCCTTCCTTTTGCGCCCGCAAAGAAACGTCAAAAATCCCATTTGTACCCTTAACTGCCGGCGTTTTAGATGATTCCTGCAAAGAATCGGTTGCTCAGTTAGCACCTGATCTTAAATAAATTGAATTTTGTTTTTGCGAGAAATGCAAAATTTACTAATTTCGCCGCTCTTACGGTGGTTGTAGCTCAGTTGGTTAGAGCACTAGATTGTGGTTCTAGGGGTCGTGGGTTCGAACCCCATCATCCACCCGTTTAAAGGCCGTCTCAGGAATTTTTTGACCTTGAGACGGCCTTTTTCTTTTCTTAATAATACCCCTCATTAGCTTTCCGTTCATGGAAATTATGGCAAAGCGGATGTTAATATTCACAAATACCGACAACATAACATGTTATTAATCGTTATTTTTGAATAGCTATGTTAAAAGTGTTTAAGTATATGATTAGTAAAAGAAATTTGCCGATCGTCCTATTGATCTTAGGAGCTGGTGTTTTTGTTGCATTCCGGACATTGGGAATAGGGGAGAATCCGCCGACGAAGAATGAGAAGATTTTGCATAATGTAGGGGAATACCTGATGGAGATCCATTATAGCCCTAAGGCTATTGATGACAAATTCTCCAAAGAGATATTTACCAAGTACCTGGCGGATGTGGATGTAGAAAAGAATGTATTTCTGCAGTCTGATATCGAGGTCCTGCGTGGTAAGTATGAAACCAAGATCGATGATGAGATCCTGGGTAAGTCTACCATTCAGTTCGTTCCGGCCGTAAGCGAGCTCTATAAAAAGAGAGTTGCGGAGACGGAATTGATCTATAAGGATATTCTTTCCAAGCCATTTGATTTCAGTACCGATGAAGATGTGGATCAGAATTATGACAAGGTTGAATTCCCTAAAAATGAGGCGGAGAGAAGAGAATCCTGGCGTAAACGGCTGAAATATCTGACCCTGGAAAGGTATTCTGACCTGCTGGATCAGCAGGAAGCTGGTAAGGATAAGCCCGGGTTCGTGGCCCGGAGTAATGAAGACCTTGAAAAAGAGGCCCGGCAAAAGGCGTTGAAAGTCATGGATCGCTTCTATGAAAGGCTGAAAGTAAAAGTAACGGATGATGACCGGTTTAATATGTTTGTACAGACTATCGTGCAGTCGATGGATCCTCACACGGATTACTTTCCCCCGGTGGAAAAAAGATATTTCGATGAACAGATGAGCGGCCATTTCTTCGGAATAGGTGCTTCTTTGCGGGAAGAAGATGGAAATATCAAGATCACTACGCTGGTGACGGGTAGCCCAGCCTGGAAATCCGGTCAGGTGGGTATCGGAGATATCATTACCAAGGTAGCACAAGGAGCACAGGAGCCTGTAGACCTTACCGGCTTCCAGGTGGAAGATGCAGTGAAGCTAATCCGTGGTACGAAGGGGACAGAGGTAAAACTTACGCTGAAAAAAACGGACGGTTCTACGAAGATTATTTCCCTGATCCGGGACGAGATCGTGCAGGATGAGTTGACCTTTGCCAGAAGTGCGATCGTTAACTCCGATAAAGGAAAGGTGGGGTATATTTTCCTGCCTGAATTTTATGCAGATTTTGATAATCCTAAAGGCAACCGTTGTTCCATTGACGTAGCCCGTGAAGTCATGAAACTGAAGGAACAGAAAGTAGAAGGGATTGTTATTGATTTGCGCCATAATGGCGGAGGCTCTTTGTATGATGTAGTACAAATGGCGGGGTTATTTGTGGAACAGGGACCGATCGTACAGGTAAAGGACAGGGATGGGAAGACGCAGATATTACCGGATCATGATAAGTCGGTATTATATGATGGTCCTTTGGCTGTGATGGTGGATGAACTGAGTGCATCTGCTTCTGAGATTTTCGCCGCAGCTATCCAGGATTACAAAAGAGGGGTCATTATCGGCAGCACATCTACCTACGGAAAAGGAACGGTCCAAAGGCCTATAGGATTGGACAAGACGCTGGGTTTTATGGATGCCAACAGCGAGCTGGGAACGCTGAAACTCACCTTACAGAAATTCTATCGCATCAGTGGAGGCTCTACCCAATTGAGAGGGGTATCTTCCGATATCGTATTGCCGGATATCTATGAGTCTTTCAAGATCAGGGAAAAAGACAATCCTGATGCATTGCCTTGGGATGAAATTCAAAAAGCAGATTATAGCCCCTGGAAATATGCTTATGATATGAATGTTATCCGTGGGATGAGCAATGAGCGTCTGAAGAATAATTCCGCTTTCAATTTAATTCGTTCTGATGCGGAATGGCTGAGTAAGGAAATGGATAAGGTATATCCGCTCAATCTACAAAAATACCGGGAAGAGCAGAAGCAGATCAAGGCTACCAACAAACAGATCGAGACACTGAGCAAACTTTCTGCTTCCAGTGAGCTGAATGTCGTGTCCTTGCCACAGGATGCCAATAAATATGACGGCGATAAGGATAAGGCAACCCGATTCCAGCAATGGTTGAAGGATAAGAAGACCGATATTTACCTGGGTGAAGCTGTGAATGTGTTGGATGATATGATCGCGCAGAAGAATCTGGTCTATAATAAATAAAATACGTTACTTAATAAAAAAAGTCCAGGTGGTTCACCTGGACTTTTTTTATTAATCGAATCTGGTCTTTGCGGCCATTACGACAATAACAGAGCCTAAGACCGCTATCAAGCCCAGGGAAACGCGCAAATTGAAGGCCTGTGCAATGAAGCCAATAAAAGGAGGGCCAAAAAGAAAGCCTAAGTAACCTATCGTGGAGACGGCCGCTAGTGCCACGCCGGGGGAAAGGACCTTCGATCGGCCTGCCGCGCTATATACCAGGGGAATGACGGAAGAGACTCCGGCTCCTACCAATAAAAAACCTCCAATGGCGGGAAACAGCCAGGGAAAAAGGATGGCGGTCAACAAGCCGGAGGTTGTAAGGAGTCCGCTAATCTGCAAGATCTTTTTGATCCCCAGTTTGGTGGCCAGCCAGTCTCCAAGAAAACGGCCGGAAGCCATAGTAGCCATAAACGCAGTATAACCTGCCGCCACCAGCTCTTTGGGAGGATGGACCACTTTTTGAAAATAGACTCCGCTCCAGTCGAACATGGCCCCTTCGCAGATCATAGAGCAAAAAGCAATAATTCCCAGGTTGATTAACGAACGATCGGGTCTGGCAAACAAAGGTTGGTCGCCAGGCAGGTTGGCATCGGATTCTACCAGGTGGCGGCCCGCAATTAATACGATGAAGGTAGCGAGCGCCGTGATGAGCAGGAAATGCTGATAAGGAAGCCATCCCAGGCCGATCAGCAAAGTACCTATAGCCGCGCCGGAAAACCCCGCCAGACTCCAAAGTCCATGATAAGATGCCATGATGGTACGTCCATATAATGATTCCGTGCCAATAGCCTGGGTATTAATGGAAATGTTCAGCATATTACCACCCATTCCAAATATAAAAAGACAAGTTACCAGTTGCCAGACAGCATTGACCAATCCCAGCAATGGCAGCGTGAAAGCATAGAGCAGTGCCGCGAAGGTAGCCACCGGACGGCTGCCGAATTTTGCCACCAGCCAGCCTGCAAGAGGCAGGGAAGTGAGCAGACCTGAAGGCAATCCCAGCAGGACGGCTCCCAGGGCGGCGTTATCCAGGTGTAACTTCAGCTGAATATCAGGGATGCGGGAGTCCCAGCTGGAGAAGCAAAGACCAGCCAGGAAAAAAAAAGAACTGACAGCTATGCGGCGAATTCGTCTGAGGGGAAGGGGATAATTCACAGGTATCTTTCTTTTATAATATGCATGTGATGCGCCACATGACCTGGGATAAGGAATCCCAGGGTAAAAGCATTCAGAGGGCGTCCATTAGCCTGCCCCACGAATTTCAATTGCTCGTCTGTAAAAGAATTAAAAAGATATTCTGTGGAACTGCGTAATGATTTGAATTCTTCCAGCAGGTCTTCCCAGTGGCGGGTGGCTGCTCCGGAATGAATGGCCCAGGTGTTCTCGTCAAAGCCGGCGAGAGGTGCAGGGTCCAGGCGGGAGAAGCGGAGGGCCCGGTAGGCAAACACTCTTTCCGCGTCGATGATATGCTGCAGCATCTCCCGGATGGTCCATTTTCCTTCGGCATAAGCGTAATCTATCTTTTTGGAAGGGACTTTTTTCAGGAACTTCCTGAACTGCCGGGTATTTTTTTCCTGCGCTTTGCTAATATCATCTTCTTTTATGCGGTCTAAGTAAGGTTGATAGAATTCCGCAGGTATAATTTCTGATTTAGGGAGCATGTTTTTTTATAAAAATAAAAAAAAGAGACCAAGGCGAGCAAAAAAAAATCGCCCTGGTCTCTTTTTCACTTATGTCCGGAGCAGCGGAGCTGCTCCGGATGTACTAATTTCTTGGATTATGAAGAGTGGATTTTTCCATTCTCTTATGAGGATCGGTGTTTAGTGTGGACGCCAGCTTAAGGGCGTCGTAGGCATTGATGATGCCGCCGGATTTGCTGATATCGGACAGGTTTACCAATTCGTCTTCCGACCCGGGTTTTTTAACTTTTCCGGGAGGGGCCACGGCTGATTTCTCTATGCAATATTTTACCTGCTGGGGTGTCAGATTGGGGTAGTATTCCAGGATCAGGGCGGCCACACCGGTAACTACCGGAGCTGCCATGCTGGTTCCCTGCAGATTGCCGTAGTTTTTGCCGCCGGGAAGGGTAGAGTAGATCCGGGTGCCGGGAGCAAATACGTCTACCTGATCCTTACCATAGTTGGAGAAGGATGCCGTATAGCTCTTAAAACCAGGCTCTGCCAATGGATCGCTGCTGGCGCCTACCGTAATCCAGTTAGAGGCTGTATAGGTGGAATGCTGAAAATTGGGGCTGGGAAAGTTATCCGTTGTATCCACATCCGCGTTATCATTACCGGCTGCATGGATCAGCAAAACACCCTTGCTTTCGGCATATCTGACAGCAGAATCCACCCATTTTTTATCGGGTGACAGGTTTTTACCAAAGCTCATATTGACTACACGGGCGCCATTGTCCACCGCATAGCGGATAGCCAGGGCAATATCTTTATCATGTTCGTCTCCATTGGGCACCGCCCGGATCATCATAATACGGACATTGTCGGCAATTCCATCCATGCCTTTACCATTTCCTCTCTCAGCGCCGATGATGCCGGATACATGTGTTCCGTGCATCGGATCTCCTGCCATTACATCATTATTGCCATAATAGCGATCGTCAATATCTGACTCATTATCCTTTACGATCTCTTTTCTGTAATCCTTAGGCGGGTTTTCTTTAGCGGATGCTTTCTTCTCTTCCTGGTCGACCTGCTCGCTGAAATCCGATAAGAAAGCTTTATTGGTCATATCCATGATCTTATTGGCCTTGAAGAGGTAGAGGAAAACAGATTTGGCGCTTTTGCTTTCCGGGTTGCCCGTCTGAAAAGTGTCGAGGTCATTACCGGTATATTCCATTTTGCCCATGGCTTTTTGAAGAATACTGTCGCTTTTTATACAGGCAGACAAGGCACGGTGGAGGATCACCAGGTCAACGCCGCTTTCCGTACCGTCTCCCATGACTGTCTTACGAGCTTTTACCCACATTCTGTAATTGTCCAGGTCTTCGGCGCTGAATTTAGAAGAATCAATGCCGGAAGGCACTTCAAAGCGGTCTTTAAACCGGTAATAGACTCTGGCTTCTTCCTGTGCATCATCTTTTACATTGGTCCCATCTTTTCCGCCAATAAAGTTCCAGCCATGTATATCGTCTACATATCCATTGTGATCATCGTCAATGCCGTTGCCGGGAATTTCTTTAGGATTTACCCAAAGGATGTTTTTCAGGTCTTCATGTAATGTATCCACTCCTGAATCGATCACAGCGACCAGAACGGTCTTGCTTTTCAGCTTCTTTGCCCTTGCGAATTGATAAGCTCTGTTCACACTGACCCCATAGAAGCCATCCTGTTCCTTGTCCAGTAAATGCCAACCTTTGGGCAATTCTGTTTTCACCGAATTTCCCTGTGCTATCATTGCCAATGGAGAAATTCCCAGCAGGATGACAGGTAACCACCTTTTCAAACTACACTTCATTTTTTTAGTTTTAAATTAAAATTGATACAGGCGGCTTACCGGTTCCATATCGTTGTTTTCTCAATCCTGTAAAATAAGAAAACATAGGCCATCTCATGTAAAAAATTACATGGATGGCCCTATTAAGTTGTTAAAATTATTATTTCGCGAGGTTTATTTTTAATTCGACCCTTCTATTGGCGGCTCTGCCAGCGACTGTCTTATTATCTGCTATGGGATGCTCCTGTCCGAGACCCGTTGCGGTCAGCTGGGTAGTAGCAACGCCTTTTTTCTCCAGGTAATTTTTCACGGCGAGGGCTCTTTTTTGGGATAGGAGAAGATTTTTTTCCGGTTTGCCCTGGTTATCAGTGTAACCTTCTATCGCTAAATGCCATTCCGGATGGGTTGATAGAAGTCCGGACAGTTCATTCAGGGCAATGTAAGAGCTATCGGTCAGGTTGTCGCTGGCTGGCGTAAACAGGATGTTTTGGGCGATGAAATTGATTTTTTCTGTCACCTCTTTCTTTATTTCTATTTCCGGGCATCCATGGTTTGCGGCGGTACCCGGGCTGTCAGGGCATTGGTCTTCCTCGTCATTGATGCCATCTCCGTCCCTGTCGGGGATCGGGCATCCCTGGTAACGGGCCAGGCCGGCCTGGTTGGGGCATTTGTCTTCTTCGTCATTGACCCCGTCTCCATCGGAGTCCGGTATGGGGCAACCATTATACCGGGCAACGCCGGATATGGTCTTACAAGAGTCATGTTCGTCATTGATGCCGTCATGATCGGTGTCCGGAACGGGACATCCATGCCAGGCAGCCTTACCGGGCTGCAGGGGGCAAAGGTCCTCGTCATCCGGTATACCGTCCTTATCCGTGTCTTTTTTAACTGTGGGCGGCGGCGGGGCGGTGGATGTAAGCCAAATACCCAGGGAAGCTCCGAATAACTGGTTATGAAAAGTGCCCTGATAGGGAGCATTATAGAAACTGGTCAATCCCTGGCTAAAATAGGCGCTCAGCATTACATTGCCCAGTTCAAATCCGGCCCGGGCATTGACGCCCAGGTCTATGGTCTTATAGGTATCCGGTCCTTTGCCTACCGAGAGGGGGGCGGATTCATTGGCATATTTATTCGTTGTATGGGTAAGGCTTTCGTTGGTAATTTTACCGCTATAGAAGAAGCTGATGCTGGGACCAGCGCTGATAAAAAAGCTGTTCTTTCGATTGGCCGAGAGGGGCAGCTTATACGTGATATTCAGCGGCACATCAATATATCCCAGGTTGAGCGTCTGCCGGGTATACACCGTATCCGTTGCAGCGCTGGCCGCCGAATCGTTATTCTTTGCATATTTTCTCCCTTTGGAAGTATAGGTTATAGCCGGTTGGAAAAAAAAGCCTTTATGGCCGAGGGGAATTTCCACGATCACTCCCAACTGGACGCCGGATTTAGAGCTCTGAAACTTCTTCACAGCTGTGTCCCATCCTGGTATATTGTTACTTTCCAGTACTTTAGAGGAGTGAAAGCCTCCTAATATTCCCAACCTGACCTGTGCATTGCCTGCGAGAAAGCAAAAAAAGCCCAGTATTAGCAGGGGTAAGACTCTCCTCATATTTGCAGTGGATTCGTTGGTGGGGAAATTCATAGTATAGTGATGCTCTAGCCGATATAACGTCTAAAAGAAGGAATTATTTCATAGTTGATTTCCGGCCTGAGGAGTCGCTAAATATCGAATTTTATCCCTTGCGCCAGTGGCAGGTGCGACGAGTAATTGATGGTATTGGTCTGACGCCGCATATAGGATTTCCAGGCATCGCTGCCGCTCTCACGACCGCCGCCGGTCTCTTTCTCTCCTCCAAATGCGCCCCCGATCTCGGCGCCGGAGGTGCCGATGTTCACATTGGCTATTCCGCAATCGCTGCCGGCCGCAGACAGGAATTGTTCGGCTTCCCGAAGATTGAGGGTCATAATGGAAGAAGATAATCCCTGGGGTACTCCATTCTGGATAGCAATTGCCTCATCGAGGGTCTTATATTTGAGTAAATACAGGATGGGGGCAAAGGTCTCGTGCTGTACGATAGAATAGCCTGGTTCCGCCTCTGCGATGCAGGGCCGGACATAACATCCGCTTTCGAAGCCATGTCCGGAGAGTACTCCGCCCTCCACAATAAAATGGCAGCCTTCCTTTTTGCCGGACTCGATAGCCTGCAGGTAGAGCTGTACAGCATCTTTGTCAATCAACGGGCCGACGTGATTTTTTTCATCGAGCGGATCGCCGATCCGTAGCTGCCCATAGATGGTAGTCAGCTTATCTTTTACTTTTTCGTAAATACTTTCGTGGATAATGAGGCGGCGCGTGGTCGTACAGCGCTGGCCTCCTGTTCCTACTGCTCCGAATACAGCGCCGGGGATGGCAATGTTGAGATCTGCATCTTTTGAAATAATGATCGCATTATTTCCTCCCAGCTCCAGCAATGTCTTTCCCATTCTGGCGGCCACGGTAACGCCCACAGCTTTGCCCATCCGGGTAGAGCCGGTGGCGGAGATGAGCGCTATGCGGCTGTCCGCCGCCAGCCATTCACCCGGCTCTCTTCCTCCGGTGATGAGGCCGCTTACGCCTTCGGGAACCTTGTTGCGGGTAAAAACCTCCGCTATGATCTTTTGGCAAGCCAGCGCACAGAGGGGCGTCTTCTCAGAAGGCTTCCAGATACAGGTATTTCCACAAACCCAGGACAGCATACTATTCCAGCTCCACACGGCTACGGGGAAATTAAAGGCGGAAATAATGCCTACTACCCCGATGGGGTGCCATTGCTCATACATGCGGTGCCCGGGTCTCTCGCTATGCATGGAGAGGCCATATAACTGACGGGAAAGGCCTACGGCAAAATCACAGATATCGATCATTTCCTGGACTTCGCCATAACCTTCCTGTAGGCTTTTTCCCATTTCATAGGAGACGAGCTTTCCCAGCGCTGTTTTGGACTGCCGGAGAGCGTCGCCGATCTGCCGGACGATCTCTCCCCTGCGGGGCGCTGGCCAGGTACGCCATTCGATAAAAGCGGCCTGAGCAGCCTTTACGACGGCGTCATAGCCTGCCTTATCCGTTGTGCCGATGTTAGCGATGGTCTTGCCGTCGACGGGAGAAAAAGATTCGAGAAAGCTGTCTCCGGAAGGGATCCACTGCGTACCGGTGGAGGTACCGGTATTGTGGGTGTCTATGTTAAGCGCCTGAAGTAGAGGTAGTTCCATAAAAATTGCTTGCGATTTTTCAATCGCAAGCAATTTAACTTAAAATCTACTATGAAAAAAACTGGTCCTATTTGCCGGCATCTACCATACCGGCAAAGGGAAATACGTAAAATAAAAGCATGGGGTTGTGTCGGCCCGTAAAGCCCTTTAATTCAATTTATTCTCCATAGCGGCAAAAAAGCTTTCGCTGTAACTTACGCCGATAGGGATTTCTTTTTCGGCGATCTTGATCTTGCTCCTGCTGATATGTTCGATCTTACTGATAGGGACGATATAGGAACGGTGTGCCCGTATAAATTCCCTGGTGGGTAGTTTCTGGGCGATCGTCTTGAGGGTCATCAGGGTAAGGATAGCTTTACCTGGCAGGTAAATTTTGATATAATCGTCCAGCCCTTCGATATAGAGGATCTCTTTCAGATTGACCTTGACCATCTGGTAATCCGACTTGACGAAAATATATCCTTCCTGTAATTCCTGACTGGTCAGGTAATCGACATATTCTTTCGCTTTGTATACCGATTTCAGGAATCGGTCATATTCAATAGGTTTCAACAAATAGTCAATGGCGTCCACGTTGAAACCTTCCACGGCGTATTCGCTGAATGCGGTAGTGAATACGATGGCTGTATTTTTCTTATTGACGATCCGGGAGAATTCTATGCCATTGATATCCGGCATCTGGATATCCAGGAATAAGATGTCTACTGGATTGCTATCCATTACCTTTTGCGCTTCGAAGGGATCCGTAAAAGCTCCTTTCAGCTCCAGGAAATATATTTTGGCGATGTATTTTTTCAATACTTCCAGCGCAAGGGGCTCGTCGTCTATCGCTATACATGTCAGCATTATACCTGAATATTTAAATGAACAGTAAATTTACCGGCTTCATCATCGATCTTGAGCACATGGCGGTCATCGTATAGGAGATCGAGCCTGCGCCGCGTATTGTTAATTCCGATTCCTGTATTATCTGCTACTTTAAGGGATGTAGGGATATGCTTGTGGTTGGTGACACTAAAATACAGCGAATCTTCCTTTATTTCTAATAATATCAGGATGGGAGATTTTTCCCGGGTACTGATGCCGTATTTGAAGGCGTTCTCTACAAACGGAAGCAGGAGCAAAGGGGCGATCTGCTTGCTGAAGGGATCGCCTATCACGGTAAAATCGATGCTGGACTTATCCGTCAGGCGCATTTTCAGGAGTTCTATATAGTTGGTGGTGAATTGGATCTCCTTTTCCAGGGATACCATATCGTTGCGGGCTTCGGTCAGGACATAGCGCATGATACTGGAGAGCTTCATAATCGCGGGAGCCGTATATTCAGACTGGGTGGAGGCGAGCGCATAAATGTTGTTCAGCGTATTGAACAAAAAATGGGGGTTGATCTGGGCTTTCAGGAAGGAAAGCTCGGCATTTAGTTTTTCGTTGGCGATCTCTTTATTGCGTTGTTCGGATTTCAGCCATTGGTTGATCACTTTGATGCCGGTACTGAATACGAATATCAGGAGGAAGACGGCAATATTTCCCGGTGCGAGCAGGGGTTGCTGAAAATTACGGGGTCTTCCGGGATCGGGGGGACGCATGCCGGGGGGGCGCGGGTCAGGGCCGATAAAATAGTGATACAGGCGGGGGAATGAGCCATAGAAGATCAGGAAGGCCAGGATGATGAGGGTATAGGAAACAAACTTTTTGTGTTCCAGCAGTTTGGGAATGATCAGGTAGGTATTGATATAATAAAAGGCGATGAGCAGGAGGGTATTGGAAATGAAAAAAGCGGAGAGATATTTCTCGGAAAAGAAAGAGAAATCTTTGGGCCTGGGGAAAAAGACAAAGGGTAGCAGGAGAAAACAGACCCATGCTGCCAAATGAATGATGACCTGTACGATTCTCTTATTCAAGGCGGAAGACGCTTTAATGGTGAATTAAATCCATCAAATCTATAAGGGAATTGCCTTCTACAGAGAATAAAATAGATGAATGGACGCATTCTATCGGTGAATGGGGCGGGGCATTGACCTGACGGTGAATGAGGAAAAGAGCCGGAGCGTGCCGCTCCGGCTCTTAGAGGTTGGAGTGATCGTTTGGGTTTTGGAGAAAGCCGCGGAGAAGATAAATTTTACCAGTGGAAGGTTTGGGTAGGCAAGACAAAACCAAAATCATTTTTATAATTATAGACAGACACTCTGAAATAGAGGGTGCCGCGCGGCAGATTGCCTTGGGGCGGCTCATAGTTGATAATGACATTGACATAAGTCGGGGGTGCGTGGTTGCCATTTAATCCTGTGTAAATGCTCGAGTTTTCAATCTGGCCTGTATAGGAGTAAGAGCTTATCACGTTACCGCTGGCATCGACCCTATCCACTTTCAGAATATTCCAGGTATCTCCGTTCAGGTTGATGTAAAGAGCAACCGCGGAGGGTGGGGTGCGGTTGCCTCCCTGGTTGGGGGTATATACAAAAAAGGTCAGATTGGTGGGCATAATATTATCCGGATACAGGATACGGGCTGCAAACAAATCCCAGGCGTCGAAGTTAATGAGAGCTGAGCCAGCAAAGGAACTATGCATGATCGAGGATGCATCGTTGGACGGGGAAGATCCCAGTATGGTCTCGGAGACTTTTTGATTGAAATTGTCGATTCCGCTAAGTGGTTCGCCATCTACTGTTACGTCTGCATGGCGCATGCCTACTGCATGGCCCATTTCATGCCGAATGGCTGATAATTTTCCGTTTGCATCGGTTACAGGGCCATTGTGGTTGATGATGACGGCGCTCCCGACCAGATTATTGGAAGGAAAACGGGTCCAGGCATAGAGGTTGGCGGGCATGTTGCCGCCCCCTGCCGGCACATTAGCGGCGTTATCTGCGTAGAAAATGAGGTTGGCGGCGTTAGCATTCGCAACCTGTGTGAAGTTCAGGGAGCAATTGGCGATGCTCGTCCAATTCTGAGCGGCGGTATTGATGGCATTGATCCAATCGGCGTTATTGGGTAGATTGGCAAGCACGCTGGGGTCGATGAAATAGGTGATATTTCCCGTGTTGGCCCAGCCGATGATGCCAGTTCCATCCGAGGAATTAGCGGGACTAAGCGCATACTGGTCAGGGGTAATGGCGCCGCCGGAGGAAGCGATTGGCGAAGTGTTGCCGCTCGATATAGTAGCGGCTTGGCTGGGCAGAGGGCCTTTCATCCCGGCTTCGATCGCTTTTTTATCGAGTAAAATGTCTCCTTCCACGACATAACAATCTCCATTTTGCCGCAATCCCTGCACATTGAACCCCTTCGATTGCAGGTAAGCGGCTACGCCGTTCGACATGGCCGGGTTATCAGCGCTACCAGGAGTGGTGAGGACGGTGTTTTTTTTACAGGCAAACAACAGCAGCAGGCCGAAGCCGACGATTTTTTTTCGCATAGTTTAAAATTTAATTGGTGAATGGTATTCATAAAAAAAGAGGCTGCAATCGGATCAGCCTCTTTTATATAAAGAAATTAGTACGGGAAAAGCTTTAAAAGTTGAAAGCTAGTTTGGTGAACATTCTCATGCCGTTATAGCTCATTTGAACGGCATCGAAGGGACCACCTGATTCGCTGTCACCCCATGAGTTTTGCCTTGCGTTGGGAACCACCGCCTGATCAGGATGTACGTTGAAGATATTATCCACGCCTGCGTACCAGGTAAGGTTTTTAGCTACTTTATAGGACATGTAGAGATCCGTAGTCACTTTGGGATGAAAGACAAAATTTTCAGGGACTACTGATTTTCCGTCATCGGTGGCTACGTAAGGATCCCAGCCATTGCCCTGGGCAGAGGTATTCGCTCCGCCGGGGCCATCGGGGTCAGCTCCCGGAAGACTGGCGGACCCGAATCCTTGTGTAGTAAGCTTGCCCCAGTAGGTAAGGTGTGCTCCAACCGAAAATTTGCTGCTGAACCCATATTCCAATGCCAGAGAAACTTTGGCATTGGGAGCGGAAGCCGTCAGGAAAGCTTCTTCTCTTGTACTGAAAAATGCTTGCCGGTGAGCATAGGTATCATTAAGCGGGTCCGGTATATTGATCTTGTCGATATGGATATGCTGGATATTACCGGCCAGTAAGAGCTTGAAACTTTGCTTACCCCATCTTTTGGTATAATCGATGACGACGTCCAGGCCGGTGTTGGTGGTATTGACGGCATTGGCGAAGAAATTGACGGAGCTGACATTGAATTGAGTAAGGTAAGGGGCTATGGCGGGGATGGACCCATCGAAATTACCGGTGATCACGATCCGGTTCTTCATCTTTATATAATAGCCGTCTACTGTAAAAGTGAGGTTATGGATCGGCTGCCAGGTCACGCCTGCGCTGGCATTCACAGATGTCTCCTGTTTGAGTGGGGGAATACCCGCTGCCCTGGAGATGGGGCTGTAGTTGGGAATCAGTTTTACGTATACGAGCTGACCGGCAATGATATTGGTATTGGTATTGCTGAAGTTGATCTGTTGAAGGGTAGGGGCCCGAAAACCGGTGCTGACAGATCCGCGCAGGTTCAAATTATCGAGTAATTTGTATCGGGTCGCCAGTTTGTAGGTGTTTACAAAACCAAAATCGGAATAGTTCTCAAAACGTGCCGCTCCGTCCACCAGCCATTTCTTCGTGACATCCAGCGCCACGTCGACATAACCGCCGATATTGGTGCGATGGGCATTTGCTTCATCGGAAGGCTGATAGCCAGGATATCCCTCCGAGCCGGATGCTTTATAACTGGTGTCTGCGCCAATTACATAATAAGCGCCTCCGTTGCGGTAGGAGTCGGGTTCCCCGGCGTATAGTTTATAAAGCTCGTACCGGAATTCGCCTCCGACGGAGAAGGTCAGCCCGGAAGCTATATCAGCAAAATGTTTGGTGATATCCAGGTTAGCCGTGTTTTGCAGAAAGTTGAAGCCTCCGTCATCAAAACGGTGTTTGGTCCACTGCAAAGGAGTGGGTAAAGAGGCGTTGAAGGTCTTATTGCCCCAGTAGTGGAAATCGTTGTAACCGGTGTTGTCGCTGATGTCCCAATCCCAATCCTTACCCAGGGTACCTTTAAAGCCAACCGCGATGGACTGATCTTTTATGTATACGTCTTCTTGCGGATTGTAGTAGACATTGTTCGGTCCGATGCTGCCATTGCCGGCGTCGAAAACACGCATGATGCTGGGTTCGAAAATCAAATTACCGGCAGCATCCGTAGGAAATTTGACCCGGTTGCTGCTGGAATGCCATCTGCGGGTCCAGGCATATACGTTCGAGTGTTTGTAATTGTATCCACCGAAGGAGTAGAAGGTGGTTTTGGTGCCTGCCAGGGGAATTTCGGCATTGAACAGGCCTCCTCCGGAGGTGACGGATCCGTCGCCAAAGGCCCTTCTCCAGTCGCCGACGCTCAGCGCTTTGGGGTTGGTGCCGGTTATCCAGGCAGTATCCGGTTCTGCGCGGAAGGTCTTGCCCTGGGCGAAGAAGTTGCCGCCGAAATTGATAAAGCCGCCTTGTTTGCCGATGGGGAGGCCGTAGTCAAGACCGAGGGTGAAGGCGTTGCCGTCCACCTTGCTGCCGGTGTAATACTGGGTGGGGTCGACGCTATTGAGTGAATTGTACTTATGATCGTAGTAGCCGCTCCAGCCAGTGTTGATATTCAGCTTGTGGACGTCTTTTTTCAGTACGATATTGATAACGCCGGCGATAGCATCCGATCCATATTGGGCGGAGGCGCCATCGCGCAGGATCTCGATGCGATCGATAGCAGCTTCGGGAATAGCATTCAGATCGGTGCCGGAGTTACCCCGTCCTCTTGTTCCTACCTGGTTAACAAAGGCTGACTGATGGCGGCGTTTGCCGTTGATAAGGACCAGGGTCTGATCGAAGCCCAGTCCGCGCAGGCTGGCGAAGTCGATTGCATCGGATCCGTCGCCGCCGCTCTGTTTATTATAATTAAAGGAGGGGACGGCCATATTCAGCTGTGAGCTCAGGTCTGGTCTGGCGGAGGTGATGCCGGCCTGGTTAACGTTGATGACGTCTACGGGAACCGGCGACTCGGTTTTGGTCCTGGCGGCACCCCGGGAACCGACGAATACTAATTGGGTCAGTTCGGTGGAGGCTGGTTCAAGTCCGATGGTAACCGTGGGGGCATCTGTGACGGTGAGGGATTGGGCCCCGTAGCCTATAATACTTACTTCTAATACATCTTTAGGACTGGCCTGAATAGCGAAGGATCCATCTGCGCCTGTAGAGGTCCCTTTTTTGGTTCCTTTCACTTTTACGGTAGCTCCTGCCAGGGGAGTACCTGTTTTACTGTCTACTATTTTCCCGGTGACGGTCTTCTGTGCATAAAGTGCTAAGGTGCTGATGGATAAGCAAAGTAGTAGGAACATTTTCCTCATATCTGATGGTTTTGGTGTGTCCGTAATTTAAAGAAAAAATCACCAAAACATATTATTAAATAAAATAAAAACATATTAATATAAATTATATATGAAGTGTTTCTCACATCATAAGAGATTCCCTATTTGTAAGTTATAGATAAACAATTAGTTGATCTACGGAAGAAGAGATCAGTGAATACATGGGTTATATTATAGGTATTTACATGTATAAAGAAATCCCTAAAACATCAATATTGCTCATTGTCATTGGGGAAGTCACGGGCTTTCACATCGTGAATGTATTGCTGGGTAGCCTGTGTGATCTGCTGATGGAGGTCGAGATATCTGCGAAGGAAACGGGGTTTGAATTCGGTATTGATGCCCAAAAGATCGTGCATGACCAATACCTGTCCGTCGGTATGACGTCCTGCACCAATGCCGATCGTGGGGATCTGCAGGCTTTGGGAGACCTCTTTGGCAAGGGCAGCCGGTATTTTTTCCAGCACCAAGCCGAAGCAGCCTGCCTGTTCCAACAACCGGGCATCGTTTTTCAATTTCTCGGCTTCGGCCTCTTCGCGGGCCCTGACCGTATAAGTGCCGAATTTATAGATGGATTGAGGGGTAAGGCCCAGGTGGCCCATAACGGGAACTCCTGCCGCCAGGATCCTTTTTACGGATTCCAGTATTTCTTCCCCTCCTTCCACTTTAACGGCGTGAGCGCCTGTCTCTTTCATAATACGGATGGCGGATGCCAGCGCTTCTTTGGAATTGGATTGATAGGCGCCGAAGGGAAGATCGACGACTACAAAACAGTGGCTGATACCCCGGATGACAGAGGAAGCGTGATAGATCATCTGTTCCAGGGTGATAGGCAGGGTGGTCTCGTGACCGGCCATGACATTGGAGGCTGAATCCCCCACCAATATAACGTCTATGCCAGCGGCATCAAAAATTTTGGCAAAGGAGTAATCGTAGGCGGTGATCATGGCTATTTTTTCGCCATTGACCTTCATTCTTTGCAGCGTATGGGTAGTTACCTTCTTAACTTCTGTATGTACAGACATAACCGGAATTTTTACGAACAGGTAAAAAGAGATGGGGAATATGGCTCTGCATTAGAATAAAACATATCCGGTTGCCATGCAAATGTAAAAGGTTCAACGTTAGCATGCAAATGAAAAAAACTATATTTCCACCCCTTTCCGCTTCAGGTCGGCGTAAAGATGCTGGATGAGTCCATCGGCCAGGCCTATTTTGGGGACATAAATTTCCGGTGAATTGGCCCAGCGCATGACATTAATATAGATCTGCAAGGCAGGAACGATCACATCCGCCCGGTCCTCCCTTAGCTTATAGAGTCGCATACGGTCTTCCAGGGAAAAGCTGGAAAACTCTTTATAGTAATCTTTCAGTAATTCGACATGGAGAGACTTACCTTCTTTCCGTTTGGAAATGGAGAATATTTTGTTGATGTTGCCGCCGGAGCCGATTGCGACGATATTGGAAAAATAGTCTTTAGTCTCTCTTCGAATATACTCTTTCATATTATCCCACTGGGACTCCGTCACCTGCTTTTTCAACAGACGTATCGTACCGATATTGAAAGAAGCAGAGAACAGGAGTTTATTTCCGGCAAAGAAGGTCAGTTCCGTCGAGCCGCCGCCGACATCGATATACAGATAAGCGTGGTCTTTATCCAGGTTCTCTGCGATATGGTTCTCATAAATCAGGGAAGCTTCGCTGCCGCCGCTGATGACTTCGATAGGAATGCCGGTCTCCTGTTGCACCTGGTCGATGATAGCCTGTGCATTGACGGCATCACGCATAGCGGAAGTGGCGGCAGCTTTCAGGTGTTTTACACCATAGGCTTCGATCAGGTGTTTGTAGGCCTTGATCGTATGGAGGATCATGTCTGTCTTTTCCGGAGAGATCTCTTTTTTCTCAAATACGTCAAATCCCAGTCGCAGGGGAACCCGCACCAGGTTTACCTTGCTGAATTCAGTCTTACCTTCATTATTCATGGAGACATCAGAAATAAGTAATCGTGCTGCGTTACTTCCGATATCGATAGCTGCCAGTCGCATTTATAGTCTCGTCATTTAATGTGTTCCAGTATAGGGTTGGGCTGTTCATGAGGAACGGCTTCCTCACTAAGGGCCTTATGATACAGATAATTATAGATCTCGATCTGGGACCTCACCTTCTTTTCCGAATGATCTCTTTTATATTTATTAAGCAATTCGTTATCCAGCCACCGGGCTTTTACATTATCGGCCAGCTGGATCTCCAGGATGTCCTTTAACTCTTTCCGGATCGTTTCATCCAGTACGGGACAAGTCGCTTCTACCCGATGATCCAGGTTGCGTACCATCCAATCCGCCGAAGATATATAAACTTTTTCGTTGCCGCCGTTGTGGAAGATAAATATCCTGGCATGTTCCAGGTATTCATCGATAATACTGATTGCTTTCACGGGTATGATAAACTTGCTGTTCTCGGAGAACATGCAAAAGATCCCACGGATAATCAGCTTTATTTCCACACCACTCCTGGCGGCTTCATACAACTTGTCGATCAGTTCTTCATCAGAAAGGGAGTTCATTTTTATGGTGATGGCCGCCTTTTTATTTTCTTTGGCCAGTTTGGTCTCCCGGATGGTCATTTTCAGGAGCTCCTTGCGGAGGCCGGTAGGGCAGGGGATAAGGGCTTTGCAGGCTTTTAAAGGATCGGGGCCTTCTTTCCAGTTTTCCAGGTAATTGAAGATCCTGTTCACATCGGCCATAATAAAACGGTTGGATGTAAGCAGGCAATGGTCTCCATATACCCGGGCAGTCTTTTCATTCAGATTACCCGTGCTGACAAATCCGTAGTGAATGGTAAAGTTGTTGATCCTTTTTTTGATCAGGCAGATCTTAGCATGGATTTTCATGTTCGGAATGCCGATGAGGACTTTGACGCCTTCATCTTCGAGGCGTTCTTTCCATTCGAGGTTGGCTTCTTCATCGAAGCGGGCTCTCAGTTCCAGCATAACGGTGACATGTTTGCCATTCCTTACCGCATTGACCAGGGTATTGATGATCTTGGAATTGGATGCCAGCCGGTAGCAGGTGATCTTGATCGACGTCACGTTCGGATCGATAGCAGCCTCGCGCAGCATATCGATCACCGGGTTAAAGGAATGATAAGGGAAATGAAGCATCACATCCTGTTCCAGCACCACATCGGTTACGCGGGGAGTGCTCACCAGTAAGGGGTGGATAAAGGATTTTTTCCGTTGCCCTTTTTTGGGGAATACATCCGGAAAATCCATGAAATGCCGAAAATTATGGATCCTGCCTCCGGGAATAAGATTACCATCCTTGCGGGTGAGGTTCAGCCGTTTTATGAGATAATCCAATAGCCCCTTATCCATTTCCTTATCATAAACGAAACGGACTGGTTTACCTTTCCGGCGATTCTTCAGCCCTTTTTCGATTTTTTGGATCAGGTTCGTGGAAATATCGTTATCCATATCAATTTCCGCATCCCGGGTGACTTTGAAGACCCAGGATTCGTAGGTGTCGTAACCGAAATAGGCAAAGATGCTGCGCAAATTGTACCGGATAATATCTTCCAGGAGAATGATATGGTGTTCATCCAGCACGGGAGAGGGGAGGAGCACGAACCGGCCGAGCACCTTGCTGGGCACTTCGATCAGCGCGTATTTCTTTTTCATGCTATTGTCCTTCCGGGACAGGACTACGCCCAGGTAGATCGATTTATCCCGCAGAAAGGGAAATTGGGGTATGCTTTCGATCATGAGGGGGATAATATTGGAGCGGACCTCCTCTTCGAAATAGTTCATGAGGAATTCCTGTTGTCCGGGATTGAGCTCTTTTTCTGAGATTAAAAAGATCTTTTCCTTTTCCAATTCCTTACGGATGCCTTCCCAGATCGTATTAAATTCTTCCTGTTGCTCCAGAACGGTAGCCTGGATATCATTTAATATTTTGGCAGGAGAAATCTCCAGGTGCATGTTTATCTTTGATTTTCCGCTGTATTCGCTCATCCGTTTGAGCGTTGCTACCCGTACGCGGAAGAATTCATCCGTATTGTTGGAGAAAATGCCCAGGAACCGTATCCTTTCCCGGAGGGGGACTGTTGGATCCGCCGCTTCCTGCAAAACCCTCGCATTAAAAGAAAGCCAGCTTATATCTCTTGGTATCGTTCTTCTTTTCATTTCTAGTCCATTTGTCATTTGTCCCGGTTTTGCGCAAAGTAGAGAAAGCAAAAGGGATTGGTAAATTAAATAATTATTAATTAAATATCAATGTAAATCCTTTTCAGAAATTGATCCTTCGCGGAAATGCTGTCTGTCACCGGATTTGATCTGTTGGTCAAACAAATTGAAAATGAAAAAAGTGCCGTAGTAAGTTTGATAAAAACCAGTTTATATGAACCAGCATACAAAAGGGACCCAATGGATGTGCCTTCTTCTGCTTATTACCTGCCTGGGCATTTTGAGCGCAGGGCCTTCATCCGCACAATCTTCTAAAAAGTCTCTGTTATCCGGAGAATCCTGGCCTTTTTATGGGGGCAACGCAGGGGGAATGCGGTATAGCCCGCTGCGTCAGATCAATGACAGCAATGTCCGCCTGCTCAAAGTCGCCTGGACTTACCGGACGGGTGAGTTGAGCAGATATGATGGCACGCAGCTGTTGGAGAAAGCGGCTTTTGAAGCTACCCCGGTCATGATCCACCGAACCTTGTATTTCAGCACACCGACGGATCGGGTGATCGCCGTGGATGCCGGCACCGGGAAGGAGAAATGGGTATTCGACCCTGAGATCGACCTGCACAGGGATTATTCGGAAGTAAGCTCCAGAGGGGTAGCAGCCTGGCCGGTTCCCGGCCCTGCGGACCCTGATCCGGTTCAGCAACGGATCTTTGTAGGAACGATCGATGGCAGACTGATCGCACTGGACGCGATAACAGGTAAAAAGATCCCTTCTTTCGGAAAAGAGGGCATCGTCGATCTGAAAGAAGGATTGGGAGGTGATATCAGCGAAACCTCCCCGCCGGCCATTATTGGCAACCGGATCGTGGTAGGCTCTTCGATGGGGGACAATCAACGCCTGGATTATCCGGCGGGCACGGTGAGGGCTTTTGACGCGCTTACCGGGCAGCTGAACTGGAGCTGGGACCCCAACCCCCTGGATCCGCAGGATAGTGCCTGGAAGACCTGGATAGGGCCCAGGGCCCATCAATCGGGTGGGGCGAATGCCTGGTCGATCCTTTCCGCCGATCCGGAGCGGGACCTGGTCTTTATTCCGACGACCTGTCCGAGCCCGGATTATTATGGTGGAGAGCGGAAAGGCGCCAATCATTATGCGAATTCCATCGTGGCCCTGCGGGCTTCGACGGGGAAGATGGTCTGGAATTTCCAGGTGGTGCATCATGATCTCTGGGATTATGATATTGCGGCGCAGCCCATGCTGATCGAATTGACCCGGAATGGCAAACGAATACCTGCAGTGGCAGTAGGAACGAAAATGGGACATATTTTTATCCTTAACCGGGAGACGGGGGTATCATTGTTCCCGATTGAAGAGCGGGCCGTACCGGCGTCCACTGTGCCGGGGGAAGAAGCCTGGGCTACGCAGCCTTTTCCGGTGCTGCCTGCTCCGCTGGGTTTGCAACGGCTGCGTTCCGGTGATGCCTGGGGACCTGATCCGGCGGATAGTGAGGAGGCGGTGAAAAGAATTGCCCAATACCGGAATGAGGGGCCGTTTACCCCCCCCAGCTATGAAGGTTCGATCATGACTCCGGGTAATGTGGGTGGGATCCATTGGGGAGGGATGTGTTATGACCCCAGGTCGGAGACCCTTGTGACCAATATCAACCGTTTCGCGGCTGTTATCCGGATGTTGCCCCGGGATAAAATAGCGCAGCTGGAAAAAGAGCAGCCGCATCTGCTGCGGACAGAGACGGGCCGCCAAACGGGGACTCCTTATGTCATGAAAAGGGATTATTTGTTAAAGCGGGATGAGGCGGGATATATTATGCAGTCGGCCCCGCCCTGGGGCACCCTGCTGGCCATCGATCTGCATACGGGGTTAAAGAAATGGGAGGTGCCTTTGGGTTATATGCTGGACCCGGAAAAATATCCGGGAGCGGAGCATTGGGGCTCCCTCAATTTTGGAGGGGCGATCGTCACAGCCGGTAACCTGGTCTTCGTTGCGGCAAGCATGGATGGTCATTTCAGGGCATTCGATACCCAGACAGGGGCGGTGCTTTGGGAATACCAGCTCCCGGCGGGCGGGCAGGCCACTCCTATGAGCTATTTTCTCGACGGGAAGCAATATGTGCTGATTGCTGCCGGCGGACATGGGAAGATCCGGACTAAACAGGGGGACTATGTGATGGCCTTTTGCCTGGATTAATTGTTAACTTTGGCGGCAATGGAGATAATAGAACCATCTGATCCCGGAGGGCTTTACGAAGAGCTGGAGATGCTGGCTGGCCTGAACCGGCTCTGTGAGCTTGTTTTTCGGTCTTCCAGCGGAGCCAGAACGGTGATCAGGGACCGGATCGGGGGCGTTTATATCCGGGAGGGAAGGGAATGGCTGCAAACGGCTGGCGGACTGGAAATTGGCTTGGATCAACTGGAACTAATGAATGGAATTCAGATCTCCAAGAACTGTTAATCCACAGATGTTAACAAAGATCTGAAAAAAAGACTCTTTTTTGTTGATAAGTAAGAGATTTTTCCTACCTTCGCCGTCCAAATTTAAGAACTCATGGCACGTGTATGTCAGATTACAGGTAAACATCCGGTCTCCGGAAATAGCGTTTCGCACTCTAATATCAAGACCAAGCGCAGGTTTTTACCAAATTTACAGACGAAACGTTTTTTCCTGGCGGAAGAAGACAAGTGGATTACCCTGAAAGTCTCTTCAGAAGGATTACGTACCATCAATAAGAATGGTCTGTTAAGCGTAGTAAAGAAATTAAGAGCAAACGGAGAAAAGATTTAATTCATCATTCTAATTCTAAACCTTCCATAATATGGCAAAGAAAGGCAGTAGGGTTCAGGTGATTTTGGAATGTACCGAGCATAAGACCAGCGGTAAGCCCGGTACCAGCCGTTATATCACCACCAAGAACAAAAAGAACACTCCGGAACGTCTGGAGCTGAAAAAGTTCAACCCCATTTTAAAGAAAGTAACTGTTCATAAAGAAATCAAATAATCATGGCAAAGTCAGCAAAAACCGCGATAAAGACCAAGGATGCCAGGGCCGCTGCGGAAGCTAAGAACTGGACGAAAGTGATCCGTGCCGTACGGAGCCCCAAAACAGGTGCTTACACCTTTAAGGAGGCGATCGTGCACAAGGATAAGATCAAAGATTTTTTGGCACAAAAGTAATTACACGGGTTAAGTAAGATAATAAAAGCTGTCTCAGTAAGGGGCGGCTTTTTGTTATTTACCCCCACCCCCTTAAGGGGGTGTAAGGGAAGATTTCGGTATATTTAAAGATTCATTCATTTTAAAAACTAATACCCCCTTTAGGGGGTTAGGGGGTAATATGGGATTCTTAGACAAACTCTTCGGCAAAAAGGAAAAGGAAAGCCTGGATCAGGGACTTCAGAAGACCAAGGAGGGATTTCTTGCCCGCCTCTCCAAAGCCGTGGCCGGCAAGAACACGGTGGATGAGGAAGTGCTGGATAACCTCGAAGACGCTTTGGTCAGCGCAGATGTAGGCATCGATACCACTATACGGATTATCAAACAAATAGAAAAAAGGGTTGCAGCAGATAAATATTTGAATACCAGCGAGCTGAACAGGATACTTCAGGAAGAAATTGAAGCTATTCTGGTAGATGCCCCTGAAGAATCCTATCGGGATTTCATTCCTCCCTCCGGTCATAAGCCGCATGTGATCCTGGTTGTCGGCGTGAATGGAGTGGGTAAAACGACGACTATTGGCAAGCTGGCATATAATTTTAAAAAAGCCGGGCAGTCTGTCCTGCTGGGAGCAGCGGATACTTTTCGGGCTGCCGCGGTGGATCAATTGACTATCTGGAGTGAGCGGGTAGGGGTGCCGATTGTAAAACAGGGTATGGGAGCCGATCCGGGCGCCGTAGCCTTTGATACCGTCCAGAGCGGGGCGGCCCGGGGAACGGATGTGGTCATCATCGATACGGCCGGACGGCTGCATAATAAAGCTTACCTGATGGAGGAGCTCAGTAAGATCAGCCGGGTCATTAAGAAAATAATGCCGGATGCTCCCCATGAGGTCTTATTGGTACTGGATGGCTCTACCGGGCAGAATGCCCTGGAGCAGGCCAGACAATTTACGGCCGCTACCAATGTCACCGCCCTTGCTATAACGAAGCTGGACGGCACGGCAAAAGGCGGGGTGGTGCTGGCCATTGCCAATCAATTTAAGATCCCGGTAAAGTTCATCGGGGTAGGAGAGAAAATGGAAGATTTGCTCGTATTCGATAAGCATGAATTTGTCGATAGCCTTTTTAGCCTGGAGAAGAAGGGGTAAGGCTGACGAGCCTTGACCGTCGGATGAGCCGCGGATGGGGATAAGGAGAATGCACTGCCTGATTAGCGAAAGCGGACTTCGGGCCGGTGAGGTTGAAGAAGAGTGAGGTGTCAGTGAAGCTCTGGCACCTTGGATGAGGCTGCAAAAGCCAGGAAAAGATAGCCCAGCACTCCGGCCAGCAGAGAAGATGCCAGGATGGCGATCTTCGAATATTGAATGTGGGTGGCGTCCACAAAAGCCAGGTTTGTAATAAAAATCGACATGGTGAACCCAATACCGGCCAACAGCCCCAGTCCTGCCAGATGCCGCCAGTTCATATCACCCGGAAGCTGACATATTTTCAACCGGATGGCCAGCCAGCAGCACAATAAAACGCCTACTGGCTTACCCACTACCAGTCCCGCCAGAATTCCCAGACTATTTTTTTCCAGCAAACTATGCGGCCAGCCAGCCGAGAGCAGGATTCCCGTATTGGCAAGGGCAAAGACAGGCAGTATGATAAAGGCCACGGGCTTATGCAGCCAGTGCTGTAGTTTTTCGGAAGGATTGGGGGCGGGAGCACTCCCATGAGAGGCGGAGACTGTTTTGTTAACGTCGGAAGCTATCCCGGTAGCGGAGGTCGGGGAAGTGCCGGAGACCCTTCCAAAAGGGATGGCGAAGGCCAGCAGGACTCCGCTGAGGGTGGCGTGTATGCCTGAACGGAGCATACAATACCACATGAGGATGCCCGGCAAAAGGTAAAATACTAAATTATTGACTTTCAGCTTATTCAGAACAAGGAGGAGTAGGAAAATACCAAGGGCGACAGCCAGCCAGGCCAAAGAAAGGGTCTTGGTATAAAAAATAGCGATCACCAGGATGGCCCCCAGGTCGTCGATGATGGCCAGGGCGGTCAAAAATATTTTTACAGAAACAGGGACTTTATTACCTAGCAGGGAGAGGACTCCCAGGGCGAAGGCGATATCGGTGGCCATCGGGATACCCAGTCCCGGCTGTTCGGGCGTTCCATGATTGAACAGGAAATGGGTGGCGGCCGGTACCAGCATTCCTCCCGCTGCCGCCAGTATGGGAAGGAGGGCCTTTTTGAAGTCCGCCAGCTCTCCGATATAGATTTCCCTTTCAATCTCCAGACCCACCAATAAAAAGAAAATGGCCATTAATCCGTCATTTACCCAATGCTCGACGGAATAGTCGAGGGGCACGGCTCCGAAGGAAAGGTCCAGCCGGGCATGCCAGAAATGAAGGTAGCCGGGGCCTGCCGCGGAATTGGTAAGCACAATGGACACAATGGTACAGCCTACCAGGATCAGACCGCCGGTGCGCTCGCTTTCAAAAAACTCCTTAAACAGCCTGGTTATGGCGGGAATGGGCATATTAAAACAATTTGGTTATGGCCGGAAAGGCATTAAAGTTGTTTAGGGTGGGAATAGGCATCGGCCTATCTTCAAATTTAATAAGATTGTCCCAATAGTTGCTACCTTTGCGCACTCCTGCGGCGTAATAATTATTACGGTTTTTCCAGGGCAAAAATTAACGGATGAACCGGAGCTCCATCCGCCCATTTAAAAGACATAATATACAGATGAAAACAAGGACATTAAAGAAAGATAAGGTTAATATCATTACACTGGGCTGCAGCAAGAATATGGTGGATAGTGAGGTATTAAGCGGGCAGCTGCTGGCCAATGAGATCGATGTGGTGCATGAAAGCACAAAAAAGGATCACAATATCGTCGTTGTCAATACCTGCGGATTCATTGACAAGGCAAAGGAAGAGTCTGTCAATACGATCCTGGACCAGGTGGCCCTTAAGAAAAAGGGGAGTCTGGATAAGGTATATGTTACGGGGTGTCTGAGCCATCGTTACCGGGAAGACCTGGAAAAAGAGATCCCGGAAGTGGATGCCTGGTTCGGCACGATGGAATTACCGCTGATGCTGAAGCAATTCGAAGCGGACTATAAGGCTGAACTATTGGGAGAGCGTCTGCTGGCAACGCCCAGGCATTATGCTTACCTGAAAATATCCGAGGGCTGTAACCGGACCTGCGCTTTCTGCGCCATTCCATTGATGCGGGGAAGTCATGTCAGCCGACCTATCGAAGAGCTGGTGAAGGAGGCGGAGAGTCTTGTAAAAAAGGGGGTCCGGGAAATCCTGCTAATCGCACAGGAGCTGACCTATTACGGGCTGGATATCTATAAGAAAAGGATGCTGCCGGAGCTGCTGCATCGCCTGGCCGATGTAAAAGGATTGGAATGGATCCGGCTGCACTATGCTTATCCTTCGAAATTCCCCCTCGAAATCCTGGATGTGATCCGGGAAAGGGATAATATCTGCAAATACCTGGATATGCCTTTGCAGCACGCCAGTGATAATATGCTGAAAGCAATGCGCCGGCAGATCACACGGGCAGAAATGACCGAGCTGATCCATACGATCCGTGAAAGGGTGCCGGGGATTTGTCTTCGCACGACGTTGATTGCCGGATTTCCCGGGGAGACGGAGCAGGATGTGGAGGAGCTAAAAGAGTTCCTGCGGGAGCATCGTTTCGACCGGGTAGGCATCTTTACCTATTCACATGAAGAAGGCACCAGCGGGTATGAGTTGACGGATGATGTGCCGGCGGCAGAAAAGCAAAGGAGGGCGGAAGAGATCATGGAGGTACAGCAGGAGATCTCTTATGAAAGAAATCAGGAGAAACTGGGGCAGGTATTCAAGACCCTTATCGATAAAAAAGAAGCCGGGCGATATCTTGGGCGTACGGAGTTCGATTCTGTGGAAGTAGATAATGAGGTGATCATTCATAGTGAAGAGAAATTGCCGATTGGGGAATTCGTGCATGTAAAGATCACAAAGGCGTATGACTATGATCTGGAGGGTGTAGTGGTTGAGGCGCCGGCAGGTCGTTGATGGCCGGGGAGGGGGTCGGACGGACCAGGATTTAAAGGTTCCAGTTAAAATCTGCATAGAAGAGATTAATTCGTGCGGGTTGCCCTGCCTGTTAAACCGGTATTTTTGGAAAAAATAAGGTTCACATGAGAATAAGTTGGAATGGAGTATTTCCTGCACTGACCACTAAGTTTACCAAAGACGATACACTCGACCTGCCGCTGTTCGGCACTAACCTGGATGCCCAGCTGGATGCAGGCATTCATGGGGTGATAATCGGCGGTAGTCTTGGAGAAGCCAGTACCCTGACCCTGGCTGAAAAAGAAGCCCTGATAAAATTTTCGGTTGAAAGAATTGACGGCCGGGTCCCGGCGCTGCTGAATATTGCCGAAGGCTCTACGGCGGAGGCCGTCAAACAGGCCCGGTTGGCCCGGGAATGGGGCGCGAAGGGATTGATGCTGCTGCCTCCGATGCGTTATAAGAGCGATCCCCGGGAGACGGTGACTTTTTTTAAAACCGTGGCATCATCGACAGACCTGCCCATTATGATCTATAACAACCCGGTAGACTATAAAATAGAGGTTACGTTGGATATGTTCGAAGAGCTGATCGAACTATCCAATATCGAAGCGGTCAAAGAATCTACCCGGGATGTCACCAATGTGACGCGGCTGATCAATCGCTTTGGCGACAGGATCAGGATATTGTGCGGAGTAGATACGATCGCGGTAGAAGAGTTGCTATTGGGAGCCGTAGGCTGGGTAGGTGGATTGGTAGGAGCATTCCCTGCGGAGACGGTGGCCATTTACAAACTGGCAAAGGCTGGCCGTGTGGAAGAGGCTCGGGCTATTTTTCGCTGGTTCCTGCCTTTGCTTGAACTGGATATTCACCCTAAGCTGGTACAATATATTAAACTGGCCGAAGCCGCTACAGGCCTGGGGTCGGAATATGTCAGGGCGCCCAGGCTGACCCTGATCGGCGAAGAAAGGGAGCAGGTGTTGAAGGTCATTACGGAAGGTCTTGCCAAACGGCCAAAGCTGCCTTCTTTCCCGGCCCATGCGTCCATAGCATTATAAGCAAGAACACACTCACAAAAAAAATAGTATGAACTTTCAGGATACGACTATTCAGGAAATTGATAAGCGGATGCAGGAAGCCTGGATGGCTTTTGTACAATATAGAAAAACTACATTAAAGCAAAGGGCTGATCTGATGCGGGCGATTGCGGCGGAGATGGAAGCCCTTGGGGATGAACTGATCCGGACGGCGATGGAGGAAACCAACCTGCCGGAGGCAAGGCTGAAAGGGGAAAGAGCACGGACTATTTTTCAACTGACTAGCTATGGAGCGGCTTGTGAAGCGGGCCATTGGCTGGAGGCGAGGATCGATACGGCGGCTACGGATCAGCCGGACCTTCGCAAGCTGCAGGTTCCTTTGGGTCCTGTCGTTGTGTTTGGCGCCAGCAATTTTCCTTTCGCTTACTCTACGGCGGGAGGAGATACGGCTTCCGCACTGGCGGCAGGCTGTCCTGTGATCGTAAAGGCCCATCCGGCGCACGCACGCACTTCGGAGCTGGTAGCGCAGGCTATCGCAAGAGCCGTTGAGAAAAGCGGGCTGCCCAAAGCAGTGTTCACCCATGTGCATGGAGCCGGTTTTGAAACAGGCAAGGCGCTTGTCACGCATGAATACACGCGTGCCGTAGGGTTTACCGGCTCTTTCGGTGGCGGCAAAGCTCTTTTCGACTGGGCCAACCAGCGGAAGTCGCCCATTCCCGTATTTGCTGAAATGGGTAGTATCAACCCGGTATTCGTGCTTCCCAATAAATTAAAAGAGTCCGCCAAAGAAGTGGCGGGCATGTGCGCCGGATCCATTACGCTGGGCACGGGGCAGTTCTGTACCAATCCCGGTCTGATCATCGGTATCGACAATGCCGATCTGCAATTGTTCGTAGAGGAATTGGGGGCTGCGATTGAAAAGGTCGCACCAGGTACGATGTTGCATCCCGGAATTGCCAAGGCTTATACCGAAAAAAGGGCGGCAGCGCTTGAACAAAAAGAGGTGACCACGGTGGCCGTGTCTGCGGCGAAGCCGGCTGAAAATCAGGGTATCCCAACGGTGGCATCGGCTACAGGAAAGACCTTCTTAAAGAATCCGCTTTTGCACCAGGAAGTATTCGGTCCCTATTCGCTGGTGATCCGCTGCGCGGATAAAAATGAGTTGCTGGAAGTTGTCCGTCATCTCGAGGGACAGCTGACAGCGTCTGTAATGGCTACTGCAAGCGATACGAAAGAGCATGCCGATCTGCTGGACGCTGTGCAGGACCTTTGCGGCAGACTGATCCTGAATGGGGTGCCTACCGGCGTTCGGGTGGCTTTGTCTATGCAGCATGGCGGTCCTTATCCTGCTACAACGGATAGCCGGTTCACTTCGGTCGGCGCCGACGGCATCAAGCGATGGGTTCGTCCGCTCAGTTTCCAGAACTGGGACGATGCGCTCCTGCCGGATGCATTGCAAAACGGCAATCCCCTGAATATATGGAGAACGGTGAATGATCAATTGACGAAGGATAAGATTTGATGAATGCGAGGCATGCGACAGTAATGAGCCTGACATGCCGGATTGAATAATTGAAAAGTAAAGAAACAACGATAGGCGATGAAGAAGACTTTTTTTTGTATCGATGCGCATACCTGCGGTAATCCGGTCAGGCTGGTAGCCGGTGGGGGGCCTGTGCTGGAAGGAAAGAATATGAGTGAGAAGAGACAACACTTCTTAAAAGAATA
>Ga0179596_10000098_pt1 | contig 76300 bp, 72 predicted proteins | sample CZODoug1_1_08_16_FD_155494 | JGI IMG/M metagenome (GOLD analysis project Ga0179596, IMG submission 155494) | Vadose zone soil fungal communities from Angelo Coast Range Reserve, California, USA - CZODoug1_1_08_16fungal (Illumina Assembly) | ecosystem: Environmental > Terrestrial > Soil > Vadose... | reverse complement strand
TGGCACCGCCGGCGTCAACGCCAACGCCCCCCGCGCCAGCACCCCCGACGCCCGCCCCACCGACGCCCGCCCCACCGACACCGGCCCCGCCGACACCGGCGCAAGCGCCGCCCGGCCAGCCGCTCAGCGGCGGCGAAGCGGTCGGCATTCTGGGCAAGCCCGTGCGCAGCCCGACGGGCGAGGATATGGGCCGGGTCGTCGATGTGCTGGTCGATCAGGATGGCAAACCGCGCGCGGCGGTCATCGATTTTGGCGGGTTTTTGGGGGTGGGCAGCCGCAAGATCGCGGTCGACTGGCAATTGCTGCAGATTCGACCGGGCAATCGCGATGCACCCGTGCTGCTGGGCCTGAACCGAGCGCAGGTCCAGGCGGCCCCCGAATACAAGGATGCCGATGTGGCACCCAAGGTAATACCGGCACCGCTGCCGCCGACCACCATGGCGGTCCCTGCCAAAGACGCGCTGCCGACACCGCAGGATATGGCACAGCCGCCATCGGACGCTCCACCAAAGGAAGACACGTCCCCAAAGGATACGCCGCCGCCCCCGACAGACGCGCGACCGCCGACAGACGCACCGCTACAGGACGCAGGGTCCCCGGCGAAAGACGCGGCGTCCCCCAAAGATACGCCATCACCCGATACCGGAAAGTAATTCGGAGGCACACGTGATCGGATGCCGCTCATGAGGGCGGAACGGAAGGCACACCCGACCGACCAGATGCCATCCACCAAGGCTTCCGGTGGTGAAGCCCGTTCCCCTACGGTCAAGATGGTGGGGCTCGCGCCCGGCAAGGCCGCGCCCGGTAAAGCCACGGCCAGCGTGCCGACATCCGGCAGCCCCCCCTCCGGCAAGTCCCCTCCCGGGGGCGCCGATCGTGGGCTGGACTGGTTGAACCTGTTCGTCGCCAATATCCAAACCGGCTTCGGTCCATTCATCGCCGTCTACCTGACCACCCGGGGTTGGACCCAGACCTCGATCGGCGTGGCGCTCAGCCTCGGCACCGTCACCGCCATGGCAAGTCAGATACCGGCCGGCGCCGTCGTCGATGCGATTCGCAGCAAGAGCCTGATCGCCGCCCTCAGCATCATCGCCTTCACCGCCAGCGCGCTGATGTTCGCGGTGCTGCCGACCCCGCTCTTCGTCTACCTGGCGGAGATTCTGCACGGCTTTGCCAGCTGCATTCTGGGCCCGGCGATCGCTGCGATGAGCTTGGCGATCGCCGGGCAAGCGGCACTCGGCCTACGGCTTGGCCGCAATGCCCGCTTTAGCTCGATCGGCAACGGCGTCGCCGCGGCACTAATGGGTGCCTGCGGGTATTACATCTCGTCACGAGCGGTGTTCTTCCTGACCGCGATCCTGACCCTACCGGCGCTCGCCGCCCTCATACCGCTGTCCCATGTCGATACGCGGTACATTCCAACCATCAAGGAGACGTCAACCGGTCGACGCGCCACAACCCTTCAGGTGCTGGCCGACCGGCGCCTGCTGGTATTCGCCACCTGCGCCGCCCTGTTCACCCTGGCCAACGCCGCGATGTTGCCGCTGGTCAGCACCAATCTCACCAAACGAGCCGGCAATGCGTCGAGCCTGTTGATCGCCGCCTGTATCGTTCTCCCGCAGATCATCGTGGCCCTGCTGTCGCCGACGATCGGCCGGTTGGCCGAGAGCCATGGCCGCAGGGCGGTGTTGTTGCTGGGTTTCGTCACGCTGCCGCTGCGCGGCCTGCTGTTCGCCGGCATCACCGACCCATTCGTGGTCGTGGCGATCCAGATGATCGACGGCATCGCCTCCGCTTCCTTCGGCGTCATGGTGCCGCTGGTCACCAGCGACATCGCTGGGCGCTCCGGCCATTTCAACCTGTCGCTGGGCGCGGTCGGCTTTGGCATCGGCATCGGCGCCACCTTCAGCACCACACTTGCCGGCTGGATCGCCGACCGGTTCGGCGATCCGATCGCGTTCGTCGGCTTGGCCGCGGTCGGCTTAGCCGCGACCCTGCTGGTCTGGGCCGCCATGCCCGAGACGCGGCCAGAGACGTGATGCGCCCTAGGGACATTCCGAGCCCCTCCCATCTGGCGACATCCCTCTCGGCGAGCTATATCAGGATGATGAATACGTTCTTCTTCATCGTCATCGGCCTTGCCATGCTGGCAACGCTGATCGTGCTCGGCATGGGTATCGTGTCGATGATCAAGGGCGGCGATCCGCGCCGGTCCAACAAGCTGATGCAGAGCCGTGTCATGCTGCAGGGCCTCGCCCTGCTGCTGTTCGCCCTGTTCATGCTGCTGACGCGCAAGTAGCGGCGAAGCGGCGATGGTTCAGCTGACGCGCATCTATACCCGCGGTGGCGACGGTGGCGAAACATCGCTGGGCGACGGCACACGGGTGCCCAAGCATGCGCTGCGCGTCGAGACCTATGGCACGGTCGACGAGGCCAATGCCACGCTAGGCCTGGCCCGCCTGCATAGCCGCGACAATGCCGAGGCGGATGCGATGCTGGGGCGCATCCAGAACGACCTGTTCGATCTGGGGGCGGATCTGTGTACCCCCGAACCCCCGGACGCCTCGGCACGGACCAACTCCCCGGCGCTGCGCATCGTCGCCGCCCAGGTCGACCGGCTGGAACGGGAGATCGACGGCATGAACGCGGCCTTACAGCCGCTGAACTCCTTCGTCCTGCCGGGCGGCACGGCGCTCGCCAGCGCACTGCATCTGGCGCGCACGGTGACCCGCCGAGCCGAGCGGCTGCTGACAGCCCTCGCCGAGCGGGAGCCGATCAATCCGGAAGCCGTGAAGTATCTCAACCGTCTGTCCGACCACCTGTTCGTCTTGAGCCGCCGCGTCAACGATCTCGGCCACCTCGATGTCTTATGGGTACCGGGGGCCCATCGCTAAGGCGATGAATTGCCGCGGAATAGGCGCGGCGTTGACAGGCGGGAAATTTGCTCGCATATCGTGCCGGCCTCCTTTTCGGTGTCCACCACGCCGCGAGGATGGTCCGTGAACGGTCCGGCACGGCATCACGAGTGCAGCCCAGAGTCGCAGCCCAGAGTTTAGGTGGGCGACCGGAGAAACCTGATGAAACTGCTCGTCGCGGTAAAGCGCGTCGTCGATTACAACGTCAAGATCCGGGTCAAGGCCGATCGCACCGGGGTCGAGACGGCCAACGTCAAGATGTCCATGAACCCGTTCGACGAGATCGCCGTCGAAGAGGCGGTCCGACTGCGCGAGGCCGGCATCGCGACCGAACTGGTCGTGGTCTCGATGGGTGTGACCCAGGCGCAGGAGACGATCCGCACGGCGCTCGCCATGGGAGCCGATCGCGGCATCCATGTCCAGACGGACGTCGAATTGCAGCCGCTGGCGGTCGCCAAACTGCTGAAGGCGGTCGTCGACAAAGAGGCGCCGCAACTGGTCATCGTCGGCAAGCAGGCGATCGACGATGATTGCAATCAGACCGGCCAGATGCTGGCGGCGCTGCTGAAATGGCCGCAAGGCACCTTCGCGTCCAAGGTCAAGGTCGAGGGCGACCGGCTGTTGGTGACGCGCGAGGTGGATGGTGGATTGGAGACCGTGTCGCTGGCGCTGCCGGCGGTGGTCACCACCGATCTGCGCCTCAACGAGCCGCGCTACGCGTCGCTGCCGAACATCATGAAGGCGAAGAAAAAGCCGATCGACGCGCTGACCCCCGAAGCGCTGGGCGTCGACGTGACGCCGCGCATCACCACCATCAAGGTGGAGGAGCCGCCCAAGCGAATCGGCGGCAAGAAGGTCGGCTCGGTCGCCGAGCTGGTCGATAAGTTGCGCAACGAGGCGAGGGTTATCTGATGACCATCCTGGTCGTTGCCGATCACGACAATGCCACGCTGAAATCCGCCACGCTCAACACGGTGACGGCGGCGCAGGCGATCGCGGCCCAGGGCGGCGGCGATATCCACATTCTGGTCGCGGGCCAGGGTGCCAAGCCGGCGGCGGAGGCCGCGGCCAAGATCCCCGGCATCGCCAAGGTGCTGCTGGCGGAGGCGCCCGAACTGGGCCACGCGCTGGCCGAAAATCTGGCCGCCTTGGTCTCCGGCCTCGCCAAGGGCTACAGCCATGTGCTGACCGGCTCGACCACGTCGGGCAAGAACTTCCTACCCCGGGTGGCGGCCGAACTGGACATGGCAATGCTGTCCGATGTCAGCGCGGTAGTGTCGTCGGACACCTTCGTCCGGCCGATCTATGCCGGCAATGCGCTGGCGACGGTGCAGACGCAGGAGCCCATCAAGCTGATGAGCATCCGCGGCACCGGCTTCGCCCCGGCCCCGACCGAGGGCGGCGCGGCATCGATCGAGACCATCGTCGCCGGGGGTTTCCCCGGCGTGTCGGAGTTCGTCGGTCAGGAACTGTCCAAATCGGAACGGCCGGAACTGACCTCCGCCCGGGTGATCATTTCGGGCGGCCGCGGCATGCAGTCGGGCGACAATTTCCATCTGCTGGAAGCCGTCGCCGACAAGCTGGGCGCGGCGGTGGGTGCTTCGCGCGCCGCCGTCGACGCGGGCTTCGTGCCGAACGATTATCAGGTCGGCCAGACCGGCAAGATCGTGGCGCCGGAACTTTATATCGCAGTCGGCATTTCGGGTGCCATCCAGCATCTGGCCGGCATGAAGGACAGCAAGGTCATCGTCGCCATCAATAAGGACGAGGAGGCACCGATGTTCCAGGTCGCCGATTACGGCCTGGTCGCGGATCTGTTCACGGTATTGCCGGAGTTGGCGGCCGAACTGGATAAGTAGCCCGACAGCGGCGTTAACAGACTCATAAGGTGGGCGGACCGATGACGGTCCGCTTCAGCGGCGGGACATCGAGCGCATCATGGATATCAAACGGATCGGCATCATCGGCGCGGGCCAAATGGGCACCGGCATCGCCCATGTCTGCGCGGTGGCCGGATACGAGGTGAAGCTGGCGGATCTCAGCAGCGAGGCGCTGCATTCGGCGCTGGAGGCGATCGACCGGAACATGGCCCGGCAGGTCGCCAAGGGTAAATTGGAGGATGCGGAGCGCCTCGCCGCGTTGCAGCGGATCCAGACCGGCACCGATTACGTGATGTTCGGCGACAGCGATGTCGTGATCGAAGCCGCGACCGAGAAAGAGGCGGTGAAGCGCGACATCTTCAAACGGCTGATCCCGTCGCTTCGGCCGGATGCCATCCTCGCTTCCAACACCTCGTCGATCTCGATCACCCGTCTGGCGGCGACCACCGATCGGCCCGGCCGGTTCATCGGCATGCACTTCATGAACCCCGTGCCGCTGATGACCCTGGTCGAGTTGATCCGCGGCATCGCGACCGAGGAAGATACCTTCGCCGCGATCCGGGCCCTTGCCGTGAAACTGGGCAAGACGCCGGTCGCGTCGGAGGATTTTCCCGCATTCATCGTCAACCGCATCCTGTTGCCGATGATCAACGAGGCGGTTTACACGCTCTACGAGGGCGTCGGCTCGGTCGAAGCGATCGATGTCGCCATGCGGCTGGGTGCCAATCACCCGATGGGTCCGCTGGAACTCGCCGATTTCATCGGTCTCGACACCTGCCTCGCGGTGATGCAGGTGCTCTATGAAGGCCTCGCCGACAGCAAATACCGGCCCTGTCCGCTGCTGGTGAAATATGTCGAGGCCGGCTGGCTCGGCAAAAAATCCGGCCGCGGCTTCTACGATTACCGCGGCGACAAGCCGATCCCGACCCGCTGATCCAAACCCGGGATCGAGCGGAACGCGAACGGGTTTCGCGCCCCGCCCTTGGCGTCAAGCCAGGCCTTAAGTCGTCGGATTCACCTGCCCCGAAGGCGTGACTTCCACATGCGCCTCCTTGCCGTCCTTGGTGGCATAGGCGACGACATTTTGGCCCTCGGGCTGCACATCGTGCCAGGTGGTATAGCCCTGCGCCTCCAGCGCGTTGAGCGCCGCCGTCACGCGCTCCTCGGAGCCCTCTCGCTGCATGGCGACGTGATGAACGCCGTGAGCCGATCTTCTCGGATGGCTTTGCATGTTTTGGGTGTCCGTCGCGGTGGCATCGGGCGCCGTGGCGCCGGATGACTGAGGGGCGCCGGATGACGGCATGTCGGTCGATGGCGTGGATTGCGCAAAGGCGAAGGTGGGGTTGGCCAGCAACGCCATCGCGCCAACCGCTGCCAGAATGCGGGTCATGGATACCTCCTAGTGCCGGCGGAGGGAGATCGGAAGACGGGGGGTTTCACGCCGGTCACCGTTCACCTGGGTATGCGCCGACCCGTTTCCAGCGCCGAAATTGGGCGTTTTTGTGGAATTGCCGGTACATCGGCAGCCGCTTTCCACACGCTATGCTGGTGGATAAAGCCAGTCGCCCGACGGGGCGTAGGCTCCGTGTGGTCATTTTGCTCCAATAGGGGTCAAGATCCTGAGATGCTGTCGTCCCAGAGTGCGGTAAGCAACCCAAGTGGCAGGAGCCGAATGCGGACCAGGCGCCGCTGGCCGCGGATTTGCCGCCCCTCCCAAAGCGTGGGATAACTTCGGCTTGGCTGCATCGAGGGATTGCGATGGTTGATCTGCGTGGGTTGGCGCATGGCGTTGGCATCATCGGCCTGTGCCTCTGGCCTCTCGCGTCCCGAGCCGCCGCGCCACTACCCTACATTCCGGACGGGCCAGACGTTCCAACCATCGTGCTGAACGAGGGGCAGAGCGGGGCCGCGGGCCTGCCGCCATTGCCCGTGCCACCGCCAAACCGGTGGGACCAGCAATCGATCTGGAACATGCAGGTCCTCGGGTTCCAAGACAACCAAGGACGCGCAAGCTCCGACGATGGCTGGATTGAAAACCAGAACGGCCGCTACATCGCCTACATGGCCGATAGCTCGGGCAAAGCGCTGAACCCGCTGACCGGCAAGATCGAAGACAACGGCACGTCCCTGATCGACGTTACCGACGTGGCACACCCGCGGTTCCTCTCGCATATCCCGGCCCCGAGCGGCGGCGGCGCCACGCATCTCGCCGTGTGCGGCGGCAACACTCTGCCGCATGCCGAGCGAAACCGCTGGTACCTGCTGCGCCACGACGGGCGGACGAACCAGGAAGTCTGGGACGTGACGGATCCGACGGCGCCCAAGCCGCTCACCGTCATCATCAGCGGATTAAACGAGACGCACCACGACTGGTGGGAATGCGACACCGGCATCGCCTACACGATCTCACAGACGCCGACCGACGGTTGGCATGAAAGCGGGATGCACCAACACCTGTACGTCTATGACCTCAGCGATCCGGCGAAGCCGGTATTCATCCGCCAATTCGGGCTGGTCGGGCAACAGCCCGACGCGCCGGTCGCGACCGCGCTGAGTTGCACCAACGCGCCAGGCCCGAGTTGCTACGAAGGCGTGACCAACCCGCCTGGCGGCGTTCACCAGTTATATTCGGCGGGGGTGAGCAAGAACCGCGTCTATCTCGCGTATGGTGTCGATTCCGATGGCGTCTTCCAGATTCTGGATCGCCAGAAGTTGCTCGAGGGCTGCCAGGTTCCGGGCGCCTCACCGCAGTGCACGACACGCCCGACGCAGACGGACCTGCTCTATCCGCAGATCAGCTACATTACGAGCAATCCGAACCAGGGCGGTCATACCGCGATCCCGATCTATGGCGTGCCGATACCGGAGGAGCAGCAGAACTATCTCGACGGCAAGCCGCAACGGTGGGACCTCATGGCGGTCACCTCCGAAGAGACGACTAACGATTGTTTGGGACAACCGTGGAAAAACCCGTTCCTGCTCGACATCACCGACGACCGCGCGCCATGGCCGATCGCGGCGCTCGATGTCGGACAGTTCCCGGGAGATTTCTGCGCCAAGGGAGCGCGTTTCGGCGTGCACGAGATCAACCGTCAGATCTATCCGCCCTATTACGGCAGGCTGGTGATCGCCTCGATGTTCAACGCCGGCCTACAGGTCTGGGACATCCGCGATCCGTACCGTCCGCGCCGCGTCGCCTATTTCATCCAGGCACCGAACAAGAATACGCGGGAGAGTTGCGGCACCTATCGCGGTAACGCCCATTACTGCCGTAAAGCAACGTTTTCCGATCTCGGGGAGGTGGATGATCGCGGCTACATCTATAACTTCGACCGTGCCGGTTCAGGCCTGACGATCCTGAAGTTGATCGGCGCCGCATTGCAGCCAGTGGCGGGAGGAAAACCCAAGCAACGGTAGCCCCAAGCCAGGCGAGGGCCGACTCCCGGCCAATCGCTGAATGGTGGCGGACCGTAGATGCGCCATGTCTGCTTGGAGGCGAGGCATGCGGTACTACGGCCTGGCGCGGCCGCCGATCGACGCTCCGTTCTTCGAGACCGAGCACCGCCTTCGAGGCCAACGTCGCGCTCTACCAGAGGGTCGGACACCGTGTTGATGGCGGGAGCCGTTCATCGGGGGAACGACCATCTACATGAGCAAGAAGCTCAGCTGATAGCTCCAGAAGACGACAGGTTCGCTACTGTCCCTTGCCCAGTCCCGAGCGACCGATTTGGGAACCCCTATTTGGCATGGGTGTTCTCCAAATCAGCAGTTCGCCGCTTCGGTAGAACAACCGCTTCGGAGATCGTATTATGCTTTACTGGGCTGTGGTCTTTTTCATCATAGCGCTGGTCGCCGGGTTTCTTGGGTTCGGCGGCGTCGCTACTGCGGCATCGGGCATTGCGCAGATCTTGTTCTTCATCTTCATCGTGATCTTTTTGCTGGCCCTGGTCACGGGCATCACCCGACGCGGACGGCCGACGATCTGACGATCGCTCGGCACCGCCAGCTCGGCATGCAAGAAGCGGCGGTCGAAAGGCCGCCGTTTCCGCATGCGACGGGGTGGGTCGACACCCCTGTCTATTTGTCAGTAGCGTTAAGTGTCAGTGATGCAGGGCCAGGGCGCGCGCCAGCTGGCTGAGTGCCTCCTGGTGCCGTTCGTTGGAAATCTGCGAGAAGTTACGTGCCAGTTCCAGGCACATCCGCTCCCGCGGGCTTTCCGGCCGGGCGGAATCGGTTTCCAGACCCTCGAAGAAATAACTGACCGGCACGGTCAGGACGCGGGCGATCTCGAACAACCGGCCGGCGGATACCCGGTTGATGCCGCGCTCATATTTATGCGCCTGCTGGTACGTCACACCGACCAGATCTGCCAGCTGCTGTTGGGTGAAGCCCAGCATGATGCGCCGAGCGCGAACCCGCGCACCGACATGTCGATCGATATCCTGAGTTTGGCTCGTCGTTCTTTTCATGGCTTACACGCTCATCATCTAAGGCATCGTCTCGGGGTTCGGCCGTGTCTGGCAGGATGGGCATGCGCCCGGATATAAGAGACTGAATACTCCAAAGACGCGATCTGGTGATCACGTCCCGATCGGTTAACGCGAACTGTGGCGGTCGGTTCCTGAAAACAATGCGGGCAACCGCCAATACACCAATTTTGCCCGACCACTGGTTTCTAATCTGTCGCCGCTATGCGCGGTCGAGGCAAATTTAGGGCAGGCCGGTCATCGGGCCGGCGCCATTGGCGCCATTGGCGGGTTGAGAACCCCATCCGATGCATGGCCGCCCTGCCCGCCGATGGTTTGACACGCCTCGCCCGCCGGTGATACCGACCGCACAGAATCCTTTTTATCTCCGTCGAGGTAGCTCCATGCCGAGAGTGTCGATTGGCGATTGCAGCCTCTATGTAGAGCGGCACGGCGCTGGCTTTCCCGTTCTCTTGATTTCAGGCCTCAGTGGCCACAGCGGCTTCTGGCGCGATCAGGTCGCGGCATTCGCCCGCGATTATGAGGTCGTGCTGCACGATCACCGCGGTATCGGCCAGAGCGACCATGTCAAAATGAGCTATACGGTCGACGGCATGGCGAATGACGTGCTGGCGCTGATGGACAAGCTCGGCATCGAGAAGGCGCATATCGTCGGCCATTCGACCGGCGGCGCCATCGCCCAGATCCTGGCGATCGACCATCCGGAGCGTGTCGCCACCGCAGTGATCTGCGCGAGCTGGACCAAATCCGACGCGTATTTCCGGCGGCTGTTCACCATGCGCCGGGAGATCCTGACGGGATTAGGGGCTGGCGCCTATGTGCAGTCGGCCACCTTGTTCCTCTATCCCAGCTGGTGGATCACCAAGAACAACGAGGAACTGCGCGGTGCCGAGCATCAGGCGCTGGCCACGTTCTCGACGCCCGAGATCACGCTGAGCCGAATCGATGCGATCCTGGCCTTCGATCGGGCCAGCGATCTCCCCAAGATCAAGGCGCCGACGCTCATCCTCGGCGCCGACGACGACGCGGTGACGCCGGGCTATCAGTCGGAAGCCTTGGCGCGGATCATCCCGACCGCCGAATTGAAGATGTTCTCGAAGGGCGGCCACTGCTTCCCGCAGGTGCTGGCGCGCGACTTCAACCAGGCCGTTCTGCGGTTCCTGCAGGCGCATACCAGCGAGAGCAATCCGACCTGACGGGTCCGGCTCACGGCTTCAGACGTCGATCCGACGCCTTAGACCCACACCCACTCCCTCTTCATCGGGACCTATTTCTTCACCGGCTCCTTCGAGACCACCGACTTCAGCGAGGTCAAGGCGTCGAGCTGCGATTGCAGCGTGTTAAGGCGGTTGGTCAGTTCCCGGATGCTGTCCTGGGCGGCCGGCGTCGCTGGCGGCGGCGGCGAAGGCTCGGCCACGTCATCGGGTTCGCCCGACCGCTCGGGAAACGGGGAAAACATCTTCATCGCCTTCTCGAAGATGGCGATGTTCTGCTTGCTCATCTGCTCGAACGGGCCGAAGGGAAACAAGCCGCCGAACGAGGTCTGCAGTTTCTGGCGCATCTGGTCCTGGTTCGCCGAAAACGACTGCATCGTGTAGTCGAGATACCGGGGCACCAGCCATTGCATGTTGTCGCCGTAGAGGCCGATGAGCTGGCGCAAAAAACCGATAGGTAGCAGGTTCTCGCCCTTTTGCTCCTCCTCGACGATGATCTGAGTCAGCACGGAGCGGGTGATGTCATCGCCGGTCTTGGCATCATAGACGATGAAGTCGCCGCCATCGCGCACCATGCGGGACAGATTCTCCAGCGTTACATAGCTGCTGGTCGCGGTGTTATAGAGGCGCCGGTTAGCGTATTTCTTGATTATCACCGGAGCCATGTCGGTGTTCGGTTTTGCGTTCATAGGCGTGTCACCTTGGCGACGATTGTGCACTCATGTTGCGCAGCATAACAGACCGGCCCGCATTTCAGACACGGGCATTTCTGACATGGGCATTTCGGACCCGGGCAGGCGGGACAGGGCCAACCATCGCCCTGTCCGCCGATTGCATCGGCAGGTGCCGCGACTATAGTGGCGGGCATGTCGACCCCTCCGGATCTCGAAGCGCTCGCCCGTCGCTATGTCGATTTGTGGCAGGAACAATTCGCCGCGGCTGCGACCGATCCCGCGCTCAGCGAGGGCATGGCCCAATGGATCGGCCTGTTCTGGCCATCGCCGGCGGGCGGGCCGTCGCGGGCACAGCCCGCCGATGCGCAAGGTCCCGATCACCCGGCCCCCGATCCCCCAGCCGGCAATACCGAGAGCAGGACCGAGGGTGACCTCCCATCCCAACCCACCGCCCCGGCTGGGCCCTCGGCCGCTGCCGTTGCACCTGATGCACGCGGCGGCGAGTTGGAGCGGATCGAAGCTCGCCTTGCCGCTCTTGAGGAGCGGATCGACAGCCTGGCCGCCCAACCCGGGAACCCTCCCGCAAGGCAGCCCCGAATTCGCGGCGCTCGCCCAGCAACTCGCCGCCGTCACCTATGAGGATCTGAGCGCCGCCGTCGACCGGGAGTTGATCCGCCGGGCCGACCTGTTCGCGACCGGCCTCGAAGCCTATCGGCGCCATCCCTATCGCCGCGTCCTGACCGATCGGCCGGTGCTGTGGCGGGAAGGCTCGACCCGGCTGCTGGATTTCGGGCCGGTGGGAGCGCCGCCCTTGCTGGTCATCCCGTCGCTCGTCAATCGCAGCTACGTGCTGGACCTGGCCCCCGATAACAGCCTCCTCGCCTTCCTCGCGACATCCGGCGTTCGGCCGCTGCTGGTCGATTGGGACGAGCCGGGTGTCGAGGAACGCGGCTTCGGCCTGACCGAGTATATCGCCGGACGGCTCGACCAGGCATTCGAGGTCGCGGCCGAGATTGCCTCCGGACAGCAGCCGCGCGGCGGCGTGCATGTGCTGGGCTACTGCATGGGCGGTCTACTCGCCCTGGCGCTGGCGGAGCGCAAGATGCGCCGGACCCGTTCGCTAACCCTGCTCGCCACACCCTGGGATTTTCATGCCGAGCAACCGGCCCAGGCCCGCTTGCTGGGGTCGCTCGCGGCCCCCCTCGCCCAGGTTTTCGCCGCCTCCGGCGTGCTTCCCGTGGAGGTGCTGCAAAGCTGGTTCTTCATGACCGACCCAGCACAGGGCCTGCGCAAATTCAGCCGCCTGGCGACGCTCGACCCCGCCTCTTCCGCGGCGACCCGGTTCGTCGCGATCGAGGATTGGGTGAATGACGGGATACCGCTCGCCTTGCCGACAGCCAGGGAGTGTCTGGCGGATTGGTATGGTGCCAACGCGCCGGCCGCCGGAAGCTGGCGGATCGCCGGACATGCCGTCGACCCGACGCGGCTGGACCTGCCGGTGCTGGCGGTCCTGCCCAATCAAGACCGCATCGTCCCGCCGGCCTCGGCGGCCGCCCTGGCCGATCGGCTGCCGCGCGTCGAGCGGCTGACCCCATCGCTCGGTCACGTCGGCATGGTGGTCGGCCCGCAGGCGAAGACCGCGGTCTGGCGACCGATCGCCGCCTGGTTGAAGGGGATCGACAACCGGTAGACATCGGCTGTCTGGCATCCGAAAGGAGGCTGGACCGGCTGCGTGCGGATACCTATGTTGGAATCAGAAGAGCCTGCGGACGCCCTGGCGCGTCTTCGCAAGTCGCCATTTCTGGAGGAACAAGCCGATGTCCGATGTCATCATAGCCGGCGCCGCGCGCACCGCGGTCGGCGCCTTTGGCGGTGGATTGTCGACGCTGCCGGCGCATCTATTGGGCAAGGCGGTGATCGAGGAAGTGCTGCGCCGCGCCAAGGTCGAAGCGCCCGAAGTGTCGGAGGTCGTCCTCGGCCAGATCCTAACCGCGGGAGAAGGCCAGAACCCGGCGCGTCAGGCAGCGATCGCCGCGGGCATCCCCAACGAGGTGACCGCCTATGGCATCAACCAGCTCTGCGGGTCCGGCCTACGCGCGGTGGCCCTGGGCTTCCAGGCGATCCGCAACGGCGACAGCGCGATCGTGGTCGCCGGCGGCCAGGAGAGCATGAGCCAGGCGCCGCATTGCATCAACCTGCGTACCGGCACCAAGATGGGCGACGCCCAAATGATCGATACCATGATCAAGGACGGGTTGTGGGACGCCTTCAACGGCTACCATATGGGCAATACTGCGGAGAATGTCGCCGAGCGGTGGCAGATCACCCGCGATCAACAAGACGCCTTCGCCGCGGCCTCCCAGCAGAAGGCCGAGGCGGCGCAGAAGGCGGGGCGTTTCACCACCGAGATCGTTCCGGTCACCGTTCCCGGCCGCAAGGGCGACGTGATCGTCGAGAGCGACGAATATCCCAAACACGGCACCACGACCGAGACGCTGGCCAAATTGCGGCCGGCCTTCGCCAAGAACGGTACCGTCACCGCCGGCAACGCCTCGGGCATCAATGACGGCGCCGCGGCGGTCGTGCTGATGACCGCCGCCGAGGCGAATCGCCGGAATGTGACACCGCTGGCGCGGATCGTGTCCTGGGCGACGGCCGGCGTCGATCCCGCGATCATGGGTACGGGTCCGATCCCGGCGAGCCGCATGGCGCTGAAAAAGGCCGGCTGGTCGGCTGAGGAGTTGGACCTGATCGAAGCCAACGAAGCCTTCGCCGCCCAGGCCTGCGCCGTCAACAAGGAGTTGGGCTGGGATCCGGCCCGGGTGAACGTCAATGGCGGGGCGATCGCTTTGGGCCATCCGATCGGCGCGTCGGGGGCGCGCGTGCTGGTGACCCTGCTGCACGAGATGCAGCGGCGCGACGCCAAAAAGGGTCTGGCCACCCTGTGTATCGGCGGCGGCATGGGCATCGCCCTTTGCGTCGCGCGGGACTGATCACGATACGCGGATCTGTAGCCTTGGGTCGGCACAGGCCCTAGGCTGAATCATGCATGAATCAGTCGACGGAAGCGGCAGCGCCGTTAACCATCGACGCATAACTGGGGCGGGAGGTTTCAGATGGCACGGGTTGCAGTGGTAACCGGCGGGACACGCGGCATCGGCGAGGCGATCAGTGTCGCCTTGCGCGACGCCGAATATACGGTGGCCGCCAATTACGGCGGCAATGACGACGCCGCCAACGAGTTTCGTGAACGGACCGGCATCCCGGTCTACAAATTCGACGTCTCCAGCCTGGAAGCTTGCCAGGCCGGTTGCGAGCAAATCACTCGCGATCTAGGCCCGATCGATGTGGTCGTGAACAACGCCGGCATCACCCGCGACACTACGATCCACCGCATGAGCTATGAGCAGTGGAAGGCCGTGATCGACACCAATCTCGGCTCCTGCTTCAACATGGCGCGCTGCGTCATCGACGGGATGCGCGAGCGCAATTTCGGCCGCATCGTCAATATCGGCTCGATCAACGGCCAGGCCGGGCAATATGGCCAGGTCAATTACGCGGCAGCGAAGTCGGGCATTCACGGCTTTACCAAGGCCTTGGCCCAGGAGGGGGCGGCCAAGGGGATCACCGTCAACGCGATAGCGCCCGGCTATATCGATACCGACATGGTCCGCGCCGTTCCACCTAACGTCCTGGAGAAGATCGTCGCGAAGGTTCCGGTCGGCCGACTGGGCAAGGCGTCGGAGATCGCCCGCGGCGTGCTGTTCCTGGTCGCGGACGAGGCCGGTTTCATCACCGGCTCGACCCTGTCGATCAATGGCGGGCAGCACATGTACTAAGAGAACGGACGGGCTTTTTCGCCCGTCCGTCGCCACCCTATTTCCGTCACGACCTATTAAGGATGCGGGTGGCCGTGATCGACCCAGTAGACCGCCTCGGGCGGTTCGGCCGGGGTGATGTCCAGATTGACGACGACGGGTTCCTGATCGCTGCGCAGCAATACGCATTCCAGCGGCTCATCCGTGCGGGCATTGATTTCCTGGTGCGGCACGTAAGGCGGCACATAGATGAAATCGCCCGGATCGGCTTCGGCGACGAATTCCAGATTGTTGCCCCAGCGCATGCGCGCCCGGCCTTTCACTACATAGATGACGCTTTCGATGGCCCCATGATGATGCGCGCCGGTCTTGGCGTTGGGGTGGATCGTGACCGTGCCGGCCCATAGCTTTTGCGCGCCGACCCGCGCATGGGTGATCGCGGCGGCGCGATGCATGCCGGCGGTCTGGGCCGTATTGGCATCAAGCTGATCGCCCCGCACGACCCGGACGCCGGCAAGGCGCCAATCCGGCGCCGCGGCGGGATCGGCTGGTGGTTGATCGGTCATGGCGGTCTCCCGATGAAAACGGTTGGCAGATATGGGGCCAAGTTAGGGGTTTCGGTCGCATTCGACCAGAGCGGCGCGCGCCGGCTGTTTGCTGCAGGGGCTGGACCCTGCTATGCGATGACGGACGGCACATCGGCCGTGGCATTTGAACAGCGACCGCGGAGCGAGACGTGAAACCCGAGACGCAGATCACGCAGGCGGGGCGCGATCCCCATGGCAATCATGGCATCGTCAATCCACCGATCTATCACGTATCGACCATCCTGCAACCAAGCTTGGCGGCATTGGATGAGGCGGCGAAGCCCGGCTACCCTGGCTATACCTATGGCCGGCGCGGCACGCCGACCTCGCGCGCGCTGGAAAGCGCGGTCGCCGGTCTCTACGGCGCCGAAGAATCGGTCGCCGTATCCTCCGGCCTCGCCGCCGTCACCGTGGCGCTGATGTCGATGACGCGCGCGGGCGACCATATCCTGGTCACCGATAGCGCGTATTTTCCGACACGCCAATTCTGCGACGGCATGGCGCGATATGGCGTCGAGACGACCTATTACGACCCGCTGATCGGCGGTGGGATCGCCGCGCTGATCCGTCCGAACACCCGGCTGATCTATGTCGAATCCCCCGGTTCGCAGACTTTCGAGGTACAGGACGTCCCGGCAATCGCCGCCGCCGCCCATGGCGCCGGCGCGCAGGTCGTCATGGATAATACCTGGGCGACGGCCCTCAATTTTCCGGCCCTCGAGCGGGGCGTCGATCTGGTCGTCGAATCGGCGACCAAATACATCTGCGGCCATTCCGACATCATGATGGGCGTGGTCGTCGGCAACGGTGCGCCGATCGTCGCCGCACGCGCGATGGCCGGGTTGCTGGGCAATTGTTGTGGCGGTGACGATCTTTACCTGGCGCAGCGCGGCCTGCGCACCCTGGCGGTGCGGATCGAACGGAACCAGGCGAACGCCCTGGCGCTGGCGCTCTGGCTGCGGGACCGCCCGGAGGTGTCGCGGGTGCTGCATCCGGGTTTGCCCGAGGATCCCGGCCACGCCCTGTGGCGCCGCGACTTCACCGGCGCCAGCGGCTTGTTCGGGTTCATGCTGAAACCCGGACCACGCTCGGCCCTGGCGGCGTTTCTCGACGGCCTCAAATTCTACGGAATGGGCTTCAGCTGGGGCGGCTACGAAAGCCTGATCCTGCCGAACAATCCCGCGACCGCCCGAACGGCGACCGATTGGACCGAGCCGGGGACATTGCTGCGGATCCATGCCGGGCTGGAGAATATCGACGATCTGATCGCCGATCTGGCGGCCGGCTTCGAACGCTGGCACGCAGCCTGCGCTGCGTGATCGGCACGTTTCCCGCCGGCGGCGTCACCGGCGGGACACGTCATCGTTTAGACAGCGGGGAAACCTTCTTCGATCGGCAGCGAGGGGTCGCGCGACCACTCGTTCCACGATCCGAAATAGATCTTCACGTCCTTGACGCCGGCTTCCTTCAAGGCGACGTAGGTGCTCGACGTCCGGGCCCCCTTGAAGCAGTACAGGATGACCTTGCTGTCGGGCTTGATGCCGACCGTCTGGCACTCGGCGGTGATCTCCTTGCCGGTCTTGAACACCGGGCCATCGGCGCTCGGCTTCATCATCCGGTACCATTCCAGCCACTTGGCGCCGGGAATACGACCCTTGCGCGGGCAAAAATCCGGGCCATACGGCGAGGAACTGGTGCCGATCCACTCATCCACATCACGCACATCGAGCTTGATGGTGCCTTTATCCTCGACCGCCGCCAGCATCGCCTTGGCATCGACGATCAGGGCCGCGGCGGCCGGATCGAGCGGGAAGGATCGCGGTGTCGGGGATGGCATCTCGGTGCTGGTCGGCAGACCCGCCGCCAGCCAGGCCTTGAAGCCGCCATGCAGCACCGCCGCCTTGGGATAGCCCAGGAACTGCAGCAGGAAATAGCCGCGGCAGGACTGGCCGAAGCCGGTGTTCATCGACTGTTCGTAGATCACCGCCAGCTCTTTGCCGGACAGCCCCGCATCGCCGAAGATCTTGGCGAATTTGGTTTGCAGCTCCCGCAACCCCTCGGGCGTCGAGGTCGATAGGTAGGTGAAGATGTCATGGGCATTGATCGCCCCGGGAATATGCCCGGCGGCATAGCTCGCCGGGTCCCGCGTATCGATCAGCACCACGTCGCCGAGCGCCATCGCCGTGGATAGCTCGGTCGGAGTAAGCAGAACCTTTTGATCCATCGCGGGAGACTCCTTCGCCGGTTGTGAAAGGGGATATCGATGATCGATCAGCGGACCGCCGATGAGGGACCGAGGGGGGCGGCGGTGCCATCCATCAGGGCGATCTGCCGGCGCAGCTGCTTCAGCGCGGGAGTCAGGATCGCCACGAACAGCGCCTCGCGCACCCGTCGCTGCGCCGCCGCGTGGTGCACATAGCCGCGCGCACCGGCATGCAGCAGGGCCGCCTGCGAGGCGCGCAGCGAGAGTTCGGCGGTGGTGGCGCGCACCGCGAACAGCCGCCGCAGGAAATCCGGCGAACCCTCCCACGGGGTTTCCGCCAGGAGGGTGGTCTCGACCTCGATCGCCGCCAGATCCTCGGCGATCGCGTCCGGCCGATCGGGCAGGAAGCGATTGACCTCGAGCAAGGTACGGTCGGCGCGGCGCATCACAGCGAGACAGGCGTGGATCAAGCCGGTGCCGATGCCGATCTGCAGCAGAATGAAGCCGGGGCGGATCCGGTCGATCATCGGCTCGGCCGGATCGGCCAGCACATCCTCGTCGGCGATGAACACGTCCTTGAAGCGCAGCGCGAAGGTCCGCGTGCCTTCCAGCGCCACGAAGCGCGAACTGCGCGGCATATCGATCCCCTCGGCGTCGCAATCGACGACCGCCATCACCCGCGTCCCGGCACCGCCATCGAGCGCGAAGACGCAGCCGAAGCAATGCCCCTCGCCCAGGTTGGATACCCAGGGCAGGCTGCCATTGACTCGATAGCCGCCGGGCACGCGCCGGCCCTTCAGCAACAGAGGCTCGATACCGCTGAAATGCTTCATCGGGTTGGACAGCGCCGTCGCCCCCATGACCTCGCCGGCGGCGATCGCAGGAAGCCGGCGGTCACGCAGCGACCGGTTCGAGGTGTTTTCCAGATACCAGCAGCATGCGTTCTGGCACCAGGCGAGAAAGGCGGTCGAGGTGCATTCGGCGCTGATCGCGGCGGTCGCCGCGATCGCCCGGTTGAAATCCGGGACATCGCCGGTGAGCGAGCCCAGGTGCTGGCGGAACGCCCCGGCAGCCCCCAGCTTGCGCATCACCTCGGCGGGATAGACCCCGTCCACATCGACCGCGACCGTGAGCGGCGCCAGATCGCCGCGCACGACCTGCCGAACCGCGTCGAGCACGGCCGCGCCGTCGATCAGCGGGAGGGCGATCTTGGTCTCGAGGGCGACAGCGTCCATCGCGATGGCCTTTTTGAGGATCGGTGGGAGGTCGGGTTAGGCCGACGTCACCGTCAGCGGCACCGGGTTGCGCACGGTGTTGGCGACCGGCGACCAGGTATTGGCATGCGCCACTAGGGCGTCGAGCGTGTCGCGCGGCGCGTCACCCTCGATCGTCACCTTGATGCGCACGGCGGTGAGGCCGAGCACCTTCGGCGACAAATCGCCGACGCCCCAGACCGAGGTGATGTTGATGTCGCCCTCCAGCTCCAGCTCCAGCTTGTAGAGGGTAATGCCCTGGGCGGTCGCGTTCGCCTGGATGCCGACCGAGACGCAGGACCCCAGCGCCGCGAGCAGCGCCTCGGTCGGGTTGGGTGCCGTGTCCTCGCCCAGCAGGGCCGGCGGCTCGTCGATGATATGCGCCGGCAAATCGCGGATGTAGTTGAGGTGACGGAACTGACCTTCCAGCACCGTCTTGCACTTCAGCGTGCGAACGGCGCCCGGATTGGCCTTGCCTTTTTCGGCAAGCGTCATCAGGCCGGTTTTGTCGATCGGGCGCAGCCCAGTGCTCAGCTTGGCAGCGGTGGATTGGCTCACTTTATCCTCACTAAGTAGAATGATCGATCTATCTAATTTCATCTAAGCAAACCCGATGCCAGCGCGGCCACGCCGGGACGGAACGCCTATTTGTAAGAGAATTTTCCGCTTTTCCGCCCGCAAGCAGCGCCGTGAGATGGGGGATGGCGTCGATTTGGGCGCTTGCCGAAGCCTCCGCCGTAATTTTGGGCGGAAACTGGAAAAGGGCGCATACGCAATAATCGACGAGATCGGTCTAACGTGTTAGACGGCATACCGATACGAGATGATCTATCGGTGGTCGCGACCCATGCAAGACACGACGTCGGCGGAAAAGATCCTTGGCGCGGCGCGCCGGTTATTCGTGCGCAACGGCATTCATGCAACCGGCATAGATCAGATCATCGCCGAGGCCGGGACCGCCCGGATGACCTTGTATAATCGCTTCGGTTCCAAGGACGGGCTGGTTACCGCGTTCCTGCGGCGCGAGGGCGAAGTATGGCGGGGGTGGTTCGCCCAGGCGCTAGAGCGGCGCGCGACAGCGCCCGAAGATCGCTTGCTCGGCATCTTCGACGCGCTGGGCGAATGGTTCAGCCAGGACGATTATTACGGCTGCGCCTTCATCAACGCGGTGGCCGAGAGCTGCAAGGACGATGATTTGGTGCGGGACCTGACGCTGGAGCATAAGCGACAGGTCCTGGCGATGATCGAGCGACTGGCCGACGAGGCCGGCTTCGCCGAGCCGGCACGCCTTGCCCATCAATTGGCGCTGATCATGGATGGGGCGATCACCGTCGCCCTGGTGACCCGCGATCCGTCGGTGGCACACATGGCGCGCGAGACGGCCAAGGCCTTGCTGTCGACCGCGGCGCGGGGCAACGCTCGGGGACCCGCCGATTCCGAGAGCGACAAAAAAATCGATCGGCGAGCCAAGGCCGCCGCGGAACCGGCCTGACCGCCGGAAGCCGGCTCACTGGCCTTGTTTCATCAAGACAATCAACGGCCGAGCGTTACCTCGACATGAACCGGTTGACGCGTCGAGAGGGGGCGGAGCGCCGCCAACCGCTCGGCCAGTTCGCCGACCGTGGCGCCCATCGGCAGTTGGAACGTCTTGGCATCATCTTCATACAAAGCCACGACACGGTGCGATATGCGCTTACTCGATTCGATCTGCATAGCGGTCTCCTCTGCGAAGCTCACGTGAGACCAGCTTAGGCGAACAATGTCTCCCCAATATGTACTTCCGGTAAAATCTCGTCTCCGAGATGTAAGAAATTGTAAGTGACCGGATCGTGCCACCCGGCGATCCCTACCGGTCTGTCACACGAAATCTTGTGAATACTTAGGCGGGCGTGAAACCGATCGACGGCACTGTTGTTGTGAGAGGCAGGAAGGCCGCATCCCGCAGGCCTGAACCACCCCCCACGAGGACACCCGTCATGTTCTTCCATCGCAAGGAAATGATGTACCCGGTCCGGATCGACGAGCCCAATCCGGCATTCGGGCAATTGCTGCTGGAGCAGTTCGGTGGCGCCACCGGCGAGTTGACCGCGGCGCTGACCTATTGGACGCAATCCTTCCACGTCGAGAACGCCGGCATCCGCGACATGCTGCAGGATATCGCAATCGAGGAATTCAGCCATCTGGAGATGGTCGCGAAGATGATCGACCTGCATACGCGCGCCGCCGATCAATCGGGCGCCTATCGCAGCAGCCTGTTCGCGATCCGGGGCCGGGGCCCCCATTTGATCGACAGCCTAGGCCAAGCGTGGACCGCCGCCTATGTCAACGAGGGCGGCAACGTGGTGCGCGATCTGCGCTCGGACATCGCCGCGGAGGCCGGCGCCCGCCAGACCTATGAGGCGCTGATCAAGGTGGCGCCCGATAAGGGCAGCATCGACGCGCTGACCTTCCTGCTGACCCGTGAAATCTCGCATACGCAGATGTTCATGAGCGCGCTTGACGGCATGGGCAAGCTGACCGACCCGATGTTCGGCACGGTCAAGCCGGATGAAACGGTCGATCTCTATTTCAACCTATCGAACGACAACGACCACGAACTCCGCGGCCCCTGGAACCAGGAACCCAAATTCCGCTATGTCGCCAACCCGCAGCCACAAGGCAATCTGATCGAGGATATCGCCAACCCGGATGACGAACACTCGCCGGGCGCCCGGACGTTGAAGACGCGGACGACCCGACATATGGCCTCCTAAACCAGGGCAGTATCTTAAATCAGGGCATCGGCACCGTTCAGCGGCGCCGATGCTGCCCGATCAGGATTAAGTCGCCTTCACGAGACCGCGCTTTGCCAACATCCCGAGGCCGATCCCCTTGAGTTTGGCGAGGAGAAGGGCGGGCTCCAGCGGCTTTGAGACGTAGTCGTCCATGCCGGCCTCGAGGTATCGCTCGCGGTCGCCGCTCATCGCGTTGGCGGTGAGGGCGATGATCGGGATGCCGCATTTGGGGGCCGGAAGCCGGCGGATCCGGCTGGTCGCCTGAACCCCGTCCAGATCAGGCATCTGGACATCCATCAGCACCACATCGTAGTCGTTCCGGCGGATCGCGTCGACCGCTTGGTGACCGCTCTCCACCACATCGACCTGCCGGTAGCCGCCGATCGACAACAGCGCCAGCGCGAACTTCTGGTTGATCTTGTTGTCTTCCGCCAGGAGGATCCGCAATCCTTGCTCAGCCACCTTAACCGGCTGCTTCGATCGGTCCCGCTTGACCGCCGTCTCGGCCGGCCCGGTATAGAGCCTGGCCAAGCAGGCGAGCAGGTCGCGCTGACGCATTGGCTTGTCGATGATCGCATCCACGACCGTGTTGGCCTCGGCACTCCCTCCATGGGAACCGACCGAGGACATGACGACGAGCTTGGTCTCAGCCAGATGAGGAATCGCGCGAATGCGCGCCGCGAAACTCTCGCCCGACAGGTTCGGCATCACCTGATCGACAAGGGCGATGTCGTAAGCTCGACCGAGGTGCCAGGCGCGGTCAACCTCGGCCAGCGCATCGAACGCATCCTCGCAGCAGGTGACTTCCATCCCGAAGCCTTCGAGCTGACGACGAATGATCTCGAGGTTCACCTCCATATCGTCGACCACGAGCGCCCGCGCCCCATTTAAATCCACCGGCAAGCTTTCGACCGCGTGGAAAGATCCGGAAGCCGGCGCCAGCGGCAGGATGAAGAAGAATGTGGAGCCGAGCCCAGGGCCGCTCTCCGCCCCGATCTCGCCACCCATCAGCTCCACCAACTGCCTGGAAATCGCCAGTCCCAATCCCGTGCCGCCGAACCGCCGCGTGATCGAACTATCCGCCTGGCTGTACTTCTCGAACAGCCGTGCGCGGATCTCCTCAGCTATTCCGATCCCGCTATCCTTGACGTCGAAGCGCACCCGCGAGGTTCCGTCAGAGTCGGACGATGACACGGCCACCTCGACCGAGACGCAGCCGCGGTCGGTGAATTTGAGCCCGTTACCGACCAGATTGAGGAGGATCTGCCGCACCCGGTTCGGATCGCCCCGGAAGCCCCGCCGCGCCGCCGGATCGATGAAGATGCCGAGATCGATTCCCTTGTCGCGCGCCCGCGACGCCATCAGCGACACCGCGCTCTCGACGGTCTCGGTCATATCGAAATCGATCATCTCGAGCTCGACCTTGCCGGCTTCAAGCTTCGAGATGTCCAGGATGTCGTTGATGATCCTAAGCAGCGCCTCGCCCGATTCGCGCACGGCCCCAACGTATTCGCGCTGATGCTCGTCCAGCGGCGTGCCGAGCAGAAGACCGCTCATCCCCAGGATGCCGTTCATGGGCGTGCGGATTTCATGGCTCATATTGGCCAGGAACTCGCCTTTTGCCCGATTCGCCGCCTCGGCGATCTCCTTGGCGGCTTCCGCCAACCCCTTCGCCCGGAGCATCTCGCCTTCGGCGCGCTTGATCGCCGTGATATCGGTCCACACGCCGACTTTGCCACCGCCGGGCAAGAGACGATGGGTGACGAGCATCCAGCGATCGTCGCGCAAATGAGAGCAATGCTCATCCTCGGTCTCGTGGCGCGCGAGCAGCGTCTCCAGATCGAGCGGCGGCTCGTCCGGTCCGGTCGCGTAAAAGCCGGTGTCCAGCTGCCAATTGGCCAGATCGCGCAAGCAAATGCCGACGCGTACCTGCGTGTTGCTGCCCGGCAGCGTATGCAGATCGACAAAGGCCTGATTGAAAGCGACGGCGCGGTCCGAGGCATCGAACATAACGAGGGGCTGCGTGACATGGGCGACGGCGTCCTGCAGGCGTTGTTGCGCCAGCCGGACGGCCGCTTCACCCTCGACCCGCCCCGTGATGTCGGCCGCAATACCGCGATACCCGCCGAAACCACCATCCTCATCGAAAACCGGCACCGCGCTGACCGAAAACCAGCGAATCTCACCATCGGGAAGTTTTCGCGAATAGACGAAGTCGCGATAGGACTTCTTCTCCTTTTGCGCCTGGATTGCCATCCTGCCCATCTCGGGCTCAACCCTGACGCCAGGAGTGTCGGCAAAGCGCTTGCCCAGAGCCTGGCCCGCCGGAATACCGACCACGGCGTCATAGCTGGGCGAGACGTAGCTCATCCGATAATCGCCATCCATCTCCCAGTAATAGTCGGCACCGATCTCGAACAATTCCCGGAAACGCCGCTCGCTATTGCTCAATTCACGAATGCGACGGTCGCTTTCCTGGAGAAGCCGCTCCGGCTCGCTCACATCGATCGCCGTCAGCGAAACCACCGCCGGACGGCCATCGGCCGTCGCCGGACCCTGCGCGAGCCACACGGCGATGATCGTCCCATCCGCCTTGCGATGGCGCCTTGTCCGGCGCCCGCCGTCTCCCGGCAGCCAAGCCGTCTCGAACTCGTCCAAATCGGTTATGGACATCGACTGGAATTGCGCCCGGTCATAGCCGTAGTGTCGTATGGCGCTGTCGTTGACAGCAACGATGTGCAACGTCGCCGCATCGCAGACCCACATCGGCAAGGGATGATCATCGAAGAATGATAGAGCCGAAGAATCTGGTCGGAGCACGGCCGGCGGCCTCCTCCCGAGAACCCATCAGCGGATAGACGACACCCTGCCACAGACAGATTGATCAAAGCTTAGCGACGATGCCTCCGGCGGGATTTCACTCGGTGGCCCCCACCGCAGGAATAGCTTAGGTTGGTACTGACAGAAGACAGCGCCTCGGGTACCAGTTCTTTACTGCGCGCCCGCCCAGGCGCGCTCCTCGCCTTATCGCTTGAGCGTGAATGTCGGATCAGCCCATCGCCGCCGAAGCCTTAGGGGTCGCACCACCACCCGCGCACCAGACGCCGGCGGCGACGCCCGGTCCACAACCGCTCGACCGGTCCATCTATCGCTTCATCCTGCGCTACAGCCTGACCGACCAGATCACCGTCTGTCTGCTGACCGCCTTGTCGATGCCGTTCTATTACTACTCGCTCGAGCTGCCGAAGCTCATTCTGAACACCATCAACGGCAACGCCGCCTCGGTCACGCTGTTCGGCTGGCAGCTCGATCAGATCCGTTATCTCCTGATCCTCTGCACCGCGTTTTTGACGATGGTGGTCGTCAACAACGGCTTCAAATACTTCATCAATGTGCTGAAGGGGCGGCTGGGCGAGCGGATGCTGCGCCGGTTGCGGTTCGAGCTCTATCATCGGGTGCTGCGCTTTCCGCATAGCCATTTCCGGCATACCTCGGCCGGCGAGATCATCCCGATGATCACCTCGGAGCTGGAACCGCTCGGCGGGTTCATCGGCGACGCCTTCGCGCTGCCGGCGCAGCAGGGTGGCCTGCTACTGACCGCGATCATCTTCCTGTTCGCCCAGGATGTTTACCTCGCCGCCGCGGCCCTGGCGCTCTATCCGTTCCAGGCTTATGCCATCCCTCGGCTGCAGGCCAAGGTCAACGCGCTCGACCGCACGCGCATCCGCACGATCCGCAGCCTGGCGGACCGGGTCGGCGAGACGGTCAACGGCATCGCCGATATCCAAAGCAACGACGCCACCCGCTATCAGCTGACGGATTTCGCCGACCGCCTGGGCACCATGTACTGGCTGCGGCTCGAGATTTTCATCCGCAAATTCTTTATCGAGTTCCTCAACCAGTTCATCAACCAGCTGGTGCCGTTCTTCTTCTTCGCGATCGGCGGCTATTTCGTGATCCGCGGACAGCTGTCGATCGGCGCGTTGGTCGCCGTGCTCGCGGCGTTCAAGGACATGTCGCCGCCGTGGAAGGAACTCCTGGACTTCTATCAGATGACGGAAGATCTGCGGATCAAGTACGAGCAGGTCGTCGAGCAATTCCAGCCACCGAACCTCATCGACCACGCCATGCAGATGGCGGATCCCGAACCGCTGCCGGAGCTTCACGGCACCATAACCACGGTCAATCTCGGCTATGCCGACGAGGATCGGCGCCTGCTCGACGGCGTCTCGGTGACGCTGCCGCTCGATCAGCATGTCGCCGTGGTCGGCCGCGCCGGCAGTGGGAAGAACGAATTCGCCATGCTGCTGGCCCGGCTGATGCCGCCGACCGAGGGGCATATCCGAATCGGCGATATCGATGTCGCCACCTTGCCCTATGCGGTTACCGGCCGGCGCTTTGCCTATGTCGGCCCATCCGCCTCGCTGTTTTCGGCCAGCCTCAGGGATAATCTGCTGTTCGGGCTGCGCCAGCGGCCGATCGCCGAGCCGCCGCTAGACCCGAGCATCCGACGGCGCCGCGAACGGGCGCTGCGCGAGGCGCGCCGGGCCGGCAATATCCCGCTCGACATCTCCGACGACTGGGTCGACTACGCGCGCGGCGGCATCGCCGCCGGGGGTGAACTCACGACCCGCCTGATCGACGTCCTGAAACTGGTCGGCCTCGATCGAGATGTCTACCTGCTGGGCCTGAACGGAAGGCTGGATGTGGCGGCACGGCCGGATATCGCTGAGCGGCTGCTGGAGGCCCGCCAGAGCCTGCGCGAGTTCATCGCCGAACGTCGCCTGGAATCGCTGGTCGAATACCTCGACCCCGACCGCTACAACAGCAACATGTCGGTGGCGGAAAACCTGCTGTTCGGCACGCCGCTGGATGCCACGTTCAGGACCGCGACCTTGCCGGAAAACGCCTATGTCCAGTCCGTGCTGGACAAGGTGGGCCTGACCGCGGATCTGGTTCAGATCGGCATCGAGGTCGCGGAAACCATGATCGAGCTGTTCGGCGACGTCAAATCCGATGCGCGCAGCTTCGACGAATACCGCCTGATCCCCCATGACGAACTGCCGGAGTTCCAGGAGATCCTGATGCATGCCCGCAAGGCGGGGCCCGCTGGTAAAGGGGGACCTGGCAAGCTGAAACCGGCCGATCGGGTCCGGCTGCTGGCGCTCGCCTTCAAGCTGATCGAACCGCAGCATCGGCTGGGGTTGATCGACCAGGCATTGCGCGGGCGCGTGCTGGAGGCTCGCCGGGTCTTCGCCGAGGGTCTGACGCCGGCGCAGGCCGCGTCTATCGAGCTGTTCGACGTCACCCGCTACAACACCGCGGCAAGCCTACAGAGCAACGTGCTGTTCGGCTCGATCGCCTATGGCGAGGCGGAGAGCGTGCAGCGAGTGCGCGACTTGATCGAGGAAGTGCTCGACCGGCTGGAGCTCCGCGATCTGGTCATCGAGGTCGGGCTGGACGCGCAGGTCGGCAGCGGCGGCGCGCGCCTGTCGCCGGTGCAGCGGCAAAAGGCGGCGATCGCCTGCGGCATCCTGAAGCGGCCGGACATGCTGATCCTGAACGATGCCTTCGCCGTGCTGGATCCGGGATCGGTCGGGACGATCATCGCTTGCATCCGCGCCGAATTCGCCGGCCGCGGCCTGCTGGCCGTCGTCAACCGCACAGGGCTGGCGCGCGGCTTCGATCGGGTCCTGGTCATGGTCGATGGCCATATCGTCCAGGATGCGGAAGCCGCCGCGCTCGACCAGCCGGACACGCCGTTCGCGGGTTTGAGCGCCGCCGACTAGCGCCCGAACCTTAGCGCCCAGATTACTTAACGCAGGGTCTCCATCAGCCTCAGCAGCAGCGAGGCGCGCGGCACCAGCGACGAATAGAAGATATGTTCGTCGTCGGTATGCGCCCCGGCGCCGTCGGCACCGAGGCCGTCCAGCGTCGGCACCCCCAGGGCGGCGGTGAAATTGCCGTCGCTGCCGCCGCCGGTCATCGGCACGTCGCGCAGATCCATGCCCAGCTCCGCCGCGCAGACGCGGGCGTGGTCGAACAACTGGGTGATCGCCGCGTCCTTGACATAGGGCGGCCGGTTTATGCCGCCGGTGATCTCCAGCGCGACATCCGGGTCATGGGCTTTGAGAGCCAGCAGCCGCGCCACCATTTCGTCGGCGAGTTCGGGCGTTGGGATCCGCAGATCGATTTCGGCCCTACTGTGCTGCGCGATCGTGTTCGCGGTCGTCCCGCCTTGGATGATGCCGACATTGGTGGTGACACCACGGGCGTAATCGGTCATCGCCGCGATATCCAGCACCTGGCGCGACAGCTCGATGACCGCGCTGCGGCCCTTGTCGTGCTGGGTGCCCGCATGCGCCGCCCGGCCGGTGAGCTTGAGCTTGAACTGGGCGATGCCTTTGCGCGAAGTCACGATCTTGCCGCCATCGCGCGCCGGCTCGGTCACCAGCACGTATTTCGCCTTGCGTCCCTCGGCCTCGATCAACGCCCGCGACGTCTTGCTGCCGACCTCCTCATCCGAGACGATCAGGAACGTGATCGGCAGATCGGTCGTCCGGCCCGTGCGCCGCAGGTGCCGGAAGGCGGCAAAGGCGAGATGCGCCCCCGCCTTCATGTCATAGATCCCCGGCCCGTAGACCTTGTCGCCCTCGCGCCGCAGCGGGTTGATATCAGCCAGCGTGCCATGCGGATGGACGGTGTCGAGATGGCTCACGACCAAGATACCCGGCCCGTCGCCGCCCCAAGGGCTGCGCACGACCAGATGGTCGCCGAAGCCGTCGCGGCCGGGAACCCGCTCGGTCAGCGCGCCGGCCCCCTGCCAGTCCCGCTCGACCTCGGCCATCAGCGCGGTGACGGCGGCGCCATCATGGCTCGGCGATTCCATCGTGACCCAGCGGCGGATCCCTTCGAGCAACTCCTCGGCGTCGAGCACCGCCTGGTTGGAGGCAAGCGCGGTCGACTGACGGTCCATGATCGGCTCCAGCGTGTTACGCCACCAGGATAGAGGCAGCAACGGTGGGATGCTATGCTATCTCAGCGTCTTAGAGGGAGCTTTCGATGCGCAGCCTGCTTGGCAACCTCGCACGTTCAGCCGTTCCGGCGCTCGCCCTGGCATGGTTTGCCGCCGGCCCCACCCAAATTCAAGCCCAAGAGACCCCATCCGCGCCTCGCACCGGCCGAGCCGCCTACGGCGACTGGCGGGGGGATGCGCCGGGCGTGCGCCGCAAGATCACGCCGGCGGATCTGCCGCCGCCCTTCTCGACCGACTCCGCCGGCGACGACGCCGGCATCGTGGCGCGGCCGGCCGGCGCGCTGCCCGCCGCACCGCCTGGTTTCACGGTACAGCTCTTCGCCTCCGGCTTGGATAACCCGCGCCTAGTGCGCGTGGCGCCGAACGGCGATATCTTCATCGCCGAGAGCCGGCCCGGCCGCTTGCGGGTGCTGCGCGCGGCGGATGGCGCCGCCGCGCCGGAGCGGATGGAGGTGTTCGCCAGCGGCCTCAACCAGCCCTTCGGCATCGCGTTCTACCCGAGCGGTCCGAACCCGCAATATGTCTATGTCGGCAACACCGATTCCGTCGTGCGGTTTCCGTATCGCAATGGCGATCTCGCCGCGCGCGGGCCGGCCGAGTTGGTCGCCCGCGATATCCCCGGCGGCGGCCGTCTGCGCGGCGGCGGTCATTGGACCCGGGATCTCGCCTTCAGCAAGAATGATGCGAAGCTATTCGTGTCGGTCGGCTCGGCGTCCAATGACGCGGAAGGCATGCCGCCGCGCGATGGCGCCGACATGGCAAAACGCCCGCTGGGTGCCGCCTGGGGGGTGGAGACCGGTCGCGCCGATGTCCTGCAATTCGATGCAGCCGGCGGCAACGGCCGGATCTTCGCGACCGGTCTGCGCAATTGCGTGGGCATGGCCGTGCAGCCGGCGACCGGCGATCTCTGGTGTTCGACCAACGAGCGCGATGGGCTGGGCGACGACCTGCCGCCCGATTACATCACGCGGGTGCGCGACGGCGGTTTCTATGGCTGGCCCTGGTATTATATCGGCGCTCACGAGGATCCCCACCACAAGGGCGAACGGCCGGATCTCGCCGGCAAGGTGACCGTGCCGGATGTGTTGCTGCAGCCTCATTCGGCATCGCTGGAAATGACCTTTTACAATGGCGGGCAGTTTCCGGCAGCGTTTCGCGGCGATGCCTTCGCCGCCGAGCATGGCTCATGGAACCGGGCGAACCGGACCGGCTACAAGATCATCCGTGTGCCGCTGCGGGACGGCCGGCCGACCGGCGAATACGAGGATTTCCTGACCGGCTTCGTCACCCCGTCCGGTGGCGTCTGGGGCCGGCCGGTCGGCGTCGCGGTCGCCCATGACGGCGCGCTGATCGTCACCGAGGATGCCCACGGGACGGTCTGGCGTATCGCTTATGCCGGCGGCAAAGCGCCGCAATAGACCGACGCGATCGGCGGTGGCGCCCCGGGCTCCTCTAGCGCAATATCCCCCGGAATATAACGATACCTTCTGGGAGATCCCGATGATCCTTCGCCCGCTGCTCCATGGCCTGGTCGGCTTCGCGCTTGTCGCGGGAGCGGCACTGGTCGCCCCGGCGGCATCGGCCGCGGACCTTTTAGTGTTCGCCGCGGCCAGCCTGAAGAACGCGCTGGATGACGCCGACGACGCCTATCGGCAGCAGACCGGCACCACCGTCACCGCCGCCTATGCGGCGAGCGGCCCCTTGGCGAAGCAGATCGAGAACGGCGCGCCCGCCGACCTCTTCATCTCGGCGGATCTCGATTGGATGGATTATGCCCAAGGCAAAGGCTTGATCCGGCCGGATACCCGGCTCAATCTGCTGGGCAATCGCCTGGTGCTCGTGGCCCCGAAGACCGCCACGATCCCGGCTGGCGACATCAAGCCGGGCTATCCGCTCGTGGCATTGCTGGGCGACGGGCGGCTGGCGATCGGCGATCCACAATCGGTGCCGGCCGGCAAATACGCGCAGGCGGCCCTGGAAAAACTCGGGCTGTGGAGCCAGGTGGCGGAGCATACCGCGCGGGCCGAAAGCGTGCGCGCCGCCCTGGTGCTGGTCGGTCGGGACGAAGCGCCGCTGGGCATCGTCTACGAGACCGACGCCGCCGCGGAGCCGGCGGTCAAGATCGTCGGCGTGTTCCCCGAGGACAGCCATCCGCCGATCATCTATCCGATCGCCATCACCGCCAGCAGCCAGAAACCCGAGGCGACCGCCTTCATCGCCTGGCTGCGCTCGCCCGCGGCGGCACCGGCCTTTCGAAAGCAAGGCTTCCAGGTGCTGCCATGAACCAAGGTGCTGCCATGAAGGCGCGCGCCGCCATCGCGGTCCTCGCCTTGGGCCTGTCGGGTTCAGCCCGAGCGGCGGCACCGTCGATCCAGATGCCGCCGATCCAAGTGCTGGCCGCCGGCAGCCTGAGCGGCGCCTTCACCGAACTCGCCAAGGCCTATACGGCGCACAGCGGAACACCGGTCGCGACCAGCTTCGGCGCGTCGGGATTGCTGCTGCAACGGATCGAGCAAGGCACGCCCGCCGATGTCTTCGCCTCCGCCAATATGGTCCATCCGCAAACCCTAACGCGCGAGGGCAAGGCGGGACCGACGGCGCTGTTCGCCCGCAATGCGCTATGCGGCATCGCCCGGCCGGACACGCACCTCACCACCGCAGCATTGCTCGACCGGATCCTAGATCCGTCGATCAAGCTGGGGACCTCGACGCCCAAGGCCGATCCCGGCGGCGATTACGCCTGGGCGATGTTCGCCAAGGCCGAAGTGGTGAAGCCCGGTGCCCGCGCCACGCTGGAAACGAAAGCGCTGCAACTGGTCGGCGGCCCGGTCGAGCCGGCGGTACCGCTCGGGCAAAACCCGATCGCCTATTTCCTGACGACTCGCCAGGCCGATGTGTTCCTGGCCTATTGCAGCTCCGGCCGCGCGGCCGGAGCCGGGCTGGAGACCGTGGCGTTGCCGGCGCCGCTCGCGGTCGCGGGCGATTACGGCATCGTGGCGCTGCGCGGCCCCCAGGAAACCGCCGCCAAGGATTTCACGCAGTATGTGCTATCGCCCGAAGGTCAAGCTGTCTTGGCCCGATACGGGCTTCAGCCGGCGGCCGGCTCCGGCAACTGAGGTGAACCCTTCTGGTCGCGATGGGCCTGGTCAAGTGCCCGCAGATGGTCGCCGGCGGCGTCTCCCGCCAAGCGTTCGATGCCGCGATAATGCCCGATCAGCGCCTGGCCGAAACCGGTCACAACGGCACCGCCGCCGGATTTGCCGCCCTGGGCGGTGCTGACCACCGGCTGAGCGAAAAGACGGTTCAGCGCATCGACCAATAGCCAAGCGCGCCGATAGGACATGCCCATGGCGCGGCCCGCCGCCGCGATCGATCCGGTCTCGCCGATCAATTCGAGCAGCCTGACCTTGCCCGGCCCGATCGCCTCGCCGGGCGCCAATTCGATACGCAGACTGAGTTTCGCCATAGCCGGAACGCTAGCATGCGGTAGGCTGGGAACGCATGAGACAAAACGCCGATAGACGCGCCCTTGCGGCGAACCGCGCATGGACAAACATATCCGACGGCGGTAGCTCTATCGCAAGATCCGGGAACACGAGGAGGTGACATGGCACGCACATGGTTAAGCCAGATGCTGACCTCCGTGGCCGATGCCGGGCGCTCCTGGATCAAGCTTCCGGAGGCCGCCGCGGCGCCGCTGGACCGCGCCCGCGACCTCTACCGCAGCCTGTTGTCGGAACGGGGCGAGGCGTCGGGCACCGCCCTCGCCCGCGAACTCGCCGAACTCTATTGGACGTTCGACGACGAGACGGCGCTGGGTTTTTTCACGCAGCTCTCGGTCGACCTAGCGCCCAATCAGGATAAGCTGGTCGGCTTCGCGCAGGCCTATGCGTCGGCGCCCTCCACGGAAACGCTGATCGCGCTCAGCGAGGCCTGCGAGGCGCCCCGGCAGGAATTGTTGCGCCGGTTGAACATGGCGCCGGACGGCACGGCGCTGCTGGTCAAGTTGCGCGAGCGGCTGGTCGTCCTGCTGCCCAAACATCCGGAGCTGATGCCGCTCGAACACGACCTGCGGCATCTGCTGAGTTCCTGGTTCAACCGCGGCTTTCTGCAGATCGAGCGGATCAGTTGGCGCACGCCGGCGCTGATCCTGGAAAAGCTGATCGAGTATGAGGCGGTCCACGAGATCGAAGGCTGGGGCGATCTGCGCCGGCGGCTGGCCGCGGATCGTCGCTGCTTCGCGTTTTTTCACCCGGCCTTGCGCGACGAGCCGCTGATCTTCGTCGAGGTGGCGCTGGTCAAGGGCCTGGCCGCCTCGGTCCAGCCGTTGTTGGCGCCGCCGCCAGCCGATGGGACGCACGCGCCCGACGCCAAGCCCGATACCGCGATCTTCTATTCCATCAGCAACTGCCAGCCGGGCCTGCGCGGCATCTCGTTCGGCAATTTCCTGATCAAGCAGGTCGTGGCCGAGCTGTCGGCCGAACTGCCGCACCTCACCTGCTTCTCCACCCTGTCGCCGATTCCGGGTTTCGCGAGCTGGCTGCGCCGCAAGCTCTCCCAGGGCACACCGGGGCTGTTGAGCGCCGAGGAGCGCAAGACCATCACCGCCATCGCCGGGCGGACGGGCGCCAAGGGAGCCCTCGCCAGCCTGCTGGCCCAGCCGGGCTGGACGAATGACGAGAGCATCGCCTCCGCCTTGCGGCCGGCGTTGACCCGCCTCGCCGCGCACTATTTGACGGGCCGCCCAGCAGGCAAGCGGCCGACCGATCCGGTGGCGCGCTTTCACCTGGGCAATGGCGCCCGGCTGGAGCGGATCAATTGGCTGGGCGACCGATCGACCAAGGGCCTTCAGCAATCCTTCGGACTGATGGTCAATTACCGCTACGAGCTGGGCGAGATCGAGGCCAACCACGAGCGCTTCACCCGCGGCGAGCCGATCGCCTGTTCGCGCGAGATCGAGGCCCTGCTGACGCCCCCCCGCGAACCACGCCGTCTGCCGACATTTCGCCAGCTGGTCGGCGCGCGGGGGTAAGCACCGATTAGGGGCGGCCCAAAACCAGGGCGATAGCTATTCCCCTGTGCGTCTTGTAAAAAGAATTCCGTGGTGATTTGGCCGGCCGGCTTGCAGCCACGTTAAAAAAATCGCTAAAGGGCCGCTTGCGGACCAGAGGCGAATTGTTGTCGTTTTTTGGTGACCGCCATGCCCATCAAGATCCCCGATAAGCTGCCCGCGGTCGAAGCCCTGATGAATGAGGGCGTGCGCGTGATGACCGAGACGGCGGCGATCCGACAGGATATCCGCCCGCTGCAGATCGGGCTGCTCAATCTCATGCCGAACAAGCTCAAGACCGAGTTGCAGATCGCACGCCTCCTTGGCGCCTCGCCGCTGCAGGTCGAGCTTTCGCTCGTCCGGATCGGCACTCATAGGCCCAAGAATACCTCGGAAGATCACCTACTCGCTTTCTACCAAACCTGGGAGAAAGCGCGGGATCGGAAATTCGACGGCTTCATCATCACCGGCGCGCCGGTCGAGACGATCCCCTATGAGGACGTCACCTATTGGCAGGAAATGCAGCGGATTTTCGACTGGACGCAAACCAACGTGCATTCGACGATGAATGTCTGCTGGGGTGCGATGGCAGCGCTCTACCATTTTCATGGGGTACCGAAGCACCAGCTTCGGGAAAAGGCGTTTGGCGTCTACAGACAGAAAATCCTGCAGCCGTCATCACCGTATCTCAACGGCTTCTCCGACGATTTCTCTATCCCGATATCGCGCTGGGCCGAAATCAAAGCCACGGATCTCGCGGGTCGCCCGGAACTCACCCTGTTGGCGCATTCCGATGAGAAAGGGGTCTGCGTCGTAGAAGATAGAAAATTTCGACGCCTCTACGTGCTCGATCATCTCGAATATGATTCGGGATCCCTCGCGGAGGAGTATTTTCGCGACATCAAGGCCGAGATGCCGATCAAGCTGCCGTTCAACTACTTTCCGAACGACGATACGTCACTGCCGCCACGAAATAGCTGGCGATCCCATGCTCATTTACTGCTCTCCAACTGGATCAATGAGATCTATCAAACGGCACCTTTCGACATCCGCTCGATCGGGAAGGACCGCGTGGCGTAACGGCGGCGTGGCGAAGCTATGCGCCGCTGGCCTCCTTCATGGCCTGGGTGGTTTCCGTATCGTCGACAAAGTTTTTTGCCGCTCCGACGGAAGCCGCTCCGATCCCATAAAAATGCTGCTTCGAGCCGTTCCGTTTAGCGATCCGACTCCTACCAAGGCACCGTCTCGCCGAGGTAATTGAAATATTGAAGACCCGGCTGGCCGGCTTTCGCCGCGAGCGCGTCGACGACGCCGGGGATGCTGTCTTCGATGCCAAGCGTCGCGGTCGAACCGCCCATGTCCGTCCGCACCCAGCCCGGGTCTACCAGCGCCAGGGTGCGGCGACCGCCGGCATGGCGGGCGGCGTAGGAGCGCATCAGCGTGTTAAGCGCCGCCTTGCTGGCACGGTAAACCTCCCAACCACCCCGGTCGTTGAGCGAGACGCTTCCCAAGCTAGAGGACATGGCCGCGATCGTGCCGTCCTGCCGGACCATGTCCCCCAATTCCTCGATGATGCGCATCGGGCTCAGGGCGTTGGTCACCATGATCCGGATAAATTCATCGGTCGAGGTCCGGCCCACTTGGTCCTGCGCGCCGCTTGCAACGCCGGCGTTGACGAACAGGAGGTCGAGGTCGCGACCCGACAGTCGTTGACGCAACGCCTTCACGGCGTCGAGATCCGTCATTTCCAGTTGCTCGATCAGCAGCCGTCCCTTTGAGGTCTCAGCGGTCTCATGCAATCCGGTATGCCCCGTTCCGCGCACGGTCGCGATCACGGTCCAGCCGCGTGACAGCCATTCGCGCGCGAGGGCAAGACCTAGGCCGCGCGAGGCGCCGACGATCAGGGCCGTCCGTGAAGCGGTGATCGACATGGTGGTTCCTTCCCATGAATTGAGGCAACCCCGATTGGGAATTGCCCGTATCCGGATGATCGATATTGATCGGAAAAACGGTTAGGCGATGGAGCGCACCACGCCGCCATCGACCCGGAGGGCGGCGCCGTTGGTCGCGGACGCGCCCGTGCCGCAGAGATAGACTGCCATATTGGCGACCTCGTCGACCTCGGCGAAGCGGCGCAGCAGCGAGGAGGGGCGGGCGGTGTGGAAGAACTCCGCCTCGACCTCGTCGGTGCTCTTGCCTTGATCGCGGGCCAGGCTGGCGACGAAGGCGCCGACACCTTCCGAGCGCGTCGGACCGGGCAGCACCGCGTTGACCGTGACGCCCGTACCGGCGACCGTCTCGGCCAGCCCACGGGACACCGCCAGCTGAGCCGTCTTGGTCATGCCGTAATGCACCATCTCGACCGGGATGTTCAGCCCGGATTCGCTGGAGATGAACAGGATACGGCCCCAATCCCGATCCACCATGCCGGGCAGCAAGGCGCGCGACAGGCGGATGCCGCTCATCACGTTGATCTCGAAGAACCGGCTCCAATCCTCATCCGGGATTTCCAGGAACGGCTTCGGCTCGAAGATGCCGAGATTGTTGACCAGGATGTCGACCGTCCCCAGCCGCGCCACCGCCACCTCGACACCGGCGGCGCTGCCGAGATCGGCGGCGATGCCGTGCGCCGGAGCGCCGGTCTCGTCGCGGATCCGGCGGATCGCCGTGTCGACCGCCGCTTCGGTCCTGCCGTTGACGATGACCGCGGCCCCCTCGCGGGCGAGCCCACGCGCGATCGCGAAGCCGATACCCCCGGTCGAGCCGGAAACAAACGCACGCTTGCCGTCGAGACCCAAATCCATGACTACCTCCCTCCCCATGGCTGATGTCGTTGCCATGGATATGGGTGCCGGCCAGTCGGATGAAAGCCGGTTCAGCCGCCCTTCACGCCGCCGGCGGCGAGGCCGGTGACGATTTCGCGCTGGATGAACACGGTCAGCACCAGCACCGGGAGCGTCACCAACAGGGCCGCCGCCGCGAGCGGCCCCCAGGCCACCTGTTCAAAGGTCAGCACATTGTAGATCGCCACCGGCAGGGTACGCGTCTCGCGGCCGGACAGCACCGCGCCGAAGATGAAGTCGTTCCACGAGAAGATGAACGCCAGGATGAAACCCACGACGATGCCCGGCCGGGCCAGCGGCACCGCCACGTAATAGAACGCCTGCCACAGGGTGCAACCATCGATCAGGGCGGCCTCCTCCAGCTCGGGCGACATCGTCTCGAAGAAGCCGATCATGATCCAGGTCACCACCGGCACGGTGATCACCAGATGGGTGATGACCAAGGGCAGCAGGGTACCGGTCATATGGAAAAACTGGAACAAGGTGAACAGCGGGATGAGGTAGCTGAGACCCGGCGTGATGCGGGCGATCAGCACCAGCACGCTGAGCTTCGACGCCTTGGCCTTGGCGATGCCATAGCCCGCAGGCACACCGACCAGCAAGGCGATGAGCGTCGCCGAGCCCGAAACGATCAGGCTGTTGATCGCGAAATGCGGCAGCGGGCTGTTGCGGAACACCTCGGTGAAATTCGCCAGCGTCGGCGGATTGGGGATGAACACCGGCGGATAGGCGATGTTGTCGATCTCGGTCTTCAGCGACAGCGAGACCATCCATAACAGCACCAGGATCGCCGGCGAGACGATCACCACGACCGAGGCCGCGAAGCCCAGCTTGCCTGCCAAGCGGCGCAGCCGGTGGCCGACGCCCGGCACCGCCGGTGCCGGGCGTCGCCGCTGGGTGGTTCGGGGCGTGGGCACTGCCATCACGTCCATCGGGTTTTCTGCCATACCACGAGCAGCACCAGCGACAAGGCGACGATGATGGCGAAGAACACCACGACCACCGCCGAGGCATAGCCGATGTTGAAGAACGAAAATGCCTGCTGATAGAGGAACAGGTTGATCGTCTCCGATGCCGTTCCCGGTCCGCCCTGGGTGATGACGAAGATCGTATCGAAGGCCTTCAGCGCGTCGATCGTCCGGATGATGACCGCGACCATGATGAACGGCAGCACCAACGGCAGGGTGATGTAACGGAACATCTGCCAGGCGCTGGCGCCATCGATCCGCGCCGATTCGTAAGGCTCGGCCGGCAAGGCGGCGAGACCGCCCAGCACGATCAGCATGACCAGCGGCGTCCAATGCCAGACCTCGACCAGCACCAGGCTGGGGATCACCGTCGACTGGTCATAGACCCAGAGCTGCGGCGGGATGCCGACCAGGCTCAGCAGATAATTCAGCACGCCGAGCTGGGGATGGAACATCATGGTCCAGACCAGGGCGACCGCCACTGGCGTCGCCATCATCGGCATGATGAAGATGCCACGCAGGAAGCCGCGCAACGGGAATTTCTCGTTGAAGACGACCGCCGCGGCGGTGCCGAAGACGACCGGCAACGCCACCGCCAGCACCGTGAAATAGACCGTGTGCACGACGGCGTCGCGAAACCGCTCATCGGTGAGGATCTTGGCGAAATTCGCCAGGCCGACGAAGCTGTGCCGCTGGCCGATCTGCCAGTCCTGCACGCTCATCCACAGGGTGAACAGCCAAGGGAACACGATCACCGACAGCATTAGCAACAGCGCCGGCGCCACAAAGCCGTAATACCGCGCCTGCCGGCCATAGCCGCGGCCGCCGGGGCGGCCCGACGACGGTGCGACACTGGCGCCGGCATGGGGGCTGGGGCCGAGTTCGGCCGTGCGCGCACTCATCCTGCAGCTACCTCCGCGCCGCCTAGGCCTTCTCGGTCTTTTCCAGAACCGGCTTGAAGGCCTCCGTGGCTTTCTTGAGCTCGGTCGCCGGATCGGCGCCGCCGATGAGGTTGGTGAGCGCCACGCCGAAGGTGTCGCGGAACTCGGTGACCGCGAAGATCTCGGGCAGGCCCGGCCGGGCGATCTTGATCGATCCGCTCATCGCCTCGACCCACTCCTTGGGCGCCTTCAGATCCGGCGAGGTGAGCGCCGTGGTGAAGGCGGATTGCCGGCCGGGCGAGCCATACCCGCCGAGCAGATTGCGCGACTGCATCACCTTGCTGGTCGCCCATTGGCAGTAGAGCCATGCCGCCTGCTTGTTCTTGCTGGTGGCGGCGATGCCGATGCCGTCGCCGAACAGCGCCGAATGCTGCGCCTTCGGCCCCGCCGGCATGACACCATAGCCGACCTTGCCGACGATTCGGGACCGGGTCGGATCCTCCAGTGGCAGCGCGAAGCCGATGCCATCGAGCCACATGGCCGCCTTGCCCTGCACAAAACTGGTCTGGCACTCGTTCCAATTGAAGCCGACCACGCCGGGTGGCGCGAATTCCCGGTTGAGCCGCTTATAGATCTCGGCCGCGGCGATCGCCTCCGGCGTGTCGGTTTGCAATTTGCCGGCGGCATCGATCGGATCCACGCCATGGCCCAGCAGAAAACTGGTCCAGACCGGCACATTGGCGTTCTTCATGCCGCGCGATACCCAGCCGGAGATGCCCTTCTTGGGATCGTTGAGCGTCTGCGCGGCGCTGATCAACTCGTCGAAATTCTTCGGGAAGGCCAGCCCCTTGGCTTGGAACAATTCCTTGTTCCAATAGATGATCCAGTAATCGAGGTTGAGCGGCAGCGTGTCCATCCGGCCATCCGGCTGGGTCGCGTAGTCGACAGCCCCCTTGGCGAAGTCGGCGAAATCGTAATCCGGCGCGGTCAGAGTCGCGTCGGCCAGAAAGGGGCGCAGATCCTCAAACCACTTACCTTTGCCATAGAGCCGCTTCTGGACATGCCAGGACGCCGTGACGACATCGAAGCTGGGCGCGCCGGAGGTGAATTCGATGGCCACCTTCTGCCTGTGCTGCTGCTCGGGCACCTGTTCGGCGCCGACCTTGATGCCGGTCAGCTCCTCGAATTCCTTTTGATATTTTTGCAGCAGATCGCCACGCGTATTCTTGGTCAGCGATACTTCGATCGAAGTGCCCTGGTACTTCTTCCAATCGAAGCTACCAGCCGCCTCGGCCGGTTGCCACCAGCCCAACCCCGCCGCCGAGGCGAGCCCCGCGCCGGCGAGGGCTTGCTTCAAGACGGTACGCCGCGGCAATGCCGCGCCCTTGACGCTGTGCGTCATAATTTTCACTCCCCCTGTGGCATCCAGTCGTTAAGGCGCCGGACACCTAACATGTCACGTGACACTATCGGATCGGCTCGGCGAATCAAAGGCCTCACGCGACACCTAGGTCCAATAGCGTCCGGTGCTGCCGATCACGATGGTCAGCAGGCCGAGGATCAGGTTGACGGTCACGATCAACCGGATCTGTGCCAGGCGGCGCGCCGCCTCGGCGAGATCTCCCGCGTCGAGCGCCAGGCGAAAGCGTTTCCAGGGCGCGAACACCAGATGCAGAAACAGCAGCATCATGATGAGGCCGATCCCCTGCATCAGGTTGATGTACATCGCCAAACCGTGGAACCCGCCGAACCCCAGCACCACCATGGCGTAGCCGCTGAGCAGCAGAAGCCCGACCGAGAGACCGGCGATGGGCAGGAAACGGCCGAGGACGCGGCGCCACAGGGCTAGGCGCAGCGGCGGGTCGAGCGGCAATGCCGCAGGCCGCAGCACGACATGGGCGAACAACATGCCGCCGACCCAGGCGACGGCGGCGAGGATATGCACGGCAAGACTGACGATCATAACGGCGGAAGACATGGGAAGGCGCCCGATCCCGAAAGGAGCGGCATCCTGACACCAAACCGGCTGATCGCAAACCATGGCGGCCGGGAAATCGATGGCTGTTTACCGTGCCAGGGACAGCGCATCGGCGGCGGCATCGACCTCGTGGGTCAACAGGCTGGTGGCGACCCGGACATGCTCGCTTGGCCGGATGGTGCATTTGCGTCCCGGCAGCACGGCGATGCCGCGCGCCGCCATGGTCACGATGGCGAACTGCTCCGACCGCACCGGGACCCAGAGGCACAGCCCGTCGCGATCGGGCAGGCTGACGCCGCGCGCGTCGAGGGCGGCGATGAGAGACCTCCGGCGCTCGGCGTAGACGCGCTGTGCCCGATCGATCGACGCGGTCGTCTCCGGATCGCGGATCAGCCAGCTCGCCGTCGCCTGCAGGATGCGGCTCGTCCAGCCCGCACCGAAGCTGCGATAGGCCTGGATCTGCTTCACGATATCGGTCGAACTCGACAGGACGGCGAGACGCAGGTCGGGACCGAGCGATTTCGAGTAGGAATGGATGTGAACGGTCCGATCGGGAAATACTCGGCCGAGGCTGCGGGGCGGGACGGCCGAGAGGGCGCCCAACCCGTCATCCTCCACGATCAGTGTTTCGCTGTGGCGAAGAACGCGGGCAAGCTCGACCATACGGTCGGCGCCCACCACCCGCCCGGTAACCGAATGGGTGCGCGGCTGATAGACGAACGCCGCGGGCGCGCCGGCAAGGGCGGTGGCGAGCGATGCCGGGTCGGGCCCCTCCTCGTCGCAGACAACGGGGATCACCTGGGCGCCGAGATTGTCCAAGATGTCGAGGAGCCGCATGGCTGTCGGATCCTCGATCGCGACCGCCGACCCTGGCCTAATCAGGGTCTGAAGGGTCACGTAGACGGCGTCATAGCCGCCATTGGTGGCCAGGAACGCCTCGGCCGGATAGGGCCAGCCGGGCCGGATGGCGGCCGCCAGCCCGTCCAGGATCGGTACGCGCTCGTAGCTGTTCAGCCCGACGGCATTCGCCCCGTACCGCAGCGCCTCCGCGAGGGCGGGCAGCAGCGCTGGGTCAGGCGCCGCCGAGGACAGATCGAGGACGCGCGCGCCATAGTTCCCGACCTCCTCGTACCTCAGCGGGCGCGGCGTGACCCGGTCGCCGCAGACCCAGATCCCCGTGCGGCCGCGGCCGCTGATCACCTTGAATTTCCGCAACTCGCTCCACGCCGCCGAAATGGTGGCGGGACTGACGCCGAGGGCGAGCGCCAGCTCACGCACCGCCGGAAGCTTCATGCCGACGGCGATGGCGCCGGATCGGATCAGAGCGCCAGTTGTGGTGGCGATGCCGCGGGTGGTGCGGTCCGTGAGGTGACTCGTGAGCCACTGGGCGGAGATGAGATCGGTCATTCGAAGATTCTTTGTTCAGTAACAAACTAGCAATTGTTCAGACAAAAGCGAACAATTAATCGTGGGAAACGAATCGCCGGGAGGTAACGAGCCCGCGCGCCCCTGTCGAGCAGGATTGCATCATGACGATCACGATCAGACTGGCCGTACGGGACTGGGACTACATCACCCCCCTGGCGCTCGGGGATATCCGTCCGGCGGATTTCGCTCTCGAGGTCCATCGCGTCGGCACCCTCCCCGACGACCTCGCCAACGACCCGCGCTACGACGCGGGCGAGATGTCCATGAGCCGCTATTCGCTCGGCCGGGCGCGGGGGGACGACACGATCCTGGGGGTGCCCCATTTCCTGATGCGGGGCTTCCGGCAGCGCTGCATCATCACGGCGAAGCGCAGCGGCCTCACCGACTTGGCCCAGCTCGCCGGCAAGCGGATCGGCCTCACCGGCTGGCAGGATTCCGGCAATACCTGGACCCGCGCGCTGCTGCGCCGCGTCGGGGTCGGCATCAGCGAGGCGCGCTGGTTCGTCGGCCGCCTGACGGAGGCTCATCCCATCGTGGACCGGCTTGCCGGTTTTGGACGACCGGGGCTGATCGAGGCCGTGCCGGGCGAGCGGCCGATGCTGGAGCTATTGCAGGCAGGCGAATTCGATGCCGTGTTCACGCCATTCATGCCGCCGGGCTTCTTCGACGCCGACTCGCCGTTCCGCCAGCTGCAGCCCGATTTCCGGCAGGCGGAGATCGACTACTTCCGGGAGGTCGGCTACGTGCCCGGCATTCACCTGCTGGGCATCAAGCCGGCGATCGCCCGGGACCACCCCTGGCTGCCGTTGGCGCTAAGCGAGGTGCTCGACCAATCGTCGCGCGCCTGGATCGACAAGCGCCTCAAATACGCGGATACGACCCCCTGGATGCTCGACGAACTCCGGCAGGTCGCGCGCGATCTGCCGCCATACTGGGACCGCAACGGCTTCGCGGCCAATGAGCGGATGATCGACGATTTCGCCGCCGAACTGCACGCTCAGGAGCTGACACCGACGCGTCTCACGCCGCGAGACTTGTTTCCCACAGCACCTTGATCACCATGAAAGAGGGAAAGACAGTGATGACCACGAGAACCTTGGCGCAGGCCGCCCTTCTGGCGATGCTTCTCGGCGGCGGTCCCGCGATGGCGCAGGAGCCCGTGACGATCCCGCAGCAGAGCGTCGACAGCGCGCTCCGGGTGAAGCTGCCGAAGGACATCCTCGATGCGGGCGAGTTGGTGTCCGTGAACAGCGGCTCCTTCCCGCCCTACGAGATCGTCAGCGACACGCGCACCGTCACGGGGGCGAGCGCCGATCTATCGAGCGCGTTGGGACAGCTTCTGGGCGTCAAGATTCACCATGAATCCGTCAGCGGCCTATCGGCGATCCTGGGCGGGATCAAAGCCGGCCGGTACCAGATGGCAGAGGGACCGATCGGCGACTTCCCGGAGCGCGAGGAGGCCAACGACTTCGTCGACTTCGTCCAGGAATACGTTGTCTTCGCCGTGCAGGCCGGCAATCCGACCGGCATCAAGACCCTTGAAGATGCCTGCGGGACGAAAGTCGCCGTGATGGCCGCGGGCTCGGCCGAACGCGTGATCAAGAAACAGGCCGAAACCTGCGAGGCGGCGGGCAAGCCGAAGCTGGAGGTCCAGTCCTATCCCGATCAGGCCACCTCGATCCTGGCCGTCCGGTCGAACCGGGCGGACGCCTTCTTCTCGTCCCAGGCACCGCTGACTTACTTCGCTCAGCAGGCCAAGGGGCAGCTCGAACTCGCCGGCGTCGGCAAGGCGAACGGCTTCGACAATCTCTATCAGGGCACCGTGGTCCCCAAGGGGAGCGTCCTCGGCGAAGTCATCCTGGAGGGCTATAGGAAGCTGTTCGAGAACGGCACCTACGCGGCGATCATGAAGAAATGGGGCCTCGATACCAACATGCTGAAAGCGCCGGGCATCAACATGTCGGGGAAGAAGTCTTAGTGACGGCCGGAGCAGTCCCGGCGCCTCCCCTGGACGAATTCGCGGAGGCCGGTCTTCGCGACGTCGCCACCGCGCGCCGGCCGGTCGCCTATGGGCGGGGGCTGCTCTGGGTCGCGACGCTCGCGGTGACGCTCTACCTCGGCTGGGCGGTCGCCCATAACAAGAATTTCGAGTGGGGCGTGGTGGCCCAGTGGTTCACCGCGCCGTCGATCCTGCGCGGCCTCTCGGTCACCCTCGGCCTCACCCTCGTATCGATGCTGATCGGCGTCGCCCTCGGCCTGCTGCTCGCCGTGGCACGCTTGTCGGACAACCGCCTGCCAAGAACCCTTTCGGGCCTCTACATCTGGATCTTTCGCGGCACGCCGCTGCTGGTGCAGCTCATCTTCTGGTACAATCTCTCGCTGCTTTTCCCGGCCCTCTCGATCGGCATCCCGTTCGGGCCGACGCTCGCGACCTGGAAGACGAACGACCTCATCACCCCGCTGACGGCGGCCTTCGCCGGCCTGGCACTGAACGAAGCAGCCTATATGGCGGAGATCATCCGGGGCGGGCTGCTCTCGGTGGATCGTGGGCAATACGAGACCGCGGAGGCCTTCGGCATGACGCGCGCCCGGGCGCTACGCCGCATCATCATCCCCCAGGCCATGCGGTCGATCGTCCCGCCGACAGGCAATCAGCTCATCAGCATGATCAAGGCGACCTCCCTCGTCAGCGTGATCGCGATGGGGGATCTGCTCTACTCGGTCCAAGCCGTCTACAACCGCACCTTCGAGGTTGTTCCGCTGCTGATGGTGTCGGTCCTCTGGTACCTGCTCATCACCTCGATCCTCAATGCCGGCCAATCCGCCATCGAGCGCTATTACGGGCGGGGCCAGAGAAGTGCCCGGCCAGGGAAGGCGGGCGCCGTCCGGTCACCGGTCGCCAATGTGGGAGAGGCGCGGTGACGACGAGCTTGGCCGGAGCACCCTTGGTCAGAGCGAGGGGCGTCCACAAATCCTATGGTGCCAACGAGGTGCTCAAAGGCATCGACCTCGACGTCCAGGCCGGCGAGGTGGTCGTCATCCTCGGCCCTTCCGGATCCGGCAAATCCACCTTTCTGCGGTGCATCAATCACCTTGAGGAGATGGATCGCGGCTCGATCCGTCTCGGCGACGAGCAGATTGGCTACGAGCTGCGCGGCGGACGCCTCCGCAAGCTGTCGGCGCGCGCGACGGCGCGGCAGCGCAGCCGCATCGGGATGGTGTTCCAGCAGTTCAACCTCTATCCGCATATGACGGTGCTGGAGAACATCGTCGAAGCGCCGATCGGGATCCACGGCCAGAGCCCCGGCGAGGCCAGGTGCCATGCCCTGGAACTGCTGACCAAGGTCGGGCTGGCCGAGAAGGCCGCCGCCTTCCCACGGCAATTATCCGGCGGTCAGCAACAGCGCGTGGCGATCGCCCGGGCCCTGGCGATCAGGCCGCAGCTCATGCTGTTCGACGAGCCGACCTCGGCCCTCGACCCGGAACTCGTCGGCGAAGTGCTCACCACCATGCGCGACCTCGCGGGGCAAGGGCTGACCATGATCGTGGTCACCCATGAGATCGGCTTTGCCAGGGATGCGGCCGATAGGGTCGTGTTCATGGATGACGGGCGCATCATCGAACAGGGCAAGCCGGAGGATGTCATCGGCAATCCCCGGCAACCCCGCACGCGCCTATTCCTGAGTCGCTTCATCCAGACGCCAGACGTCCAACCGCGTTAAGGCCTCGCGCCGCTTTCGGCGACCATCTGGCTGAAGAAATCGAGCTGCCAGGCGAGCGCCTCGGCATTCAGCGGAAAACCGTCGGTGGCGGTCGGCTTCAAGATGCTCGCCGGCGGGATATGCGCGAGGATGGTCTGCAACTTCACCGCGGTGCGCATGCCCAGCCGCGCCTTCCAGGCAAGCGCGGTAACACCTTTCGGGCTCTGCGAGGACAGCACCTTGTCGACGACGGCGAAGGAGAGCCCAGCCCGCTGTACCAAGGCCGCGCGCACGAAGAACCGGTCGTTACTGGCCAACCCGTCGAGCACTCGTCGTTCATCGAGCTTGCCGGCGGCGGCGAGCTTGCGCACCTCGACCAGCGCCAACTCGTCGGCGGTCGGCCCATCCCCCTTGGGCGGGAGCTTCGGTGCCGCCGCGGTGACAGCCGTGGGTGCCTCCTGCTCCAGCCGCCGCATCACGACGTCGCTGACCTGCCGCATGGTTTCAGGATCGAGGTCGCGGCGATCGCGCAACCGATCCAACAGGTTGGTCGCGACGAACCGGGCGAGCTTCAGCACGGCGTTGGACGACAGCACGGGCCGCATGACGAGCGGCCGATGCCAACTGCGTACCGCCGGCGCATGCGCCACCAGCATGTCGAGCGTCTCTTCCCGGATCTGCGCGCTGGAATTGCTCAGCAGCGTCGCCACCACTTCGTCCTCGAAACCCTGACCGATTGCATGGCTGACCCGGCTGCCCAGATGCTCGCGGCCGGCGATCGCCCGCGCCGCACTCGGCGACGGCAGGGTTCGCAGGATGTCGAGCAGGTCGTCGTCGGTCAGTACCGGCGAATATTGCAGCACGGGCATCGCGACGACGTCTTCGCAGTCCCGCGCCAAACGCCGCATGATTTCCGGCGCGGCGTCCGCCTTGTCCTTCAGTGCCTCGGCTAGGATCTGGCGAACCTTGACGGCCTGATCCTGCACCAGCCGCTCCAGCACCTCATAGGTCAGCCGGCGGAGCCGATCGGTTTCGCCGGCGGTCAACCCCGGGGCCAGTTCGCCGATCTTGCGGGCCAGATCCCGACGGACGGCCTCGTCCGCGTCGGCCGCCAGGATAAGGTCCGCCTGGACCGGTGACGCCTCGTTCGACGCAACCGCGATGCGCACGCTGGGATCGGGATCGGAGGCGAGGTAATACAGCACCTCGGGGCGAGCGCCGGTGCGTTCGGCGATGTCGCGCCGGTCGGCCGGGTCGCGGCTGGCCGCCAGACGCTTCGATTCCTCGTAATCGACCGGTGCTGACCACCCACCGCGCAATACCCGCTGCAGCAGCCCGATCATGACGTCACCAGGCTCTCATGCATGTCCGCCACGGCCGATGGTGAGGATGCTTCCAGGGAATCCAAGGGTTCGGTGTCGTCGGCGATGGCGAAGTCGAGATCCGGCGTGTGCTTTGCCCGGTACATCGCCTGATCGGCCCGAGCGACCAACCGGTCGAGCGCCTCGGGCCTGGCGGGATCGTAGACGGCCAAGCCCAGCGAGACGCCGACCGGCCGTTCCGGTGCCACCGTCAGGACGCGCAGGCCGGCCGTCTGGCGCAGCAGCAGCCGGGCGCGTGCCTCGACCGACCCATCGCCGACACCTTCCAGCCACAAGACGAACTCGTCGCCGCCGATGCGCGCGATCAGATCGCCGGAGCGGGTACCCGCCCGCAACAGATCCGCCAGCATCAGGATCGCCTGGTCGCCCGCCACATGGCCGGCGAGATCGTTCAGGGATTTGAGATTGTTGATATCGGCATAGACCAGCGCTGCCGGGACGGCGGATTGCGCCAGCCGGGACAAGCGCCGCTGCAGTTCGGCGAAGAACGCCCGGCGGTTCAGCAATCCGGTCAGCCCATCGGTGTTCGACAGGGTGACGATCTGGCGGTGATGGCCGAGCTGGGCCAGTGCCACGCCGATTTGCCCCGCGACCTCCGACAGCACGGCGCGATCGCCGTCGCCGAAGCCGCCGGCGTCGAGACGGCGCCAGAACACCACGGCACCATTCAGTCGGGACCGGCCATCCCCGGCATATTCCGTGACGTGACCGATGACCTGCAGGTCGGAGCGCATGAGATCGACCGACCCCTGTTCCGCCAACGCGGCCTGTACCTCGGCGAGATCCTCGGCCGGCAAGGGCTCGCCCCAACACACGATGTCGTCTTCGGCCGAGTCCATGGCGGCGAGGTCCGGCAGGACGCGGATTACGCTCGGATCGCCGTTGAGGATCAGGCCGCCATCGGCGCCGATGGCCAGGCCGGTGCCTGACAGCGCCGCCGGCAGGGTCTTTTCCGGCTGGATCTCGTTGCGAATGGTATCCCGCAAATAGGTCAGCAGCCGATCGCTCAGATGGCGCTGACGCTGATGGCGTTCGGAGTTGCGCGCCTCGGTGACGTCGCGCGCCATACCGCGCGCGCCGCACCAGACATCATCCTGGTCGCATACCGGCACAGCGGTGATGGATTGGCACGAGATCTGGCCGTCGGCGCATTGCAGCCAGACATCGACCTGCAGCACCGGCTCATGGGCATCGAACACGCGCAGCGGCGTCGGCGACGCATCGACCAGAAAATCCGTCGCCTGCCGGCCGATCAAGACACGGGTATCGTAGCCCAGCGCGCCATCGGTGGAGATGAATACGAAGCGGCCGAGACGATCGGTCTCCCAGACGAAATCGCTCGATGCCTCGACCAGATCCCGATAACGCTGCCGGCTTTCGACCAGCGCGCTGCGCAGCGCCGCCTCGGCCGGATGGGCTTCGGCCAGCACCAGTACGCGATCCGCGTCCGCGAGCGGCAGCACCATGACATTGATCAACGGGTCGAGCGCGAAGGCGCTGAGCCGCTTGGTCTCGACGCCACGGGTATCGGATACCCGCCGTGCCACCGCGGCGAGTTCGCTGAGTTGCATGGGATTGAAGGTGGGCAGCAGTTCGGTCGCCGCCGCGTTTTGCGGCACGATACCGCCGGCACGATCCACGATCATCGCGGCCCCGCCGAAGCTATCGAGGTGGGCAGGCACCATAGAAAATCCGCCGGACACTGGCATTGAACGCTACACCGATCATCCAAGGGCCGATCCGACCCGATGGTCGCCTGCCGCGGATGCCGAAAACCCGGCACCCGCCAACAGGCGCGATACCCCGACTAAGCGCTGAAATTCCATAAGGACCGGTAAACCGAGCGGCGTTATCTCGGGATGGCCGATGGAAGTGCGCGAATATTTTTAAGGGGCAGGGATATTTTCAAGAGACCGGAACGAAACCGGGTGCTCCGCCGTTATAGCCCTGCTGTACGGTATTTCGCCGACAAGCAAGCCCAGTTTGCACAGGAGCGTACGCCCATGGAAGCGATCGACGATCTGATCGGCCGCCGGTTTCGTCCCATCGGCAGTAGCTTTAGCACATGGGAAGTGGTCGGAATCGCGGCGTTGCCCGGTGAGGATATTCCGCATGCCCGACTACGCCGTGTGGGCTCACGCACGGATCTTAAGACGTTGTCGTCGCAAGTCTTGAGCGACCGCAGGATGTACGAACCAGTCTGATCCACCCCGAAAAGCAGGCACAAAAAAACCGCCCGGAACATCTCGTTCCGGGCGGTTTCCGTTTGGCGCTGAGCGAGCCGCTTAGTTGCGGCGATCGCCGAAGAAGCGCAGCAGCATCAGGAACAGGTTGACGAAGTCCAGATAGAGCGTGAGCGCACCCATCAAAGCCTTCTTGCCCATGACATCGGCGAAATCGCTCTCGAGATACATTTCGCGGATCTTCTGCGTGTCATAGGCGGTGAGGCCAACGAACACGACGACACCGATGATCGAGATCGCGAAGTACACGGCGGGCGAGGCCAGGAAGATATTCACCAGGCTGGCGATGACGATGCCGATCAGGCCCATCATCATGAACGAGCCCATGCGGGTGAGGTCGGTCTTGGTCGTGTAGCCCCACAAGCTGGTGCCCGCGAAAGTACCGGCGGTGATGAAGAACACCCGCGCGATACTGGCGCCGGTATAGACCTGGAAGATGCCGGCGAGCGACAGGCCCATCAGCCCCGCATAGAGCCAGAACACCGTTTGCGCGGTGCCGAAGCTCATGCTGTTCAGCTTAAAGCTGAAGAAGAACACCAGGGCGATCGGCGCCAGCATCACGATCCACATCAGCGGCGTGCCGGCGATCGACGCGTAGAAGCCGGTGGAATAGGCCAGCCACGATACGACACCGGTCAGCGCCAGGCCCGACGCCATGTAATTGTAGACCCGCAGCATGTACTGCCGCAGGCCCTGGTCGATGTCGGCCTGGGACGCAGCGGCACCGCGGTTCACCGACCACGGATTTTGCGAACCATATGCCATTTTTCTCACCCTCAACGTTCTAGGGATTAACCTATGCGCAGGATATTGGCACAGGACAAGGTGTTTCAATAAGCGGTTCCTGAAGGTTACAGCAATTTAACCACCGCCCCGATTACCCGCCGACCCTCTTTCACCCGTATCACTCATTGCGCAGTTCGCCCGCCGCTTTGACGCCGAGCGCTCGCCAGGTACCGGCAAAGCCGATCGCCAGGGTTAGCAGCGTGCTGATTCCGGCGGTCAGCAGCACGGTGCCCGGAAGGAATACCCATTCCGCCCGCATCAGGCGCGTCACGATCAGCCAGCCGGCAAGCGTGCCGAGGCCGCCGGATATCGTCGCCGTCACCAGGCCCAGCAAGCCGTATTCGATGAGGAAGGTGCGCGCGACCATGGCACGGGTGGCACCCAGCACCTTCAGCACCACCGTATCGTAGACCCGCCGGCGATGGCCCGCGGCGAGCGCGCCGGACAGAACGAGAATGCCGGTGACGAGGGTGATCGCCGCGGTCAGGCGCACCGCGTCGGCCATGTTGCCGAGCACGCGACCGACCGTGTCCAGCGCATCCTTCACCCGGATCGCCGAGACATTCGGGAAACGGTCGGTGACCGCCCGTTCCAAGGCGATCTCGGCCGCCGGGCTGGTCGCATGCGCCGTCGCGATGAAGGTCTGCGGTGCCGCCTCCAGCGTGCCCGGGGCGAAGACGGTGAAGAAATTGATGCCGAGCGTGTTCCATTCGATCCGCCGCAGATTGGCGATCTTGGCGGTAATCTCGCGGCCCAGCACGTTGAAGCTGATGGTGTCGCCCAACCCGAGGCCCAAGCCCTTGGCAAGCTCGGCATCGAGCGAGGCCAGCGGCGGTCCCTGATAATCCGCCGGCCACCAAGTGCCGGCGACGATCGTCGAGCCCCTCGGCAGGGCGGCGGCGTAGGTGAGGCCCCGATCGCCGCGCACCGACCAGCGCGTATCGGCGGCGATCGGCGCGGTTTCGGCCGGCACGCCGTTCAACCGGGTGATCCGGGCACGCAGGCTGGGAACCCGTTCCAGCGCATCGACACCGGGCACGGCGTGCACCGTGCGATCGAAATCGGCCGCTTGATCGACCTGGATATCGATGAAGAAATAGGACGGCGCCATCGCTGGAAGTCGCTCGGCGACCTGCAGCGACAGATTGCCCTGGATGAGGGCGATGGCGACGAAGACGGTGAGGCCGAGACCGAGCGACAGCACCACGCTGGGCGTTGGCGCCCCCGGTCGATGCAGGTTGGCGATGGCGAGCCGCAGCGTGGGTGAGCGCTGGCGGGGCACTGCCCGGGCCAGCGCCATGACCGCCGCCCCGGCCAGCCGAAACGCGCCGAGCGCCACGAGCGCCCCCAGCACGAACCAGAAAGCCAAGCGCCGATCGGCGGCGCTGGCGACGGCGAGCGCCGCCAGCCCCAACGCCAGCCCGCCGACCACCGCCATGTCGGGCCATCGTGGCCAGCGGCGGATCGCCACGATCAGCGCCCGAAACAAAGCCGCCGCCGGCACATCGCGCGCCCGCGCCAAGGGCCAGAGCGAGAACACCAGCGCTGTCAGCAATCCGAACGCCGTAGCCAGCGCCAAGGGTGCGGGATAGAGCCCCAGCCGGGCCGCGACCGGCAGCTTGTCGGCGAACAGCGCCACCACCGCATAAGGTGCCACCGCCCCCAATGCCAGGCCGATCGCGATCCCGAGCGTCGCCAGCACCAGAATCTGCATCAGATAGACCGTGAAGATCAGCCGGCCCGAGGCGCCGAGGCATTTCAGGGTCGCGATCGTCCCGGTCTTGCCGCCCAGATAGCTGCTCACCGCATTGCCGACACCGACGCCGCCGACGAGCAAGGCCGTGAGGCCGACCAGGGTCAGGAACATCGACGTCCGATCGATGAATTGCTGGATGGACGGTGCGGCATTGGTGAAATCGCGGACCCGCCAGCCGGCATCGGGTGTCGCCCGCTCGATCTCCGCCCGCGCCGCCGCGACATCGCCGCTCGGCGGCAGGCGCAGGCGATAGAGCGTGGTCGAAAGACTGCCCGGTTGCATAAGGCCGGTCGAGGGCAGCGCCGAGAGCGGCACCAGTACCGGCGGCCCGAGCGAGAACGGGTTGCCGGCACTATCCGGCTCGCGCAGCAGGGTCGCGGCCACGCGCAATACCGCATCGCCCAACTGCACCCGATCGCCCAGCTTCAGCGCCAAGCGGTCGAGCACCAAGGGATCGACCGCCACGCCGGGCGTGCCGCCGGCATCCGGCGCCAGAGCCGCCGCCAAGCCCTGGTCGGGCTGCAAGGTCACGGCGCCATAGAGCGGATAGGCGCCGTCGACCGCCTTGAGTTCGACCAGGGTGCGCCGATCGCCGTCGATCCGGCGCAGCATGCCGCGCAGGCTGCGCGCCTCCGACACGATGCCGAAACGGTCGAGCACCGCGCGTTCCGCCGGGGTCGCGGCGCGCTGCACCAAGGCGAATTCCAAATCGCCGCCGAGGATGCCGCGCGCATCGGCCGCCAACCCCGCCAGGATGGAGGCGGAGACCGACCCGACACCGGCGATCGCGGCGACGCCCAGAGCCAGGCAGGCGAGGAAGATGCGAAAGCCCTTGAGCCCACGCCACAGTTCGGCACGCAACTCGCGCCGGGTGAGCCGGATAGCTTGGAGCCAGATCGACGTCGATCCAGCCGACCGCGCCGGAGCCGCCACAACAACCATCGCGGGCGCGCCTAAGAAGCGGCCGCGGCGCGCGCCGGACCGAGCAGCGCGCCGCCCGCGGACCGATCAGCATCGACGATCCGCCCATCGGCCATCTCGATCACCCGGTCGCAGCGTTGCGCCAGGCTGGGATCATGGGTGATCAGCACCAGGGTCGTGCCGTATTTTTCGCGCAGCGCCAGCATCAGATCGACGATCTTGCGCCCGGTCGCCTGGTCCAGATTGCCGGTCGGCTCATCCGCCAGCAGCAGTTTCGGACCGGCGACGAAGGCCCGTGCAAGAGCGACACGCTGCTGCTCGCCACCAGAGAGCTGCCCCGGATAATGCGTCGTCCGGTGGCCGAGGCCGACCGCTTCGAGCCCTGCGCGGGCCTGGTCGAAGGCGTCCGGCCGGCCGGCGAATTCCAGCGGAATCGCGACATTTTCAAGCGCGGTCATGGTCGGCACCAGATGAAACGCCTGGAACACGATGCCGACTTGATCGCGGCGAAACCGTGCCAGCGCATCTTCGCCCAATCGGGTGAAATCGGTGCCGGCGATCAGGACCCGGCCGGAACTCGGCCGTTCCAACCCGCCCATGACCATCATCAGGGTGGTCTTGCCCGAGCCGGAGGGGCCGATCAGCCCGACGGTCTCGCCCGCGGCCACCTCGAGATCGACACCGCGCAAGATGTTGACCTCGCCCGCATCGCTTGCCAGCTTGAGGTGCACATCTTCAAGACGGACAATCGGCTGGCTGGCGGCCGATGCCGGCATCGGCGGAGGTCCCGGGTTCATGCGCAGAAATTTCCCCTATCCGATAGGCGGGTATCCGATCGGCAGCCCGGCTGCCGGTCGGTTTCGACGATTGCCATATGGCGTGTGGCGCCGGCCTTTCAACAAATATGCCCGCGGCGTTACCGGCTGGCTCGCGACCGTGATCATCGCGGGGCTCGTTGGCACCCTATCGGTCAACCCTGCGCCGGCTTCGGCGGCGGCGATCAAGCTGCTGGCGCTGGGTGACAGCCTGACCGCCGGATATGGGGTGCAGCCGGAAGAAGCATTCCCGGCCCGGCTGCAAGCGGCCTTGCGGCGAGACGGCCTCGATGTCGAGATCGTCAATGCAGGGGTCTCCGGCGATACCTCCGCCGGCGGTCTCGCCCGGGTCGATTGGTCGCTGGCCGACAAACCCAACGCCGCCCTGGTCGAACTCGGCGCCAATGACGCGCTGCGCGGGATCGATCCGAAGGTCACCAAGGCGAACCTCGACAAGATTCTTGCCAAGTTCAAGGCGGCGGGCGTGCCGGTGTTGTTGCTCGGCATGCTGGGCCCGACCAATTTCGGCACGGAGTACAAGACCGCGTTCGACGCGATGTACCCGGCGCTGGCCGCCAAATACGGCGTGCCGCTCTACCCGTTTTTCCTCGACGGGGTGGTGCTCGATCCCAAGCTCAACCAGCCGGATATGGAGCATCCCAACCCGGCTGGGGTCGATGTCATCGTGAAGCGTGTCGAGCCCGATGCGCGGCGCCTGGTCGAGCGCGTCGCCGACAAGTCCGGCGCCGCCCCGATTACCCCTGGAGCACCGCCGCCTAAGACTTGACCTGAAACCGGCCTGCCCGGCACTCTGCCGCCCGGTAATCGACCGCCCGACAATCGACCGCCCGACAATCGACCGCCCGACAATCGACCCGCCCAGCAATCGGCCTGCCCAGCAATCGACCGACAGCGCCTCGCCCGATAGGAAGTCCCATGCACAAGAACCGGCTCGGCCGCACCGATATCCATGTCAGCAAGCTCTGCCTCGGCACCATGACCTGGGGCGAGCAGAACACCGAGGCCGAGGCACACCAACAGATCGATTACGCGCTGGAACGCGGCATCAACTTTCTCGACACGGCCGAGATGTACCCGGTACCGCCGCGCGGCGAGACCCAGGGTCTGACCGAGCAATATATCGGCACTTGGCTCGCCGCTCGCGGCGGCCGCGACCGGGCCGTGATCGCCACCAAGGCGGCTGGCGCCGGACGCGGCATGGGGCATATCCGCGGCGGCAAGGCGCGGTTCGACGCGGCCAATCTGGAGGAAGCGCTGGAGGCCAGCCTGCGGCGGCTGCAGACCGATTACGTCGATCTCTATCAACTGCACTGGCCGGATCGGCCGACCAATATATTCGGCGTGCTGGGGTATCAGCACCCGGCCGAGACGGAGGATCAGGGTGCCCCGCTCGACGAGACGCTGCGCGCGCTTGATCGGCTGGTCCGTGCCGGGAAGATTCGGGCGATCGGCATCTCGAACGAGACGCCCTGGGGCATGGCGGCCTTCCTGAAGCTGTCCGAGCAGCATGGCTGGCCACGCATGGCCAGCATCCAGAACGCCTATAGCCTGGTGAACCGAACCTTCGAGGTCGGCCTCGCCGAGATCGCGATCCGGGAAGAGTGCGGGCTGCTCGCCTATTCGCCGCTGGCCGGCGGGTTCCTCAGCGGCAAGTATCTGGGCGGCGCCAAACCGGCCGGCGCGCGCATGACGCTGTTCAAGCGCTTCACCCGCTATGACGGCGCGGAAGGCCAAAAGGCGATCGCCGCCTATGTGGCGCTGGCCCGCCAGCACGGGCTGGACCCGTCGCAGATGGCCTTGGCCTATGTCAACAGCCGGCCGTTCCTCACCTCGAACATCATCGGGGCGACGACATTGGCGCAGCTGAAGACCGATATCGATTCGCTCGACGTGACGCTGGACGATGCCGTGCTGACCGGCATCGAGGCGATCCAGAAGGAGTTCCAGAACCCCTGCCCCTGACCCGCCGAAATTCTGGAACCGAGGTATCGTGCCATGGTCCGGCTGTTCGTTGGGATCGATCTGCCGCCCGAGATCAAACTACGGCTGGAACCGCTCTGTCTTGGGCTGCCGGGGGCGAAATGGGTCGATGCCGGTAATTTCCATGTGACCTTGCGCTTCATCGGCGAGGTCGACGAAGCGCTGGCGAGCGATATCGATGCGAGCCTGTCCCGGCTGCGCAGCCCCGGTTTTTCGCTGAGCTTGGCGGGCGTCGATTGTTTCGGCAGCGCCGACAGGCCGCGCGTGCTGCATGTGAAGGTCGAACCGACGATCGACCTCACCCGGCTGCACGACAAGGTGGCGCAGGCGGTCGGCAGGGCGGGCGTGCCGCCGGACGGCCAGCGGTTCACGCCGCATGTGACGCTGGCCCGGCTGAAACCCGGCATGATGCCGGCGGTGCAACGGTATATCCTGGCGAACGCCCTGTTCCGCCTGCCGCCGTTTCCCATCGACCGGTTCAGCCTGGTATCGAGCGTGCCGACCAAGGCCGGTGCGATCTACGAGGCGGTGTCGGAATACCCGTTGGGGTAGAGGCTCACGACAGCATCGGCGCCAATCGTTCCAGCGCCGTGGTCAACCGATCGGGCGCGCTGGCGAAACAGATGCGGAGATGCCCTTCGCCGCCCGGCCCGAAGGCGGAGCCGGGTGCCAGGCCGACACGGGTCCGCGCCAGGATCTCCTTGGCATAGGCCAGCGAGTCGGTCATCCCGTCGACCGCGATGAAGGCATAGAAGGCGCCGTCCGGCCGGGCGACGGTGACCCGGCCAAAGCGGCGCAGCCCGTCGATCAGGATGTCTCGGTTGCGATGATAGCGCTCGGCGGTGGCGCGGATGAACGGCTCGCCCTCGCGGATCGCGGCGACGGCGCCATATTGCAGGAAGGTCGGCACGCCACTGAAATTGAACTCGACCAGCTTGTCGAGGACCGGCCCGAGTTCCGCCGGGACGGTCAGCCAGCCCATCCGCCAGCCGGTCATCGCCCATGCCTTGGAGAAGCTGTTGACCACCACCACCCGATCCTCGGGCAAGGCGAAGTCGAGCAGCGAGGAGGCAGCCGGCCGGTCATAGACCACCCGGTTATAGACCTCGTCGGAGATGATGTAGAGGCCACGCTGGCGGGCGAATGCGAGCAGCGCCTCGGCCTCCGCCGGGCTCATCACCCAGCCGGTCGGATTGGACGGCGAATTCACGAAGATCGCCTTGGTGCGCCGGTCGGCCGCCGCGATCAGCCGGTCGAGGTCGAGCGACCAGGTGCCGCCCTGGTGGTGTGCCAGGGTCACCGGCCGAGGCTCGCCACCCATGATCTCGACCGCCGCGCCGATATTCGGCCAGACCGGGCTCACCACCAGCACATTATCGCCGGGATCGATCAGCGCCTGGCAGGTCAGCATGATGCCGCTCATGCCCGATGTGGTGACGACGACCCGCTCGACCGATGTCGGCTGGGCGAACAGCGCCGTCTGGTACTCGGCGATCGCCGCCCGCAGCTCCGGAATGCCGCGCTTGTAGGTGTAGAAGGTCTGCCCGGCATCGAGCGCCGCCTTGGCGGCGGTGTTGATGAAGGCGGGAGTCGGCTGGTCGCCCTCGCCATACCACAGCGGGATGACATCCGGATCGCCGAAGCCCAGCACCGAGACCTCGCCGATGCGCGAAGCCGGCAGCGCCAGCATCGACGGCCGCACGGCGGCATCGACGATCCAATCCAATGCCGGGGTGGTCGCACCCGCCGGCAAGGGCGACTTTGGGATGGACATGAAACGGCCTTCAAGAAAGAGATGCGGCCGTTTCACGGCGCCGACAAGGCCGCCCAGGCCCGGGCATAGCCCGAACTCGGCAAGCCCGGGCTTTATGCCCGAGCCTAAAGTTGCAACCGAAACTCAGGCGGCTTTGAGCCCCGCGGCGGTCTTGTAATGGGCGCCCGTCTTGGCCGCGATCTCGTCGATGCCAACCCCGGTCGCCGTCTCGATCAAGGTCATTCCGGACGCATCGATGGTGAAGACCCCCAACTCGGTGATCACCATGTCGACCACCCCGGCACCGGTCAGCGGCAGGGTGCAGCGCTCCAGCAGCTTCTTCTCGCCATCCTTGGCGGTGTGTTCCATCAGAACCACCACCCGCTTGACGCCGGCGACCAGATCCATGGCGCCGCCCATGCCCTTGACCATCTTGCCGGGGATCATCCAATTCGCCAGATCGCCGTTCTCGGCGACCTGCATGGCCCCCAGGATCGACAGGTCGATATGGCCGCCGCGGATCATCGCGAAGCTGTCGGCGCTGCTGAAATAGCTGGTGGTCGGCAACTCGGTGACGGTCTGCTTGCCGGCATTGATGAGATCGGGGTCCTCGTCGCCCTCGTAAGGGAACGGTCCCATGCCCAGCATGCCGTTCTCGCTTTGCAACGAGACGTTGACGCCGTCCGGAATGTAGTTCGAAACCAGCGTCGGGATGCCGATGCCGAGATTGACGTAGAAACCGTCCCGCATCTCCTGCGCGGCGCGGCGCGCCATATCTTCACGGGTCCAGGGCATGTCTAGTTCTTCCTCTGGTCAGGCTGATTTGACGGACGGGACGTTATGGGCGGGGACGGGTCGTCGCCTTCTCGATCCGCTTTACGTAATTCTTCAACTCGACGATCCGCTGCACATAGATGCCGGGCGTATGGATGTGATCGGGATCGAGCTCGCCGGCTGGAACCAGATGTTCGACCTGCGCCACGGTCACCTTACCGGCGGTCGCCATCATCGGGTTGAAGTTCCGCGCCGTCTTGCGATAGATGAGGTTGCCTTCGGTATCGCCCTTCCACGCATGGACGATCGCAAGGTCGCCGGTCAGTCCGGTTTCCATGACGTATTTCTCGCCATTGAACTCGCGGACTTCCTTGCCCTCGGCGACCAGGGTGCCGACGCCGGTCTTGGTGAAGAAGGCCGGGATGCCGGCGCCGCCGGCGCGAATGCGCTCCGCCATCGTGCCCTGCGGGTTGAACTCCAGCTCTAGCTCGCCGGCGAGGTATTGCGCGGCGAACAGCTTGTTCTCACCGACATAGGACGAGATCATCTTCTTGATCTGCCGCGTCTCCAACAGGATGCCGAGGGCGGCACCATCGACGCCGGCGTTGTTCGACACGACGGTGAGGCCCTTGACCCCGGAATCGCGGATCGCATCGATCAGCACCATCGGCACGCCGCACAGGCCGAAGCCGGCGGACAGGATGGTGATGTTGTCCTTGAGCACACCGTCCAAGGCGGATTTGGCGTCGGGATAAACCTTCTTCACGGCCTTTGGCCTCGCTGGCTGAGGGGAAATCCCGGCGGGTTCCCCGTTTCGTTTTCTATCGCGTCACGCGGCATAACCCGCGCGATATATTGCCTTGGTGATTAGCGGTCGGCCATGCCTGAGTCAACGCGGGCAAGCCCCCCCTCACAGCGGCGCCACCCGGAACGGCCGGATCTCGATCTGGCGCCAGACATCGCCGGTGACATAGGGATCGTTGTCGAGCCAGGCGTCGAGTGCCGCGCGGTCGGGGAAATCCACGATCACCGCCGAGCCGACCATGCACTCGTTGTCATCGAGAATAGCGCCGCCGATCAGGATATTACCCGACGCCTTCAGCGGCCGGACATTGGCCAGATGCGCCTCGCGCACCGCCAACCGGCGGTCCAGCGCCGCGGCATCCTTGCCGTCATGCGCCACGATCAGGAACTGCATCGGATAGCCTCCCTCGATGTCTTTTGGCCCGCTTGAAGAGACTATGCCGCCGCACGCGCATAGTCGCAACTTGCCAAGCGCCGTCGATTTGCTATGGCTGACACAACGAACAAGGGGAGAGCGGCGATGCGGGTAGCGGGTCAGGCGGCGATCGTGACGGGTGGTGGGTCGGGGTTGGGTGCCGGCACGGCGCGGGCGCTGGCGCTGGCCGGTGCCAAGGTGGCGCTGCTCGATGTCAATCTGGCAGCGGCCCAGGCGGTCGCCGCCGAGATCGGCGGGATCGCCGTCGCCTGCGACGTCGCCAGCGCGGCCAGCGTCGAAGCCGCCATCGCCGAGGCCTCCGCCGCCCATGGTGCCGCGCGAATCGCGGTGAACTGCGCCGGCATCGCTCCCGCCGCCCGCATCGTCGGCCGCGACGGACCGCTGGCGCTCGACGCCTTCGCCAAAGTCATCAACATCAACCTGATCGGCAGCTTCAACGTGATGCGGGTCGCGGCCCATGCCATGCAGTCGCTCGACGCGCTGGAAGACGGCGAACGGGGCGTCATCATCTCCACGGCCTCGGTCGCGGCGTTCGACGGCCAGATCGGCCAGGCGGCCTACGCGGCGTCCAAGGGCGGCGTCGCGGCGCTCGCTTTGCCGGCCGCGCGCGAATTCGCCCGGTTCGGCATCCGCGTCATGACCATCGCCCCGGGCTTGTTCGGCACGCCGATGCTGCTGGGCATGCCGCAGCCGGTACAGGACAGCCTGGCGGCCAGCATCCCCTTCCCCAGCCGGTTCGGCACGCCCGACGAATACGCGCGGCTGGCGCTCAGCATCATCGACAACGTGATGCTGAACGGCGAATGCATCCGCCTGGACGGCGCCATCCGCCTGGCGCCGAAATAGCCGAGATCAGCCCGCGACGGCGACCAGGGCATCCATGCCGATCGCCAAGGCGACGTCGCGCTTGGATAGGCCCTTGGCGTCATGGGTCGTCAGCGTCACCTCGACCCGGTTATAGACGTTGAACCATTCCGGGTGGTGATCGGCCTTTTCCGCCAGCAGGGCCACCCGCGTCATGAAGCCGAACGCTTCGACGAAATTGGCGAAGCGATAGGTCTTTTGGATGGCGTCCCGGCCCTCGACCATGGTCCAGCCCACCAGCCGCGTCAGCGCGTCGCGGCGTTCCGCGTCGTTTAGCTTCTCGATCATCCGGCTCACCCTTCCCATATAGTCGGCGTTGACCAGATCATAAGCGAAAGTGCCGCGATGTCCGAGCCGACGCCGTCCGCCCCTCACCCGCCGCCCCCGCGCCTACCGCCCTCGCTCGACGAGATCGAAGATTTGGCCGTAGAGGCGCTAAAGACGATTCCCGAGCAACTCGCCCGGCATGTCCGCGGCGTGGTCATCCGCGTCGAGGATTTCTGCGACGCCGAGACCGAGGACGCGCTGGAACTCGATAGCCCGTTCGATCTCCTGGGCCTCTATCGGGGTGTCAGCCTGCCTCGGCAGATCGGCGTGGCGACGCGCACCGAGACCGACATGATCTTCCTCTACCGCCGACCGATGCTGGATTATTGGTGCGAGACCGGCGAGGCGCTGGAGGATGTGGTGCGGCACGTCCTGATCCACGAGATCGGCCACCATTTCGGCTTCAGCGACGCCGACATGGAGCGCATCGAGGCACAGGATTGAACCGCCAATAGCGTGTCGCGTGTCGCGCCTTTACGGGTTCGGATCATATGATTTAGGATCGTTCCAGAAGTCGGCGCAAAGTCGGCCGCGCGACGAACATTCCTTGGGAGGAGCGCCTAATGCTCTCGTTTCTCGATAAATCCCGGACCATCGCCCCGTCCGGGTACAACCGGTTCTTAGTGCCGCCGGCGGCGTTGGCGGTGCATCTGGCGATCGGCCAAGTATACGCGTTCTCCACCTTCAACCTGCCGATGACCAAGCTGATCGGAATCACCCAATCGGCGCCCGATGACTGGTCCCTCACCCAGCTCGGCGTAATCTTCTCGATCGCCATCGCGTTCCTCGGCATCTCGGCCGCGGTCTGCGGACGCTGGGTTGAGGAGGGTGGGCCGCGCCGGGCGATGTTCACCGCCGCCCTGTGCTTTTCCGGCGGCTTCCTCGTCTCGTCCCTGGGCATCGCGCAGCACAATATCTGGCTGATCTATCTGGGATACGGCGTGCTCGGCGGCTGCGGCCTCGGCATCGGCTACATTTCGCCGGTATCGACGCTGATCAAATGGTTTCCGGACCGGCCGGGCATGGCGACCGGCATGGCGATCATGGGTTTCGGCGGCGGCGCGCTGATCGGCGCGCCCCTGTCGGTCATGCTGATGGGGTATTTCAAGACGGCGACGTCGCTCGGCGTGGCGGAGACCTTCATCACCATGGGGGCGGTGTATTTCGTCTTCATGATGATCGGCGCCGTGATGGTGAAGCTGCCGCCGGCCGGCTGGGCGCCGGAGGGCTACACGCCATCCGTCGTCGCCAAAAAGCTGGTGACCAGCGCCAACGTGCATGCCGATCAGGCGATTCGGACGCGGCAGTTCTGGCTGCTCTGGGGCGTGCTTTGCCTCAACGTCACCGCCGGCATCGGCGTCCTGGGTCAGGCATCGCCGATGATCCAGGAGATGTTTCCCGGCCACATCACCGCGGCGGCGGCGGGCGGCTTCGTCGGGTTGCTGAGCCTGTTCAACATGGGCGGCCGGTTCGTCTGGTCCTCGGCCTCCGACTACCTCGGCCGGCGCAACACCTACATGATCTATTTCGCGCTGGGCTTCGTGGTCTATCTGATGGTCCCGACCACCGGGCAATTGGGCAGCGTGGCGCTGTTCGTCGCCGGCTTCGCGATCATTCTCAGCATGTATGGGGGCGGCTTCGCCACGGTGCCGGCCTATCTGCGCGACGTGTTCGGCACCATGCATGTCGGCGCCATCCATGGCCGGCTGCTGACCGCCTGGTCGACCGCCGGCGTGCTGGGGCCGACCCTGGTCAACCTGATCCGGCAGTACCAGATCGATCATGGCGTCCCGAAGGCGGAAGCGTATTCCGTCACCATGTATGTCATGGCCTGCCTGCTGGCGGTGGGCTTCGTGTGCAACTACCTCATGTCGCCGGTCGATGAGCGGTATCATTTCCGCCCATCGGAGGAGGATCGTTCCAAGCGCGACGCCGACAGCGCCTTGCGGAGGGCATGAGATGACCATGCGATTGATCGTCCTGTGGGCGCTGGTCGGTATCCCGCTGATCTGGGGCGTCAGCCAGACGCTGGCCAACGCGATGGCGCTGTTCCACTGAAACCCCCTATCCGAGCGCGTCCGCCACATGGCGGCGCAGCTCGGGCAGGGCCTCGGCCTCGAACCAGGGGTTGCGGCGCAGCCAGCCGGTGTTCCGCCAGCTCGGATGCGGCGTCGGGAAATACCGGGGCAGGTGGTCGCGCCATCGGGCGACGGTGTCGGTCATCGTCCGCCCGGTTCGCCCGGCGAGATAACGCCGCTGGCCATAGCCGCCGACCAGCAGCGTCAGCCGGATATCCGGCAGCAGGGCCAGCACCCGCTCGTGCCAGAGCGGCGCGCATTCCGGGCGCGGCGGCAGATCGCCGCCCTGCCGATCGACGCCAGGATAGCAGAAGCCCATGCCCATCACGGCGACACGCCGTTCGTCGTAGAACGTCGCCCGATCGACCCCCAGCCAATCGCGCAGCCGGTCGCCACTGCGATCGTTGAACGACAATCCGGTCTCGTGGACCCGCGTGCCCGGTGCCTGGCTGACGATCAGCAGCCGGGCGCTGGCCCGGCCCCGGATGATCGGCCGGGGTCCGAGCGGCAAGGCATCGGCGCAGACCCGGCAGGCACGGATCTCGGCGAAGAGATCGGCCAGCGCCGCCTCGCGCGGGTCGTCATGGGGGATCGCGACGGGTACCGTATCGGTCGTCATGCACCGCAAGATGCCCCGAGACGGGTCCGCCGCTCCAGCGGAAATCCGGATGCGGTATCGCCCCGATCCTGCATAGAGTGGTGGCGACGGGCGAGCGGTGGGAGACAAAGACATGGATAAGGCGATGGACGGGTCCGGAAGCAGCGCCGCCACCGAGGATATGGCGCGGCACCTGATCCGCTACGGCATGGATTTCGCGCCGATGCTGATCGCCGAGGCGCGCGGCGCGGTCGTGCGCGATGTCGATGGCCGGGAAATCCTGGATTTCACCTCCGGCCAGATGTGCTCGACATTGGGCCATAACCACCCGGAGATCATCGCGGCGATCCAGCGGGCCTGTAGCGGCGCCCTGCACCTGTTCAGCGGCATGCTGAGCCCCGCCGTCGTCAACCTCGCCCGCCGGCTGACCGGGTTGCTGCCGGACACGCTGGACAAGGCCCTGTTCCTCAGCACCGGCGGCGAGGCCAACGAGGCAGCGCTGCGCATGGCCAAGCTGCATACCGGCCAGCATGAGATCGTCGGCTTCACCGGCTCGTGGCACGGCATGACCGCCGGCGCCGCCGCCAGCACCTATGTCGCCGGCCGCAAGGGCTATGGCCCGCAGATGCCCGGCGCCCTCGCCCTGCCGGCGCCGAACTGCTTTCGCTGTCCGATCCGCCATTGCCGCGACGCCTGCGACATGACCTGCCTCGAAGTCGGCATGGAGATGGTCGACGCGCAATCGACCGGCTCCCCCGCCGCCGTCATCGTCGAACCGGTGCAAAGCTCCGGCGGCGTCGTGGTGCCACCCGAGGGCTATTTCGTCCGGCTGAAGGAAATGTGCACCGAGCGCGGCATGCTGCTGATCTTCGACGAGGCGCAGACCGCGTTCGGCCGGCTCGGCAGCAATTTCGCCTTCGAGAAGCTGGGCGTCGTGCCGGATATCCTGACCCTATCGAAGACGCTGGGCGGCGGCCTGCCGCTCGCCGCGACCGTGACGGGCTCGGCGATCGAGGCGGATTGCCACACCAAGGGCTTCATGCACGTCACCTCGCATGTCTCCGACCCGCTGCCGGCCGAAGTCGGCCTCGCCGTGCTGGACGTGCTGGCGCGCGAGCACCTGAACGAGCGTGCGGTCACGATGGGTGCCTATCTCAAGGAGGGCCTGACATCCCTGCAGCAGCGCTACGAGGTGATCGGCGATGTGCGCGGCTATGGGCTGCTCTATGGTGTCGAACTGGTGCACGACCGGGAAAGCCGCGTGCCGAACGCGGAACGCGGCAGAGCGATCACCCGGCGCTGCATGGAACTGGGCCTCAGCATGAACATCGTCTCGGTCAGCGGCGGCATGGCCGCCGTCTGGCGCATCGCCCCGCCCTTGACGGTCACCCATGCGGAGATTGATCTGGGGCTCACCATCCTGGATCAGGCGATCCGGGAGACGGGGGCGCAGTGATGGATACGAAGCGGTCGAGATTTCAGCGATTGCCGCGCGAGCAAGCGATCGAGAAGCTTGGCCGATTGTGGGATGCCGGCATCGCCAGCGGGCCGGCGGTCGATGGCGACGACGCTTTCTCCCGCATCAAATCCAGGTTTGAGGCCAGGAGCGCTGAACACGATTTACGAATGTTCCGGTAGGGAACTACGTGCTTCTTTATCTCCTGTCCGCCCAGCCGCTCCAGTTCGGGTCAGCGGCCAGCCAAAGGTAATTCTGCTGAGCCGTCATGGACCTTGCGCTAGAGGTCCTTTCGTTGGACCACGTGTTTTTGTCTGAAAAACACGAGGCCCACATGATCATCGAAACCGCCTGCGCAAGTTTTCTATCCTATTGCGAATTTGAGCGTCAGTTGGCGCCAAATACGCTGTCTGCCTATCAGCAAGACCTCGGGGAATTCTGCGGCTACAGCGCAGGAGACCATATTGGTCAAGTCAGCGGAGACCGGCTGATTGCCTACTCTCGGTATCTTTTGGAGGAGCGAAAGCTGGCGCCAGCAACGGTGAAACGGCGCCTCGCATGCCTCCGCGCAATGTTTGGAAGGCTGTGCCGACAGGGGATAATAGAGAGATCGCCGTTCGCCAGCGTGGATCTCCGAGTTCGCCTGCCAACCCGACTGCCCCGATGCCTTGCGGCCGGCGAACTTACGCTACTTCTAAACGCTGTTCGCTCGGGATCACGCACAACAAGATTAGCTATTCTTCTGCTACTCGCCACGGGCGTGCGTATTAGTGAACTCAGTGCAATTCGAATAGGCGATGTAGACTTAGAGAAGGGCACGATACGAATATTTGGGAAAGGAAGCCGGGAACGCCAAGTTTATCTGCCAGATGATGCTCTGATTAAGGAAGTCCGGAACTATCTGGCCGCACACCCCATAGCTGACGCTGGGCCGACCTCGCTTTTGCAGAACGCCAACGGAACGCCAGCCGGCGCCGCCTCTTTACGAAACCGGATCAAAGCAGTGGCACGGAAAGCGAAAATCGGGCGCGTCGTCACACCGCATATGCTTCGGCACACGTCAGCAACACTTCTCCTTGAAGCTGGCGTTGACATCCGCTTCGTCCAACGTCTGCTGGGACATCAAAGCATCACCACAACGCAGATATATACGCATGTCAGCGACGATGCCCTCAGAGCGGCGATTATCGGGGCCAATCTGCGCCGCCCTCTCATCCAATTGGAGCGACCGATTACCGCATAACTAGGAATTATCATGCCGTCACAGCGGATGGAGGAGAGGCCGGAAACCACGCTTTCGCCAGCGACCAGTCCATTTTTGTCAATCTGTAAGGAATATCTTTGCGACATTGCGATCCCTAATATTACGGGAATCGGCGACGTTCTTATGTACACCAGGGTTGTCGAAGAATTGGCCCTGCGCTACGGGCGGCCTTTGAATTTGCTGACAGGCCGAATAAGGCCCATAGACGGTGTCGGAACAGTCGATGGCGAAGAACCCTATCCGATATGGAGAGCGAATCCATTCGTCGATAAGATCGTCGATATGGAACAGATAGATCCAGAAATTCTGAAGAAAATAAACGCATCTCACGAGCAACACTGCCACTTTGGACATATAATTTCAAATATTTGCTCAGAGTATGGGATAGTTCCCAGGACGCTACGCCCAAGCCTATACCTGACGGAGAGCGAGTGCCGTGAAGCGTTATTGAGACTGTCCGAACTGTCGCGTCCGATCCTCTGTATCCATCCCTATGGCACAAGCTCTCCGAGGGAAGGCCATCGATGGTACCATGATGAGTGGATTCGGCTGATCGAGGGTCTCCCCCAGGGCGTGTCGGTCATTGAGGTTGGTCTGCACGGCAAGGAAGACAAAGCCCTTCCAGCCAGACGCTTCCGCACTACCCTACGCGAGATGATGGCCATCGTCTGGGCGTCCGATCTGTTCCTTGGCTTCGATAGCAGCGCCGCTCATGTAGCGACGGCATTCTGTAAACCAGCCATGGTGCTCTGGGATCCTATCCGGAAAACCGAAATCGACGAACGCATCCAGTCAGGACTCGGCCCCGCGGCGTTCTCGCGGTGGAGCTACCCCCAAAACAGGAATCTCATGTTGCTGGGTGAAACAAGCGGTGAAATTCGAAAGATCGCCCTGACCTGGATACATGAGTTTTGTCGCTCAATAGGCCCCCAGTACCAGTTCTAAATCTCCAATTCTCATATAGCGATGCATGTTTCTCACAGTCCCGCTCTCCAACAATGTAGAGCGCGAACTGTATTTACCTGCTATTTCGTTTACCCCAAGATTCGTGGAAATGGCAGCGACGTTCTGCAGCATCTCGCAAAATGGGTCGCAGTGCTCTGGCGGCAGACTTGGCCGGCGCAACCCTGACGGATCGGCTGACAGTTTCGTCGCGGCATTGCGGCATTCCTCATAGGCTCGCTCGACCAGCGACGACATGGCCTCGCGCTGATCGAAGATCAGGTCCAGTTCGTCTGCGAGATCGGCGAGATGCCCCCTGGCTGCGTCATAGTCCCCCTGCAGCATGGCGAGCAGGAGTAGATCATTTAGTATTGCGAGTTGAAACTCCTTTAGGTGGTATAGCCTGACCATTGTCGCGGTTCGGCTAATCCAGTGATGGGCGTTTCGAAAATCTCCTTGTCGCAGGAAAAGCGAGCCCCGCAGCAAGCTCGCTCGGGTCAGAATCTCCGAAAATCTCTTTTGTGAACACGTCCTCCACAGGAGGCCAAAGGATTCCGGATCCAGTTCCTGCCCCTGATGCAGGGTTTCCAGAATGAGAGTATCCAGCAAATTATAGGAGCGCTGGCATTCGTCCATTGCTAACTTCGTTCCTTGCTCAAAGAGCCACAAGGCCGTCTCCGGCTCGGAAGGCGCATAGAGTGCTCCCGCCTCCGAGTAAAGTACCGCACCTTCGTTTTCCCGAGCCCCATCCCCGATATAGTTGAATGCCAGTTCCAAGAATCGGTATCCGGTTCCAGGATATCCAAATCTTGCGCAAAAAAGTACCAGCCTGTTCACTATTGAATTAAATGTAACATACGTCTGGCGCCGCTTTAATACACTTATCGCGTTCTGTAGAAATACTATCGGCTCCATGAGCTCAAGATCGATACCGATGGCTCGTCTATAAGCATCAGTGGCAGTAGCCTCCGCAATCGAGAATTCGCCGGAGGCACTCCTCTCAGATTCCTCCGCCAACTGAAGATAGTACTCGCGTGCGACCAACAGGGAGTCGGACACCCATGCCGCCCATGCCAAACTGTTCATCAGGTCAAGGCGCTCTTCGACATTCGAGCGCTCTTTCAAAAGATCCAGGAGTTGGGACAGGAAATATACAAGTCGTCCAAAGTCGCTCACACCTTGAGCCACCCTTATCCCCAAGCGAAGTTCTACTTCCAGCGCAACACGGTCTCCGATCAGATCGAACATCTTTGTTCTGATGTATCGGATCTGGACTTCATTCACGGTCACAATGCGCTGAAGAAGTCTTTCGGCGGCTTCCTTTGCTCGGGCGGTAAACGTGGGAGTAGCTTTTGCCACTGAAATCATTGCCACACGGAATAGGTCGTGACGGAATACTACTTGTCCGTCTGGGCGGCCATACCCGAGGCCCCCCTCGTCCAACCCGACTTGAATGGCTCTCAGGCGGTCATGGGAAAGCTGCAGAGCCTCTCTTATGAAAAATTGACCGGAACTGTCCTCGGCAATGGCCAATAGTCCTAGCTCGACGGCCAAGCTGTCCATGTCGTTGCCGAACTTTTGGTGGAGCCAAGTGCGGATACGCTCTTCAAGGATGAGTTGACCATTGACAGGAAGAGTGTCGGCAAGAACTTGCGCCGGATGGCTAATGGCGAAAAGCGATTTGCCACTGCTGTTCCGGCCAATGAGACCACGATCCAGCAGGCGGCGCAAATACGCATCGATAAACAGAGGAAGACCGCCGGTTCTCTGCATGAAGCACTGTGTTATCTCCTCAGTTATATGAACAAATATCTCCCCAATCACCGAATAAAATTGCTTCTCATTTAGCGGTAGTACGGACTTTTTCAGTAAGGACTTACGGATTTTAAGATTTATTTTCTCTACTAACGATCTAAGCGCGAGGTTGAGCTGCGCTTCAGGTTGACGGTATTCGAGAACAAATCGCAAGCCACCCCAACTGGCGTCATCTAGGGCAACGATCAAGGTCCAAAGCTGGTTCGCAACTTGGTCGGTAAGATGCTGACAGTCGCGCAGCACAATGACTCTTGGCCCCATGCGGGTGGCAACACGAGCCAGGAGACTGATATTAGTCTCCAAGGTCCGTTCCTCTGCGTCTTCTGGGAGAAGGGCCCTATGAACCGCATTCGCTACTTCCCGAAAGCTATTTCTATTGATCGGTGGAGTAAGACAGCCGCGCAGCAAAGCCCCCATTAAGTTTTCGCTATTTTCCTCGGTGATAGTGAAGCACATCACGTCGAAACCAGCCTTCGCGCGCAACTCTTCCGATACCTTTTCGATCAGGTACGTCTTGCCTGCCCCAGCCTCGCCATCCACTAGGACAAGCCTATACTCGCCAGACGGACCGATTTGGCGAGCTAAGCGTTCAACCTCCTCGGGACGAAGCTCGGGCAGGAAGGCTTCCGAAGCACCCACGTGGAACTGCCCCAGTGGGATTCTTATGTCGGTGACACCGCGAACGACCTTTACGCTGGCAAGGTAGATCTCGCCTGCCGTGAGATGTGCCGTGTCGATGAGATAGCTGCGCCTTGTCGTCGTGCCACCATTGTCGTTCGACACCACAGGGGCCCAGCTGCTATCGGGAAATCCAACCAGTTCGACACGCCCGACCTCGTCTGTCGGCAGTTCCAACGTCAGGAGCAGCAACCCGCCCCGACGAACGGTTATCTGCCTACTCGGAGCATCCGAGGATGCGATCTCCGTTTCGGAGAACGACGAACACGCAGTTATCCACCACGAGACGCGGAGAGAGCCCTCGTTTTCAGCTGCCTGTCCTTCTTCTCCAAAGTCCGTCTTGATAAAATTGAGAAGGCGATCTGTCTGCCAATGACGAAAGACAATAGACCTAAAAATTGGACTGCCTGCAATTCCCACATCAAACAACCTGGATGCATAGGTTGTAATTTGTGGCTGAAGGCGTGTGCGAGACACTACATGTACACTGGCCGGTTGGTCGGCTACAGCCACGACCATTATTTTGGCAACATTATCCAGCTCCAGCGTCCGAGAATAATTCTTGCATTCAAAGTAGTGCATCTTATTCGTGCCGAGCATTCCTGAGCCGGGAGGCTCATTCACGACGTAGTCCACCGGACCCTGATCGTAATTCTTCACGGTAAGAACAGTGGGGTCGGCAAAGAGCTTGCAGAGAAGTCCCTCAAAGACAAGCTTCTGGTATTCGGCGCCATTGAGGGTGGAGATATCCACCCTACCGCATCTGACGTCATCCAGGAGAGCCGCCATAATTCCTAGTTATTCCTCAATTGCGACATTCTCTCATGGGTGAGGGGTCGCGATCGATGATGCCATTCGCGCGAACAATTTCCTAATTAAACCATTTTGGGTTGATTAGGTCGACTCAGATTTACCCAAACAAGCGAGCCCGCGAGATTGAAAACGGGACGGATACCGTGCGCGCCTTCCATGAGGCACACCGATGGCAAGATTTGTGGTGATGTCTCTGTGTTACCCACCAACCAACCCGATTGTGGAACGCAGGCACATCCTCACAGGCACCGCCGCTCCACCACAATCGGATAACCTTCCGTTTTTCCCTCTGCATCCTGATCATCTCATCCGGCCTCGCGCTTCGCGGCTTCGGACTTGGCATCGGCCTGCCGGCCACGGTCGTGAAATATTGCGGATCGATCCTGTGGGGAGCAGCTATTTTGGTGACCAAGCTTGAACGAGCAGCGTTGATACCCCGCCGAAAAGCAGGCTGACCATCGCCCAATCGGCGATCGCGGCCTATGCCGCGATCGCCTTTGGACCGTGCGGTCAGAGCACCATCAGCATTTCCGCGACCAGCGGATGGCGGACGATGTCGCGGTCGTTGAGCCGGACCACGGCAACGCCGGGGACGGCGTCGAGGCGGCGGCCGATGTCGGCGAGGCCGGATAGACCATCGAGCAGGTCGCTCTGGTCCGGGTCGCCGGTCAGCACCATGGTCGAATGCCAGCCGAGCCGGGTCAGCAACATCTTGATCTGGCCATAGGTGCAGTTCTGCGCCTCGTCGATCACCACGAAGGCGTTGTTGAGGGTTCGGCCCCGCATATAGGCGATCGGAGCGATCTCGATGGTCCCGTCGGCCAAGTGCTGACGCACCCGCTTACCACCCATCCGCTCGTTCAGCGCGTCGTAGAGCGGTCGAAGATAGGGCGCCAGTTTCTCATGCATGTCGCCGGGTAGGAAACCCAGGCTCTCGCCCGCTTCGACGGCCGGGCGGGACAGCACGATGCGGTCGATCCGCCCCTCCTCCAGCGCCTCGACCGCGGCCGATACCGCCAGATAGGTCTTGCCCGATCCGGCCGGCCCCAGGGCGACCGTCAGATTATGCGTATCGATCGCCTGCATCAGCGCCCGCTGGTTGTCACTTTGCGGCCTGACCTTGCGCACATAACTCTGATCTCGACTGTCCTCGTCGAGCTGCGGCTCCGATACGGGATGCCAGCCGGGACTGCCAACGCGGCCGAACAGGCTCTCGATCTTGGGATCGGTCGTGCGCACCGCCTGGACGGTACGGGTCGAGCGTTTTGCCATGAACACTCCTAGAGGGGGCCTGAGACAAAACCGCGGACGGAGGCCCCGTCCCTCCGCGGCCAACTGAAAAATGACCCTGACAAAGATGCGGAAGCGGAAACAAAAAACGCCCCACCGCGGGGCGGTGAGGCGTCTGATCTCGGCAGCATGAAGCGGCAGAGCGGGCGGGTAGGGCGATCGGGTGGTGCTGGGCGCAAATGCGTCGATACCATGTTGCCGAAAGCGTAAGACGACTCAGACGCTAGCTGAAAAAATCCCGCTAAGCCACCAATGATTGCGAGAAATAAAAAACTTCACACAACATGTGGAGTCGCGGCGACCAGCCCCGACACGGCCAACTCGCCGGCCGCCCCTTGCCCTCGCGTCACCCGGCATGAGACCGTGTTCATGATGGTCGCGGCGATCACTGGCACCTGCCCGGCGATCGCCGTTCACGACGGAGCGCAACCTTGGCTTTCGATATCGCGGTGATCTTGCAAACCATCTGCCGACCATCGGTCTACCGGTCGATCACCTCGGTGTTCGAACAGCGCGGCGCCGGCCGAATCCATCTGCTGATCGGCGTCGATCGGGGTGAGGACGACAGCGGGATCCGCGATTTCGTGCGCAACGCGCCCGAGCATGTCGCATGCAGCATCGTGAATATCGGCATGTCGAATTCGATCGTGCGCGGCGGGATCTATACCAACCGCTTCGGCGGCTCGCTTCGGTCGGGATTGAGCATGCTGGCTAACGCGCAGCATGTCGCCTATCTGGATGACGACGATTGGTGGGACGAGCGGCATCTGGCGAGTTTGCTGGCGATCCTCGCCACGTCGAAATGGGCATTCTCGCTGCGGCGCTACGTCAACCCCGTGACCGGCGTCGAGATCGGCGAGGATCAATGGGAGAGCCTGGGTCCAGGAAAGGGTTTTTTTCAGGACCAGGGGAGCGGCTTCGTCTGCCCCAGCTGCCTGGCGTTCGACAAGCTGCGCTATGCCAATCTGCTGTATCTCTGGTCGTTTTCGTCGACGCCCTGGGGCGATTGCGAGGACCGCATGATCTATGACGGCCTGGTCCGATCGTCCGAGCCCTGGGCCTGCACCAACCTCGCGACGACGTTCTATGCGCTCAATCCGGCGGACCGCATGCATGATCGCCGTCTGGAGTGGTTCCGCGCCGCCGGCTACGAGCTGTCGCTGGTGCCGACGGAGAAAACCGAGAGAGGCTGACCGGCCGATCAGTCAGGTCGAGCACCGGGCGCCGCGGTCACCGCCAGGCAGATGCAATCCTCGCCCGGATCGGCGACCGGCTGGTGTTCTGCCCCAGCATCCATGATCAACACATCGCCCGGCGCATAATAGCCACTGCCGTCCGAATAACCGCCGGCCAAGATGCACAGCATCTCGGTCCCGCCATGACTGTGCCGGGGCATCGTGGCGCCGGCCCTAATCCGCATCAGCCGGGTCCGCGCCCGGCACCCCCACGGCGTGAGGTCGATCGTCTGAAGCCCGCTCGTCAGCGAGCACCATGCGAAGGGGCGTCCCGCCGCCGCGTGGTCGCTCAAATAGGCCAGCAAGGGGCGGGGCAAGACTTCCTGGATATCCTCAAGACCGCAGAGCGCCCGCCGATCGGGACGCTTCGCCCCCTCCATCGTGGAGCCGCACGCGCCGAGCCGCGCCATGACCGCGGCGCGGCAGCCAGCGCCCAGCGCCGCTGGATCGAGCCCCTCCAACAGCGCGCCACCGACCCCCTCCAACAGGGCCACGTGGCGACGACAGCCCGGACACAAGGTCAAGTGGGTGGCGACCAGCAACGAAACCGGCGTGTCCAGAGCGCCCGTGGCGTAATCGACCAAGTGGTCTTCGGTCGGATGATGACGGGGTCGGTACCGGTTCGGTATCACGCGTCGTCTCCCAGCGCCTTGCGCAGACGAGCCAAGGCGAGACGCAAGCGCGACTTCACCGTACCGAGCGGCAAGCGCTGTTCCTGAGCGATCCAGCTCTGCGAGCGATCGTCGAAATAAGCCATCGCCAGCAACTCAGCCTGCTCTTTCGGCAAATCGGCCAAGGCACCGCGCAACGCCACGCCACGGGCTTCGGTCAGCAGTTTCTCCTCGGCGGAAATCCCGTCACTCGGAATCAACAAGGGGTCGTTCCAATCCACTTCCGGCCGGCGTTGCCGCCGCAGAAAATCAATCCGCCGGTTGCGGGCGATCGTGAAGACCCAGGTCGAGACGGTCGATCGGCCGGGATCGAAGATTTCCGCCCGCTGCCAAACCGTCAACATCACCTCCTGAGTCAGATCCTCCGCCACCCCACCGTCACAACCCTGCCGCAGCAAATAGCGTTTCACCCGCGGCGCCACATCATCGAACAATTGTCCGAAGGCGGCGCTGTCGCGGAACCGTGCCACACGCATCATCAACTCGGCGAGGACCACGGCGCGTGCGTTGTCGGGATTTGTGATGTCGGCCATCACCCCTATTTATGGCAATAGGCACGATCCCGGACAAGCCGACACGGCACGCCGCGTCATCAACTCTGCGAGAGGGTTACGCAACGGCCAGCCGATTGGATCATCGATCGGTTAAAAAACCTGCCTAAAAAAAGCCGTCGAGGCAGGATAATCGGCCCCATCGACTGAAAGAGACGGGCTTTTACCGAGTGGACTTGGCATCGATCGGCTTCGCCTCTTATCCTGCTGCGCCATGACACCTCATCTCATCACGCTTATGAAATGCATCGCGCGGATGTCCCTGCCGCTCGCCTTCGGGGGCCTCTCTTTCGGGGCCGGAATGGATATCACGGAGGCGGCGACGGGGAAGGATGCCAAATCGGCCCCCGCCCCCTCGGCGAAGACGTCGCCGGCACTGCCCTCTGCGGCGCCGCGCCAGATCGGCACGTCGAAAAGCTGGACGGCCTTCGTCGTCAACGACGCGGGGGGGCAGGTTTGCTACGCGGTGACCGATCCACGCGCGACCGACCCGGCAAAACTGACGCGCGGCCGGCCGCATCTGCTGGTCACTCACCGCACCGCCGACCAGGCGACCAACGTCGTCAGCATCGAGGCGGGCTACGATTATATGGCCAAGGCCGATGTGACGGTCGCGATCGACAAGCAGGATTTCACGTTCTTCACCGACAAGGAAACCGCCTGGGCGCGCGATGCCGATACCGACCGGGCGATCGTCAGCGCCATGCTGAAGGGCCGGCAGCTAGTCGTCAAAGGCAAGTCGCAGCACGGCGCCGCGACGCTGGATACCTACATGCTGGACGGTTTCAAGGACGCCCTGGCGCAGATCGACAAGGCCTGCAAGGTCAAGCGTTAAGCTGCGGGTTTTCTTTGCGTAGCGGCTCGGTCGGCCCTATATCAGCGGTTTGACGGCAGAACGAGCGGCCAGATCGATGGCGATTTCAGACATGACGGGCGAGGCTTCGGCGACGCCCGACCAGATGGGTATGGCCGACCAGATGGGTATGGCCGCATCGGCTGACGCGCGACGCGACCTCGTCGGCCTCAGCCGCGCGGAGCTGGCCGCCGAACTGGCGACGATCGGTGCCGAGCGGTTCCGCGCCAACCAATTATGGCACTGGATCTACAACCGCGGCGCCACCGATTTCGCGGCGATGACCACGCTGGCGAAGACCTTCCGCGCGACCCTGGCCGAGCGCTACGTGGTGCGTCGGCCGGATATTTCCCGCGATCTCAAAAGCATCGATGGCACGCGCAAATGGCTGCTGCGCTTTCCGGATGGGCAGGAAGTCGAGACGGTCCATATTCCGGAGGAGGATCGCGGCACGCTATGCGTGTCGAGCCAGGTCGGCTGCACACTCACCTGCAAGTTCTGCCATACCGGGACCCAGCGCCTGGTGCGCAACCTGACCGCGTCGGAGATCGTCGGCCAAGTCATGACCGCGCGCGATGCATTCGGCGAATGGCCGTCGCCCGCCGAGGACCGGCAGCTCACCAACATCGTCCTGATGGGCATGGGCGAGCCGCTGTACAATTACGACGAGGTCGCCAAGGCGATGAAGATCGTCATGGACAATGAGGGCCTGTCGCTCAGCAAGCGCAAGATCACCCTGTCGACCTCGGGCGTGGTGCCGATGATCCGCCGCTGCGGCGAGGAGCTGGGCGTCAACCTGGCGATCTCGCTGCATGCGGTGACCGACGAGCTGCGCGACGAGATCGTGCCGATCAACAAGAAATACCCGATCGCGGAGCTGCTCGACGCGTGCCGCACCTATCCGGGATCCAGCAACGCCCGGCGCATCACCTTCGAATACGTCATGCTGCGCGGCGTGAACGACAGCCCCGCCGAGGCGCGCGAGCTGGTCCGCCTGCTGCGCGGCATTCCGGCCAAGGTCAACCTGATCCCGTTCAACCCCTGGCCGGGGGCGCCCTATGAATGCTCGACCGATGCCGCCATCCAGGTGTTCGGCGACATCGTCAACGCCGAGGGCTATGCCTCGCCGGTCCGCCAGCCGCGCGGCCGCGACATCTTCGCCGCGTGTGGCCAGTTGAAATCCGACAGCGTCAAGCTGAAGCGCAGCGAGCGGGACGCGGCGGAACAGGGGATCGCTCCGGAGGCGGCATAACCGGAGGCGGCATAACCGGCGGCGGCTTGTCGCCGGCCTGATGGGCCAACCGCGGCTTGTCGCCGACCTGATAGCCAGCCGTGGCTTGTCGCCACCGGGCCTTCCCGATACAACGGCGATCATTTGTCGTTGTCGTGAAAGCGAGGGGCCGCCGATGGCCGAGAGCACCAAGTTCAAGCCGGGTTCCATCAAGAAAGTCGTTCTGGCCTATTCCGGCGGTCTCGATACCTCCGTCATCCTGCGCTGGCTGCA
>Ga0179596_10000097_pt1 | contig 76609 bp, 79 predicted proteins | sample CZODoug1_1_08_16_FD_155494 | JGI IMG/M metagenome (GOLD analysis project Ga0179596, IMG submission 155494) | Vadose zone soil fungal communities from Angelo Coast Range Reserve, California, USA - CZODoug1_1_08_16fungal (Illumina Assembly) | ecosystem: Environmental > Terrestrial > Soil > Vadose... | reverse complement strand
CGGATCCGCCGACTTCGCCGGAGAAACGGCCCATGGACCGCGCCGAATATCAGAAGATGCATGCCGTGGAGGAGCGTATGTGGTGGTACCACGGCCTCCACGCCAATTTGCTCGCCCATTACCGGCGCCAAATCGGGGGGGGCGCGGCGGGTCGTGTGCTCGACGCCGGCTGCGGTACCGGCGGCTTCATGCGCAGGCTCAGTGCCGCCTTGCCCACCGGCGAGGTGGTCGGCATGGATTTCGAGCCCGAGGCCTGCGCGCTCGCCGCGGTGAAGAGCGCCAGGCCGGTCTGTGTCGGCTCGATCAATCAAGTGCCGTTCGCCGATGCCTCGCTGGCCGCGATCTTCAGCGCCGATGTGCTGTGCCACCGCAGCGTCGACGAGGCCGCGGCGCTGGCGGGTTTCCATCGCTGCCTGCGTCCCGGCGGCGTCCTGCTGCTGAACCTGCCGGCCTATGACTGGATGACCTCGGCGCATGATCGCGCCGTCCATACCGCGCGGCGCTATACCGGCCGCCGGGTCCGGGCGCTGCTCAGTGAGGCGGGTTTCAGCGATATGCGGATCGGATATTGGAACACGCTGTTGTTTCCACTAATGGTGCTGCGCCGCAAGCTGCTGGCGCGCACCGGCGAGCAGAGCGACGTGATGCCGTTTCCGGCGCCCATCGAATGGCTGTGCCGCGGCGTCATGCGGATCGAGGCCGGGTTGATCGCGCACGGCTTCCTGCTCCCCTTTGGCGGTTCGGTTCTCGCGGCGGCGGTGAAACATGGGTGAGTCGAAACATGCTTGACTTCGATCCATACGGATCCGAAACGGTGACGCTGCGTCCTGAGCCGACCTTGGCGCTCAGCATCGTGGTGCCGGTCTATAACGGGGCGGAATCCGTCGGCACGCTGGTGGCGGCGCTGGAAACCCTGGCGGTGCCGGGTGGCCACGAGATCGTGCTGGTCGTCGATGGCAGCCCCGATAACAGCCTCGAGGTGTGCCGCGGGCTTATCGACAAGGCCGCCATCCCGATCACGGTCATCAACTTGTCGCGCAATTACGGCGAGCACAACGCGGTGATGGCGGGGCTGCACCACACGCGCGGCGCCCATGTCATCACCATGGACGACGATCTGCAGAACCCGCCCGAGGAGGTCGTGCGGTTGCTGAACTACGCCCAGAGCACCGGGCGCGACGTCGTCTATACCTATTACGACGTCAAGGAACATGCCGGCTGGCGCAATCTCGGCAGCCGCTTCACCAACCGCGTCGCGGATTTCGTGCTTGACAAGCCCAAGGGGCTGTATCTCTCCAGCTTCCGCTGTATGAACGCCTTCGTCGTCAGCCGGATCATCCGCTATGACGGGCCCTTCTCCTATATCGACGGCTTGATCCTGCAGGTCACCCAGAATCTCGATCGGATCCTGGTCAAGCACCTGCCGCGCGCTCGGGGCGACAGCAACTACACCATGCGGCGGCTGGTCCGGCTGTGGATGAACATGTTCGTCAACTTCTCGGTCATGCCGCTGCGCATGAGCACGCTGGGCGGCATGGGGTTGAGCGCGCTTGGGACGATCGGCGTCGTACTGGTGATCTTCGAGGCGTTGTTCTTCGATACGCCGCCGGGCTGGGGCTCGATCATGGCGGCGGTGCTGCTGCTCTCGGGCGTGCAGCTGCTGATCCTCGGCATCGTCGGCGAATATCTCGGCCGGCTGTTCCTGACCGCCAACCGCAAGCCGCAATTCATCGTGCGCGACGTCACCCGGTCGAAAGACGGCGACGCGGATGCCGGCGGCGCCGAGACCACCGAGCTGCCGACCCCAAAGCTCGTGGTCCCGCGCAGCGCCAGCCGTCGCTGAGCCGGGCATGCCCGTGGTTGGTTCCTACGGCTTTCTCGGCCTTGCCATCCTGTTCGGGGTGCTGGGGCAGGTCGTCCTCAAAACTGGTGCCCAGACCTCCGGCGACGGGCTGGCGCAGTTCCTCAATCCCTGGACCATCTGCGGCTTCGGCATCTATTTCCTGTCCGCCATCACCTATATCCTGGCGATCAAGAAACTGCCGGTCTCGCTCGCCTATCCCAGTGTGTCGATCAGCTACGGTATCCTGGCGATCATCGCCCATTTGCTGTGGAACGAGCCGCTCGGCTGGCAACAGGCCGCCGGCATCCTGCTGATCACCGGCGGGATCTTCGTGCTGTTCCGGGCGTAGCGCTCGCTCGCCGTGGCTGACGCGCAGATTGGCGAGCCTCGACTTTTTTGGTAGAATAGTAGACTATTATCTTTCTTTACAGAAAAAGGGTGTGGTCATGAGTCTCAATATCAAAGACCCTGAGGCGCATCGACTGGCACGTGCCATCGCCCAAGCCACAGGCGAGACCATGACCCATGTGGTCATGGAGGCCCTGCGCGAACGCCATGCCAAGCTCGAAAGCCGAAAAGGCAGGGCTAGCGTCGAGGAAATTCTGGCGATCGCGGATCGTGTCTCCGCGCATGTCAAAGGACCGTATCTCGACCACGGCGCCCTGCTGTATGACGAGAACGGTCTTCCTAAATGATCCTAGACACCTCCGCCCTGGTCGCCATCCTTTACGGTGAGCCGGAGCGTGCGAATTTCGCGCGATGTATTCATGACGCCGCTTCCTGCCGGATCAGCGTCGCGAACTTCGTCGAACTGTCCATGGTTGTCGAACGCCAGCTAGGTCCCGAAGCCGAACGGCAAATCGATGTGTTGTTCCGGCGCACCGGCATCATCATCGAGCCGGTGACGGTCGAGCATGGCCACCTGGCACGGCAGGCGTTTCTTGACTACGGCCAAGGCCGCCACAAGGCGGGGCTGAACTTCGGCGACTGCTTCTCCTATGCCTTGGCAAAGGCGACAGACGAACCGCTATTGTTCAAGGGAAATGATTTCAGCCAGACGGATCTCAAATCGGCGGCGTGACACCACCATGGCGGCTGAAATCCACCCCCGTGCGATCCCGTTATGCCACCCGTGCCACGGCCATACTCTCCCGCAGCGCTACCACGACCCGATCGACTTGGTCGTCGGCCAGGCCCGGATACATCGGCAGGCTGAGGATCGCGGTCGCGGCGCGTTCGGTTTCCGGTAGTCCTTTCGGATCCAAAACGATCCGGCCCTGATAGGCCGGCTGCAGATGGACCGGCATCGGGTAGTGGATGTTGGTGCCGATACCCTGGCGGCCGAGCGCCTGGCGCAGCGCGTCGCGATCCGCGTGGCGGACCACATATTGGTGATAGACCGGCACGGCACCCGGCCGGCGGACCGGCAGCGTCAGCGCGGGGGTGAGGCCGGCGAGGCCCCGGTCGTAGCGCTCGGCGATCGCCCGGCGCCGGGCGTTGTCGGCTGCCAGATGCGGCAGCTTGGCGCTGAGGATGGCGGCCTGGATCGGGTCCAGCCGGCTGTTCAGCCCGGCGATGTCGCTGATATAGCGCTCGCGCCAGCCATATTCGCAGAGCGCCCGGATACGCTCGGCCAGCACCGGATCCTTGGTCGCCAGCACGCCGCCATCGCCCAGCGCGCCCAGATTCTTGGTCGGGTAGAGGCTGAAGCAGGCGACGTCGCCGAACCCGCCGGTCATCCTGCCGTCGAGCATGGCGCCATGGCTCTGGCTGCAATCCTCGATCACCTTCAGATCATGCGCGCGGGCGAGTTCCAGGATCGCCGGCAGGTCCGCCGGGTGGCCGTAGAGATGCACCGGGATGACCGCGCGGATGCCGGGGAGGGCGGCCAGGGTCCGGGCCAGCGAGGCCGGGTCCAGGGTGTAGGTGGCGGGATCGATATCCACCAGCACCGGCTCCGCCCCGGCGAGTTCGATCGCGGCGACCGTGGCGACCGCCGTATGTGACACGGTGGCGACCCGGTCGCCCCGGCCGATCCCCAACCCGCGCAACGCCAGCACCAGCGCGTCGGTGCCGTTGGCGCAGCCGATCGCGTGGTCCAGCCCGGCGAACGCCGCGAAGCCGGCCTCGAAACCGGCGACCTCCGCGCCGCCGATATACCACCCGCTCGCCAGCACCCGCGCGATGGCGGCATCGATCGCCGGCTTATGCGCCAGATACCCCGCCTTGGGGTCGGTCTGCGGGATTGGCGGCAGGGAGGTCGGGTCCATCATCGGCGGCTTTCGTTTCGCTTTAGAGATAATGCGCGAGATGCTCGCGGTAGAACGCCAGCGACCGGCTCAGCCCCTCATGGATCGGTACGGTCGGCTGCCAGCCGGTGATCGAGCGGAACAGGCCGTCATCGGCATAGTAATCGCCGATATCGATGCGCTTGCGCTCGGCCGGGAACTCCATGATCCGGAAATCGCCGCCGCCATGCGCCTCGACCAGGGTCCGGGCGAGATCGGCGAGGTTGATCGGCGCCAAGCCGCCGATGTTGAAGGCCCGGCCGGCGGCGGCATCGGTCGTCGCGGCGGCCAGGAACGCCTCGACCGCGTCGTCGGCGAAGGTGAAATCGCGCAGTTGCTCGCCGCCCCAGACGTCGAACGGCTTGCCTTCCAGCACCAGCCGCAGCCAGACGCCGACGAAGGTCTGCCGGGCATCCTTGATGCGCATGCGCGGGCCATAGGTATTGGTCAGGCGCAGCGCCGAGGTGCGCATGCCGTAAACCTGATGATACAGGATGTGATAGGCCTCGCCGGCCATCTTGTTGACGCCGTTGACATCGACCGGGCGCAGCAGATGCCGCTCGTCGACCGGCAGGCTGTCCGGCCGGCCGTAGATCTGCCTTGTGCTGGCATAGACCACCGTGATGTCCGGGTTGATCCGCCGGCAAGCCTCCAGCAGCGCCAATTGCGCCGAGCAATTGATCTCCAGATCGGCGATCGGGTCGTTCATCGAATCAAGGTGGCTGGTCTGGCCGGCGAGGTTGAACAGATACTCCCGGCCGCGGATCAGGTGGCTGAGGCCATGGATGTCGCGGATGTCCGAGATGTTGACCGCCACCCGCCCGGGCCCCTCGGCGGCCAGCCCGTCGATGTTGAATGGGTTGCCGCCATATTCCGGAATCAGGCTGTCGACCAGCAGCACGTCGGCGCCCAGCGCCACCAGGCGGCGCGCCAGGGTCGAGCCGATGAAGCCGAGGCCGCCGGTGATGATCACCTTGGCGCCCTGAAAGGATTTCGCGATCGACGGGTTTTCTACCAAGGTGTTTGCTTTCTGGTCGGCTCCCACGCAGAACGGCTGGGTCGGCCCGCTCATTCCCGGTCGTCTCCAGGTATAGATCGCGCCGACTTGCGTGCCTATGCCCGCGTCGTGGGATCGGCCGCGTCACCGCCCCCGCATTTGGATATCCGCTCGCCGCTACCTACTCCCACGAAAATTATCCGCGCGGGTGGGCTAATCGGCTTGCGTCGGGGCGCCGACGTGGTACCATATTTGGTAGTTTATTAACCAACCGCTACCTTATGGAGTGAAGGTCGTGATTGAAAGCGTTTGGACGCCGGAACTGATCGATGCTCTTGGCAAGTTGTGGTCGGAGGGTCTGTCGACCGCCGAGATCGGCCGGCGCCTGGGCGTCACCAAGAATTCCGTGGTCGGCAAGGCACATCGGCTGTCGCTGACGCCGCGTCCCTCGCCCTTGAAGTTCGTGGAACGGCCGCGCGAAAAGCTGCCGCCCAAATATCTGGATATGGGCGGCCCCAGTTGCTCCTGGCCGATCGGCCATCCGGGCGACAAGGATTTCCACTTCTGCGGCGCCAGCGCCACCGTCGGCAAGCCGTATTGCGCCGATCACGCGGCGGTCGCCTATGTCCGGCCGAAGAGCAGCTCGGCCAGCTGAGACCGCGAGGAAGCCATGACATCCGCCACGATGCGCGGCGGATGTCATGGAGAATAAAATGTAGGGCCGGCTTGGGCGCCTACCGATCCAACTCGCCGGACTTCGCTCCGGCGCCCTGCTCCAGCGCCTTCCACATTTCCACGTCGCGCTCGGCGGTCCAGATCCGCGGTGTGTCGAGCCCCTTGGCTTCGTCATAGGCGCGGGTCACGTTGAACGGCATGCAGTGGTCGAAGATGACCCAATGCCCGTATTTCGGGCGCAGCGTCGCCATCGCCTCGTCATAGATCGCCTTGAGCTCGCCGCCCTTGGCGGTAGCGGTCTTCACCGCGCCAAAAAGGTCGGAGGTGAAGGCGCGCGTGCCTTCGATCGCCTCCTCGCATTCGGCGCGGTTGAGCAGGGCCCTTCCGCGGCCCGGCACCAGTTTCTCCGCCCCCAGGGCCCTCACGGCGGCCAGCGTCGCCGGCCAATCGGTGAAATGGGCGTCGCCGCAATAGGGAGTGGCGCCGAATTCGACCACGTCGCCGGAATACAGCACCTTTTCCTTGGGCAGCCAGACCACCGTATCGCCGGCGGTGTGGGAGCGGCCGATATGGATGATCTGCACCTCCCGCCTGCCCATCCACAGCGTCATTTTCTTATGGAAGGTGAGGGCGGGCCAGGTCAGGCCAGGGATGCTCTCCTTGCCGCGGAACAGGCGCGGGAAGCGGCCGATCTCGCTGTCCATATCCTGCTGGCCGCGCTCCACGATCATGCCGCGGGTGACGTCGGAGGCGATGATCTGCGCCTGCCCGTAAGCCGACGCGCCGAGCACGCGCACCGCGTGGTAATGGCTCAGCACCACATGGCGGACCGGCTTGTCGGTGACCGTGCGGATGCGCGCGATCACGTCCTGCGCCATGGTCGGCGTCGCCTGCGCATCGACGACCAGCACGCTGTCATCGCCGATCACGATGCCGGAATTGGGATCGCCCTCGGCGGTATAGCCGTAGAGGCCGGGACCCAGTTCGTCGAACGAGATGGTCTTGTCGGCGAGATCCTTGGTACTGGCGAAGCCGGACATGCGATGGTTCCTCGTGGTTTCGGGGGGTGTCGGTCTCTCAGGCTTTGACCAGGGGACAGACGGAGTCGGAAAGCGGCCGGTAAGCATCGTCGCCGCGCACGGTCTGCACGATTTCCAGATAGTCCCAGGGCTTCTTCGACTCGGATGGCGCCTTGACCCGCGCCAGGTACATGTCGCGCACCACGCGCCCATCCTTGCGCAGCACGGCGCCCTTGGTGAACATGTCGGTGACGGGAAGCTCGCGCATCTTCTCCATGATGGCGCTGGAATTGGTGGTGCCGGCCGCCTTCACCGCCTTGAGATAATGCCGCACCGCGCCATAGGCTCCCGTCTGCAGCATGGTCGGCATCATCCCGATCTCCTTCAGATAACCCTGCGACCAGGCAACCGTCTCCGGCGTCATATCCCAGTAGTCGGAGACCGTCATATAGGCGCCCTGCGCCACCTGAAGCCCCGCCGCATGGATGTCCGTCAGAAACATCGACAGGCCGGCGATGCGCGTGCCGCCACGCGACAGGCCGAACTCGGCCGCCTGCTTCAGGCAGTTCGTACAATCCGTGCCGGTGTTCGCGAAGGCGATCACCTCGGCGCCCGATCCCTGCGCCTGCAGCAGCAGCGATGAGAAATCCATGGTGCCGGACGGGTGCGCCACACTGCCCAGCACCTTGCCGCCCGCCTGCTGGACGAAGGTCGTGGTATCGGCCTGGAGCTGCTTGCCATAGGCGTAGTCGGCCGTGATGAAAAACCAGGTCTTGGCGCCCTGCGCCGTCACCGCGCGCGCCATCACCTTGCCCAGGGCGTAGCTGTCATAGGTGAACTGCGCCGTGCGGTCGTTGCAACGGCTGTTGGTGATCTCGCTCGATCCCGGGCCGGTCATCAGCGCGATGCGATCATTCTGCTTTGCGAGCTCGCCGACGCCCAGCGCGATCGCGGAGTTTTCCAGATCGGTGATCGCATGCACGCCCTCCTGATCGAACCAGCGCCGCGCGATGCCGAGGCCGATATCGGGAACCATCTGGTGGTCGCCGACCAGCACCTCGATCTTCCGCCCGGCAACCTCGCCGCCGACCTCCCGCACCGCCGCCTTGGCGGCGTAGACGGAGCCGGGACCGCCATTGTCCCGTCCCCAGCTCGACATATCGGTAAGCACGCCGATGCGCACCGGTCCGGTGTCCAGCCTGCTCTGGGCCGCGGCGGGGTGGATACCCGGCATGGCGAATAGCGACGCGGCGGCGGCGGTCTTCAGCGCCGTCCGGCGGGTGAATGCGGTCATCCTGGGTCCCTCCCCCTTGTGGCCGGTTGCGTCCGACCTTGTCCCGCAATGTAGTTAAATACGAATTCGTTCGCAACTGGCGAATCGGTACCGACGCAATGCCAGGTGCTCGCCCATCGCGGCCCGCCCCGGTCCCGACGTCCGGACTGTTAGGGAAGCCTGGGTCCTGTTAGGTAAGCCTGGATCTTAGATAAGCCTGGGTCTTAGCGGAAAGGGTGGGGGACGGATGGGGCTCGAAGGCAGGGGTGTTCAATCCATCGAGGTCGGCGGGCGGTTGCTGGCGGCGCTGGTAGAGGCGGCGCAGCCGACCATGCTGCGGGACCTGGCATCGCGGGCGAAAATGGCGCCGGCGCAGGCGCACGCCTATCTCGTCAGCTTCCGCAAGCTCGGCATCGTGGACCAAGACCCCGCCAGCGGCCGCTATTTGCTCGGCCCTTATGCCTTGCAACTCGGCCTGGCGCGGATGCGCAGCTTCGACCCGCTGCGCATGGCGGCCGTGGCGACGACCGAACTGGCGGCGGAGATGGGGCTGATGACCACCGTTTCCGTCTGGGGTACCCATGGGCCGACGATCATCCAGGTGCAGGAGGCGGCCCAGCCGGTGCATGTGAACCTGCGCGCCGGCGCCGTCTTCACCATCACCGGCACGGCGACCGGCCATCTCTTCGCCGCCTTCCTGCCCGACGCGATCGTCCGGCCTTTGGTGCGGGCGGAGCTGAAGGCGGGTGGCGCCGAGCGCCAGATCGGCCTGCCCACCTCGATGCCCGCTCTGGAGCTTACGGTCGCGGATATCCGGCGGCTGGGTTACGCGACGACGCAGGGCATTCCGGTGCCGGGCGTCAATGCGGTCAGCGTCCCGGTGTTCGACTATACTGGCCAGCTTCAATTCGCCGTCACGGTCATCGGCCATGCCGGCGTGCTGGCTGTCGACCCCGATAGCGCGCAGGTGGCGCAGGTCGACCGCTTCGGCCGCCGCCTGTCGGCGGAACTCGGCTTCGACCCGGATCGCGAGGCCGGCGCGACCGCCCGCGCCAAGTGACGCCCGTTCCGAAGGGTGCCGAGCGGGGATCGAATTTGTCCCTTGCGAACGAATTCGTTTTATGATCTGGCTAAATACCGCTCGGGATGGTTCTCGTCCCCCTGCGCAAAGCCCCGATCGAGAGGGCCCGGAGGAAAAATCCCATGCTCCTCGCCGATCGCATCGCCCTCGTGACCGGTGCCGGGCAGGGCAACGGTGCCGCCATCGCGCTGGGGCTGGCCCGGGAAGGCGCGCGGCTTATCGTCACCGACCTGGATGGGGAGGCCGCCTCCCGCACCGCCGATGCCATCCGCGCTGCAGGCGGGACGGCGTGGACCTATCGGCTCGATGTGACCGATGCGCAGGCCTGCCGGGACGTGGCCGGGCGTGTCGCGGCGGAGGCCGGTGCCCTCTCCCTCGTGGTGAACAACGCCGGCATCTGTCCGCGCCATTCGATCGACAGCGATGACCTGCCGCGTCTTTGGCAGGCGGCGCTGGACGTGAACCTGACCGGCGCGCTGAACGTCTCCGCCGCTTGCCTGCCGGCGCTGCGGGCGACGAAAGGCGCGATCGTCAACATCGCCTCGATCGCATCCTTCGTTTCGACAGGCACGTCGGTCAGCTATCCGGTCTCCAAGGCCGGCCTGCGCGCTTTGACCCAGAGCATGGCGCATGAGCTGGCGAAGGACGGCGTGCGCGTCAACGCGATCGCCCCCGGCACTTTCGCCACCGCGATGACCGAGGCCACGCGCTTGAACCCGGAACGGTCCGAACGGTTTTTGCAGCGCATCCCCATGGGCCGCTATGGCGAGCCCGACGAGTTGGTCGGTCCGGTGGTCTTCCTCGCCTCCGCCATGGCCAGCTATGTCACCGGGACGACGCTCGTCGTCGATGGCGGCTACCTGGCCCTTTGAGGGATGCCGAGGCGAATCTTTACATCCGCGATCCCGGGATCTATTCATAGCTAATCAATTCGCGTTAGACGAATAAGCGCGGATGATGGCGCTGCTCGGAAGAACGCCTCGGGAAGGAAGCCGTGGGATGTCCAAGATGGTCGAATGCGACGTGTTGGTGGTCGGTTCCGGCGCCGGCGGCCTCGCGGTCGCGGTCTGCGCCGCGGCACGGGGGCTGGACGTCATCCTGGCGGAGAAGACGCCGTGGGTCGGCGGCACCACCGCGCTGTCCGGTGGCTTCATGTGGGTGCCGAACAACCCGATCTCCCGCCGTGACGGCATCGAGGATACCGTGGAGGCGGCGCGCACCTATCTGCGCCACGAGGCCGGCAACCATTTCAATCCCGCCTGCGTCGACGCCTTCCTGGATGCGGGTCCCGCCGCGATCGAGTTCTTCGACACCCAGACCCAGCTACAGTTCGAGCCGGCCTCCGCCTTCTCGGATTACCACCCGACGGCGCCGGGCGGCCGGTCCGGCGGGCGCTCCATCAAGGCCAAGCCCTATCGTGCCCAGGGCTTGGGCAAGGAGCTGAAGCGGTTGCGGCCCCCCTTGCCGGAACTGACTTTCGCCGGGCTGATGATCGGCTCCGGGCCGGAGCTGAAGCACTTCTTCAACGTGACCCGCTCACTGACCTCGGCCGGCTATGTGGTGGGGCGGCTCGCCGCGCATGCGCGCGACCTCCTCCTCCACGGCCGCGGTATGCTGCTGACCAACGGCAACGCCCTGGCCGCCCGGCTCTTCCGCAGCGCGCTGGACCTTGGGGTGAAGGTCTGGACCGAGGCGCCTGCCCTGCGGCTGGAACGTGCGGCCGACGGCGCGGTCCAGGGCGCCATGCTGGGGGCGAAGGACGGCGCGGTCACGGTCCGCGCCCGTCGTGGCGTGGTGCTGGCGGCCGGTGGTTTCCCGCAGGACAAGGCGCGGCGGCGCGCCCTGTTCCCGCATGATTCGGACAATGCCGGCCACCACTCGCCGGCGCCGGCGACCAATACCGGCGACGGGCTGCGCCTGGGCGAGAGCGTGTCCGCGGTGGTGGAGCAGGGCTATCCCAATGCCGCCGCCTGGGTTCCCGTCTCCCGCGTACCGCGCAAGGGCGGCGGCTGGGGCGTGTTCCCGCATTTCATCGACCGCGCCAAGCCCGGGCTGATCGCCGTGCTGCCGAATGGCCGACGCTTCGTCAACGAGGCGAATTCCTATCACGATTTCATTCAGGCGCTGTTCGCCGCCACCCCGCGCGGCCAGGCGGCGCGTGCCTTCCTGGTCGTGGACAAGCCTTTCCTGCGCCGTTTCGGCCTGGGCTTCGTCAAGCCCTTTCCGGTGCCGATCGGACCGAATCTCCGTTCCGGCTATCTCAAGCAGGGCCGCACGGCCACGGCGCTGGCGGCGGCGGCCGGCATCGACCCGGCGGGACTCCAGGCGACCATCACCGCCTGGAACAAGGATATGGAGACCGGCGAGGACCGGCAATTCGGCAAGGGTTCGACCGCCTATAACCGATTCAACGGCGATCCCGATTGCAAGCCCAACCCCTGCCTCGCCCCGATTGCCGCCGCCGGGCCGCTCTACGCGGTGGAGGTTGTCGTCGGCGATCTCGGCACCTTCGCCGGGCTGAAGACGGATGGCGACGCCCGGGTGCTGGACCCGTCCGGCGCGCCGATCCCCGGCCTCTATGCCACCGGCAACGACATGGCCAGCATCATGGGCGGCAATTATCCCGGCGGCGGAATCACCCTCGGCCCGGCGCTGACCTTCGGCTATATCGCGGCGCGCCACCTCGCTCGTCAGGCAGGGTGAAAGCCTACGCCGGTGCCCGGTTCGACAGGCCGCCATCGATGGTCATGATCGTGCCGGTCGTATAGCCCGACCGATCCGAGGCCAGGAACACAACCGCCGCCGCGATCTCCTGTGGTGTCGCCGCCCGGCCGAAGGGCAGCGGTCTAACCAGTTCGGCCCAGCGCTCCGCATCGCCGAATTCGTCGCTCGCCCGCTTGCGCAGCATAGTCACCATACGGTCGGTCGAAACCGGGCCGGGGCTCACCCCGACGACCCGCACCCCGGACGCCGGCGACGCGGCACCCAGCGCCCGGGTCAGGGCGTAGAGCGCCGCGTTGCCGGCGCCGCCCGCGATATAGCCCGCCACCGGCCGCTCCCCGGCGCTGCCGATGACGTTAACGATCACCCCTTTGCCGCGCCCGGCCATCGCCGCCATATAGCGCCGCGTCAGGTTGATATAACCGAACACCTTCAGATCCCAGGCGGCGCGCCAGGTCGCCTCGTCGATATCGGCGAGCGAGCCCGCCGGGATCGCGCCTGCGTTGTTGACCAGCACGTCGATCTCGCCATGCCGGTCGGCCAGTTGGTCGATGGCGCCGGATTGCGACAAGTCCAGCGCCTCGACCGTCACTGCCACCTGATGGCGCCGGGCGATCTCCTGCCGCGCGGCGGCCAGCGCCTCGACCGAGCGCGAGACCAGCACCAGATCGGCGCCCTCGGCAGCGAACTCTTGGGCGACCGCCAGGCCGATGCCCTTGGAGGCGCCGGTCACCAGCACGCGCCGGCCGGAAAGTCCTAAATCCATGGCGCCGATCCTCCGGATGGTTTGGCGATGGTGCCACGCTAGCAGCCGTGACATCGCGCGTGCCAGTCAAGAACCGACAGTCAAGAAGCGCCGTCGGGCGGATAAGACTGCAACGCTGCGGCCTCGCGGCGCATCGCCGCCAGCAGGTTCTCGGTCGGCGGCGCCGGTGTCCGCCCGATCCGGGTGACAACTCCCATGGAACGCCGCATCACCGGCCGCTCCAGCCGCCGCCACACCAGCGGGGCCGGCCCCAACAAAGGCAGCGTCAGCCAGGGAAGGGCGGTAATGCCCAGGCCAGCCGCCACCAGATGCCCCGTGGTACCGAGGAAGCTGCATTCATAGAGCGCCGGCACTGCCAGACCGGCCTGCAAGAAGGCGGCATCGGTCATTCGCCGTACGCTGCTGGCCGCCGCCATCGCCACGAAGGGCCGGCTCCGGAACACCGTCCAATCGACCACGCCGCTGCTGGCAAGCGGATCGTCCGCTCGGCACACCATGCCGAACGTGTCCTCCAGCAAGGGCTGATAGGTCAGGCGATCATCCAGCGTCGCCTGGACCGTCAGACCCAGATCGGCACGGCCCGCGGCGACCGCCTCGATCACCGATTCCGCCAGGCCGTCCTGGATGGCGACCGCGACATCCGGGTAGCCGGCCTGGAACCGGGCCACCGCGGGCGCCAGCAGCACGGCCGCCAGCGAAGGCAACGTCGCCACCACCACGCGCCCGCGGCGCCCGGCGATGAACTCCGCCAACTCGCCATAGGCGCCGCTGAATTCACCCAGCATGCGTTCGGCGATCGGGCGCAGGGCCAGGCCGGTCGGGGTCAGCATGACATTGCGCGTGTCCCGGTCGAACAGCCGCGCACCCAGCATCGCCTCCATCTGCTGGATCGTTCGGCTCAGCGCCGGTTGCGATAGGCCCAGCGCCCGTCCGCTTTGGGTGAAACTGCCGGTCTCCGACACGCGCAGGAAGCAGGCGAGATGCTGCAAGGTCAAATTGATGCTCATACCGCATAGATTTATACGAAATCTATCGTTGTTGCATGGCTCTCGGCCACGGATAGTTACCGCAACGCTGGGTTGGGCCATGGCCTGACAAACCAAGTTTCGGCTCGAAGCCGAACAGGATAGGGACGGAAGAATGTTAGCGATCATTGGCGCCCTCACTGTGCTCGTGCTCCTCGCGGTGATCATGCTCAATTTGCTGTCGCCGCTGGTGGCGCTGATCGCGGTGCCGGTCGTCGCGGCCCTGGTCGCCGGGTTCGGCCTCGGGACCAGCAAATTCATCCTCACCGGGATCTCCGGCATCGCCCCCGTCGCCGGCATGTTCGTCTTCGCCATCCTGTATTTCGGGGTCATGACCGATGCCGGCATGCTGGACCCGATCATCGCCCGCATCCTCAGGACGGTCGGCAGCCGGCCGACCCGGATCGTCATGGGTTCGGCCCTGCTGGCGCTGCTGATCCATCTAGACGGGTCGGGTGCCGTCTGTTTCCTGGTCACCATCCCGGCCATGCTGCCGCTTTACGAGAAGCTGGGGATGGACCGCCGCATCCTGGCCTGCGTCGCTTCGATGGCCGCCGGGGTGAATTTCCTGCCCTGGACCGGCCCCACCCTGCGCGCTTCGGCGGTGCTGAAGATCCCCGTCACCGAAATCTTCGCCCCGATGATCGGCGTGCAGGTCGTCGGCCTGGTCTATGTCTTCGCCGTGGCCTGGCTGCTCGGCCGGCGAGAGGAAAAGCGGCTGGGCCTGACCGGCAGCGGCGGCGCCACGGTGGTCTTCGTGCCCTCGTTGACCGAAGGGGAGATCGCCCTGCGCCGTCCCAAGCTGTTCTGGGCTAACCTGCTGCTCACGATCTTCATCATGGCGGTGATGATCGGCGGCTGGGTCGATCCCGTCGTCATGTTCATGCTAGGCACCGTCGTCGCTCTCAGCCTCAACTATCCCAACGTCGTCGCCCAACGGGCGCGCATCGACGCGCATGCGAAGGCGGCGTTGCTGATGGCCGGTATCCTGCTCGCGGCCGGCGCCTTCACCGGCATCATGACCGGCACCGGCATGCTCAAGGCGATGGCGCAGGCCGCCGTCGGCTATGTACCGACCAGCGCCGGCGGACATATCCCCTTCGTCCTTGGCCTTATCTCCATGCCGCTTTCCCTGCTGTTCGACCCCGATTCCTATTATTTCGGTGTCATGCCCGTCGTCGCCGAGGTGGTCCATACGCTGGGCGGCCAGACCATCCAGGTCGCCCAGGCCTCTTTGGTCGGCCAGATGACCACCGGCTTCCCGGTCAGCCCGCTGACCCCGGCGACCTTCCTGGTAGTCGGCCTAGCCGGCATCGAGCTCAGCGCCCATCAGCGCTACACCATCCCCTGGCTGCTCGGTGCCTCGGTGCTGATGACGATCGCCTGCGTCGTCTTCGGGGTGTTCCCGCTGTGACGGTGGTGCGGATCGGTGCGGGCGCCGGTTATTCGGGCGATCGCATCGAGCCGGCGCTGGAACTCGCCGAGCACGGCGCGCTCGACTATCTGGTGTTCGAATGCCTGGCCGAACGCACCATCGCCCTGGCGCAGCAGGCGCGGCTCCGGGATCCGGAGGCCGGCTTCGATCCGCTGCTCGGCGATCGGCTGCGTGCCGTGCTGCGCACCTGCGCTGAACGCAAGATCCGCATCATCACCAATATGGGTGCCGCCAACCCGCTCGCAGCCGCACGGGAGACGGCGCGGATCGCCCGTGTCCTGAACCTGGGCGGGCTGCGCATCGCCGCCGTCACCGGCGATGACGTCACGGACCTGGTGCGGCGTGCCGACTTGCCGCTGATCGAGGCCCAGGGCCGAGTCGCCGATGTTGCCGGCCGCATGGTCTCGGCCAATGCCTATCTGGGCGCCGGTCCGATCGTGACGGCGCTGGCTGGCGGGGCGGATGTCGTCATCACCGGCCGGGTCGGCGATCCGGCGATGTTCCTCGCCCCGCTGATCCATGAATTCGGCTGGTCGATGGACGATTGGCCACGGCTTGGTGCCGGCACGCTGGTCGGTCATCTGCTGGAATGCGCCGGACAGATCACCGGCGGCTATTTCGCCGATCCCGGCTACAAGGACGTGGCGGATCTGGCCCGGCTCGGCTTTCCGCTGGCGGAGGTGGCGCCGGACGGCTCCGCCGTCATCACCAAGGTGGCCGGCTCCGGCGGCCAGGTCAGCCTAGCCACCTGCAAGGAACAATTGCTCTACGAGGTGCACGATCCCGCCCGCTATCTGCAGCCGGATGTGGTGGCGGATTTCAGCGGCGTGCGCTTGGCACCAGACGGGCCCGACCGGGTGCGGGTCGCCGGCGCCACCGGGACGCCGCGCAGCGGGCTGCTGAAGGTTTCGATCGGTTATATCGACAGCCATATCGGCGAGGGCCAGATATCCTATGCCGGGCCGGGCGCGCTTGCCCGGGCCAAGCTGGCGCTGCGCATCGTCGAGGAACGGCTGAAGCTGACTGGGGTGCGGACCAGCGAGTTGCGCCTGGACCTGATCGGCGTCGACGCGCTGCATCGCGGCCCGAACCTAGGCAAAGGGCCGGAACCCGCGGAGGTGCGCATCCGCGTCACCGGCCGCGCCGACTCCCTGGCGGAGGCTACCCGGATCGGCAACGAGGTTGAGACGCTCTACACCAATGGCCCGGCAGGCGGCGGGGGTGCCTGGAAATCCGCCCGCGAGGTCGTCGCCGTCGTCTCCACCCTGATCCCGGAAGACCAGGTCCGTCCGGCCGTCACCTACGAGGTGGTCTGATGAAGCTGCGCGAACTGGCCCATGCCCGGACGGGCGACAAGGGCGATGTATCCAACATCTCGGTTATCGCCTTCGAGCCGGGTGACTACGCCTTCCTCGTCGAGCATGTGACCGCCGAGCGGGTGCGGAACCATCTGGCGGACGCGGTCAAGGGCGAGGTGGTGCGCTACGAGCTGCCGGGCCTGGGTGCGCTGAACTTCGTGCTCCAGCAGGCGCTCGGCGGCGGCGTTACACGGTCCCTGCTGCTCGACCCGCATGGCAAGTCGCTGTCCTCCTCCCTGCTGGAGCTGGAAGTGCCTGATCGTCAGGGATCGGATCGTTAGAGGGAACGACATCTTATGAATGCCCGCTTCACCATGAATGCCCGTCTCACCGCCGCCGTCCTCGCCATGACGATCTCCCTATCTGCCGGCCATGCAGCCGATGCGCCTCCCGCCTGGCTGCGCCTCGGCCCGCATACCGTCTATGATGGACGTACGGACGATTTGGTGACGGGCGGTCTCGGTGCGGCGGGCATGTTGCAGGGTCCGCCTGGCTTTGCCGATTCCGAGCATCCCACGGCGCCGGAATTGCGGCGGGCCTCGCTGTATACGCGGGGCAGTGCCGGCCAGGGCTTTGGCCGCTTGTTCGGGCCGGATGTGGACTCGCGGACCGGCCAAAAGCTGTTGGATGAGGCGCGCGTTGCTGGCGAGGAATATCTTGCTTACGACGTCGGCGATGGTGGGGTGAAGCGGGCGGCGCTGCTCTTGCAACTGCCGGCCAATCTGTCCGCCGATCGGCGCTGTATAGTGGCCACGCCAGTCAGCGGGTCGGCCAGCCTCTACCGCGACGTCGTCGATTTCGGCTTCTGGGGCCTGCGCCATGGCTGCGCCGTGGTCTACACCGACAAGGGGCACGGTAATGGCTTCCACATTCTGGAGACGGATCAGGTCGAAACCCTGGATGGGCGGATGGTGCCGGCGGCGCAGGCCGGTGATGACGCGCATTTCCGCGCGGATATGGACGCTGTCGCGCGGCAGCGTTTCCTGGCCGACTGGCCGCACCGCATCGCGTTCAAGGCCGCCCACTCCAAGCGGAATCCTGAGACCGAATGGGGCGACGACGTGCTGCGGGCCGTGCGCTTCGCCTTCTGGCAGATGGCGCAGCGGGATCCCGGCTTCACGCGGGCGAACACATTGGTCATCGTCACCGGCAGCTCGAATGGCGGCGGTGCCGCCCTCTATGCGGGCGAACATGACGCGGACCATCTGGTGGACGGCATCGTCGCCCGCGAACCGCAGGTGCAGTTGCGTCCGGATGATCGGGTCTCAGTTACACGGGGCAGCGTCACGCGCACCGGCAGCGGGCGCACGCTGCTGGACTATTTCACCTTCGGTAATCTGTATCAGCCCTGCGCCGTCCTGGCGGTTCCCGGCATCCCGCTGCGGGAGCGGATAGACTTCGCCGCCAACCGCTGCGCATCGCTGCGCGCCAAAGGTCTTTTGAACGCGGATGATACGGACGGTCAGGCACGTGAGGCGCTCGACCGCATGCACGCCTACGGATGGGACGCCGAAACCGACATAGGTCACGCCTTCGGCTACTTCGTCGCCCCCGACGCGACGGCGACTAAATACATTAACGATCACGGCCGTTTCGATGTTCAAGACCGCATATGCGGCTACAGCTATGCCGCTGTGGATGCCGAGGGCCGTCCCGTCAGCTTGCGGCTGGACGAGCAGGCGCGCAACTTCGCCATAGCGCCTGGCGGCGCGCCAGCCGGCAGCATCGATGTGATCAACGACCTCGATCCCTCCGGCCCGCGGCGCAACTGGGTATCCGCCTCCCCCAGTTCGGGGGTGCAGGACTACAACCTCGACGGTGCCCTGTGCCTGCGGGATTTGGTGACCGGGCAATCCGCCGCCGCCAGACGGGTGCAAGCGGGGGTCACGGAGTTCCTTGCGACGGGCGCGCTACACGGACTTCCCACGTTGATCGTCCATGGCCGCAGCGACGACCGGGTGCCGGTCAGCTTCAGCTCACGGCCCTATCTCGGGCTGAACGCGCTGCAGGACGGGGAGCGCAGTCAGCTGCGCTACATCGAGGTGACGAATGCCGAGCATTTCAGCACGGACCTTCCTGGCTTCGACACCCGCATGCTTCCCCTGACCTACTACCATCTTCAGGCGCTGGACCTGATGTGGGCGCATCTGACCGCGCAGGTGCCGCTGCCTGGCAGCCAGGTGATTCGTACCATACCGCGCGGTGGTGAGCCGGGGCACGCCCCGGCCCTGCAGGCCGGATCTCTACCACAGATCGTGTCACAGCCGCCTCCGCTCAACCGGATCGACGTGCTGCAGGGCCATGTGATCCTGCCTGATTAGACCTGGTCCAAATCCTGGCCGGCACCGCTGCTCGGCTCACCCCATGGGCCTCACGTCATCAGCGTGCGCATTGCCCGGTCCAACCCGTCGAGCGTCAGCGGGAACATGCGGCCCTCCATCAGCTGATGGACCATGCCGACCGATTGGGTGCCGCCCCAATACCGCTCGGGCAGCGGGTTCAGCCAGGCGGCTTTCGGGTAGGTCGCGATCAGCCGGCCCAGGGTCGCGGCACCCGGCTCGGCGTTCCAATGATCGACGCCGCCGCCCGGCTGGACCAGCTCATAGGGGCTCATGCTGGCATCGCCGACCAGGATCAGCTTGTAGCTCGACCCATAGGTGTTCAGCACCTGATCGAGCGGCACGCGGTCGGTCCGCCGCATCCGGGCATCGCGCCACAGCGCGTCATAGACGCAGTTGTGGAAATAGAACTGCTCCAGATGCTTGAACTCGGTCCGGGCCGCCGAGAACAGCTCCTCGCACAGCCGCACATGGTCGTCCATCGAGCCACCGATATCGAGGCAGAGCAGCACTTTGACCGAGTTGTGACGCTCCGGCACGAAGCGCAGATCGAGCCAGCCGGCATTCTGCGCGGTCGAGCCGATGGTGCCCGGCAGGTCGAGTTCGGTCGCGGCCCCTTCCCGCGCGAACCGGCGCAGGCGGCGCAGCGCCACCTTCATGCCGCGCGTGCCCAGCTCCACATCGCCGTCGAGGTTCTTGAATTCCCGCTTGTCCCAGACCTTGACGGCGCGCCGGTTGCGGCTGGTCTCCTGGCCGATGCGCACGCCTTCCGGGTTGTAGCCATAGGCGCCGAACGGCGAGGTGCCCGCCGTGCCGACCCATTTGCTGCCGCCCTGGTGCCGGCCCTGCTGCTCCGCCAGGCGCTGGCGTAGCGTCTCCATCAGCTTGTCCCAGCCGCCCAGCGCCGCGATCTGCGCCTTTTCCTCCTCGGTCAGGTGCTTCTCGGCCAGCTTGCGCAGCCATTCCTCGGGCAATTCCACGCTGGGTGTGCCGTCCGCCTCGGCTTCCGGCCCTTCGATGCCCTTAAAGCAGGTGCCGAACACCCGGTCGAACCGGTCGATATGCCGCTCGTCCTTCACCAGCGTCGCGCGGGCCAGATAGTAGAATCGCTCGACGTCGAACTCGGCGAGGCCGGCCGCGACCGCCTCCTGCAGCATCAGGAATTCGGTCAGCGAGACCGGGATGCGAGCCGCGCGCAGGGCCAGGAAGAAGTCGATGAACACTGGTGTCGGCCTCCGCCGCGCTTAACGCCGCTCCCGGCGGTTGAGGAAGGCCAGGCGTTCGAACAGGTGGACGTCCTGTTCGTTCTTCAGCAGCGCGCCGTGCAAGGGTGGGATCAGCTTGCCCGGATCGCGCTCGCGCAGCACCTCGGGCGTCACATCCTCGACCATCAGCAGCTTCAGCCAGTCGAGCAGCTCCGAAGTCGACGGCTTTTTCTTGAGGCCGGGCGTATCGCGCACCTCGTAGAACACGCTCAGCGCCTCGTGCACCAGGGCGTGCTTGATGCCGGGAAAATGCACCTCGACGATCCGCTCCATCGTCTGGCGATCCGGGAACTGGATGTAATGAAAGAAGCAGCGCCGCAGGAAGGCGTCCGGCAGCTCCTTTTCGTTGTTCGAGGTGATCAGGATGACCGGGCGTTGCTTGGCGCGGATCGTCTGGCGCGTCTCGTAGACGTAGAACTCCATCCGGTCGAGTTCGAGCAGCAGGTCGTTCGGAAACTCGATATCCGCCTTGTCGATCTCGTCGATCAGCAGGACGGGCGTCTGTTCGGCCTCGAACGCCTCCCACAGCTTGCCGCGCACGATGTAGTTGCCGATGTCGTTGACCTTGGCATCGCCCAGCTGGCTGTCGCGCAGGCGGGACACCGCGTCGTACTCGTACAGCCCTGGCTGCGCCGTGGTGGTCGATTTGATGTGCCACGGAATCAACGGCCGGCCGAGGGCGGCCGCGACCTCCTGGGCCAGGATGGTCTTGCCGGTGCCGGGTTCGCCCTTGATCAGCAGCGGCCGCTCCAACGCCACCGCGGCGTTCACCGCGAGCTTCAGATCCTCGGTTGCGACATAGCTCTCGGTTCCGGTGAATTTCGCCATGGGATCGGGGTCTCCAAAAGAACGGCACGGTTCAGGCTAAGTGGTTTAGCGAGGCGCGCCAAGGTGGGCTCCCTAAAGCAGCCGGGAACGATCGATCGTCACGGCCATGCGCGGCCGTCGGTGAAACGGCAGCGCCAATAGCTGGGCCAGCAGCACGCCCACGACAAGTCCCGCGAGCCCCCAGAGGATCGCCGCGCCCGTCAGGGCGATGCCGGCGTCATAGGTCGCGAGTGCGGTTGCCACGACGGGGGAGCGCCAGCCCTCCGGGCCGGTAGTGATCGCCCAGGCGGTGGCGATCGGCCGCGTGATCGGCGAGGCCGCCTGGGCCGCCGCCAGGATGGCCGCGTGGCTGTCGCGCCGATCGAGGTCGCGGCTCAGGGTCGCGGCGTTGGACGGCTCGCGCGTCGCCAGCCCGGCGACCGTCTCGCGGTCCGACCCGACGAGGTCGTAGGTGGTGCGGCCGGATTGCAGCCGGTCGGCGACGCTGCGATCCAGTTCGCCCGCCGCCTGTTGCAAACCGGCCAGATAATGCTGCGTGAAGGCTGGCACCTGCATCGCCAGCACCGCGCCGCCCAGCCCAAGCGCCAGGGCGAGCGAGGTCGAAAGCCACCGGCCGAGCAATCCCATGATGGCTGTATCTCCCGTCGCCAGTCCGTACCCAGAGCCCGTACCAGGGCGTCCTAACGCGCTCATACCAGCATGGTTGTGACTTTTTTGCCAAGTACGTGGCCCGATTGTCGCCGATGACGGTCATCCGGGTTGGAACCGGGCACCGGTGTCGCGTAAGTTTTTCCTCGGCAAATGCCTCCGCACCTTGCATCCGGCGGGCTGTCTCGGGTGCTGCGCCAGAAATCGCCTTGGCTGATGGAAGTCTATCTGCCGATCGCTCAGGTTTCGCTGGATGTGTTCGTCCTGCTCGGGCTCGGTGCGGCTGTGGGGTTCTTATCCGGCGTGTTCGGCGTCGGCGGCGGGTTTCTGCTGACCCCCCTGCTGATCTTCATCGGCGTGCCCCAGGCGGTCGCCGTGTCCTCCTCGGCCAATCAACTGGTCGGCGCGTCGGTGACCGGTGTGCTCGGTCATTGGCGGCGCGGCAACGTCGATTTCAAGATGGGTTTCGTGTTGGTCGTCGGCGGCTTTTTCGGCTCGCTGCTCGGCGTCTGGCTGTTCAGCGTGCTGAAGCGCCTTGGCCAGATCGATCTGATGATCTCGCTCAGCTATGTGTTGCTGTTGGGTTCGCTGGGCGGGCTCATGCTGGTCGAAAGCGTCCGGGCGGTGCTGCGGCTGCGCCGGGCGGGCGGCGTGCGCCGGCGGTTGCATCAGCATACTTGGTTCCACGGCTTGCCGTTCAAGATGCGGTTTCGCCGATCGAAGCTGTACATCTCGGCGCTGCTGCCCCTTACCCTCGGCTTCGGCATCGGCATCCTGTCGTCGTTGATGGGCGTCGGCGGCGGTTTCATCATCGTGCCGGCGATGATCTATATCCTGGGCATGCCGACCAACGTCGTTCCCGGCACCTCGTTGTTCCAGACGATCTTCATCTCGGCCAGCGTCACGATCCTGCAGGCGATCACCAACCAGACGGTCGACGCGCTGCTGGCCATGTTGCTGCTGATCGGTGCCGTCGTCGGGGTGCAGTACGGCGCTCGGTTCGGGGCTCGGCTGCGCGGCGAATACCTGCGCGTCCTCTTGGCGCTGATCATCCTGGCGGTCGGCGCCAAGCTGCTGGTCGACCTCACCGTGCCGCCGGGTGATGTCTATTCGGTGGCGCCGAAGCTACCGTGACCTCTCTAAATCCCCTGGCCCGAAACAGGCGCTTGCCGCTGCGCCATCTCGCGTTCGCGGTGCTGTTGCTCGCAACCCTGATCGGCGGCCGGCCGGCGGCGGCGCAGGGCCTCGTGGCCGATCTCACCAGCCACCTCATTGCGATCACCACCGGCTTTACCGGCAGCAGCGTGGTGCTGTTCGGCACGGTTGAGGGCGGCGGCGACATCGTGGTTCTGGTGCGCGGACCCGAACGGGACACGGTGGTGCGCCGCAAGAGCCGCGTCGCGGGCATCTATCTCAATACCCGCGGCATCACCTTCACCGACGTGCCGGGATTTTACGCGGTGCTCAGCACCAGGCCGCTCGACCAATTGGCGCCGCTGGCGCTGCGCCAGCAGCATGAATTGGGTGTCGAGAACCTCAAATTGGTGCCGGCGCCGATCGATGCCCGGGCATCGCCCGAACAGCTCGGCCTGTTTCGCGCGGCATTGATCCGTGGTCAGCAAGGCGCCGGCTTGTTCTCCGGTACCCTCGGGCGGGTGAATTTCCTCGGCGACAAGCTGTTCCGGGCGACCCTGGATTTCCCTGCGACGGTGCCGGTCGGCACCTATCTGGTTCAGGTCTACCAACTGCGCAACGGCGACATCGTCAGCGCGCAAACCACGCCGCTGGTCATCTCGCAATCCGGGCTGGAGGCGGAGGTGAATGATTTCGCCGAGCGGCGGGCGCTGCTCTATGGCATAATCGCCGTGTTTGTCGCCGCGATGGCCGGATGGGGTGCCAGTTTGTTGTTCCGGAATGCCTGATCAATGGCCGATGAGCCGATAGCCGGCCAGCCCCTGTCCGGTCAGCCTGTGTCCAGTCAGCCCGCGGGAGATAAGACGGCTGCCGACGCCTCGCCCGTTCGTGTGTTTCTCGTCGTGATCGACGAAACGGCCGAGATGCGGGTGGCGCTGCGCTACGCGGCCTTGCGGGCGCGGCACACCGCCGGCCGTGTCGCCTTGCTTCACGTCATCGAGCAGACCGACATCCAGCAATGGATGGCGCTCGAGACCCTGATGCGGGAGGAGCGGCGCGAGACGGCGGAGCAGCTGATGGAACAACTCGCCGCCCAGGTCGTCGAGCTGCAGGGGGCCTTGCCCGTCGTGCACATCCGCGAGGGCAATCTGCGCGACGAATTGCTCGCCCTGATCAACGAGGACCCGACCATCTCGATCCTGATCCTCGCCGCGGGCACCGGTCCGGATGGGCCCGGTCCGCTGGTCGGCGCCATCGGCAAGCTGATCGCCCGGTTGAGCGTCCCCGTGACCATCGTGCCGGGCACGCTGACCGACGCGCAGATCGACGCGCTGTCCTAGGGACCTCCGCCGGGGTGTTGTTTAGAGGGGAAGTGCCCCCGCGACGATCACGGCCGGACCAGTTTGGCGTGAGGCGCCGACGCGAGGCGCAGGAACATCCTGTCCTCGCGATGAATGAAGCGTTCCTGCTTGGCGAATTCGTAGTTCGCGCGTCCGATGGGGTCGGCCTTCAGCCGTGTGCGGTACCGCTCATACTCCGCGAGGCTTTCGATGGTGTAGACGCCATAGGCGGTGGTGCTCGACCCCTCATGCGGCGCGAAATAGCCGATCAGATCGGCGCCGCACCGCGGAATGGCCTCGCCCCAATTGCGCGCATATTCCTCGAAGGCGTCGACCTTGAACGGATCGATCTCATAGCGAATGAAACAAGTGATCATGACACTGCCCTCGACCGTTGAACGATTGAGGCATTCTAACCGATCGAACGGTGTCGATGTTTCGGCCACCACCGAAGGATCGAAGAGGGCCCGGCCATGATCCCCGCGCCCACGATCCCCCCGCACCCGTCATAGGCGTCATGCGGCGCGCCGGTCATAGGCGCCTTGTCAGCGGCGCGGCCCGGTCATAATAGTGACACCCACGTTCCGCCGGCCGCTCAACCTTTGATAAGGAGGATCTCAGATGGCTGAGATCGCTGTCACCCGTACCACCGCGCCAAAGCCCCGGCCGGTCGACGACGCCTTGCGCTTCGGCACCGTGTTCACCGATCACATGTTCCTGATGGATTATCACGAGGGCCAGGGCTGGCACGATCCGCGCATCGTGCCGTACCAACCCCTGGTGCTCGACCCGGCCACCGCGGTGCTGCACTACGCGCAAGCGGTGTTCGACGGGTCGAAGGCGTTTCGCGGGACCGACGGCGTCATCCGGTTGTTCAGGGCGCCCAAGCATGTCGAGCGGTTGAACCGGTCCTGCGCGCGGCTGTGCATCCCGGAGCTCGATCCGGAAATGGTGCTGCGCTCGTTTCATAGCCTGATCGAGGTCGACAGCGCCTGGGTCCCGGCCAAGCGGGGCACCTCGCTCTATCTGCGGCCGACGGTGATCGCCTCGGAGAGGTTCCTCGGCGTGCGTCCGGCCAAGAGCTATACTTATTTCCTGATCCTCTCGCCGGTCGGTCCCTACTACGCCGAGGGGATCAACCCGGTGAAGATCCTGGTGACGGACACCCATGTCCGCGCCGTGCAAGGCGGCCTCGGCGCCGCCAAGACCGCCGGCAATTACGCCGCCAGCCTCTATGCCGCCGAGGAGGCGGAGAAACAGGGCTATACCCAGGTGCTCTGGCTGGACGGCGTCCATCGCAAGTATCTGGACGAGGTCGGCACCATGAACATCATGGTGAAGATCGGCGACGAGATCGTCACGCCGCCGCTGACCGATACCATCCTGCCCGGCGTCACCCGGGATTCGATCCTGACCCTGATGCGCGATTGGGGCCTGCGCGTGTCGGAACGGCCGATCACGATCGACGAGGTGTTCGGCGCCGCGCGCGACGGCATCCTGGCGGAGATGTGGGGCACCGGCACTGCCGCGGTGGTCTCGCCGGTCGGCGAACTCGGCTACAAGGGCGAGCGGATCACCATCAATGGCGGCAAGACCGGACCGCTGACCCAGCGGCTCTACGACGCCATCATCGATATCCAGTATGCCGTGACGCCCGATCCGCATGGCTGGACCAGCGTGGTCAGCGGGAGCAACTCGCTGCGCTAAGGCGCATCGCCGCCGCCTCACGCCGCCTCGGTCTCCATCAGCGGAGACGGGGCGAACAGGTATTGCGGTTCCGTGATGCCGCGCAGCTTGAATTTGCCGACCGGCACGACATCGGTGCCGACCCGTTGGGCGAAGATCTCCGACAGCAGAATCGGATGCTCGATGTCGTGCAACACGGTCTGCATGCGGCTGACCAGGTTGACCGCCCGGCCGATGACCGTGAAGTCGAGCCGCTGCGCGGCGCCGATATTGCCGTAGATCACCTCGCCCAGATGGAAGGTGACCCCGGCGCGGATCGGCGCTTCGCCATCGACGGCACGTTCGGCGTTGTAGCGCTCCAGCCGGCGCAGGCCGGTCGACGCGGCGGCCAGACCGACGCGGCAGGCGTGGCGCGCGTCGCCATCCCGGTTCGGGCCGTTGCCGATCGGGAAGATCGCCAGCATGCCGTCGCCCATGAATTTCAATACCTCGCCGCCGAATTCATCGACCGGCCCGGCCATGCACTCGAAATACCGGTTCAGGATCTCGATCAATCCGGCACTGGGCGTGCGCTCGCTCAGCTCGGTAAAGCCGCGCATATCGGCGTAGAGGATCGCCGCCTCGATGGTCTCGCCGCTGCCGCGCGTGACCTCGCCGCTCAGCACCCGGGCGCCCGCGTCATTGCCGAGATAGACGCTCAGCAGGGACGCCGCGACCGATCGGGTGGACTGGATCTCGGCCATCATGCCCAGGAGCGGCATGATGGCGCGCAGCGTCGCCACTTCGGACTCGCTAAATCCCTCCGGCCGGTCGGTCGCGATGGCGAAGGCACGCGATCGCGCGCGGTCGGTGAACGGCACCGCCAGGATCAGGTAATCGGTGGCGCCCATGCCGGCCAAATTCTCCAGGATGGAAAAATCGCGGGGCGAGGCCGGATCGCAGAGCCGTCGCCGGATGAAATCGGTATGCCCGGCATAGATCTGGTAGATCGGGCTTTCCAGGAATACCGTCTGGGTCACGGCGTCTCGCGACCGGGGGATCTCCTCGAAGCCCGTTTCGCGCGTCCAGAGCAGCGTGGCGCCGATCAACTCCGGATGAATGGTCCGGATGCTGAGGCTGAGACGCAAGACCGGGATGCCGACCGCCTCGATCTCCGCCACGAACGCGGGGATGAACTCCCGCGGCTCGGCGATGTGGCGGCCGGTCAGCGTCAACCATGTGGAAAGGTGCTGGGTGGCAGGGTCGGCGTCATCGATCATGCCGCTATCGGAGCAGACCGCGCCGAACCCGGCAAGCGTTACGCGGCGGGGCGTCGCGGCATGGCGGCCGTGCTCGCGCCGCGGGGACGGTTCGTCATCTGGATGGTTGACTTCACGAGCATCGGTGCCAACGTGCAGGAGGCGAATCCATTTACACCGTTGCCTGCCCATTTACGCAGGCGCTTGCTTGGCCGGAGCCTTCCCGCGATGTTCATCCAGACCGAAGAGACCCCAAACCCCGCGACGCTGAAATTCCTGCCGGGCCGCCAGGTCATGCCGTCCGGCACGGCGAATTTCCCCGATGCCGCGTCCGCCGAACGCTCGCCGCTGGCCTCCCGGCTGTTCGATGTCGAGGGTGTCGACGGTGTGTTTCTCGGCGCCGATTTCGTGACCTTGACCAAGGACCCGCACCACGATTGGTTCACGCTGAAGCCCCTCATCCTCAGCGTGATCATGGAGCAGTTCACCGCCGGACAGCCGGTGATGCTCGACCAGGCGGTCTCCGACGCGGCCGCGGCCAGTGCGGCGGCGGGGGCCGAGGATACCGAACTCGCGGCGCAAATTCGCGAGCTGATCGACACGCGGGTCCGCCCGGCGGTGGCGCAGGATGGCGGCGACATCATTTTCCACGGCTTCGACGACGGGATCGTCTATCTGCATATGCAGGGTTCCTGCTCCGGCTGCCCCAGCTCGACCGCGACCTTGAAGAGCGGCATCGAGAACATGCTGAAGCATTACGTCCCCGAGGTGATCGAAGTCCGGGCTGTCTGATGCCGGCGCCGTTGAACGACAACCCGCCCAGTCTGTTGGACGACGCGGCACTGGACGCGCTGTTCCGCACGGCCCGCAGCCATAATGGCTGGCAGGCGCGGCCGGTCGAGGAGAGCGTGCTGCGGGCGGCCTGGGATCTCGCCAAGATGGGGCCGACCAGCGCCAATTGCAGCCCGCTGCGCATCGCCTTCGTGACCTCGGCCGCCGGCAAGGAACGGCTGCGCTCGGCGCTCAGCGCCGGCAACACGGAAAAGACCATGGCGGCACCGGTCACCGCGATCTTCGCCCATGACATGGCGTTCTACGACCACCTGCCGCGGTTGTTCCCGCATGCCGATGCACGGCCCTGGTTCGCCGGCCAGCCCGAGGTGATCGCCGCGACGGCGATGCGCAACGGCACCCTGCAAGCCGCCTATTTCATGCTGGCGGCGCGCTCGCTGGGGCTGGATTGCGGGCCGATGTCGGGCTTCGACAACGCCAAGGTCGATGCGGAGTTCTTTCCCGACGGCACGGTGAAGTCCAACTTCCTCTGCAATCTCGGCTATGGCGATCCGTCGAAACTGTTCGCGCGCAGCCCCCGGATGGCATTCGCCGAGTCGTCGACGGTCGTTTAGCGCCTTCGACGTCTTAGAGACCGTTTGAGAATGCGGCGGCGGAGGGCCGGCGAGGGATTTTTCGGGTCGGGAAGGAGGTCGTGCAGCCACGATGCCGAGACATCGTGGCAAGCGGCTGACGCTCTCGATCCGACAAAGACCCGCTGGACCGACCCGACCGTGTTCTCAAACGGTCTCTTAGGCGGCGGGCGCCATCATCGGTACGGGCAGGACGCTGTCGCTCAGCACCGGGTATCGCGCGCGCGCATCGAACATCTGGTAGTGCCACCACTCGTTGCGATAAAAATCCCAGCCGGCCGTGGTCATGATTCCCATCAGCAGGAAGCGGTTGCGTTGCGCGTCCGGCGAGACCTCGATATTGCCGTGATGCGACAGCGGCGTGAACGCATCGAACCCGGTGCCCATGTCGAGCATCCGCCCGGTACCGTCGAGCAGCGTGAGATCAACCGCGACGCCGCGCGAATGCGGCGAGCCGCGTCGCGGGTCGGCGATGAACTCTGGATCCGGGCGAAAATTCCACAGCTTCCACTGCGCCTCCGATGGTCGGAAACAATCGTAGAGGCGCAACCGGAGGCCCTGGCGAGCCGCCAGATCGATGGATTTTTTCAGGAGATCCGCGGCGTCGCGATGCAAATAGCAGCCGGGGCGGCTATAGACCGGTTGCCCGGTCACGTTATCCGGGGTTGCATAGGCGATCTCGATGTCGACATCGAACGCCGCCTCGGTAACCTCAACCAACATGGTGCTGTCTCGCTCTGTCTCGATTTCTGGCCGGTTTCTCGGATCTCCCTTAGCATAAGCTCTCGCCCATGAGCGAGAACCGGTCCGCCGGGTTGCGGATCCTCGCCTTCGATTGCTCCGGGTCGGCCTGTTCGGCGGCGGTGATGATCGATGGCCGGGTGGCGGCCGAGCGGTTCCAGGCGATGCAGCGCGGCCAGGCGGAGGTGTTGATGCCGCAGATCGAGGCGGTCATGGCGCAGGCCCAAACCGGTTTCGACGAGCTCGACCTCATCGCGACGACGGTCGGGCCGGGCTCGTTCACGGGCTTGCGAATCGGGCTCTCGGCGGCACGGGGCCTGGCGCTCGCCACCGGCCGGCCGATCGTGGCCCTCGACGCGTTCGAAGCGGTGGCGAGCGGGGTCGCGGCGGACCGGCGGGGCGATCTGCCGCTCGTCGTCGTCCTCGACAGCCGGCGCGGTCCCGCCTTCGTGCAAATATTCGCGCCGGATGGCAGTCGCGACGGATCGCCCCTGATGCTCGATCCAGCGGCGTTCGGCGCCTGGTTGCCGGCCGGGCCGCATGTCTTGGCGGGCGACGCGGCACCCGCTTTCGGTCGGGTGCTGGGCCCGACCCGACCCGAGATCGCTGTGCCGGCCGAGCCGGATTTGATCGAGGCCCGGCATATCGCGGCTTTCGCCGCGGTGCTCGGCATGGCCGGGCCGGGCCGCCTGCCGGCCACGCCGCTTTACCTGCGGGCGCCGGATGTGACGTCGCCAGAGGTAACGCCCCGAGGCCCGTCTCCGGTGGACAAATCTCCGGTGGGCAAACGGGCATGAGGCCGCGCGCCGGTACCGGCCTGCCCTGCCGCATCCGGCCGCTCGGGCCGTTCGACGTCGACGCGGCGGCGGTGATCCATGGCGAAAGTTTCGGGATGGAGGCATGGAATCGCAAGGCGATCCAGGAGGTCCTGGCCATGCCGACCGCGATTGGCCGGCTGGCGGTCGATCCGGTCGCCGGGGATCTGCGTCCGCTGGGCATGATGCTGATCTCGATCGTCGCGGGCGAGGCAGAACTGCTTACCATCGCCGTGCGCCAGGCGGCGCGGCGGCGCGGTGTCGGTGCCGCCCTGGTCGATGACTTCCTGGCGCTCGCCACCGCGCGGGGCGCCACCGAGGCCTTCCTCGAAGTCGCCGAGGACAATGACCCCGCTTTCCGGCTTTATAGCGCGCATGGCTTTACCGCCGAGGGCTGGCGGCATGATTACTACCGCCGTCCCGGCAACCGCCGGGTCGCCGCGCGCGTGCTGCGCCGCGCGATCCCCTGATAATAAGGTCTCTCAATCCAATGAGTGCTGACCAATGAGTGCTGAAGCGCGGCTCTCGGCCTTGGTCGTGGTCCATAACGAGGAGCGTCAGCTCGCCGCGTGCCTGTCGGCGCTGAGCTTCGCCGATGAGATTGTCGTGGTGCTCGACCGGTGTACCGACCGGTCGCGCGAGATCGCGGCCGGGTTCACAGGCCAGCTCCATGAGGGTGCCTGGGAGCTCGAGGCCGCTCGCCGGAATTTCGGCATCGAGTGCTGCGCCGGGCCATGGGTGCTGGAGGTCGATGCCGATGAGCGGGTATCGGCGGAACTCGCCGCGGAGATCCGCGCCGCCGTTGCGACGCCGGATCACGACCGGTATCTGATCCCGGTAGACAACTATATCGGTGCTACCCGGGTGCGCTACGGTTGGGGCGGCGGCTTCGGCAAAAGCGCTTATCACGGCCTGTTCCGCAAGGGCTGCAAGCTCTGGGGCAAGGGCCGTATCCATCCGGCGATCCAGCTGTCCGGCCGGCAGGGCCCGACCCTGACCGTGCCGCTGGTCCATCTGGTCGACCGGAATATCTCCGATATGCTGGCGCGCCTCGACCGCTACACGACGGCGCGGGCATGCGATCTGCGGGAATTCGGCGATCGCGATTCGACGCGCACCTATATCCGCCGCGGTTTCACGCGCGCGTACAAATGCTATGTCACGCGCAAGGGGTATCGCGAAGGCACCTGGGGCGTGCTTCTCGCCATTCTCGCCGGTCTCTATCCGCTGCTGTCGCATCTGAAGGCGAAGCTCGAGCCCGATGCTCCCGTAAACTGATGCCCGTGAACTGATGCCCGCAAATGATCTCGCCGATTCGCGGCCGCTGCGATTGATGCAGGTCATGGCCAGCACGGGCCATGGCGGCGCCGAGGGTTTCTTCGTGAGGTTGTGCGTGGCGCTGGCGCGGCGCGGCATCGACCAGAGCGTGGTGATCCGGCGCGGCGCCGCCGTCGCCGCCGAACTGCGTGGGGCGGGGATCGAGCCCGTGGAGCTGCCGTTCCGCAAGCTGTTCGATCTTACCACCGGGCCGCGGCTGCGCCGGCTGATCGCTCGGCACCGTCCCACGGTCGTGCTGAGCTGGATGAGCCGCGCCGCCATGCTGGGTCCTTCCCCAGGCTCTTCCGTTCATGTCGGCCGGCTGGGGGGCTACTACGATCTCAAATACTATCGGCGCTGCGATCATCTGATTGGCAATACCGAAGACATCGTGCGCTATCTCGTCCGCGAGGGCTGGCCGGCGGAGCGCGCGCATTACCTGCCGAATTTCGTCGAGACCCGGCCGGTGGCGCCGCTGTCGCGGGCCATGTTCGATACGCCGAAGGGGGCGCCTTTGTTGGTCGCCCTGGGACGGCTGCACCCGCATAAGGCATTCGATACCCTGCTGCGCGCGCTGGCGAACCTGCCGGGGGTGATCCTCTGGCTGGCGGGGGAGGGGCCGGATCGAGCCGCCCTCGAACACCTCGCCGGCACGCTCGGCATCCTCGACCGGGTCCGCTTCCTCGGCTGGCGCGACGATGCAGGCGCGCTGATCGCGGCGGCGGATGTTCTGGTATGCCCGTCACGTGTCGAGCCTCTCGGCAATGTCATCCTGGAGGGGTGGGCCCGGGCGCGGCCGGTGGTGGCGGCCACCGCCGCGGGGCCGCTTGGCTTGATCAGGGATGGCGAGACCGGTCTGCTGGTGCCGATCGACGACGCGGCGGCCCTGGCCGGCGCGCTGGGCCGTCTGCTGGCCGATTCGGGGCTTGCCGGACGGCTTGGCGAAGCCGGATGGGCCGAGGGGGAGGCCCGGTTTGGCGAGCGATCGGTCGTCGACCGCTATGTCGAGCTGCTGTCACGCCTCGGCGCGCGCGACTATTCCGACTCGTAAGGCAACAAGCGAACCGGGCTCGGGCGATTTCCCGGTTCATCCCACAAGCTTTCGTGCCGATAGGCCGGCCATCTACGCCACGCAGTCAAGTTCTGCGCAGCATATCCATCGCGGGTCGGTTCCTCCAACCTAAAGCCGCGACTTGTTTTCTTAAGCATAACCGCGAGGCCGCTAGTCGTGGGCCGCTTGAAAAAAACCACCAGCTGCGAATTTTGAATACCAGCCTGTAGCAATAAAAAACATTCTTTGTTATTGCTTTGCGCCAAGGGCGCACCTATTTTCGCTCTTCAGATTTACCCTAGGGTTTAAACGCATGACTGAAGAAATCGAAAGCGTGGATTTGCTTGGTTTGACCACGGAAATCGTAGCCGCGCATGTTTCCAACAATGCGGTTTCGGTGGACGATCTGCCGGGGCTGATCAATCAGGTCTATCGGTCCTTGGCGTCGATGGGAACGCCGGTCGAGCCGATTCCCGAGAAGCCGCAACCGGCCGTCAGCATCAAGAAGTCGATCCATCCCGACTATATTGTTTGCCTGGAGGACGGCAAGAAGCTGAAAATGCTGAAGCGGCATTTGAAGACCTCCTACAACATGACGCCGGAAGACTATCGGGAGCGGTGGGGCCTCCCGCCGGATTATCCGATGGTGGCACCGAACTACGCGCGGCAGCGTAGCCGCCTGGCCAAGGAAATCGGCCTCGGTACCCGGGCACGCCGGCCCGAGGAGGCCTGATCCCGACGGCTTCCATGGCGGGGCGTCGAGAGATGCCCTGCCGGAAGAAGCTGGCCAGAAGACGTCTGCCATAGGGACGCCGGGCCAGGCGCCTCGCGCCCCGTCATGCGGCCGCGCGGGGAGCCGCGAAACCCACCGTTTGTCGGCTCCCGGCCGCCGGCCCCGTTTGCCGGTAGGATCGGGCCGCCGTATTCGATATACTGATCCCTGACGGCGTTGCGGCGCCGTTGTTCCCGACCCGAGATGCCGGGTCCGGTGGGCGATCGGATGTGATGGTGTAGCAGGCGGTAGCAATGATTTCGCGGCTCGAACAGCTCTGCGTCGACAAGGGGCTGAAGATGACGGACCAGCGCAGGGTGATCGCCCGGGTGCTGTCTGATGCTGCCGATCATCCGGATGTCGAGGCGGTGTATCGGCGGGCGACCGAGGTCGATCCGCGCATCAGCATCGCCACGGTCTACCGAACCGTGCGGCTGTTCGAGGAATTCAACATCCTCACCCGCCATGATTTCGGTGATGGCCGCGCCCGTTATGAGGAGCGTCCGACCGATCACCACGATCATTTGATCGACGTGCAATCGGGCAAGGTCATCGAATTTCAGAACGAGGCGATCGAGGAGTTGCAGCGCCGGGTTGCCGAGCAGCTCGGGTTCCGCTTGATCGATCACCGGCTTGAACTCTTCGCGGTGCCGCTCGGCCGACCGGATACCGACGAGGCCGTCGGCGCGTCGGATCGCGGGCAGCGCCCGGCCTTGGCCCCGGCTCCGGCCGGCGTCGCGGGGTCGGGACATGGCGACGCGGCCGGCTACGCCGAAAGGAAAGAATAATACCCGCGATGTCCGTCGGTCGAAGATCGCGAACCGAGACCGGTGCTATCCGCATCGGGCCGGCGTCGTGCGGCGTATGCTCATGGGCGGCCCGATCCTTGGCGAAAGCGGCGGCGGGAGTGGCGCGGTGACTGGCTTGGCCGCCACCGGGCTCGGTTTGTTGCGGATCGGGGGATATCTCGCGGTGACCGTGCCGCTGACGCTGATCCAGGCGTTCGGGTTGCTCGCCGGGATGAGCTATGTCGAACGACTGCCGGTCTTCTACCATCGCCTGGTCTGCTGGATGCTCGGCTTCCGGATCGACGTGGTCGGCGAGCGGTCATCGACCCAGCCCACCTTGTTCGTCGCGAACCATGTCTCGTATCTCGACGTCGAAATGCTCGGCTCGCTAATCCCCGGTTGCTTCGTCGCCAAGAGCGACGTGCGCGATTGGCCCGTGTTCGGCTGGCTCGCCCGGCTGCAGCGCACCGTATTCGTCGATCGCCGGGTGCGCAGCACTACGGCCCAGCAGCGCGACAGCATGACCGGCCGGCTGCAGGCGGGCACCAACCTGATCCTGTTTCCGGAGGGCACCAGCAGCGACGGCAATCGTGTTCTGCCGTTCAAGAGCGCATTGTTCTCGGCGGCGGAGATCGATGTCGGCGGCGCGCCGCTGACCGTGCAGCCGGTCTCCATCGGCTATACAAGACTCGACGGCATTCCGCTCGGCCGCGATTGGCGGCCGTTTCTGGCCTGGTATGGCGATATGGGTTTGGCGCCCCATCTATGGGGCGCGGTACGGCTCGGCATCGTCACGGTCGTGGTCGAATTTCACCGGCCGGTCTCCATCGCCGAGTTCGGGACGCGCAAGCGCATGGCCGAACATTGTCATGCGGTCATATCGGCTGGTCTGGTCGCGGCGAATTCCGGGCGCCGGCAACCGGTACCGGCGAAATCATCACCGGCATCGCCGCCGGTTGCCGCGGCACCGCCCGCACGGGATCTTGACCATGCCGTCGCTACATCATGAACCGGTCCTGGTGACAGGCCCCACAGCGTGACGAAAAAGCTCTATATCAAGACCTATGGCTGCCAGATGAATGTCTACGACTCCGGTCGGATGGCCGATGTTCTGGCGCCGCTAGGCTTCGCGCCGACCGATCGGCCGGAGGCGGCCGACATGGTCATCATCAATACCTGCCATATCCGCGAAAAGGCGGCGGAAAAGCTGTACTCCGATCTCGGCCGGCTGAAGCCCTTCAAGCTGGACAAGGTGCTGGAGGGCGGCGACATGATCATCGCCGTGGCCGGCTGCGTCGCCCAGGCGGAGGGTGCCGAGATCCTGCGCCGCGCGCCGTTCGTCGATATGGTGTTCGGACCGCAGAGCTATCATCGCCTGCCCGAAATGGTTGCCCGCGCTGCCCGCGCCGCCACCCACCCGCCTTGTACTGGGCCGGCCGGCCGGCTTGGTGCCGGCCGCGGCATTCTCGATACCGATTTCCCGGTCGAGGCGAAATTCGACCACCTGCCCGAGAGCGGGGCGGCACCCGGTGTTTCGGCCTTCCTGACCATCCAGGAGGGCTGCGACAAGTTCTGCACCTTCTGTGTCGTGCCCTATACGCGGGGCGCCGAGTTCTCGCGTCCGGCGGCCGATGTCCTGGCCGAGGCGCGCCGGCTGGTGCGGTCGGGCGCGCGGGAACTCATCCTGCTTGGCCAGAACGTCAACGCCTATCACGGCGCCGCTCCCGATGGCGGGGCCGATTGGGGGCTGGGCCGGTTGATCCGGGCGCTGGCCGAGCTGGCGGGGGTCGTCCGGCTGCGCTACACCACTTCCCATCCGCGCGATGTCGACGATGATCTGATCGCGGCGCATGGCGAGGTGCCGGCGCTGATGCCGTTCCTGCATCTCCCGGTCCAGTCCGGCTCCGATCGGATTCTGGAGGCGATGAATCGCAAGCATGACGCGGCGACCTATTTCCGGCTGATCGACCGGTTCCGCGCGGCGCGGCCGGATATGGCGTTCTCGTCGGACTTCATTGTGGGGTTCCCGGGTGAGACCGACGCGGATTTCGCGGCGACCCTGGCGCTGGTCCGCGCCGTCGGGTTCGCCCAATCCTTTTCGTTCCGCTACTCGCCGCGTCCGGGTACACCGGCGGCCCTCCATGAGGATCCGGTGCCGGAGGCGGTGGCCCAGCCCAGGCTTTATGCGCTGCAGGCCGAACTCGAGGCGCAGCAGCGCGCGTTCAACGACGGAACCATCGGGCAGGTGGTGCCGGTGTTGTTCGAAAAGCCCGGTCGTCACGCTGGTCAATTGATCGGCCGGACGCCTTGGTCGCAGGGCGTGCATGTCGAGGCGCCGCCTCGGCTGGTGGGCTCGGTCGAGCCGGTACGGATCGACGGGGCGACCTTGAACAGCCTCAGCGGCGGCTTGGCCGCGCTCGAAGCCCCCGGGTCGCTTGAGCCGGTATCGCTCGCGATGGAGGATGCGTCTCCATGGCGGTGACCGTGCCGACCGACGGTCCGGTGCCGAATGCCGAGCAGGCGCAAATGGCGTTCGCCGACAATGCGCTGCTGGCGCTGCTGGCTGGTGAGCGCGATCAGCATCTGAAGCAGATCGAGCGGCAGCTCGGCGTGACCTTGGCGTTGCGCGGCAATCGGTTGGTGCTATCCGGTTCCGCCGCCGCGATCGATACCGCCCGGATCGTGCTGCAGGCGCTCTACGACCGGCTGCGGCGCGGCTTGCAGGTCGATCGCAGCGAGGTCGACGCGGCGCTGCGCCTCACCGCGCCGCCACCGCGCGCCGGCGATCCGCCGGCTGTGGCGGAGTCGCCGGCGATCCGTACCCGCAAACGCCAGATCACCGCCCGCTCGATCGGTCAGCGCGCCTATATCAAGGCCTTGCTGGAGCATGAACTGGTGTTCGGCGTGGGGCCGGCGGGAACCGGCAAGACCTATCTGGCGGTCGCCGTCGCGGTCGATATGATGATGTCGGGTCAGGTCCAGCGCATCATCCTGTCCCGTCCGGCCGTCGAGGCGGGGGAACGGCTGGGTTTCCTGCCCGGCGACCTCAAGGACAAGGTCGATCCCTATCTGCGGCCGCTCTATGATGCGCTCAACGACATGCTGCCGGGCGATCAGGTGGTGAAGCGGCTGGCCACCGGCGATATCGAGGTGGCACCCCTGGCCTTCATGCGCGGCCGGACGCTGTCCAATGCCTTCGTCATTCTGGACGAGGCGCAGAACACCACGCCGGTTCAGATGAAGATGCTGCTGACCCGGCTCGGCGAGAATTCGCGCATGGCGATCACCGGCGATCTTAGCCAGATCGATCTGCCGCGCGGCACCCGCTCGGGTTTGGCCGATGCACTGGACATCGTCGAGGAGGTCGAGGGCATCGCCGTGGTCCGCTTCGACGATGGCGATGTGGTGCGCCATCCCCTGGTCCAGCGCCTGGTCCGCGCCTATGACGCCGCCGATCGACGGCGCCGGGTAGATCAGGATTTGCCAGGCCAGGATTTGCCAACCCAGCATTTGCCCGACCAGCGTCCCGAGGATGCGTCATGAGTGCCGCCGCCGAACCCTCCTATTTGTTCGTGACCGTCGAGGAGGATGCCTGGACGGACAGGGTTCCCGAGGTGAGCCTCTTGTGCGATCAGGCGGTCCTTTCGGTGCTGGAGGCCGCCTGCCCGGCGCTGCAGGGGGCATCGGTCAGTCTCTTGCTGGCCGATGACGCCCGGGTGCGGGAACTCAATCGCACCTATCGCGATCAGGACAAGCCGACTAACGTCCTGTCGTTTCCCGCGACCTTGACCCGGCCGGGCGAGACGCCGCGGACGGCATTCGAAGGCGTGCCGCTCGGCCTCGGCGATATCGTGCTGGCCTTCGAGACCGTGACCGCCGAGGCGGCGGCGCAGGACAAGCCGATCGAACACCATCTGATCCATCTGGTGGTGCATGGCACGCTGCACCTGCTGGGCTACGACCATATGACGGATGACGAGGCCGCCGTGATGGAAGGGCTCGAGGTCCGGATCCTGGCCGGGCTGGGCATCGCCGATCCCTATCATGATGGATCCGGTCCAGATGGGCCCGCGTCGGATGGACCCGAGTCGGATGGGCCCAAGCCAAATGGAATTATCGGCCATGGCTGATGCATCCTCCGTTCCCCGCGGGCCGCATGACGGCGAGGGACGGCCCCGTTTTTGGGAGCGGTTGATGCGGTGGCGCGGGCTGTCGGTGCCGGGCGAGGCGCCGGCGATCGGCGATATGCTCGGCGAAACGCCGGAGGACGCCGACCGCAACGAACGCACGCTGCTCGAAAACGTCCTCAAGCTGCGGACGCTGACGGCCTGGGACGTGATGGTGCCGCGTATCGACATCGTCGCGGTCGATGTCGATACGCCCTTCCCCGACCTCGTGAAGATCCTGGTCGAGGAGAGCCATTCCCGCCTGCCGATCTATCGGGACGATCTCGATCACGTGATCGGCATGGTGCACGTCAAGGATATCCTGGCCTTCGTCGCCGCCAAGCGCGTCGCCACGCTGCCCAAATTGCTGCGCAAGGTGTTGTTCGTGGCGCCGTCGACCGGCGTGCTCGATCTGTTGTCGCAGATGCGGCTGTCGCGCACTCACATGGCGCTGGTGGTGGACGAATTCGGCGGTATCGACGGCCTCATCACCATCGAAGACCTGGTCGAGGAGATCGTCGGCGAGATCGAGGATGAATATGACGTGGCCGAGCCGCCCAACCTGCTCGAACGGCCGGATGGCAGCTTGATCGCCGATGCCCGCACGCCGATTGAGGAGCTGGAGAACCGGCTGGAGACCAAGCTGTTGTCGCCCGACGCGGAGGAGGAGGTCGACACGCTGGGCGGCCTCATCTTCATGCTGGCGGGCCAGGTACCGGGCAAGGGCGAGACGATCGACCATCCCAGCGGCATCGCCTTCGACGTGCTGGAAGCCGACCCTCGCCGCGTTCGGCGGTTGCGCGTGCGGCGCCCGGTCCGCCTGACGGAGACCGAGGCCGACGCGTCGTGACCCGCCGCCCATGACGTCGCCCTCCAGCGGCACCGCCGAGGTGTGTCGCGCGCCCGGCATGCCGGCGGAATTCGTGATGCGTCTCGCCGCCCGGACACGCTCAGCCGCCGGCTGGCGGCGCGCCGGTATCGCCGCTGCGCTGGGCGCGCTGGCGGTCGGCGCCCTGCCGCCGTTCAACCTGGTTTTCCTGCTGCTGCCGGCGTTTACCGGTCTGGTCTGGCTGATCGAAGGCACGCCGACGCGCTGGGCCGCGTTCCGCCTGGGCTGGTGTTGGGGCTTGGGCTTCTTCGTCTTCGGGTTGTACTGGACGACCCTGTCGCTGTTCGTCGATATCGAGCGGTTCTGGTGGCTGGTGCCGTTCGCGCTGTTCGGTCTGCCGATCCTGCTGGCGGTTTATGCCGGTGCCGCGGTGGCCGCGACCCGCGCCATACCGGGGAGCACCGTCAGCCGTGCCTTGGTGCTGGCGATCGCCTGGACGGGGGCCGAATGGCTGCGTGGCCATCTTCTGACCGGGTTTCCCTGGAACCTGATCGGCTATGCCTGGTCGGCTGACGCGCCGCCCTTGCTGGCCGTGCTGCAATCCACGGCCCTGTTCGGCAGCTATGGTCTCAGCCTGATCACCGTCGCCGTGGCGGCGTTGCCGGCTGGCCTGGGCGGTTCGCCCATTTATGGTTCGCCCACTTATAGTTCGCCGGGGGCTTCACGTTGGCGCCGGGCCGGGCCGGCGGTGATCGGCGGCGTGGTGCTGGTGGGGATCGGCGTGTTCGGCGCGGTCCGGTTATCGGCCGGCCCCGATCCGCTGGTTCCCGGCGTCACGCTCCGGCTGGTGCAGCCGAATATCCCGGAGACCTTGAAATGGGATCCGGCGGCGCGCGCGCGGAACTTTCAGGCGATCCTGGCCCTCGCGGCCGCTCCCGCCGCGACGCCGCCGACCGATATCGTGCTGCCCGAGGCGGCGATAACCTACCTGCTCAACCGCGACGGCGGCGCGCGCGGCGCGCTCGCCGCGGTAACGCCGCCAGGCGGCTTGATGCTGGCCGGCACCATCCGCGGCAATCCGCTGCCGGCGCCGCCGACGGAATTTTTCGACAGCCTGATGGCGCTCGACGGCTCGGGCGCCGTCATCGCGACCTACGACAAGTTTCATCTCGTGCCGTTCGGCGAATACGTGCCGCTCGCCCGCTACCTGCCGCTCGAACGGATCGTCGGCGGTCTGGGCGCTTTGTCGAGCGGCCCCGGGCCGGTCACGCTCGCCCTGCCACATCTGCCGCCGGTATCGCCGCTGATCTGCTACGAGGCGAATTTCCCCGAGGACGTGGTGGCGCCAGGCCCCCGGCCGGCCTGGCTGCTGACCATCACCAACGATGCCTGGTTCGGCACCTCGACCGGTCCCTATCAGCATTTCGCCAGTGCGCGCGTCCGTGCCGTCGAACAGGGGCTACCGTTGCTTCGGGCGGCGAATACCGGGATCTCCGGCGTGGTCGATGCCCATGGCAGGGTGCTACAGCGCCTCGGCCTCAACCGAGCGGGCGTGATCGACACCGCGTTGCCGATGCCGCTCGGCATTACGCCCTATGGCCAATACGGCGACTTCGCTTTATTGGTTATGATGCTTCTCACTGGTTGGGTCGCATGGGGCTGTCGGAAATATCGATGACCCGGCGGTGTTGATAAACCGCCGATTGTGATAAACCAGTGACGCATTCGACATTGCGCGTATCCTGTCCGGTTGATTACCCTAAGTTGCTCGACGTCCGCCGATAGAATATCGAAAAGAGGTTGTTACCCTTGATCCAATCTGATTCGGTTCGCAAGAAGCCCGTCCGCCGCCGCCAGAAATCGGATAAGCCCAATCCGGTAGACATCCATGTCGGCGCGCGCGTGCGTCTGCGCCGTACCCTGCTCGGTTTCAGCCAGGAAAAGCTGGGCGAAGCGATCGGCCTCACGTTCCAGCAGGTTCAGAAATACGAGCGCGGCGCCAACCGGATCGGCGCCAGTCGGCTGCACGAGCTGAGTGCGGTTTTGGATGTCCCGGTCGAGTTCTTCTTCGCCGATCTCGATCATGTCCAATATCCCATCGGGTCCGGTTTGTCGGAAGATCCGCCGCCGCGCTTCGAGGGTGATCCCTTGGCTCGGCGCGAGACGCTGGAGCTGGTTCGCGCCTATTATCGCATCACCGACCCGGCCGTGCGGCGGCGCTTGTTCGAACTGGTGAAGTCCCTGGGCGCCGGCGATCAGATGTGATCGCCCGGCGCGTTGCGCCGGGGTGTTGAGGTGGCCGGGGTGAAAACCCTTGACGCCGCCGTACGCTCTCTTTCATTAAGGTCGCGTCGCGGGTAAAACTGTCCGCGCATCCAACATATTTGACAGTTCCTCGGCCGGGCGGCTGGCGATGACTGTAGCGTTGAAAGGATCGACCTTGGCCAAGCGGGACTACATTTTCACGAGCGAATCCGTTGCCGAAGGGCATCCCGACAAGGTATGCGACCGCATCTCGGATACCGTCGTCGATACCTTTCTCGCGGTCGATCCCCATGCGCGGCTCGGCGTGGAAACTCTGGCCACGACGAATCGCGTGGTGCTGGCGGGCGAGGTTCGCGGACCCGCCTCGATCACCAGCGAGTTGCTGATCGAGAAGGCGCGTCAAGCGATCCACGACATCGGTTACGAGCAGGAGGGCTTCCACTGGAAGAACGCCGCGATCGATTGCTTCATCCATGCGCAGTCCAGCGACATCGCCCAGGGCGTCGATGCGTTGGGCAACAAGGATGAGGGTGCCGGCGACCAGGGTATCATGTTCGGTTATGCCTGCACCGAGACCGACGTGCTGATGCCGGCCCCGTTGCAGTTTTCCCATGCGATCCTGAAGTCGATGTCCGATGCGCGGCATTCCGGCGCCGATACCGGCTTCGGCCCGGATGCCAAGAGCCAGATCAGCCTGCTCTATGTCGATGGCAAGCCGGTCAAGGCGACTTCGGTGGTGGTGTCGACCCAGCACACCGAGGAGCTGAGCACCGAGGAAGTTCGCGAATTGGTCCGGCCGCATGTGCTGAAGGTGCTGCCCGAAGGCTGGATGTGCGGCGAGGCGCAGTTCTACGTCAATCCGACCGGCCGTTTCGTCATCGGCGGTCCGGACGGCGATGCCGGCCTGACCGGCCGCAAGATCATCGTCGACACCTATGGCGGCGCGGCACCGCATGGCGGCGGCGCCTTCTCCGGCAAGGATCCGACCAAGGTCGACCGGTCGGCCGCCTATGCCGCCCGCTACCTGGCCAAGAATGTGGTCGGCGCCGGTCTGGCCGAACGCTGCACCATCCAGTTGTCCTACGCGATCGGCGTGTCGCACCCGCTCTCGGTCTACATCGACACCGCCGGCACCGGTAAGGTCGACGAGGAGAAACTGTCCCGCGTGCTGCAGGAACTGGTCGATCTCTCGCCGCGTGGCATCCGGACCCATCTGGCGCTCAATCGGCCGATCTATGCGCGGACCGCGGCTTATGGCCATTTCGGCCGGACACCCGACGCCGATGGCGGGTTCTCCTGGGAGAAGCTCGATCTGGTCGACGAGCTGAAACGCGCGTTCTAAGGATCCGCTGATGACTGGCCACCGGGCCTCCGTGGCGAGCCCGGTGGCCGATGTCACGTCGGGCGCGACGATTACCCCAGAAAATACCCCAGCTACCCCAGAAAATACCCCGGCGAATCCAGGCGCGGAACGGCTCTATGGCCGCCGCCGCGGCCACAAGTTGCGGCTCGGCCAACAGGTCTTGATGGACGAGGTCCTGCCCCGGCTGCGGGTTGGGCTCGACCAGCTCGCGGCCCTCGGGCCACGGGGAATGTTCTCGAAGCCGGTGACCGGCGCTTGGCTGGAGATCGGTTTCGGCGGTGGCGAACATCTGGCCGCCCAGGCGGCCGCCCATCCGGATATCGGCCTGATCGGCTGCGAGGTCTATGAGAACGGCATCGTCACTTTGCTGGCGGCGCTCGACCGCCGGGTCGCGGCCGGCGCGCCGGCGCTCGATAATTTGCGGCTGATGGTCGAGGATGCCCGCCGGGTGCTGGACGCACTGCCGGTCGCTTCGATCGATCGGGTGTTCGTGCTGTTCCCCGACCCATGGCGCAAGGCCAGGCACCACAAGCGGCGGCTGATCTCCCGGTCGACGCTCGATCGGCTGGCGGTGGTGATGGCCGATGGCGCCGAATTACGGTTGGCGACTGATCATGTCGATTATCTGCGCCAGATGCTCTCGCTGGCGCCGATCCATCCCGCCTTCGACTGGCAGGTCCAGGGTCCGGCGGATTGGCGCCACCGTCCGGACGATTGGCCGCAAACCCGCTACGAACGCAAAGGAATCGAGGCCGGACGCCCGCCGACCTTCCTGCGGTTGCGCCGTCGTCCCCGGAATACTTCGGAAGGCTGACGGATGTGGGCGCGATACTGCGGCCTTGCGACTCCGTGGGTTTTGACTATATTGCGCCCAAGCTCAGATCCCATTGATGACTAAAACGGCACAAATCGGTGGGCCCTCGGCTCACCTTTTTGCCTTTTGCTGAATGGGACGGAACGGCAGCGTTGACGGAAATCGGCAGCATCGAACGCATCATCACCCCCTCGCTCGAGGCCATGGGGTTTCGGGTGGTGCGCGTCACCTATGGCGGCGGCGCGCGGCCGACCTTGCAGATCATGGCCGAACCCGCGGATGGCACGGCGATGACGGTCGAGCACTGCGCCGATATCAGCCGCGCCGTATCGGCCTTGCTCGATGTCGAGGATCCGATCCCGGTGGCCTACGCGCTGGAGGTGACCTCGCCCGGCATCGACCGGCCGCTGGTCACCCGTCAGGATTACGAACGCTTCGCCGGCTACGAGGCGAAGCTTGAGACGAGCCGCCCGCATGACGGGCGCAAGCGGTTTCGCGGCAAGCTGCTCGGCATGATCGGCGACGATGTGGCGCTCGATGTCGAGGGGCAACGCGTGGCGGTGCCGCTGTCGGACGTGTACCGCGCCAAGCTGCTGCTGACCGACGAGCTTATTCAGGCGACGCAACGGGCCCACCAGGCGGCGCGCGATGCGGCGGTGAAAGCGGCGGATCCGGTCGCATAACGAGCCAGGTACCTAGATCGGTACCCCAGGCTCTCGACTATCGAAATTAGCATGGTGGCGCCGTCGACCCGGTCGGGTGTCGGCACCTCCCAAACACGAAGAGACAGATCATGGATGTATCGCTTGCCGCCCGCCCCGAGCTGTTGCAGGTCGCCGACACGGTAGCGCGCGACAAGGGCATCGAGCGCGACGAAGTGCTCGAGGCGATGGAACAGGCGATCCAGAAAGCCGGACGCTCGAAATACGGCCAGGAATACGACATTCGCGCCGAGATCGATCGCAAGACCGGCGAGATCCGGCTGATGCGCTTTCGCGAGGTCGCCGATCCGATCGAGAACGAGGCGACGCAGATGACGCTGGCCGCGGCCCGCGAGCTCGATCCGGACGCGCAGGTCGGCGATTTCATCACCGACCCGCTGCCGCCGATCGATTTCGGCCGGATCGCGGCGCAGACCGCCAAGCAGGTGATCGTGCAGCGCGTCCGCGACGCGGAGCGGCAGCGGCAGTTCAACGAGTACAAGGACCGCATGGGCGAGATCGTCAACGGTCTGGTGAAGCGCGTCGAATTCGGCAACGTCATGGTCGATCTGGGCCGCGCCGAGGCGATCCTGCGCCGCGACGAATTGCTGCCGCGCGAGAGCTTTCGCCAGGGCGAGCGCGTCCGCGCCTATATCTACGACGTCCGGCCGGAGCCGCGCGGCCCGCAGATTTTCCTGTCGCGCACCCATCCGCAATTCATGGCGAAGCTGTTCGCCCAGGAAGTGCCGGAGATCTATGACGGCATCATCGAGATTCGCTCGGTCGCGCGCGATCCGGGCAGCCGCGCCAAGATCGGCGTGATCTCGAACGACAGCAGCATCGATCCGGTCGGCGCCTGCGTCGGCATGCGCGGCAGCCGCGTCCAGGCGGTGGTCGGCGAGCTGCAGGGCGAGAAGATCGACATCATTCCCTATTCGACCGATCCCGCGACCTTCGTCGTGAACGCGCTGGCCCCCGCCGAGGTTGCCAAGGTCGTCATGGACGAGGAGCAGCGGCGGATCGAGGTCGTCGTTCCCGACGATCAGCTCAGCCTGGCGATCGGCCGGCGCGGCCAGAATGTGCGGCTCGCCTCGCAGCTCACCGGCTGGGATATCGATATCCTGACCGAGGCCGAGGAATCCGAGCGGCGGACCGAAGAGGTGCGTACGCGGAGCCAAATGTTCATCGAGGCGCTGGACGTCGATGACGTCATCGCCCATCTGTTGGTCACCGAAGGTTTCACCTCGGTCGAGGAAGTCGGCTTCGTGCCGCTCGACGATCTCGCCGGGATCGAAGGCTTCGACGAGGATGTCGCCTCCGAACTCCAGGCGCGCGCCCGGCACTTCCTGGAAGAGCAGAATGCCTTCTTCGAGGAGCGTCGTCGGGAGTTGGGCGTCACCGACGAGCTCGCCGAGATCGACGGGTTGACCCCCGGCATGGTGGCGAAGCTGGGCGAGGAAGGGATCAAGACGCTGGACGATCTGGCCGATCTGGCCGGCGACGAGCTCATCGAGATGATGAAGGATACGGGCAAGCTGGAAGAGGCGGCGGCGAACGCGATCATCATGGCCGCGCGCGCTCATTGGTTCGCCGAGGACGGCTCCGCTGCCCCGACCACCTGAGCTGCCCGTTATAGACGCCCATCAGGACACCCCTCCGTCATCGTTTGATGCGCCATCATCGATCGAGTTGGGGACGTCGGGTGTCGATGAGGCGGAGGATACGCCCGAGGAAACCGGCCCGCTGCGCCGCTGCATCATCGGCGGCGTCAGCCGGCCGAAGGCGGAGCTGGTTCGGTTCGTGGTGAGCCCGGAGGGCGTGGTGGTGCCGGATATCGAGGAGCGTCTGCCCGGCCGGGGGTTCTGGCTGACTTCCGGCCGAGCCGAGTTCGACGAGGCGCTGCGCCGCAAGGCGTTCGACCGCGCCGCCAGACGCCCGGTCAAGGTGGCCGTGGATCTGGCCGAACAGGTCGAGGCGCTGCTGGTGCGGCGTTGCGGCAATCTGATTGGGCTGGCGCGCCGCGCGGGTCAGGCGGTCGCCGGGTTCGAGAAGGTCGGCGGCGCGTTGCGCGCGGGGCGCGTCGCGGTCTTGTTGGCCGCCTCCGACGGGGCGGCGGGCGGGCGTGACAAGATCGCCGCCTTGGCGCCCGGTTTGCCGGTCGGCACGGCGTTGAGCGGCGTGGAGTTGGGCCAGGCCTTCGGTCGAGAGTTCGTCGCCCATGGGGCGATCGGCCCGGGCCGGCTGGCGGATCGGCTGCTGGCGGATATCGCCAGGCTCGATGGTTTGCGCCGGGCGCCGACCTTGCCCAAGGCGCAAGGTCGCGCGGCGCGCGGCGGGGTGAAGCCACCGGCGAGGGGCTGACCTGCGCGTAAAGTGGCGGTATCGCGACGCATCGGGTTTGAGCCGGACCCTGAGTCTATGCGATACTAAGGATCGCTCCGCATCCCGGCAGGGTTGCGAGGCCATCGTTGCTGGTGTGAACGGTGAAGTCGGCGTGGCGGTCGCGCGCCGGGTCGCCAAACCTTTCGGCGGCGGTCGGCGGGACGGTGGAGCGAGGATTTGGGCGGCGAACGCGGTCTCGGATGATGCCCCGATGGGCACTGAGTATGCCGCGATGTTCGCCTATGGGATGACGGCGGTGCTGATGTGCCGCGCGACAAGTTGGGCCGGTGCTCGTGCACCACAAGGATGGATTGGTACCGGGACAATATGACCGATAGCAACGAACAAGAGACCAAGCGGCCGCTGACCCTCGCCCGTCCGGGCGGCAGGCTGGAGCTGAAGCGTCCATTGGAGGCCAATCAGGTCCGCCAGAGCTTTTCCCATGGCCGTTCCAAGACCGTCACGGTCGAGGTCAAGAAAAAGCGCAGCCTCGGCGGCGGATTGCCCGAGCGGGTCGAGCCCGCGTCGTTGGCGCCCGCGGTTGCGCCGGCACGGCCGGTGGCGCCGACCATCCGTCCCGCTCAGGCACCCGCGGCCGACGGTGCAAGCGCTCCGGCCCCCGTCGCGGTGCCGGTCGCTGAAATCGTGGCCCAGCCTCAGCCGATGGTCGCCGAGCCGGTCGAGGCGCGTGCTGAACCGGCGGTGCCTGTCGTCGCGGAGCCGACGGTAACCGCGCCGGCGGCACCCGCCGCCGAACCCGTGGTGGCCGAGCCGGCGCCCGTCGTGGCGCCGCCGCGTCCCCGCCAGGGACCGATCATGACGGCCCCCCCGCTGCCGACCCCGGTCGCGCCGCCGGCGCCGGTCAGGGCGGCCGAGCAGCCGACCCGTCGGCTCCAGCCGCGCACGCTGACCGATGAGGAGCGCGCGGCCCGCGTTAAGGCGCTGCAATCGTCGATCCGCGCCGAGGAACAGGCGCGCCGCCAGGCCGAGATCGATGCCGGGCGCCGCCAGCTCGAGGCCGAACTCGCCCGGCAGAAGGCCGAGGAAGAGGCGCGTCTGCGCGCCGAGGAAGACGCCAAGCGCAAGGCGGAGGATTCGAAATCCGTCAATGATGTCGAGGCGCGCCGCAAGGCCGACGAGGACACCAAGCGCCAGAAGGTCGAGGATGACAGCCGGCGCGAGGTTGCCGAGCGGGCGGGCAAGAACGCCGCCGCCAAGGTCGCGGCCCTGACCGCCGCCGGCAAGATGAAGCCGATGGCCGAGGAGCCTGAAGACGCGCCGAAGCGTGGTCCCGGCGGTCTCAGGACCGATGCCCGCAAGACGCCGGTACCGGCGCGAACCAAGGTCGATCTTCAGCGCCGTCGTCCCGGCAAGATCACAATTTCCCGGGCATTGTCGGATGAGGATGAGGAGCGCATGCGCTCGCTCGCCTCGGTTCGCCGTGCCCGTGAGCGCGAAAAGCTACGCGCTCAGCAGATGGCTTCGGAGCAGGTAAAAGTAGTGCGTGATGTCGTAGTGCCGGAGGCGATCACGGTCGCCGACCTCGCCAACCGGATGGCCGAACGAGGCACGGACGTGGTCCGTGCGCTGATGCGCATCGGCGTCATGGCGACGCTCAACCAGACGATCGATGCGGATACCGCCGAACTGATCGTCGCCGAGTTCGGCCACAATCTGCGGCGTGTCGCGGAATCCGATGTCGAAATCGGCCTCAAGGGCGTGGAGGACGAGGCGGAGACGCTGGAGCACCGCGCCCCGGTGGTCACCATCATGGGTCACGTCGATCACGGCAAGACGTCGCTGCTCGACGCCTTGCGGGCGACCGATGTGGTAAGCGGCGAGGCTGGCGGCATCACCCAGCATATCGGCGCCTATCAGGTGACGATGAAGACCGGGCAGAAGATCACCTTCATCGATACCCCGGGCCATCAGGCCTTCACCGCGATGCGCGCGCGCGGCGCCAATGTCACCGATATCGTGGTGCTGGTCGTCGCCGCCGATGACGGCATCAAGGAACAGACGGTCGAGGCCATCCGTCACGCGCGGGCGGCCAATGCGCCGATCATCGTCGCCATCAACAAGATGGATAAGCCCGATGCCGACGCGAACCGCGTCCGTCAGGCCTTGTTGCAGCACGAGATCGTGGTCGAAAGCCTGGGCGGCGAGATCCTCGATGTCGAGGTCTCGGCGCTGAAGAAGACCGGTCTCGAAAAGCTGGAAGAGACCATCCTGCTGCAGGCGGAACTCCTCGATCTGCGCGCCAATCCGGATCGCGCGGCCGAGGGTGTCGTCATCGAGGCGAAGCTGGAGCGCGGCCGTGGCGCGGTCGCCACGGTGCTGGTGCAGCGCGGTACCTTGCGCGTCGGCGACATCTTCGTCGCCGGCAGCGAATCCGGTCGTGTCCGCGCCCTGATCGACGACAAGGGCGAGAGCGTCAAGGAAGCCGGGCCGAGCATGCCGATCGAAGTGCTGGGTCTTAACGGCGCGCCCTATGCCGGTGACGAATTCTCGGTGGTCGAGAACGAGGGCCGGGCCCGCGACATCGCCGATTTCCGGCAGCGCCGCCGGCGTGATGCCACTGCCGCCGCCGGTGCGCGCGGCACGCTCGAGGAGATGTTCACCCAGATCGCCTCGGGGGCGGTCAAGGAATTCCCGGTGGTCATCAAGTCCGACGTGCAGGGCTCGCTCGAAGCGATCCTGGCCAGCATCAAGGGCATCGGGACTGACGAAGTGTCGGTGCGCGTGCTGCATTCCGCGGTCGGCGGCATCAACGAGAGCGACATCAATCTCGCCGCCGCCTCCAAGGCCTTGGTGATCGGCTTCAACGTCCGAGCCAATCCCCAGGCGCGCGACCAGGCACGACGCGACGGTGTCGAGATCCGCTACTACTCGATCATCTACAACGTGATCGACGACATGAAGCAGGCCCTGTCGGGCATGCTGGATCCGACGCTGCGCGAACAGTTCCTGGGCAATGCGTCGATCCGCGAGGTCTTCAACATCACCAAGGTCGGCAAGGTCGCCGGCTGCATGATCACCGAAGGCATGGTTCGCCGGGGCGCCAAGGTTCGCCTGCTGCGCGAGGACGTGGTCATCCACGAAGGCAGCCTGAAGACCCTGAAGCGCTTCAAGGAAGAAGTGCGCGAGGTGCGCGAAGGCTATGAATGCGGCATGGCGTTCGAGAATTATACGGACATCCAGGTCGGCGACATCATCGAGTGCTTCGATATCGAGGAGGTCGCTCGGGTGCTTTGATCGGTTTAACCCCGGCGCCGCGTCTTTCAGGCGGCGCCGGGTTTTTGATCTATCGAAGCGATCCGGCGTCGGGATAAGGACATGGCGAGACGGGAAGGCAGCAGCGGCCGAAGCCAGCGCCAATTGCGCGTCGGCGAAGAGCTGCGTCACGTCCTGGCCGAGGTGCTGCGGCGCGGCGATGTGCGCGATCCGGAGCTGGTCGATGCCACGATCACCGTGACCGAGGTGCGGGTCAGCCCGGACCTCAGAAACGCGACGGCTTTTGTGGTGCCGCTGGGCGGCGTCCGGCAGGCCGAGATCCTCGCGGCCTTGCGTCGGGTGGCGCCCTATCTGCGCGGCGTCATCGGCCGCGCGGTCGCCTTGCAATTCACCCCGACCTTGGGCTTCGAGTTGGACCGCTCGTTCGACCGCGCGGCGCAGATCGAGCGGCTGCTGCACCGCCCCGATGTCGCGGCCGACTTGGTGCCAGGTGATGACGACGGCCCCCAAGCCACGGACGTCGAAGGCACTGGACCCAAGGGTGGGGCGTAACCGCCGCGGGCAACCGGTCCATGGCTGGGTGGCGCTCGACAAGCCGTTCGGCATGACCTCGACCCAGGCGGTAGCGGCGGTGCGCCGGCTGTTCGACGCGGCCAAGGCCGGCCATGGCGGCACGCTCGATCCGCTCGCGACCGGGCTGCTGCCGGTGGCTCTGGGCGAGGCGACCAAGACCGTCGCCTGGGCGATGGATGGCAGCAAGACCTATCGGCTGACCGTGCGCTGGGGTATCGCCACGGCGACCGACGACGCGGAGGGGGCGGTTGTCGCGACCTCCGACGCGCGGCCGGCGCGCTCGGCGATCGAGGCGGCGCTGCCTGCTTTTACCGGCACCATCATGCAGGTTCCGGCGACCTATTCGGCGATCAAGGTCGATGGCCGCCGCGCCTATGATTTGGCCCGCGCCGGCGAGGCGGTCGAGCTGGCGGCACGGCCCATCCGTATCGATAGATTGAGCCTGGTCGAACTGCCCGATGCCGATCACGCGGTCTTCGAGGTGGTGTCCGGCAAGGGTGCCTATATGCGCAGTCTCGGCCGCGATCTCGCGGTGGCGCTCGGCACGGTCGGCCATCTCACGGCGCTGCGCCGCGCGCGGGTCGGCCGTTTCGACGAGTCGGTTGCGATAACGCTGGATAAGTTATCGAGTCTCGGGCATATTGCGCGGCTATCCGAGTACCTGCTTCCGATAGAGACCGCGCTGGACGACATCCCGGCACTGGCCTTGACGGAGGCCGAAGCACTCCGCCTGCGGCACGGTCAACCCGTGAGTCCGCTTCGCCCGTCGGATCGGGCGTGCATCGATCAACTCGGCAACGGGTCGATTGTCTCCGTGTCAACGGGTGGCAAGCTTGTCGCTCTTACGGAGATTGATGCTGGCATGCTTCGGCCGGTGCGTGTCCTGAACATCTGACCATGGGATTCCCCGATGTCGATTACGCCTGATCGCAAGCAAGAACTGATTGTCGAATACGCCACCAAGCCCGGCGATACCGGGTCGCCGGAAGTCCAGGTCGCCGTGTTGAGCGAGCGGATCCGGAATTTGACCGAGCATCTCTCGGCACATAAGAAAGACTTCCATTCCCGCCGGGGTCTGCTGGTCATGGTCGGCCAGCGCCGGAGCCTGCTCGATTATCTCAAGCGCAACAGCGTCCCTCGCTATGAGTCGCTGATCGGCCGCTTGGGTCTGCGTCGCTGACCGCGGTCGGCCTCACTCCCATGTCATCGACGATCCTGCGCGCGGCCGGGAGCTTGAGCTCCCGCGCCGCGCGCGGCGTTGATGCGACCGCCAAGCGGCAGCTTTGCCGCTCGACTGACGATGAGCGGCTTTGCTGCTCGACCTATGACACGCGGCTTTGCCGCTCCGCGTACCCACTGGGAGCAGGCCGATGACGGCCTGCTCGGGGCCATTGCCCCAGCCTATCACGGCAGAATGCGAACCTCTTGTCCGGATTGGCCGGGCGATCGCCGGCCTGCCGCAAGATCTCGTAAAAGGATAATCGAGTATGTTCGAGGTGTTCCGTAAGGAAATCACATGGGGTGGGCGCAAGCTGACCCTCGAGACGGGCAAGATCGCCCGTCAAGCCGATGGCGCCGTCTTGGCGACGTACGGCGAAACCACGGTGTTGTGCACGGCCGTCGCCGCGCGTGGTATCAAGCCCGGTCAGGATTTCTTTCCACTGACGGTCAATTATCAGGAAAAGGCGTTCGCCGCCGGCAAGATCCCGGGCGGCTTCTTCAAGCGTGAAGGGCGCCCGTCGGAAAAGGAGACGCTGGTCTCGCGGCTGATCGATCGGCCGATCCGGCCGCTCTTCGCCGAGGGTTTCCTGAACGAAACCCAGGTCGTCTGCACCGTGTTGACCCATGACCTGGAGAACGATCCGGACATGGTGGCGCTGATCGGCGCCTCGGCGGCGCTGACCATTTCGGGCATTCCGTTCATGGGCCCGATCGGCGGCGCCCGCGTCGGCTACAAGAACGGCGAATACATTCTGAACCCGCTGGCCGACCAGATCGACGGCTCGGAACTGGATCTGGTGGTCGCCGGTACGGTCGAAGGCGTGCTGATGGTCGAATCCGAGGCGAAGGAGCTGACCGAGGACGTCATGCTCGGCGCCGTGACCTTCGGCCATAACGCCTATCAGCCGGTGATCCAGGCGATCATCGAGCTGGCCGAAAAATGCGCCAAGGAGCCTTGGGATCTGCCGGAGAAGGCACCCGAAGTCATCGATGTCGACGCCAAGCTGCGCGCCGCCATCACCGGCGACCTCACCGCCGCCTATGCCGAGCGTCAGAAGTCGGCCCGCCAGGAAAAGATCGGCGAGATCAAGCGCCGCCTGCCCGAGCTGTTCACCGACGACAAGGAAAAGGCCCTCGCCGGCAAGCTGTTCAAGGGTGTCGAGAAGGACATCGTGCGCGGCGCCATTCTGGCGAACGGCATCCGGATCGATGGCCGCGACACCAAGACGGTCCGGCCGATCGTGTCCGAAGTGGGTTTGATCCCTCGCGCCCATGGTTCCGCGCTGTTCACCCGCGGCGAAACCCAGGCGCTGGTGGTCACCACGCTCGGCACCGGCCAGGACGAGCAGATCGTCGATGCGCTGGCGGGCGAATACCGCGAAAACTTCATGCTGCACTATAACTTTCCTCCCTATTCGGTGGGTGAAGCCGGCCGCATGGGTTCGCCGGGCCGCCGCGAGATCGGCCACGGCAAGCTCGCCTGGCGGGCGATTCATCCGCTGCTGCCCAGCAAGGAAAGCTTCCCCTATACCCTGCGCGTCGTGTCCGAGATCACCGAGTCCAATGGCTCGTCCTCGATGGCGACGGTCTGCGGCACGTCCTTGTCGCTGATGGATGCGGGTGTGCCGCTGGCCCGCCCGGTCGCCGGCATCGCCATGGGGCTGATCAAGGAAGACAGCGGTTTCGCCGTGCTGTCCGACATCCTGGGTGACGAAGATCATCTGGGCGATATGGACTTCAAGGTGGCCGGTACCACGACGGGTGTCACCGCCCTGCAGATGGACATCAAGATCACCTCGATCACCGAGGAGATCATGCGCATCGCGTTGGCGCAGGCGCGCGACGGTCGCCAGCATATCCTGGCCGAGATGGCCAAGGCGCTGACCGATGCCCGCGAAGGTGTGAGCGGCAATGCGCCGCGCATCACCACGATCACCATCCCGAAGGACAAGATCCGTGAAGTGATCGGGTCCGGCGGCAAGGTGATCCGCGAGATCTGCGAAGTCACCGGCGCCAAGATCGATATCGAGGATGACGGCACGATCAAGGTCGCGGCGGTCGACGACAAGGCCAGCCAGGCGGCGATCGACTGGATCCGCGGCATCGTGGCCGAGCCGGAGATTGGCGTCGTCTACACCGGCAAGGTCGTGAAAGTCGTCGATTTCGGCGCTTTCGTGAACTTCCTCGGCGCGCGCGATGGCCTCGTTCATATTAGCGAGCTGTCGTCGCAACGGGTCGGCAAGGTGGCCGATGTCGTCAAGGTCGGCGATCAGGTCAAGGTCAAGGTGCTCGGCCTCGACGATCGCGGCAAGGTGAAGCTCAGCATGAAGGCAATCGATCAGGAGACGGGCGAGACCGCCGCCTAGCATCGATCCAAACTTAATGTTCGCGAAGGCCGGTGGCTGAGATGCCATCGGCCTTAACGCGTTCATGTGTCGCGACGAAGGACGGAAAAGCGAGGAAGCGGAAGCGATGACGAGGGCTAGCCGTCTGCCGCGGGTGATCGGTCATCGAGGGGCCGCCGCTCATGCGCCGGAAAACACCCTGGCCGGGTTTCGCGTGGCCAAGCTGCTGGGTGCCGCATGGGTCGAATTCGACGTCCGTCTGACCGCGGATGGGCGCTGCATCCTGCTGCATGACGACACCATCGAGCGGACCACGGATGGCAGGGGTGTCGCGGCCGAGCTTACCTTGGCCGAGCTCGCCGTGTTTGATGCCGGTGCCTGGTTCGATCCGAAATTCGCCGGCGAGACGGTGCCGACTCTGGAGGAGGCGATCGACTTGCTGGCGGAATTGGGGTTGGGTGCCAATATAGAGATCAAGCCGCATCCGGGGGCCGGGCCGGCGACGGCGCGTGCCGTGGTCGACATCCTGCGGACCAACTGGCCGGCCAGTTTGCCGGCACCGCTGCTGTCGAGCTTCGATAGGACGGCGCTGGAGGCCGCTCGCGACGCCGCCCCGGGGATCGAGCGCGGCGTGTTGCTGCGCGAGCTCGGGACCGATTGGCGCAGCCTGGCCGACGCGTTGGACGCGACGACGGTGCATTGCGACCATAGCCGCCTGACGGCGGCCAAGGCGAAGGAAGTTCAAGCATCCGGCTACCCGTTGCTGGCGTATACCGTGAACCATGCCGGACGCGCCGAGGAATTGGCCGGCTGGGGGGTCTGTGGCTTCTTCACCGATGTGCCGGATCAACTGGCGGGCCTCGCCCGCTCAGGACCTGCTATGGTCGAATGACGGATGGGGTCGGATGACGGAGTCCGGGTTCCGTTTTGGCCCAAACAGGGCCATTATGGCCTGGGGTATTATGACAAAGAGGTTACGATCGTGGGCGCACCGGCGGGGGCCGAGACGTCCGCGGAGGCCATCGATCGGGCCCGGCATCGGTTCGCCGAACGCGCCGGGGTGAAGCGGGAGTAAGGCAGTGAAGGCATTGAAATCGCTGGTTATTTCCGGCCGCGAGACGTTGCCGCTGGTGGAAGGCGGTAAAGGTATCTCCGTGTCGAACGGCGAAAGCTCCGGCGCCTGGGCCGCCGCCGGCGGGATCGGCACGTTCTCCGGGGTGAACGCCGATAGTTACGACGCCAATGGCGAGAAGATCGAACAGGTCTATCACGGCACGACCCGACGGGAACGGCACGAGGAACTGGTCGGCTATTCGATCCGCGGCGGCATCAATCAGGCACGCATCGCCCATGACTGCGCCAATGGCAATGGCCGCATTCATATGAACGTGCTGTGGGAGATGGCGGCGGCGGAGCGGATTCTGCACGGTGTGCTGGAGGGCGCCAAGGGGCTGATCCACGGCGTCACCTGCGGTGCCGGCATGCCGTATCGGATCGCCGAGATCTGCGCGCAATACGACGTTTATTATTACCCCATCGTGTCCTCGGCCAGGGCGTTTCGGGCCCTGTGGAAACGCGCCTACCACAAGTTCAGCGCATTGCTGGGCGGTATCGTTTACGAGGATCCATGGCTTGCGGGCGGCCATAACGGCTTGTCGAACAGCGAGAACCCGGAATGCCCGGAGGATCCTTACCCGCGGGTTCGCGAGCTGCGCGCGATGATGCGCGAGGTCGGGCTCGGCGAGACGCCGATCTTCATGGCCGGTGGCGTCTGGTATCTGCGCGAATGGTCGGACTGGCTGGACAATGACGAAATCGGCCCGGTGGCCTTTCAGTTCGGTACCCGTCCGCTGCTGACCCAGGAAAGCCCGATCTCCGATGCCTGGAAGCAGAAGCTGCTGACCTTGAAGCAGGGCGACGTCTATTTGAACCACTTCAGCCCGACGGGGTTCTACTCGTCGGCGGTGCGCAACAGCTTTCTCAACGATCTGCAGGGGCGCTCCGAACGCCAAGTCGCCTATACGGTCGAACCGGTCGGCGAGCATTCGGTGACGCTCAGCATCGGCGCGCGCGGCCGTACCGTCTACGTGACGCCGCATGACCGCGAGGCCGCCGAGCGGTGGATGGCGGCCGGCTTCACCGAGGCGTTGCGCACGCCGGATTCGACGCTGATCTTCGTGGTGCCGGAAAGTGCCGAGGAAATCCGGCACGACCAGATCGCCTGCATGGGGTGCCTATCCGCCTGCGGTTTCTCGAACTGGGCCCAGAACGAGACCGGGACCACCGGCAAGAAGGCCGATCCGCGATCGTTCTGCATCCAGAAGACGTTGCAGCACATCAGCCATTCGGATCATATCGACAGCAACCTCATGTTCGCCGGCCACAATGCCTACCGGTTCGCCGATGATCCCTTCTATGCCAACGGCTATGTGCCGAGCGTGGGCGAGTTGGTGGACCGGCTGCAAACGGGTAATTGACGGTTCGGTTACGCATGCCCACTTTAACTGCTAGATGTATTGGGGCGCGGTGGTGCGAGTTGGACGGGAAAGTTAGCGCGGATGCCTGAGGCGATGGCGGCACGGGAAGGTGGCACCGATCCGATCGGCGTGGATGCGGTCGAGGTCGAAGTCGGGCTGCGTCCGGTCGCGGGGCTGCTGCGCGATGCCGGCTTGCGCCCGACCCGTCAGCGGCTGGCGCTGGGCGCGTTGCTGTTCGATGGCGGCGACCGGCATGTGACGGCCGAGCAATTGCACGGCACGGCCCTCGAACGCCTGATCCCGGTATCGCTGGCCACGGTCTACAACACGCTGCACCAATTCACCGCGGCGGGGCTGCTGCGCGAGGTGGTGGTCGAGCCGGGCCGATCGTATTTCGACACCAATACTTCCGACCATCATCATTTCTATGTCGAGGGTCAGGGCAACCTGCTGGATATTCCCGGCAGCCACGTGACCGTCGGCGACCTGCCGTCGCCGCCGGACGGGATGGTCGTCAGCCGGGTCGAAGTCATCATCCGCCTGACCCCGGCGCCTTAACCGTCCCTGAGGGCGTGCGGGCCGGTTAGGGCACCGTTTCCGCCGGCGTGACACCCCAGATCTCCGAACGGTTGATCCAGCCGCGCATATCGTCGATTTCGACGCGGCACCAATCGCCGGCCGGGCATTCCAGCAACCGGCCGATCACACCGGGCTCGACCCGCGCGACCGGTTGGGCCGCCGCTGAGGCTTCCCGATGCAGGGTGCGGATTTCGCCCTGGATGATCACGCCGCGCCGGGCATTGAGCTGGGTAAGGGTGACCCAGCCCTCCGATCCTTCCCAATCGCGGATCTTGCGGTAATTGCCGAATTCCGCCACCACCTCGACCGGCATGTCCTTGCGCTTGAACACCCAGTTGATCGGATAGGTCGGGCCGGGGCCGACCCTTACATTGACTTCCTTGAACTTGATCGTCGCGTAACGCACCGCCATCGGCGGTTTATCGCGCGCCGGTTTCGGCTTGGTGCTGGCGGATTTGTCTGCCCCCAACTTGTCCGTTGGGTCGGCGGCGCCCGGATCCGATGCCGATGCATCGGGGGCGGCGGTGTCCGCCGCCGGGGGCGGTGGGGGCTGCGGCGTCGGGGGGGCTGCTTTATGCACCGCCGGCTTGGTGGTGGTTTGGGGCTTCGTGCCGGTCGCCGGATCCGCCGCCGTGGCGGCGCCGCTTGGCACCATCCACAAGGCGGTCGCGATCGACACCGCTGCCAAACGATACGCCATCCGTCGCCACCGCGGCATCGTCTTGCCAGTCCGTATGCTTTTCTCGCTCGCCACAGACGTGCTGTAAGGCGCGCCGCACCGCTCGGTCAAGCGTCAAGGGTCGCCGCTTTCCCGCCCCTCGCGCATGGCCATCCCGCGGGGCCGCCTCCTCGATCGGCGCCCTTGATCCTGGACACCGATGCCAATGCGCTGATATGGCGAAAGCCTGCGGGGGTGCCCGCCGAAGATCGACCCGAAAATCGGATCGGCCCGGGTGGGCAGCGCTGCCGGAGACTGAGCAAAATGAGAAGCAACAAGGTCCGCGTCGTCGTGACTCGCCGGCTGCCGGAACCGATCGAGACGCGGATGATGGAGCTGTTCGATACCAGGCTCAACCCGACCGATCTGCCGATGCCCGCCGCGGAGATCGTCGCCGCCGTGCAGGATTCGGAGGTGCTGGTACCGACCGTGACCGACCGGATCGACGACGCGCTACTCGACCAGGCCGGCCCGACCTTGAAGCTGATCGCCTCGTTCGGCACCGGCGTCGATCATATCGATGTGGCCTCGGCGCGCCGGCGCGGCATCATCGTGACCAATACGCCGGGTGTCCTGACCGAGGATACCGCCGATATGACCATGGCGCTGATCCTGGCGACGGCGCGCCGGCTGGCCGAGGGCGAGCGGCTGATCCGCTCCGGCAAATGGCAGGGCTGGGGGCCGACGACGATGCTCGGCCATCGGATCTGGGGCAAGCGGCTGGGCATCATCGGCATGGGCCGCATCGGCACCGCCGTGGCCCGCCGGGCGCGCGGTTTCGGCCTGTCGATCCACTACCACAACCGCCGCCGCGTGCTGCCGCAGGTCGAGGCCGATCTGGAGGCCACCTATTGGGCTAGCCTTGACCAGATGGTGGCACGCATGGACGTGCTGTCGGTCAATTGCCCGCACACCCCGGCGACCTTCCATCTGCTCTCGGCCCGCCGGCTGCAGCTGATGGCGCCGCATGCCTATCTGGTGAACACCTCGCGCGGCGAGGTCGTCGACGAGGCGGCGCTGACCCGCCTGCTGGCGGCCGGCCAGATCGCCGGCGCGGGTCTCGACGTCTTCGAGCAGGAACCGGCGGTCAATCCCAAGCTGCTGAAGCTGCCCAATGTGGTGCTGTTGCCCCATATGGGCTCGGCCACGCTGGAAGGCCGGATCGACATGGGCGAAAAGGTCATCATCAACATCAAGACCTTCGCCGACGGCCACCGGCCGCCGGACCGGGTGCTGGAGACGATGTATTGAAGGGTGTGGGTCACCGAACGGACCGGACCCTCCCCGACGACAGCTGTCACTTCATATCGGGCGAGGCGCTGCGAAGGGTCGGGGTCAATGAACGCATCCTTTCCTTAGCGTTTCCGCTAAGAAAGGATATGGCCTTTTCTTTTCATAAGTTGGATCGAATGCCCGACCATCTGAGCCGCCGTCGGGACACTGACGGCGGCTGAGGCTCCATCTTCACAGCAGCCTGCCCGTATCCAGATAGATCGCGGTGTATTGCTCATAGGTCATGCCCAATTCCTCGGCGCGGGCGAGGCGCGATAGCATGATCTCGCGCGGCGGCTTCTTGAAGGCTTCCTGACGCGCCTTTTTCCAGCAGTATTCCAACCAGGTCGTGGCGAAGGTTTCCGGTGCGTCGAGGGGCGGGCCGCCGTTATGGCCGGGTTTCGGCGCGTCGGTCATCGATGGTTCCCATGCCCTTTTTCGCCAGTTGGCTTGCCGCAGGTCGGGCAATGTGGATCGCGGGGGATGCGGATCTTGTGAAAGTTCGTCCCCAGCGCGTCGTACATCAGCAGGGTGCCGCTGAGGCTGGTGCCGAGGCCCAGCAACTCCTTCAGCACCTCGGTCGCCTGCAGGGTGCCGACCACCCCGGCAGTCGCCCCCAGGATGCCCGCCTCCTCGCAGCGGGGGATGAGGTCGGGCGGGGGCGGGTCGCGGAACAGGCAGCGATAGCAGGGATGCGGCCGCCCCAGATGAGATTTGAAGGTCGAGAGCTGACCATCGAAGCGCAGCAAGGCCGCCGAGACCAGCGTTCGGCCCAGCCGATGGCAGGCATCGTTCAACAAATAGCGGGTCGCGAAATTGTCGCTGCCATCGGCGACCAGATCATAGGCGCCGACCAACCGATCGACATTCGCCTCGGTCAGCCGCTCCGCATGGGGCTCGACCCGGATCGCGGGATCCAGGTTGCCCAGCGCCGACACGGCGCTGGTGGTCTTCGGCTGGCCCAGCCGGTTGGTGCTGTGCAGGATCTGGCGCTGCAGGTTCGACAGCTCGACATGGTCGTCATCGACGATGCCCAGCGTGCCGACCCCCGCCGCCGCCAAATACAGCAGCAACGGCGAGCCAAGCCCCCCGGCGCCCAGCACCAGAACCCGGGCCGCCAGCAGGCGCGCCTGCCCCTCCTCGCCGATCTCGTCGAGGATCAGGTGACGCGCGTAGCGGTGGAATTGCGCGTCGGTCAGCTCCATCTCGATGGGCGGCTCCATCTCGACGGGCTTGGTCACAGCCCGTCGAACAACGCCGTCGACAGATAGCGCTCGGCGAAGCTGGCGGCGATCACCACGATCAGCTTGCCCGCCATCTCCGGGCGCCGGGCGACGTCGAACGCCGCGGCCAGCGCCGCCCCGGACGAGATGCCGACCGGCAGCCCATCCAGGGCGGCCGCTTCCCGCGCGGTCTGGAACGCCCGGTCGTTGGAGATGCGCAGGATCTCGTCGATCAGCGTGGTGTCCAGGATGTCGGGAATGAAGCCCGCGCCGATGCCCTGGATCTTGTGCGGCCCCGGCGTGCCGCCGGACAGCACCGGGCTGTCCTCCGGCTCGACCGCGATCATCTTCAGGCCGGGCTTGCGCGGCTTCAGCACCTGGCCGATGCCGGTCAATGTGCCGCCGGTGCCGACACCGCTCACCACGACATCGACGCGCCCGGCGGTGTCCTGCCAGATTTCCTCGGCGGTGGTCGCCCGGTGCACCGCCGGATTGGCGGGGTTCTGGAACTGCTGCAGCATCAGCGCGTCCGGCAGGGTTGCGACCAGCTCCTCGGCCCGGGCGATGGCGGCTTTCATGCCGCCCGCCGCCGGGGTGAGTTCCAATTCGGCACCCAGCAGCTTCAGCATCTTGCGACGCTCGACCGACATGCTTTCCGGCATGGTCAGGATCAGCCGATAGCCCTTGGCGGCGCAGACGAAGGCGAGCGCGATCCCAGTATTGCCGGAGGTCGGCTCGACCAGCACGGTATTCGGGCCGATCCGCCCGGCCGCCTCCGCCGCCTCGATCATCGCCCGGCCGATCCGGTCTTTGACCGAGGCGAGCGGGTTGAAGAATTCCAGCTTGGCGACGACCTCCGCCTTCGGTGCATATTGCGCGCTGAGCCGGGGCAAGCGGACCAGCGGCGTGGCACCGACCGTATCGAGGATGCTGTCATAGATCTTGCCGCGGAATTCGGGATGGGCGGTTGACTGGGTGCTGATCGATGGGGCGGCCATGGTGTTCTCCGGCTGGGTCGGCGAGGCATCTCGTTAGGTCTATAGATAAGCAGTTCCGCAGTGTCGCGCCAACGCCGCCGAGGTAATATCCCGTCGTGAAGCGATGGGAGGGCATGCGGATGGGGTTGTTCGATCTGAGCGGAAGGGTAGCGATCGTCACCGGCGGCAATGGCGGCATCGGCCTCGGCATGGCCCGGGGCCTCGCCGAAGCCGGGGCGAGCTTGGTGCTGGCCGGCCGCGACGCCGCGAAGGGCGAGGCGGCGGCGGCCGAACTGGGTGGCGACGCGTGCTTCGTCGTGACCGACGTCACGCGGGAGGCGGAGTGCCGGGCGCTGGTCGCCGCGGCCACGGCGCGGTTCGGTCGGCTCGACATCCTGGTCAACAATGCCGGGACCAATATCCGCAAGCAGCCCGATGCGTATTCCTTGGCCGAGTGGCAGGGCCTGCTCGACGCTAATCTGACCAGCGCCTTCCTGTGCTGCCAGGCGGCCTATCCCCAGATGGTGCGGGCCGGCGGCGGCAAGATCATCAATATCGGCTCGATGATGTCGATCTTCGGCGCCCCCTTCGCGGGACCTTATGCCGCGACCAAGGGGGCTATCGTGCAATGGAGCAAGGCGCTGGCGACCGCCTGGGCCAAGGATGGCATCCAGGTCAACGCGGTCCTGCCCGGCTGGATCGATACCGACCTCACCCGTGGCGCGCGTCAGCAGGTCGATGGGCTGCATGACCGAGTTCTGGCGCGCACCCCGGCCGGCCGCTGGGGTGTGCCCCAGGATCTCGCCGGCATCGCCGTGTTCCTGGCCAGCGCCGCCTCCGACTTCGTCACCGGCACCGCGATCCCGGTCGATGGCGGGTATTCGGTGCAGGGCTAGGGGGGCTTTTATAGGGCTAGGGGGCGGTTACGGGCGGCCCACGCCGGTCGACCCGAAACCGCCCGCACCCCGCGCCGTCGTCGCGGAGAATTCCTCGACCAGTTTGAAGCGCGGCCGCAGGATCGGTACGAAGACCAGCTGGGCGATCCGGTCGCCCGGCTCGATGGTCAACGGCTCCGATCCCGGCGGGGTGCGCAGCCAGGCGCTGATCATGATCTCGGCCGTGTAATCCGCGTCGATCGTGCCGACCGCCTGACCCAGCACCAGCCCCTTGCGATGGCCGAGCCCCGATCGTGCCAGCAGCAAAGCCGCCATGCCCGGATCGTTCATCAGCACGGCGATGCCCGACGGCACCAGTACGGCGGGCGCCTGGGGCTGCAATGTCAGGGGTTGACCGATACAGGCATGCAGATCGATGCCGGCCGAGAGATCGGTCTGATACTTGGGCAAGCCCCACTCATGCAGCCGGGGATCGAGGATCCGGATTTCGATCTCGGGGGAGGCGGTCATCATGAGAAGACTCCAGGGGGAGACATAGAAGGGTCGATCAGGGAGCGTTGTTATGGATGCATCTGTGCGCAGCCGCATAGCCTTAGCTTCCGGAACGCAAACCTTGAACATCTGACCATCGCTGACTAGACTGCTAAAACGGTCTCTTAGGCCAAGGACGGAGACATGGACACTTGGAGTCTTCAGGACGCCAAGGCGCGCTTCAGCGAAGTCGTTGATCGTGCTTTGACAGACGGCCCGCAGGTCGTCACGCGACGCGGCGAGAATACCGTCGTGATCATTTCCTATGAGAATTTTAAGGCGGAGCACCAACCGACTGATTTGAAGACTTTTTTGCTGTCACTCAGGGGAACCTGGGATCTGCCAATCACAGGAGAAAGGCATGCAGCAAGGAAGTTGGATTTTGAAGTACCTACTTGATACATGCGTCATCTCCGAAATGTCGAAGAGCAGGCCAGACGCCAATGTGCTGGCCTGGTTCGCGGGGACACTCGAAGTCGACCTCTATCTGCCGGTCGTCACGATCGGCGAACTTCGAAAAGGTATTGAGATCGCGCGGCCGAAACACGCCACGGCCGCGAAACTTTACGAGACCATGCTTGACCAGCTTGTGCTCAACTATGCCCATCGCATTTTACCGTTCGACCTGGCTGCGGCTCAGTTATGGGGAGCCTTCATGGCGGCCAGCCAGAGCCAAACGGTTGAAGACGCGCAAATCGCGGCCATCGCCGCCTCGCGCGGCATGACCGTGGTGACCTGTAATGTCACCCACTTTCAGAAATTTCCCGTGCCGATTCATAACCCGTTTTAGCGGGTCGGGACACGAGCCTGACGCTGCTCGATGAGAGCCTTGCCTAGACTTGGATCGTCCCGTCGACATATGGCCATTGCCGAGTGTCGTATTCCTTGACCGCCCATCCTCCTGAATGATATTATCATTATAATGAATAGATAATTCGGGAGAGACATCACCATGGTCGCTCACCCTCGCGCCCAAATGCTTGGTTTCGACACCCACACGGCCGAGCGCCCGGCTTCGTCCACTCCACAATCCTATCTCAGCGGCTTCGGCAACGAGCACGCGACCGAGGCGGTGCCCGGTGCGCTGCCGGCCGGCCAGAATTCGCCGCAGATCCCACCGCTCGGGCTCTATACCGAGCAGCTCTCCGGCACCGCGTTCACCGCGCCGCGCGGCGAGAACCGGCGGTCCTGGCTCTACCGCATCCGGCCGTCGGGCGAGCATCCGGCCTATCGGCGGCTGGACGACGGCTTGCTGCGCAGCGGCCCGTTCGACGAGGTCGAGGTGCCGGCCAACCGGCTGCGCTGGGATCCGCTGCCGATCCCCGATACGGCGGTCGATTGGCTGGACGGTCTCGTCACCATGGGGGGCAATGGCGACGTGGCGACCCAGGCCGGTGTGGCGATCCATCGCTATGCCGCCAGCCGCTCGATGACCGATCGCGTCTTCGTCGATGCCGATGGCGAACTGTTGCTGGTGCCGGAACAGGGGCGCCTGCTGCTGGTGACCGAGCTGGGGCGGATCGAGCTGGCGCCGGGCGAGATCGCCGTCGTGCCGCGCGGCCTGCGGTTCCGGGTCGAGCTGCCGGATGGCTGGGCGCGCGGCTATGTCTGCGAGAATTACGGCGCCCTACTGCGCCTGCCGGATCTCGGGCCGCTCGGCGCCAATGGCCTTGCCAATCCGCGCGACTTCCTGACGCCGGAGGCCGCGTTCGAGGACATCGACACGCCGACCCAGCTGGTCATGAAATTCCAGGGGCACCTTTGGGCGACCGAGCTCGACCACTCGCCCTTCGACGTGGTTGCCTGGCATGGCAATCACGCGCCCTACAAATACGATCTCGCCCATTTCAACACCATGGGCTCGGTCGGCTTCGATCATCCGGACCCGTCGATCTTCACCGTGCTGACCTCGCCATCGGAGACGAGGGGCACGGCGAATGTCGATTTCGTCATCTTCCCGCCGCGCTGGCTGGTCGCCGAACATACCTTCCGGCCGCCCTGGTTCCACCGCAACGTGATGAACGAGTTCATGGGGCTGGTGCAGGGCGTCTATGACGCGAAGGCGGACGGCTTCGTCCCGGGCGGCGCCTCGTTGCATAACTGCATGTCGTCGCACGGCCCCGACGTCGCGACCTTCGAGAAGGCGATCGCGGTGGATTTGAAACCGCATAAGGTGGATCAGACCCTGGCCTTCATGTTCGAGACCCGCTTCGTCATCCGTCCGACCCGCCATGCCCTGGAGAGCCCGACCTTGCAACCGGATTACGATGCCTGCTGGGAAGGTTTCCCGAAACTGTTCACAGGAGCTGCACGATGAGTCCGGCGATGAAGACGGATCTGAACGAGACCCACGACCCGAGCCGGTGCAGCTGGGTCGCCTCGGCCAACGCGGCGGGGGCGGATTTCCCGGTTCAGAACCTGCCCTTCGGCGTGTTTTCCGTGAATGGGACGGTCCCACGCGGCGGTGTCGCGATCGGCGACCAAATTCTCGATCTCCCGGCGGCCGCCGAGGTAGGCTTGTTCGAGGGTGTCGCGGCGGTCGCGGCGCGGGCGGGTTCGGGATCGGTTCTCAACCCGTTGATGGCGCTGGATCAGGCCCATTGGTCGGCGCTGCGCCGCCGGCTCTCCGATCTGCTGACCGAAGGTGCCGCGGAGCGCAGCCGGGTCGAGCCGCTGCTGGTGCCGATGCCCTCGGCCACCCTGCATTTGCCGGCAGCGATCGGCGACTACACGGATTTCTACGCGGGGATCCACCACGCGACCAATGTCGGGCGGCTGTTCCGACCGGATAACCCGCTGTTGCCGAACTACAAATGGATGCCGATCGCCTATCACGGCCGCGCCTCCTCGGTGCGGCCGAGCGGCGTCGCCATCCGCCGGCCGAACGGCCAGCGCAAACCCGCGACCGAGGAGGTGCCTAGTTTCGGCCCGTCGCGCAATCTCGATTACGAGCTGGAGCTGGGGATCTGGCTGGGCTCCGCCAATCGGCCGGGCGAATCGATCCCGATTGCCCGGGCGGCCCGGCATATCTTCGGCTTCGGGTTGCTGAACGACTGGTCGGCGCGCGACCTGCAGGCGTGGGAATACCAGCCGCTCGGGCCCTTCCTCGCCAAGAATTTCGGCACGACGATGTCGCCTTGGATCGTCACCACGGAGGCTTTGGCGCCGTTCCGTGTCGCCCAGGCGGCACGCCCGGCCGGCGATCCGGTACCGCTCGATTACCTCATCGATCCGGCCGACCAGCGGGCCGGCGCGCTTGCCATCGAGCTTGAGGTGTCGCTGCTCACCGGCGGCATGCGCGCGCGCGGCGCCGAACCCTATCGCCTGTCGCGGGTCAGCACGCGGGAACTCTATTGGACCGTGGCGCAGATGGTGGCGCATCACAGTTCGGGCGGTTGCGACCTCCATCCGGGTGATTTGTTCGGCAGCGGCACCATCTCCGCGCCGACCGCCGATGGCCTCGGCAGCTTGCTGGAGTTGACTCAGGGCGGCAAGCAACCGATCGCCTTGCCGGTCGACGAGGTTCGGCGCTTCCTGGAAGACGGCGACGAGGTGATCTTCCGGGCTCGCGCCGAGGCCGATGGCCATGTACCGATCGGCTTCGGCGAAAGCCGCGCCCGGATCGAACCGGCGCCGGCGATCTGACCATCCCGATGGACGGACCGACTCCATCCGTCATCCGTTCAGTGCTGAATCGCAAGCTGCCGCTCTGGTATCAGGTGGCGCAAAGCCTGCGGGCGGAAATCCTCGCCCGGCGGTTCGAGGCGACCAACCGGCTGCCGACCGAGATCGAGCTGGCACGACAATATGGCGTCAGCCTCATCACGCTCCGTCAGGCATTGAAGACGATCGAGGAGGAGGGGCTGATCTCCCGTCACCGGCGCCTCGGCACCTTCGTCAACCCGGCCGCCTTCGCCCAGCGGCCCTTGGAGCTGCTGGGCGCCGTCGCGACCGTCTTCGCCCAGCAGACGACCGAGGAGATGACCGTGCTGGAGCATGGCGTGACGCGGCTCCCCGCCGATCTCGCGGCGCAGTTCGGCGACGACGCGCCACGGGAGGTCGGCGTGATCCGCCGCCTCCGGCTCGATGGCGGCGTGCCGGTCGGCTATGCGATCAACTACGTATTGCCGGGTCTCGCCGCCCGGATACTTCCGGACCAGCTCCGCAGCCTGTCGATGACCCGCATTCTCAGCGACAGCCTCGGCGTCGAGATCAAGCGGATCGAGAATACGGTGGAGGCCCAACTGGCAAGCCCCGAGGTCGCCCATCTGCTGGCGACCGATCTCATGAGTCCGATCCTACTGTTCACCGGCATCAGCCACGACATGACCGGCCGTGTCGTCGATATCGCCCGGATCCACTACCGGGGTGACCGCTACAAATTCTCGGTCGGCTTCGACATCGCGGGGTAACGGACTCAAGCGTTAGGATCGGATCACTGGTGAACAAGCAATCCGGACGGCGCGGTGGTTGTCACGTTACTCGTTGATGTCTCTTTCCCTCGTTTCTTTTGTTAAAGCCAAAACAATAAATGTAACTCCCGCCATGGTGGAGTAATAAATAGCAATTATGGTCGGATTATTATAATTGTAAACAATCAAGGTGGTAGCAATCATTGGGGAGATGCCGCCACCTAGAACGATGCCAAATTGTTTGCCTACCGAAACCCCGCTAAATCTTACCCTCGTTGGGAAAAGCTCGGGATAAAAGCTGGTTTGCATTGCGAACATGGGGGCATGTATTAAACCGACGGCCAAAACAATTGCCGCCACGATCATGCCGGGCGACCGTGTTTCGAGCATGCCAAAAAACAAATACAAGTAAGCGACCGCGCCAACGATGCCGGCCATAAACACCTTCTTGCGGCCAATCCGGTCGGAAAGCGCCCCATACAGAGGAACCGTTGCAAGTGCGACGAGATTCGCGAGCATGATGCCTGTAGCCGCGGGTCCTCGCCCGAGCCCCAATGTCTTCGTAACGAATGAGAGCGAATATATACCTGTCAGATAATAGAAAGTGCTCTCAGTCATACTTGCGAGCAATACAATTATGATCGCACGCTTATGCTTGGCGATAACCTCCACCAAGGGGATCTTGCTGTGCGACTGGCGGAGCCGCTGCGAGGCGAAAGCCTGCGATTCCTCGATGCGTAGCCGGACGTAGAGCCCGACACCCACCAGCATCGCGCTGAGCAAGAAAGGGATACGCCAACCCCATGCCAGCATTTGCTCGTCGCCGAGTTGTGCCACAAAGAAAGCCGATACCGACGCGAGCAACACACCAAGGGGGCCGGCCGTCTGGATCACCGCCCCAATCAAACCGCGTTTCGCCTGCGCCGAACTCTCGATAACCAGCAACCCGGCCGCGGTTGACTCACCGCCGAGCGCAAACCCTTGAATAAAGCGCAGGATCACGAGCAGATATGCGGCGCTCACGCCGATCTGCTGATACGAGGGAAGCAGACCCATCAGCGTGGTCGCGGCGCCCATCACAATCAAAGTGACCAACATCACGGATTTTCGGCCAATCTTGTCACCGAAATGTCCGAACACAAGTCCACCCAGTGGCCGGCTCGCGAAGCCGACGGCGAAGGTTGCATAGACTGCGACTGTTCCCGTCACCGGATCTAAGGTCGGAAAAAACAGCCTGTCGAAAATAAACGGCCCGATCAATCCATATATGAAAAAATCATACCACTCTATTGTAGTCCCAATGGCGCTTGCTATTAGAGCATTCCGATTTTTCATTGCCGTGATGCTTTGCGCCGTATCGGGACTAATATACTTCGTTTCGATATCATGCGCTATTTTCATTGATCGGTTCCTCCCGTCGTTCTAGCTCCAAAAATGGACAGACTCACCCATCCCATTTGGTATATGAGATCACATATCTGATATATAAATCGGCGGCGAGGTTATGCCGCGCCTTGGGTCTCGCACGTGCCCCTGCTATGATGGAGAGGATTTCGACTTGGTATCTGTCCTGGATGGCCGATGATATGAATAAGACCGACGTATTTCTGAATGCGTCCGATAAGATTCGACACAAAATAGAAGAATATATCAATAATGGTACTTATTTGCCGGGAGATACACTGGACGAAAATGAAATCGCCCGGAAATTTGACGTGTCGCGCACGCCGGTTCGGGAAGCTATTCTGCAACTATCCGCGCATGGACTGGTTAAGGTTGTCCCTCGTTCCGGCATATATGTCGCCCGCATGTCTATCAAAGAGCTGCTGGCGGTCTTCGAACTCCTGGCGGAGCTTGAAGGCGTTTGTGCGAAGCTGGCGGCGCGGCGCATGGATGCGACGGCGCGTAGCCGCCTTCAGCTGCTTCATGAGGAGAGCCACAGCCTTCTCTCGGCTCATGACGCCATGGGTTACGAGCAGGCAAACGCCAATTTTCATGGCGTGTTATATGAAGGCTGCCTGAATGCCTATCTGCGGGAGCAGATTCTGACGCTCCGCCTTCGGACTCGCGCATACCGGCAAGATCACTTTCAAGACCCGCGCAGAGTAAATAAATCCTGGCACGATCATGCCGTCATCGTCGAGGCGATATTGGCTGGAGACGACAATGCGGCTTCGCTGGCCATGATCAATCATATCGCCATTGGCGGAAAAGAATTCGCCGAGTTCATAACGCGCATTCCAGACCGCATGTTGAACGCTTGATCGCCGACAAAATCCGAGAGACTCCCAGCCATGACTGTTGATGTTGCAACGCTGCCGAAGCTCGGTTTGATCGTTCCCCCCGCCGCAGGCAAAGTTCCTGACGATGGGCCGCTTCTATACGGCGAGCGTGCCCAGTTTATGGCGCGTGGGCTTGCGCTCACGGAGATGTCCTCGGCAGGTTATGAGGCGGTCATCGACTCAGTCGCAGATCGAGCGAAATCGCTTGCCCAAGCCGGTGCGAAAGTCATCTCGCTTATGGGCACGTCGCTCAGCTTCTATCGAGGTGCGGCGTTCAATCGGCGGCTTTCCGCCGCGATCTTCGACGCTACGGGCTTGCCGGCAACAACGATGAGTTCCGCGGTGATCCGCGCGCTGCAAGCTTCGGGTGTCCGACGTGTCGCCGTCGCGACTGCTTACATCGACGACGTAAACCACCGCCTCGTCAGCTTTTTGCGTGAAGAGGGTATCGAGGTAACCGCTATAAAAGGTCTCGCCATGACCGACGTGATTGGCGTGGGCAACGTAACCCCGGAGATTTTATCCGCGCTGGCGCGAGAGGTCTTCGCGGAGGATCGGTCCGCCGAGGGGGTGTTGATTTCCTGCGGCGGTCTCCGGACTCTGGATATTCTCGATCCACTCGAGACGGCTCTCCAAATTCCCGTCATTTCCAGTTCGCCGGCCGGCTTCTGGGACGTGGTACAATTGGCGGATATAGATCCGACGGTACCCAGTTTCGGCCGATTGTTCCAGCAAAGCGGGAGGATGGTGGGGTAATCCCGCCCGCAGTCTCTTACGCCGCTACCGACGCGGAAGCATTCGGCTTGGCGAACAAGTCGATGTTCGCAACGCCCCAAACCCTCAACGCTGTGAGCACGGGCTCCAGGCTCCGTCCGAGCGGCGAAAGGCTGTATTCCACCTTGGGCGGCACCTGGGCATAGACCTTCCGGATGATCAGCCTGTCCGCCTCCAACTCGCGCAGTTGGTTGGTCAGCATGCGCTGGGTCACGCCCGGCACGCGTCGACGGATTTCATTGAAGCGCACCGTGCCATCCAGCAGATGGAACAGAATCACGCATTTCCATTTGCCGTCGATCAGGCTGATCGTCGCCTCGACCGCGCAACCGGGATTGCAGTCGAACCGAGTGTGGCGGGCCTTGGCCATTACAGTATCCTTTTCGACACTATGGGCGGAATATGTGCGTACTTTTCATTGCGCATGGTAGCTCTTAATTAGCGGCTTCAGCAATTGTGGAGCCAAGTCATGCGAGCCATTGGTTATCAGCAGCCGGGGAACATCGAGCGCGACGAAGCTCTTGTCGACATAGAGCTGCCGATGCCGAAGCCCGAACATCACGACATTCTGGTCGAGGTGAAGGCGACGTCGGTCAACCCGGTCGACGTGAAGGTCCGGCACGGCAACACACCCGAAGCCGGCAGTTGGAAGGTGCTCGGTTGGGATGCCGCGGGCGTCGTTGCCGCCGTCGGTTCCGCTGTCACGCGGTTTCGACCGGGCGACGCGGTGTTCTATGCCGGTGCGATCGGCAGGCCCGGCACAAATTCACACTATCATTTGGTCGATGAGCGCATTGTCGGCGCGAAGCCGAAGACGCTCGATTGGGCCGCCTCGGCGGCTATGCCCTTGACGGCCATCACCGCCTGGGAGGCCCTGTTCGATCGGTTGGCTGTGAAGAAACCGGTGCCCGGCGCGGCGCCAGCCATCCTGATCATCGGCGGCGCCGGCGGTGTGGGCTCGATCGCCATCCAGATCGCACGAGCTCTCACCGATCTCACGGTCATCGCCACGGCCTCACGGCCCGAGACGACCGCATGGGTGCGCGAAATGGGTGCGCACCACGTGATCGATCACACCAGACCGTTGGCCGAGCAGGTCGCAGCCCTTGGCATCGGCTCGCCCGGCTTCGTCTTCTCGACGACCCATACGGACCAGTATGTCGGCGAGATCGCCAAGCTGATCGCCCCGCAGGGACGTTTCGGATTGATCGACGACCCCTTGGCGCTCGACATCGGTCCACTGAAGCGCAAGTCGGTATCAATCCACTGGGAACTCATGTTCACCCGCTCGATTTTCGAGACGGTGGATATCGCCGAGCAGGGCAGATTGCTCGACGAGGTTTCGCGCCTCATCGATGACGGCGTGCTGCGTTCGACCATGACGGAGCGCTTCTCGCCCATCGACGCCGCCAACCTGAAGCACGTCCACGCGCTGATCGAGGGCGGCAAGACGCGGGGGAAAATCGTGCTCGAAGGGTTCCGCGCGCCAGCATGATGAAGACATGCCGTCTTTCCGCTACGGCGTCGCCGCCAATCCCGCAGCGGCTCTATTGCAGGGAGTTGAGTGTACCCTAACCCTCGACACCCAACCGCCGCGCAATCCGCTGCGCCAGCCGCTCGGCGATCTCGATCTTGCTGGCGCGGGGCCAGTGCTCGACACCGGATGCCTCGACCAAGTGCATCGTGTTGGCGGTGCCGCCGAACGCCTCGCTGCCCGGCGACACGTCATTGGCCAGGATCCAGTCGCAGCCCTTACGCGCCAGCTTGGCCTGGGCGTTCTCGATCACCGCTTCGGTCTCGGCGGCGAAGCCCACCACCAGGTCCGGCCGCCGCGGTCCCTGGGCCGATAGGGTCTTCAAGATGTCGGGGTTCTCGGTCAGCGCCAGACGGGGCGGGGCGCCGCCCGTCTTCTTCAGCTTATGACCGGTCACCTCGGCGAGCCGCCAATCGGCGACCGCGGCGGCGCATACCGCGATATCCGCGGGCAAGGCCGCCTGGCAGGCGGCCAGCATCTCCAGTGCCGTGACCACCGGCACCACTGTGACACCCGGCGGCGGCGGTTCGTTCGTCGGCCCGGAGACCAGCACCGTATCGGCGCCCAGCCGGGCGAGGGCCGCCGCGATCGCGTGGCCCTGTTTGCCGGATGAATGGTTGGCGATATAGCGCACCGGATCGATCGGCTCATGGGTCGGCCCGCTGGTCACCAGCGCCCGCTTGCCGCGCAGCGCCGGTGCCCCGCCAAAAAATCCAGAGCCGAAGAATTCGGCAATCGCGGCGACGATTTCCAACGGTTCGGCCATGCGGCCCGAGCCGACCTCGCCACAGGCGAGATCGCCGGGATTGGGGCCGACCCGCCTGATGCCGCGACTCTCCAGCATGGCGAGGTTGGTCTGGGTGGCCGTATGCCCCCACATCATGATGTTCATGCTCGGCGCCACCAGCACCGGCTTGTCCGTCGCCAGCAGCACCGTGGTCGCGAGGTCGTTCGCCATGCCGGCCGCCATCCGCGCCAGCAGGTCGGCCGAAGCAGGGGCCACGACGATCAGATCGGCCTCGCGCGACAGGCGGATATGGCCCATCTCGCTCTCATCGGTCAGCGACCAGAGGTCCAGATAGACCTTGTCCTCGCTAAGCGCCCCGACGGAGAGCGGTGTGACGAAATGCTGCGCCGCCTCGGTCATGACGCAACGTACCGCCGCTCCCCGCTCGCGCAGCCGGCGGATCAGGTCGAGGCTCTTATAGGCGGCGATCCCGCCCGAAATCACGAGCAGGATGCGGCGGCCGTCCAGCACCGGGGCGATGGTGTCCATGGCCCCATTATAGGCGGGAAACGGGGCCGGCCGCATCCTGCTCGTGATTTCGGGCGGGAATGCGGCCGATCCTCTCTTTAACGGGCCTTCTTTTTAAAACCGGGCCTGCCCTTAAGCGGTTGCCTGACTCAGCGTCGGGTAGTCCGTATAGCCATGCTCGTCGCCACCGTAGAACGTCGCCTGGTCGGGCTTGTTCAACGGCGCTTCGAGGCGCAGGCGGGCCGGCAGATCTGGGTTCGCCAGGAACGGCACGCCGAAGGCGATGAGATCGGCGGTACCCTCGGCGATCGCCGCGTTGGCATGCGCCCGATCATAGCCGCCATTCAGCATGAACGGGCCGCGGAAGATCTGCCGCAGCACCGGTGCCAATTTCACCTCGCCGCCGCTCATCGGATGATCGGCCGAGACCGGCTCGATGACGTGCAGATAGGCCAGGCCGAAGGCGTTCAGCGCCGAGACCACATGGCTGAACAGCTTTTTGGGATCGCTGTCGCTGATGTCGTTGAAGGGGTTCAGCGGCGAGATGCGGATGCCGACCTTATTGGCACCGATCGTTTTGGTGACGGCTGTTACCACTTCGATCAGGAAGCGCGCGCGGTTCTCGATGCCGCCGCCATAGCGGTCGGTCCGCTTGTTGGTGCTGTCGCGCAGGAACTGATCCAGCAGATAGCCATTGGCCCCGTGGATCTCGACGCCGTCGAAGCCGGCCTGGATAGCCCGGCGGGCCGCCGCCGCATAATCCGCGACGATGTCGGGAATCTCGTCGGTTTCCAGCGCGCGCGGCGTCGGAAACGGCTGCATGCCGCTCGCGGTGAACGCCTGGCCCTTGGCGGCGATCGCCGAGGGGGCGACCGGCAAGGCACCGTCCGGTTGCAGGGTGGGATGCGAGATCCGGCCGACATGCCAGAGCTGCAGCGCGATCTTGCCGCCGGCCTGATGCACCGCATCGGTAACATGCCGCCAGCCCTCGACCTGCGCATCGGTGTGGATGCCCGGCGTGCCGGGATAGCCCACACCCTGCGGCGAGATCTGCGTCGCCTCGGTGACGATCAAGCCAGCGCTCGCACGCTGTGCGTAATAGGTCGCCGCGAGCGGCGTCGGTACATTGCCGGCGCCTGCCCGATTGCGGGTCAGCGGCGCCATGACGATGCGATTGGCCAATTCGATCGAGCCAATCTTGATCGGCGTGAAAATGTCCATGATGCCTCGTGGGGGGATGGGGAGGTATTGCACTGCACACATAGGCCGGCCGGCGCGCCAGGCAAGACGCGGCGGAACTGTTTAGAAGCGGCCGAGGGCGAGGGCGGCGAGGGCCAGGGCGGCGATCCAGAGCGGCCAGACCAGCCGCCGGCCGGTCGGATTGCTGCGGGTCAACAATTCTACAGTATCGGCGGCGAGCGGCAACCCGCCGCGTGCGACCTGGCCGATCATGCGTTCCAGATCACTCAACAGGGTCGGCAGCCGCTCCAGCGCCGCGGCGGCGTCGGCCGCGAGGTCGGCCACGCGCGCCTGCGGACCGCGATGGGTCAGCATCCACTCCTCGATCAGCGGCTGGGCCAGGGTCCACATGTTGATGCTGGGATCGAGATGCCGTCCCATTCCTTCGGCCAGCACCATGGTCTTTTGCAGCATCAGCAATTGCGGCTGGGTCACCATCTTGAACTGGCGGGTGATCTGGAACAGCTGCGCCAGCAGCCGGGCGACCGAGATCTCCGCCAGGGGCCGGCCCAGCAGCGGCTCGCCGATCGATCGGCAGGCCTGGGTGAAATCGGCGATCGATTCGGTCGGCGGCACCATGCCGGCGGCGAAATGTACCTCCGCCACCCGGCGGTAATCGCCGCCGAGGAACCCCATCAGCATGTCGGCGATATAGTACCGGTGTTGCCGGTCCAGCCGTCCCATGATGCCGAAATCGATCGCTACGATGGCGCCGTCATCGGCGACGAACAAATTGCCGGGATGCAGATCCGCATGGAAAAAGCCGTCGCGGAACACCTGACGGAAGAACGCCGCGGCGGCCTTGCCGATGATCGCCGGCAGGTCGTGCCCGGCGGCGATCAGCGCCTCGCGCTCATCGACCGGGATGCCATGCACCCGCTCAAGGGTCAGCACCTCCCGGCCGGTGCGCTGCCAATCGACCGCCGGCACCCGGAAATCCGGGTCGTCGGCGAAGTTCTCCGCCAGTTCCGAGGCGGCGGCGGCTTCCAGTCGCAGATCGAGCTCGAAGGCGACCGACCGGGCGAGTTCGCGCACCACCTCGATCGGCCGCAGCCGCCGCATATCCGGCAACAGCGCCTCAGCCTTCTCCGCCAGCCAGCGCAGCAGATCCACATCGCGGGCGAATGCCTGATCGATGCCGGGGCGCAGCACCTTGACCGCGACCGCGCGGCCCTCGGTGGTGGTCGCGAAATGCACCTGGGCGACCGAGGCCGCGGCCACCGGCAGATCGTCGAAATCCTGGTAGAACAGGTCGATCGGGCCGCCCAGCGCCGTCTCGATCACGCGGCGCGCGGCAAGCCCGGGAAATGGCGGCAGCCGGTCCTGCAGCGACGAGAGGTCGATCGCCACCTGCTCGCCCAGCAGGTCCGATCGGGTCGACAGCATCTGGCCCAGCTTGATGAAGCTCGGCCCCAGGCTTTGTAGGGCCAGCGCCAGCCGCTCGCCGGGGCGCAGCGCGGCGATCTCTTCCCGAGGCGGCCTCAGCCAGCGGACCATCCGCCGCGGCCAGACCAGCGACCGCATGCCGTCGAACGGGAATAGCGCGTCGTGCTGGGCGAGGTGCAGGGCGATCCGTGTCAGCCACAGCAGGTGGCGCAGGCCGCGCAGCACGCCGATCAAGACCCCGTTTCCCGGCCCATTCCCGTGTCCAAGCTTGTCAGAGCCGCCAACCGGAATGCATCGCCGCGATCCCACCGCTGAGGTTGCGGTATCGCACCTGGCCGAAGCCGGCTTCGGTCATCCGCGCGACCAATTCGTCCTGCGGCGGAAAGCGCCGGATGCTTTCGGCGAGATATCGGTAGGAGTCCGCGTCGCCGGCGACCAGCTTGCCCAGGCGCGGCAACACCTGAAAGGAATAGACGTCATAGGGCCCGGCCAGCGCCGGCACCGCCACCTGGCTGAATTCCAGGCACAGAAACCGGCCGCCGGGACGCAGCACCCGATAGGCTTCGCGCAACGCCTGGTCGATATGCGTGACGTTGCGCAGCCCGAACGCGATCGTATAGGCATCGACGCTGCTTCTCGCGATCGGCAGGTGCTCGGCATCGCCGCAGACCCAATCGATGCCGCCCAGCAAGCCCCGATCGATCGCCCGGTCGCGGCCGACGCCCAGCATGCTCTGATTGATGTCGCAGATGGTCACGCGCGCGGCGACTGGCGTGTCGCCTTCCGCGACACCCTTCGGTCGGGTTCGCTCGATGAAGCGAAACGCGATATCGCCGGTGCCCCCGGCCACGTCCAGCAGATGCTGGCCTGGCCTCGGGGCCAGCCAATCCAGCATCGCCCGCTTCCACAGCCGGTGGATGCCGCCGCTCATCAGGTCGTTCATCAGGTCATAGCGGCCGGCGACGCTGTCGAACACCTCGCGGACCATGCCCTTCTTGGCGGCCGCGTCGACCCGTCGAAAACCGAAATCCGCCTCTTCGCGGGGCGCGTCGCTGGGGTTATCCGTCATCATGGGGCGGGACCATACCGCGCGGCGCGCACGTGCACTAGCGGGCGAGTAGTGCTATCAGCCAACGATCGTATTTGACGGATTGGAGACGAAGGGCCCATGCCCGAATTGCCTGAAGTCGAAACGGTCTGCCGCGGGCTCGCGGTCGAGCTTGAGGGACGGGTGCTGCGTCGGCTGGAGTTGCGCCGGCCGGATCTGCGCTTTCCGTTTCCCGTGGGGCTCGTA
>Ga0179596_10000096_pt1 | contig 76855 bp, 65 predicted proteins | sample CZODoug1_1_08_16_FD_155494 | JGI IMG/M metagenome (GOLD analysis project Ga0179596, IMG submission 155494) | Vadose zone soil fungal communities from Angelo Coast Range Reserve, California, USA - CZODoug1_1_08_16fungal (Illumina Assembly) | ecosystem: Environmental > Terrestrial > Soil > Vadose... | reverse complement strand
GTTTGGTGATATACTGGCCATGCTGTATAAACCGATAATAATGGATTTGTAGCCCGCGCAGGCACCTGCGTCGGTGAAAGATTAGCCTTTCAGCGCTCCAACATGTCGATAAGTGTTGATGAGCAAACCCGTGGGCGTGGTCTTCGAGTCAACAAAAGCAAGTTTCCGAGCGTCAATACTGTCCGACAATAAGCGTTTACCCCGGCCAAGCAAAACTGGGTAAGTGATGAGCACAACCTCGTCAGCCAGTCCCTGGTCAAGCAACACGGACGTTAGCGTCGAACTTCCTACGACGATCAGGTCGGGGCCGTCCGTTGACTTGAGATCGCGAATCGCCTCTATAACGTCCTCGCCAAAATTCTTTACCGGACCCCATTCCAGGCTGTCGGGCCTGTGGGTTGCAATGTATTTCGTTGCAGCGTTTATAGCATTTGCCATTGGGAAATCTCCGGCATTAGGCCAAAAGTCACTAAATACATCATAGGTGTGGCGGGCAAGCAGCAGGTCAAAGTTCGGCCCGTATGCATCAAAGAGGATTGCCGCCCCAGCAGGGCTTCGATAGGGTGTCGTCCATGCGCCATAAGTGTAGTCTCCGTCATGTTCTATTACGCCGTCAAGCGAAATATGTTCAAAAATCCTGATCTTTCTCATTTTTTTATTATTGGTTGATTGATAATTTTGACATAACACGCATCGTTCGAAAAATTTATCGAAGCACCTGTTTAATACCAAATACGATTATTTTTACTTTAAAAGCCATCCAGATAACCTAATATTGTTTTCGTCTGCATCATTAGGCTGACATGCCCCTGCGAAGGAACAACGGCCAAATGCGATTTTGGCATCGGTCCCAAATCAGCAGATACACCACCTCCCAGTAATTGATACGTTTTCATCAACTCAATTTTATCCAGGCCATCATTGTCGCCCGAGATGAGCAATACTGGCGAAGTGATTTTCGCAATATTACTGTCCCCCATGTTGAATGGCTCCCCGGCAAAAGCAATCATCTGTTCTAAGAACTTTGTCCATTTTGTTTTGTCAGGAGCTATTGCATCATATGCCGCTTTCATAGGACTATTCGCAAATACTTCAGGCTTCATATTTTTAAACGCATTAGCTATTTCGGGCCGCCAACCACTACTTTTATAAGTAGAAGAAATGATCACTAATTTTGTTACCCGTTTAGGGCTTTGTATTGTCAACTGGTAAGCCACGGAGCCGCCAAAACTATATCCTGCCACATCAGCACTGTCAATTTTCAGGTAATCCATTACTCCTTCCACATCACTTGCTAAAGTAGCATGCGATAATTTTCTCTCTGAAAACTGTGTATGTCCATGTCCTTGCAATTCAATGGCAATTACTTTCCTGGTTTTTGACAGCTCAGGGATTAATTGGCCCCAGTTCCCATCAATGGTCATAAAAGCACCATGCAGTAAAACGATAGGCTTACCCTCACCATACACTTCGTAATAAACTTTAATGCCATTAACAGGTACGTAGCCGCTGTCGGCAGGTTTACTCTGTTGCCCTTTAGACTGAAATATTGTAAAAAAAAGCATAGCAATTATTAATACCGGTTTGAGGACATTAGATCCTTTAAATACTCTTTTCATAAAATGTTATTTAAATTATTTTGATTTTATTTACAATACAAAGAACGAAAACACTTCAGGATTTTACGCTGTGTAAAAACGACAACTTTAGGGGGATTTGCGACAAATAACAACTACTATTATGCTTTACACTGGTACTTTCGCTTACCGAATATGCGTACAGTATTGCCAAACCTTTTGTAAATCATCCACAAATTCGTTCGAAATTCGTTCAGCCACCCCGACAGGCATGGGATTCCCAACAAAGGCGATTTTGGGCAAGGGATTCCAAGCAAAGCCTTCAGGTTCAAAAATCCTGAAGGCTTTTTTTTGTTTAGATTGCTGCAACTTCCTTTAAATCTTGAATAAACTTGCGTAGTAACGTTTTATCCTGTAATATTTAAATAAATAATCTTGCTATCCTTAATACGAAAGTGATATTCAAGGGTAATGGGGCTCCCCTCAAAAGTGCCGGAAACCAGCACTGTTAAAATAATTTCCGCACCTTTTTCCCGCATAGCTTCGGGCTCCAGCCGGGTATTGTATTTTTTATTTGTGGCCTCGTTCCAGGCTTTTATAGCGGCCTTGCCGCTATAATCTTTTCCTTCATCATGCACCAAAGCATCGTTTGTAAATACCTCTGCAAAAGCCTGGCTATTGTGTTCATTTTGCGCCGTGATCAATGCAACAAGCACAGTGGGCAACTTTATAATATTTCTCATATCCTTACAATTTGATTATTATAAAAAAATAAAATTGGCGTTATTATATTGTCCGGATGGTACCACCATCCACTACATATTCCGTTCCGCTCAGGTAGCCCGCGCGGGGTGAAACCAGGAAGCCAACCAATTCAGCAATGTCTTCCGGATCGGCAGGTCTACCCATTGGAATACCACCCAGAGCGTCCATTACACTTTGCGTAGCTGCTTCTACCGTACTGCCCGAACTATCCGCAATCCGCCTCATCATTCTGATGGCAGCTTCTGTTTTTATCCACCCCGGAGAAACGGCAAGCACCCGCACCCCTTTTGGAGACACTTCGTTGGAAAGGCCTTTACTGTAATTCAACAATCCTGCTTTGGCAGCCGCATACGGCAGGGTAGAGTCATACAAGGGTAATCTTGCCTGAATTGAAGCAATGTGAATGATTACACCTGCACCTTGTTGCAACATGAATGGAAGCAAGCCTCTGTCCAGGCGCACCGGCGCAAGCAAGTTGGTTTGAATCGTTTCCTGCCAATGCGCATCCGTCAATGCCTGAAAGCCGCCGCCTGGAGTTTCGGAACCACCTAAATTATTGATGAGTATATCAACTCCACCAAAAGAATTTTTAATTTCTTCAATCACTTTTTCTGTTCCTTCCGGAGAACTGAGATCAGCTGCAATATAATGAAACGCCCCGTTCATTTTTTCCGGTTTGTTCCGGGCTGTGATGATAACAGTCGCTCCGGCTCTGGCCAGACGCTCCGCAATGGCTTTTCCCGCCCCCTTGGTACCGCCGGTGACCAATGCAGTTTTTCCGGCCAACTCTTTGCCATCCATATACCGATCCATAGTATTTGTTTTTGTGTACTGCAAAATTCGGTAGTATCAGCTTCATTAACAAGTACGGAAAGCAGATTCATATAGGGAGAATATTTTCCCTATGGAACTTTTAGGAAATATGGATTAACTTTATCCAATGGTTGAAAGAAAGATACCTATTACGCTGAACTGCGGGCTGGACCTGGTGGGTGAAGTATTGTACGGTAAATGGAAAATACGGTTGCTTTTTTTCATCAATGAAGGAAATAAGCGGCCCAGCGAACTGCAACGCAAGATCCCTGACGCCACACCACGGGTTTTGAACATGCAATTAAAAGAATTGGAAGAACATGAAATGATCTCCAGGGTTGTGTATGCACAGATGCCACCAAAAGTAGAATATAGCCTGACCGAGTTTGGTAAAAGCCTGATGCCGGTGGTGCTGAACCTTGGCGAATGGGCCGATGCGAACCAGGAAAGATTGCGCGCAGTAATTGAAAGGAAAATCCTGAAAGCTGCTGGCGATAAATGACCTGCCTCTTATTGCAACAAATATCAATCATCACGTGAACAGCGATGCGATTCGTAGCTAAAAAACGCAAAAAGTACCCGATTGTTTAATAATTTCCCTTCTCCCTGTAAGAATCCGGGCACTTTAGCGTACTAATTGACAAAACAACATCGACGTGACTGAAAAAGAACGGCTGGATATACTGGAAGAATGGCTAAAGTTGCATAAAGGGCTCATCTTTAAGGTTGTACGGGCATATACAGTAGAAGATCACGACGATCTTTTCCAGGAAATCATCATCCAGGTATGGCATTCCATTCCCGCATTCCGGCAGGAGGCTTCCGTTACCACCTGGCTGTACCGTATCGCACTTAACACTGCCATCAAGTGGACCAAAAAAGAAAAAAAATATGCCGGTGCCGAAATACTCGACAACGTACAGCATCTCCTGCAGGAAAACAGGATACAGGTAGATGAACGACTGACCTGGCTTTACGGGGAAATATACAAGCTCGATGAAATTGATCGGTCTGTCACCCTGTTGCTTCTCGAAGGTTTCAGCTATAAAGAGATGTCCGCCATGCTGGGTATCAGCGAGTCAAATGTCGGCGTCAAAATCAATCGCATCAAAAAGCAACTTATTGCTAAATCAAAAAATTATGATAACCATGGAATTTGATGAAATGAAAAAAATATGGGATGCGCAAAACAACCAGCCCCTCTATGTCATCGATGAGAAGGCGCTGCACAACCGCGTTCAATCGAAAATGAGCACCGTACTCCGCCTTACCAATATCAGCGAGTGGTCGTTAATCATGACTTATCTTGTAGCCGGCGGTATACTGATTGGCCTCAATCCCTTCAAACGGGGGGCGAATATATTTTTGTACCTCGAAGCAATCTGGATGTTTGCCGTTGTTGTGTATTTCGTGGTAAGCCACATCCGCAGGATAAAGGCCAGCCGTCAGTTTGATCGTTCCATCCATGGCGATCTCAATCATACCATTTCCCTTCTGAGTTACCAGGTGCGACTTTCGCAGATAATTCGCTGGAATTTACTGCCCATGGGAGCGATTATGATCTTTAGCGGTTGGGAAGCCGGAAAATTATTTAGGGTCAGCGCAGTAATACTTGTTTCGTATACCCTTGCTTTTTATGTTACCAGCAAAGGGATTCGCGCGAACAAAAGAAGAAAACGCGAGCTACAGGTATTAAAAGAAAAACTGGAAACCGGTAATTAAATATATATGAACAACACACTTAGAAAATCGACCTGTCTTTTCCCCATTATCTTTTCGTACCTACTCACCTGCGCGCAGGGTATTGCCGGCGTCCTTGGTGGAGATAGAAAAACGATCGACGGCCTGTGGTTCCAGGGCAGCGGCTCTTTCCCACTGATGGTAACCAAGACCAGCGATACCGCGACGGTAAAGCAACAGCTGCGTCCGCAGCCGCCAAAGCCGCCATCCTTCTAATTACCGGCAGCGGACAGCAGGACAGAGATGAGATGCTTTGGGGTCACAAACCCTTTGCTGTTATTGCCGATAACCTTACAAAAAGGGGGTTTTTAGTCTTGCGTGTGGACGACCGCGGCATGGGAAAAACTACGGGAGATTTTAGCCAGGCCACCTCGCTGGATTTCGCAAAAGATGTGGAAGCAGGGTTGGATTTTTTAGAAGCGCAGCCCGAAGTAAACAAGGAAAATATCGGTTTGCTCGGCCATAGCGAGGGCGGACTGATAGCTCCGATAGTTGCCAATGAAAGAAAAGAAGTAAAGGGGGCAAGCAGCGGGTTCCTGCGCGTTATCTGTGAGGAGATCAATAAAAATCAGGACACCGCTACTTTTCGTCAGGGGCGCTTGAGACAATGGACGACTGGCTTTTGAAAAATGTACAGTAAAGGATGAACCAGGTATATTACAATTGAAATATACAAGGGGTTCCAGCAAAAGTAAACAACCAAAAAATTACTTAAATATCTTTTTAAGAAAATTCCCTAAGCTGACTTTCTTTTTCTCGGAAATGTTGTTTTCATTGTACCCTTTTCTTCCAACGAAAATGGTCGAATGCTTCTTGAGATCGGAGTTGATTTCTTCAGCAGGTCGCCCGTTAGAATAGTAGTAGAGAGCCAATGATTTTCGGCTCATGTCTTCAGGACAATTAAGCGGATCAGGGTGACCATGATATGAATAATCCGTCGTCGAAAAAATAGCCATTGTGTTAAAATGAGGGGTGATTTTTCTGGCGGACTTGGTCAACTGAGCATCCCATAATTCAAAATGTCCTCCATATTCTTCTTTCCAGTCCTTATTTAGATAGATCAGCACATTGAGTCTACGATCCTGGTTTTTGGCATTCTTATTAAAGTCGGCATGAAGCTTCAGGAAACCTCCCCGTTTAATTTCGTGTAAGCCCCCCCCAAGAAACTCGTGGTCCGGGATTAGCTTTTCTTTGATTCCGGTCAATTCCTGAAGGAAATCTATGAAAGGCTGTGAATTAAGATAATTAACAAAAGCCTGAGTGTTTTCACCAAACCTCTGTGCTCCTTTTGAGGCAAGTTTAACCTGACCTGGATTATTGATCTTATAGGAATTGCCCGTAGAAAGGTCCGGGAACTCTTCAAGGACCTTGTCAAGGATCTCAGGATTGAAAAAATCTGTAAAATAGATATTAGGGAATGGAGGATTAGACGCGTAATTTGATTTCTCGCGCTTGGCCAGGGCCAAAAGAACTTGGTATGATTTATTAATAAATTCCATATAAAAAGGGGTTAATAAAACATGCAAGGATATTGGATTTTTATAAAGGGAAAAGAGATAATATTAGTCAACAGTTGATCTTACAAATCTAAAGTCAGAATCATTCCGATCAGAGGACGCGAAAGCGGCTGATCATAGAAGAGCCAGCTAATGTGGGCGGTTATTCAGCTCTTAAACTCTTCACCGGATTGGCCAGGGCGGCCCTGACGGCAAGCAGGCTCACCGTTAACAAAGCGATGACCAGGGCCAGCATACCAGCCAGTACAAATACCCACCAACTGACGGCAATACGATAGGCATAATCCCGCAGCCAACGGCTGATCGCATACCAGGCCAGCGGCCAGGCGATAAGATTCGCGATCAGTACGAGCCGGAGAAAATGCCGGGACAACAGCGTGACAATGCTTTGAACGGATGCACCCATTACTTTGCGGATTCCTATTTCTTTGATCCTTCTTTCGGCAGAATAAGAGGCCAGTCCGAACAGCCCGAGACAGGAAATAAAAATGGCCAGCATCGCCAGGACGCTCACCATCTTCGTCACCTGCGTGTCTGCCTTATACACTTCGGCAAAATGCTCGTCGAGGAATTGGTATTCCAGCGGATGGTCCGGAAAGTCCTGCTTCCACACGGATTGAAGCAGGGCAATGGCTTCCTGTGCCCTGCCGCCCCGGATCTTCATGGACAAGGTGCTGAAGCCCCAGTCCTTCTGGTTGAACAGAAAAATCGTTTCGATCTTGTTGTGCAGCGAATTGAAGTTGAAATCCTTTGCTATGCCGATGATCGTACCGGCGGAGTCATATCCGAAATGTTTACCGAGTAAATAAGAAAGGGGCGCGCCCGGACGCTCTTTGGCTAGTTCCCTGGCTAAGGATTCATTGATGATATATTCCCTTCCGTTAGCCTGTTTTTCATGAGAGAAGTCCCGGCCGGCCACAAGGGTGATCTTATACAGGCGCAGATAATCGGGGTCGACGATCAACTGGGTCGACGCCAACTGCCGCAGGGGCCCGTCGCCTTTGAATTCTACGCCCGATTGATCCAGGTGACCGCCCAACTGGTCCTGTGCGCCCGTTACCCCCGCTATGAAGCTGCTGCCGGACAATTGTTGTTTCAGCAGATCGAATTTATCGTTGACCACATTGTCCAGGTGTACGGTCAGCACCTGGTCGCGATCAAAGCCGGGATCTTTTTGCTGCATAAAAGTCAGTTGCCGGAAAACAAAAATAGTGGCGATCACCAGAAAGATAGCGCAGGTGAATTGTCCCACGACCAGGATATTGCGAAGCATGCCCTTGTTCTTACCGATCTGCGGCAATCCTTTCAGTACCTTGACCGGTTGGAAAGAAGACAGGTAGACCGCCGGGTAAAGGCCGGAAAGGATCCCGACCAGGATCGTGCCGCCCAATACAACAAAAGGGATCCAGGTATTCTGGCGCAGAACGGACTGCAGATGCCGCTCGCTGAGATGATTGACCCAGGGCAATGCCAGCGATACCAGTCCCAGGGCCAATACCATGGCCAGCAGTGACAGCAGCACCGTTTCACCGAGGAATTGTATACCCAGTTGCCCGCGCAGGGCGCCGACGGATTTACGGATGCCTACTTCCTTTGCCCTTTCCGCCGATCTGGCCGTGCTAAGGTTCATGAAATTGATGCAGGCAATGAGTAAAATGATCAGCGCAATAACGGAAAAGATATTCGTATAATTCTTGTCGAACTTCTGGAAGTTGATATAGTCCAGACCGATGTCGGTGGCATGCGCATGCACATCCCTGAGCGGCAGGAGAAACAATTCCATGGTCTTCCAGCCTTCGTGCAGGTGCTTTTGCAGGTAAGCGGGGAATTTTGCCTCCACGGCAGCCATATTCGTGTTGGGCTTGAGCTCGAGATAGGTATCCATCCAGTTGCGGCCCCACATATTCATCCACTCGGGCCGGAAGATCGTATTAAAAGAAAACAGTGCGTCGAACTGGAACTGTGAATTCTCCGGCACATCCGCTACGACGCCTCTGACGGTGAACAGTAAAGTATCACTGGCAAAATGAGCGATCGTTTTCCCGATGGGATCCTGGTCGCCGAATAATTTCCTGGCGGTGGATGCCGTTAGTACGGCGCTGTTCGGCTTCTGTAACACTTCCCGCCGGGAGCCTTTGAGCAGGGGGAAGTCGAATAGGGACAGAAAACTGGTGTCGACGAAATAGGTGGTGGGCAGGTATACCCTTTTTTCTCCGTAGGTCATCTGGTATTCATACTGCCATCTGATCCGGGTAAAGTTGCTGACCTCGGGAAACTCCTCCTTCAGTGTCGGTCCCATCGGAAACATGGAAAGCCCGACTTTCTGCGAAGCCACCATGCCCTCCGGTTTCTGTACTTCGTTCAGGCGGTAGATATTCTTCGTATGCATGCTGTCGAAACTTCTTTCATAGAACACGAACAGCATAATGATGATACAGGCGGCCATTCCTATGGAAAGTCCGGCGATATTGATGATGGAATAGATCTTGTTTTTCCATAAATTGCGCCAGGCGATCTTGAAATAGTTCTCGAACATGGGGATAGTTTGGGTGATGCCGGCTATTGCAACCAGAAATATGCCGGTTTGTTTAGACTCTACTAATCAACTAGTTGAGATTCTATGCTTATTATAAATTGTTCAATTTCGGACACTTAATGTTCAGTTTTACAGGGTATTAACGAGCTTGAAATGAAGTGAATCGGCTTTAACCATTTCCCAATGCTCGTTTAACAGTAGTTTCCAGCCCTTTCCCTCGATGCCCCGACCGTTTATGCTTATACCTTCACTTGCCGGTAAAGTAATCACTTTCCAGTCTTTCATGAGCACGCCTGTGGATGATACAGTTAGTTGCCCCCAGGTGTCTTTAATTTCCGCTGTCGGGTAAACAGTTCCATATTCGCCCAGATCAAATAAGGTATTAGGATTAAAGGAAATACCCATTTTTATCAATGCGATGGTTAAAACCGGTTTTCGTGTAAAAAGGTCGGTGTATTGATTTACGGTTTGCCGGCGTTTTTGTTCTTTTAACTTCTCCGATTTGAAAATGGCATTACCATTGTATCTCTTTTCCAGCACGGCTACCGAATTACTCACGGGATGTTTTGGCAAATCGATATGATAAACTTTTGAAATCAACACCGGGAAATCCGAATTAGAATCAGTTTTTAGTGTCCAGCCGGGAGATTTTTCATATAGTAAATAACCATAGACAGGGCCAGTAAAAATAAGCACATGAGGGATTAAAGATTTACGTTCTTCGGCGGAGTCTATTTGTTGATATAGATGCTGCCGGATGCTATCTCGTTGCCTGCCAAGTATTACCCCGGTATATTCCGCAAGGCCTTCACTCATTTCTAAAATCCTTTCATTTTTAAATGTGTTAGGGAAAAGCTCGTGCCTTTTTTCCCGGAAAACCAGCGCATTGGTTAAATCAGTGCCACGCTGGCTAACAGGTTTGCTTAAGGCGGCTTTTAAAGCCTGTAACTCCAGCAAAAAATAAATTCGCCCGTACATGCTACTTAGATGGTCGACTGTGGGGCTACGTTGAGGCAGTCCAAGTTTATCCTGTATCCGATGAAATGATTCATGGAGCACCAGGTTTCGACGGTCGTCACGATCTGTGGGTAATGGCCATAATATAACTGACCACCTTTTACTTTGCCAGAGGATGGACGTATTAGCGATCATCACCTCTATTGGCAAAACGCCTTTGTAAATACCTCCATCAGGTTTCAATATTCCGGCGCTATCCGGCATATTTGCATAGGTAACTCTGGAGGGAGGGTCTACAAACAGCGTTGGTCCATAGACTTTTTCATTCCAGATCTGCTGATTTTGGCTGGCGGTCTCTGCTTCTTTGAAATAAGATGCAGCCATCTGGCTTGCAGTATCAATGGTTTGGGCTTGGCAGGTAAAAGCAGACCAGCAGACCAATACCGTTATTATTTTTTTCATGCCCTTTTTTAGCAAGGATCGGGTGTATTATTGATAAACCTCGTGATAATTATACCAAGTGCATGAAATTTTATATCAATGACACGAACGAACTCCGTTCGTTAAGAATGCGGTCATTCGTCCCGGAAAAACAGCAATTCCTATAAAAAATCACCCATTTTAGGGGTGATTTGCATAAATTGGTCAATGCGTAAGTTTTTCCTGCATTTCTTTTTCTGGATTGTCTTCTTTTTGATGTGGAACCGGCTCGTTAATTTCTATATCAGTAACAATCTGAACAGGATTTACTTTTCCGTATTGGATGTCAGCCTGATTGCCTTCGCCTTTTATATCATTTACGTATACGTCATGCCTGATTATCTCAGGCGCAAGAGAATAGGAACGCTGATCCTGTTATCGATTCTGCTAACTATCCTGTTAGCTGGAATTTACTCCTGGGTCATGGGGGTATTTTTACATCACGGCCTGGTACCCATTCATTTTTATTTTTCATGGGATTATACGGACATGCAGTACAATCGTTTCTTCATCGCCTTAATAGGCGTTCTTGCCGGCTGCTTTGTAAAACTGGCTGTGGACAGACTTGAAGTGGGACGAAGAATGGAAACTATGGAGAAAGAAAAATCACTGGCAGAACTAACTTACCTGAAAGCTCAGATTAATCCTCATTTTCTGTTTAACTCCCTGAATAGTCTATATGCTCAATTAGAGCTCAACCCGGAAGGGGCAAAAGGAACATTAGTATCCCTTGCAGACTTATTGCGCTATCAGCTATATGAATGTAATACTGATTTTATTCCAGTAGCCAAAGAACTCGCGTACCTTAAAAATTACTTTAGCCTGCAAAATATCCGTTGTGATAATTGTAGCGCAAATCTTTTAATTAAAGGGGATTGTGAGGATTTACGTATTGCTCCGTTTTTGCTCATCCCATTCGTAGAGAACGCATTTAAGTATGTTTCCGATTATGATGATCAGGAAAACTTTATAAAAGTCGAGGTTGATTTTGTCAAAAGTGAACTGAATTTTGTTTGCATAAATACTTTTGATGTTAAAAGTTATCAGCAAACTGATAATATGAATAAAGGCATTGGATTAATAAATGTAAAGAAACGCCTGGAATTAATTTACGGAAATAAATTTAAATTGGAAGAAGGAATTAATAATGGATCATACTATGTAACACTAACTCTAAATTTAAAGTGATGCTTAACTGTCTAATCGTAGATGATGAGCCGCTTGCCCGGAAGCAGATTGAAACTTATATTACAAGAGTTCCGTTTCTCAAATTGGTTGGTACTGCACGTAATCCTTTCATCGCCAAAGGAATTTTGCAAACCGAATTAGTTGACCTGATCTTCCTGGATATTCAAATGCCCCAAATGAGCGGTATCGATTTTTTAAAAAGTAACGAAATTTTTCAGCAGGTTATATTTATAACTGCTTTCCCGGAGTATGCTATTGAGGGTTTTGAATTGGAGGTTACAGATTACTTAATGAAACCTGTAACATTTGAACGTTTTTTAAAGGGAAGTAAAAAAGCACTTGCAAAGATTAGTGGCTCCCAAACGATAAAGTCAATTAGTGATAAGCCCAATTTCTTATATGTAAAATGTAATCAGCGCTTTGAAAAAATTTGGATTGATGATATTTTATACATAGAATCCATGCTGAATTATATTAATATCGTTACAAAAAACAGAAAACTCACTGTTTATTCGAGCCTCAAAGCAATTGAAAGTAGTCTTCCCCAAGATAAATTTTTAAGAATTCATAAATCGTACATGGTAGCAATAAATCATATAAATGCCATCGATGGCCATCAAATACATGTTACAGGACATAAGCTACCTGTAAGCCGATCAAATAAGCCAGCAGTGCTTCAGATTGCTTTAATTCTTCAACTTGGTCGTTAACTCGTCCAGGAAGCCATCATATTTCTTCAGGATGCGGTTGAAGGGCCTGTACTGTTCATCCGCGTTGTAGGGGGTTGCGGATTTGCCGGAGGCTTCTGATACGAATTTCACCCGATAGACAAGGGGAGCATCGGAGGACTGCTTGACGATGAACCGGATGCGGATTGTATTGGATTTAAAGGACATCCCTACCCAGGAGGTACGCAGATAGCCTGCTTTTTCATCGCTGTTCTCCAGCACATCGAATTTCTCCAGGACGATGCTTAAGATCTCCTTCCAGGCTTCTTCTTTGTTCTTGGATGGGTTGACATTGATCTGTACTTCCGTATTGGCGATATTGGATTCAATGGAAGAGGTATAGGATTCATCTTCTTGTAGCTGAATATAATCCGTGGAGGGAGGATCGGTGACGCCCTTCTTGTTGCAATAGTTCCTCGTTTCCTGTATAAAGCCTTCCATTTTTACTTCCACAGTGACGCATGCGCCTTTGGCTACTTTCACTACGACTTTTCCTGTGCCCATCTGGATGCCGTCCACATAGATCCTGGCCGTAAGGGGAGAGGTGGTTACTGTTACTTTTTCGGAAGAAAAACCGGAAAGGGAGGAGGCCAGGAAAAAAATGCTGGCAGCGATTAGTTTGCCGATAAAGAGGGATCTCATAATAATTACTTTTTTGGTAAGCGTTTGGGGTAAATAATAACTCTTTGCGGAGGTGGTTTCTGCGCTGGGCAAGCGCGGTGGGTTACCAAATATATAAAATTTTTAGCACGTATAGAAGGTATTTATCCTAAGATTTTAGAGACGAAGTCCGAATGCAGGCTGATCTTCATGAAAGCCGTCAGTCCCAAGATAATCCCTATCAGGCTGACGACCGAGGCGAAATAGAGCAGCCATTTCTTTTGGGTGAGGGAAGTGATGCCGAACATGGCGATGGAGATGGTGAGTAATGCTTCCGTCATATCGAATTGATCGTCGAAAAGATTGATATCGTCATATTCCTTCTGATAACCCTCTGCCTGGAGCTTGATCTCTCCTTTTTCTTTCTCATACCTGGCGATCTGGGCCTCGTATTTTTTGATGACTTCGGCGCTGCCGGGTATGTTCTGTAATTTGATTTCTTCCAGCGTATTTTCAGCGATGGATTGCTTGGTGCTTTTTGCCTGGAAATAGGACCAGGAGTCGATGGAATGCGCCTGTGCCTGGGACATGGCCTGTACGATATTGCCATCTTTTACATTGCAGAGGGCCATAAAGGTCGCAGTAATGGCTACGAAAAGGGCTACTCTGGAGTTAATGGTGCTCTTTCCTGCCTGGTCCAAAGGTTCCTGCATGGTTTCGACGAGATCTGACATAAGATGGAAATTGGTTTATGCTAAAATAACGACAAATCCCGGATTGAATTGCTCTTTGGAGAGGGGAAATGGATTTGGAGTTTTGCCATTAAATAGATGAAAGGTTTGTCGGTGACCGGCTTCTTGCTTATTTTGGCTGCTTATTTAAAAAACGGTTACATGAGAATGAACAAGCAGCCTGGAATAGTCATGATCCTGTTGTTTTGCGCGATCGGTGCTTTTGCGGGAACTCCGGCCGATCTACTGCCGGAAAGGATCTCTCAGTATGAAGCGGATATCGAAGGGCTGAATAAGGTCTATATTTTCAAGGATAGTCCGGAATATTATGAACGATTGCGTGCCTATAACAAAGCGGCGCTGGCGAGTCTGCAGACGCTGTCTTTCGATTCTTTGAGCAGTTCCGACCAGGTGGATTACCTCCTGTTGCAGCGTACTATCCGTCATTCGCTGAAAGAGCTGGACCAGGCGCAAAAAGTATACGAGCAGATAAAATTCGCTATTCCCTTTGCCCAAAAGATCATGGATTTGCAGGTCAAACGGCGCCGGGGCGGCATTCCGGATGAGGCTGCTACGGCGAAGGCCCTGGACAGCGTGAAAAACGATATCAAAGAGGCCCGGCTGCAGCTGGACAAACAGCCGGCTTTGTCCAGGACCCTCCTCAAAAAGATCATCGGGATAACGGCCAGTGTCCGCAGCGGACTGGAAAATACCTATACCTTTTATAATGGCTATGATCCGACGTATGCCTGGTGGGTGAAAAAGCCTTACCAGATAGCAGACTCCTTATTGTCAGCCTATGAGCAGGGACTTCAGACGAAACTGGAAGGGGATAACAGGGGGATCAATCCCATCGGGGAAGAGGAGTTAAAGGAGCTGCTGGAATATGAAATGATCCCTTATGGGCCCCAGGACCTGGTAGATATCGCCAATAAGCAATTTGCCTGGTGTGAAAAAGAGATGAAGAAAGCATCCGCGGAGCTGGGTTTTGGAGATGACTGGAAAAAGGCATTGGATAAGGTAAAGCAGCATTATGTGGAGCCGGGCAAGCAGCCGGCGCTGATCGACCAGCTGGCGGAAGAGGCCATTCATTTTGTGGAAAGCAATGACCTGGTAACGGTGCCTGAGCTGGCCAAGGAATCCTGGCGTATGTATATGCTGACGCCGGAAGAGCAGCGTTTCGCTCCGTTCTTCCTGGGGGGAGAATCTATTCTGATCGCTTATCCTACGGATGATATGGAGGAGGCTACCAAGATCATGAGCATGCGCAGCAACAATTACGGTTTTGCCCATGCCACCGTCTTTCATGAGCTGATACCCGGGCATAACCTGCAAGGCTTTATGAACAGGCGCTACAAACCTTATCGGTATATGTTCGATACTCCTTTTTCCGTCGAAGGCTGGGCCTTGTACTGGGAAATGCTGTTATGGGACAAGGGCTTCCAGGATACACCCGAGAAAAAGATCGGTGCGCTGTTCTGGAGGATGCATCGCTGTGCCCGTATCATATTTTCTCTCAACTATCATCTCGGCAAATGGACGCCGGACCAGTGTATCGACTTTCTGGTAAAGAAGGTCGGGCATGAGCGATTTAGCGCCGAGTCCGAAGTGAGACGTTCTTTCGCGGGCAATTACGGACCTTTGTACCAGATCGCTTATATGCTGGGCGGGCTGCAGATGCGTGCCTTACATCATGAATGGGTAGATTCTAAAAAAATGACTGATAAACAGTTCCATGATGCTTTTCTGCATGAGGGTACTATTCCCATCGAAATGTTCCGGGCGATCCTCAGCGGACAGAAGCTAAGCACGGATTTTACTACGAAATGGAGGTTTGCGGATGAATTAAACTAATGTTTCTTTTTCGGGGGAATCGCCTGGATATAACCAGAAAAGGATATCGCCTGCCTGTTGGTGCTGGTCACCTGCAGGGATGCATACCCGCTTTCAGTGATGCTGAGGGACATTTGCTGTACGTCGCGGTAATCTTTGGGTTTGATCAGGATATCCCAGCCGCCTTTTTTCTTGGGTGACACGGTATAATCAAAGTCTTTCGAGGTAAACTGGATACCTCCCTGGGATGGGTCGATCGGGGCTGAATAGGCGCGTCCGAAATAGGGCAGGTAGCTGACTACCTGGTCTTTGGTCACTTTCAGATCGTAGTCCGAGGTAAGCTGCCGGGTGCGGCCGCTCATGGGCATCGCGGATTGCGCTTTAAAGACATAGTTTTGTGAATCTACCAGGCTCTTGATTGCGGCCGTTTTTTCGGCCTGTTTCTCTGCCTTGGTGGATTGGGCGTGCAGCAAGGCGGGTTGGCTGAGGGAAGCCACCAGGAGGAAAAGGAGTATTTTTTTCATATATTAAATTTAAGTAATTGTAGTGGAGATGAAAAATAGGATTTTTCTACCAAGATCGGTTTCCTGATCGCGAATATTTTTATGAAGGAGGCGATCGGGATCTACACGGTTACCGGGATGGGGCTGGTGATTGCGGGGCTTTATATTGTTCAGCGGAATAAGGTTAGTCCCAGGGAATCGTAAAGATTTTTTTCTCCTTTGCCTGTTATGAGAAGAGCCCGGGAATGGCTGATTTGGCGGATCCAGTCTTCTCTCAACATAGCTGTCAGCAGGGCTGCGCCCAGGGAGCCTGCCAGATGAGGCCGTCTTTCGCTCCAGTCGAGACATTGCCGGGAGAAGGTCCTTCTCCGGGTCTTTAATTCAGCGACATCTATTTGCAGTTGGGCAAACCATTGGAGGCCGGCTGCCGTTACCTTGTATCCGGCGACCGGATGGCCGGACGATGGATCCTTTTTGTTTTTTATACCCGCTGGCTGATCCAGTCCGGATTCCGGTAGGATGAGCTTGTTCGTTACCAGTTTATCGGTGATGGTAACGCCTATCTTACCGGCCAGGTGATCATAGCAGCTCCGGCAATATTTGATGTGGCCGTTGTGGAGAAACCCCTGGGTCTTTTCGGGTTTCTCTGCGGGCAGGAGGTTGGCGATGGCCTCGATGGCATAGGCCACATCCGGGGAAGCGAGCTGGTAATACCGATGTCTTCCCTGATGCTGGACTGTTAGCAGGGAGGCCTGTATCAATTTATGCAGGTGCATGCTGGCGCTTTGGGGTGATACGGCTGCCATCAGCGACAATTCCGTAGCGGTGAATGCCCTGCCATCCAACAGGTTCCATAGTATTTTGGCCCGGGCGGGTTCTCCGATCAGGGAGGCCAGCTGACTGAATTGTTCTTCTACAGGCATGATTCAATTTTAAATGAAATGTGTGAGTTAAAGATACGGACGAAGTTTGCAAAACAATAGCTATTTGTAAGGAGCTGATTTACAGTATTGGGAATGCTTTTTAAAGAAAAAGACCCCGGAAGACATACTTTTTAGAGCCAAACACCGTTTTAAGGGCGCAAAAAAGCAAAAACATACCCTCATGAAAAAGACCACGTTGTCCATTGTCCTGTGTATGGCTATCGCAGCTACTCAGGCTAGTCCTTCTAACACGTATTCAGCTAATGAAGGCTCTCCAGCAAAAAAGAGCGCCCCGGTTGTACGTAACATTCTTTCCACAAAATTGCCTGCCAAGCTTTTAACAACGATAAAAAAGAGCTACAAAGATTACTGGATCACTGCTCTTTACAAAGAAGTATCTAACGGGAAAGTCTCCTATCATATCACCGTAGAGAATGCGGATAAGATAGTCACTCTGAGCGCCAACCCTGCCACGAACTGGTCGGTCACGCGCACCGTAGCAAAAGACCTGGCAGCCTCCTAGCGTTTCCGGTTTTAACTACAGCGGCCGTGGACATCCCGGCAGCACGACATAATCATTTTATAGTAGCGGCAATACTGAATTCAGTGTTGCCGTTTTTTTTGTGGCTGACCGGATGGATTAGGTGTTAGTTATCATTTTTGAGAAAGCTCCGGACCGTCTGGTTGAAAAACAGCGGTTGTTCCATATTCAGCATGTGTGCCGTATGAGGAATAATGACTTCCTGGGAGCCTTTGACGGTAGCATGAAACCAGGCCGAAACCGATAGAATAAAAGGAAGATCTTCGTCTCCGGCTATGATCAATAAAGGTTTTTTCCATTGATCTATTCTAAGGGAGGCTGGTTGGTTGGACAGTTGCGGCCATCGATTTTCTTCCGGATGTTGTTGTAGATTGGCCCGGGTGGTCTGGAAGACATAATTTCTTGCGTAGGAGTTGACTGCAGCCGGTTGTCTTCCCGGGCCGATGCACCAGACATTCGTGAAATAGGTAGCAATGGAATCGAAGTTCTTAGTAGAATCGACTTTTTCCATTTGCGCAAAGCACTGTTTGGAAATCGGATCCATGTTTAAGACTTTGGCCCAGCCGCTTAACCCGGGGGACACTAAAACCACCTTGTCTACTCTCTCCGGATAGGCCAGGACAAAATCAACGATGCAGGCGGCGCCAACGGACAGACCTGCAAAAGATGCTTTTTCGATATGGAGGCTATCGAGGAGGATACGGAGTACATCCTGGATCAAGAGGGATGTATCTACTCCTGTTGTCAGCCCATGACCTGGCAGGTCGATGGTAATCACTTTGTTAACTTTTTTGAAATAGACCACCTGCTGATCCCACATTTTTAAATCCTGGAAACCTGCATGGAGAAAGACCAGCGGAGTTCCGGTGCCCTGGATCTGATAATGAACCTGCAGCTTGCCTTCCGGGATCAGGCCTTCCTGGGCTTGTACTCCGGTAGTTCCTGTTGAAACCAAAAAGATACAGAGAAGAATATGTCCTTGAATACGCATGGTTCAAATGTAAGTTATTGACGGAATGTTGAGAATACCGGTTTATATTTAGTATATGAAACAATTTATTGCCCATATAACACTGGTGGTGAAGGACTATGACGAAGCCATCGAATTTTATACCCGGAAGCTTCGATTCCGGGTAGTCGAAGATACTGTTCTGAGTCCTACCAAGAGATGGGTGTTAGTAGCACCGCCGGGTTCGGAGGGATGTTGTCTGCTGCTGGCAAAGGCAGATAATGAAGAGCAAAGGCTAAGTATCGGCCATCAGGCGGGAGGGCGTGTTTTCCTGTTCCTGTATACGGATAATTTCCAGCGGGACTATCAGGACATGCAGGAGCGGGGAGTTACGTTTGTGCGGCCACCGGTAGCGGAGGCTTATGGTACAGTTGCTGTTTTTGCGGATCTGTATGGGAATTGCTGGGATTTGTTGGAGCCGGCGAAGTCGGAAACCTATAAATAATTTCATCGGAAGTGGGTTTAGCTGCATCCGTTGTTGTGCCGGAAGAGGTAGAGTTTAGGGTATTTTTCTTGCTGCAGGCATGAACGATACAGATTGCACTACATAATACTAACAATTGTTTCAATGAATTATCCATATAGTATACAGTTTGTATTTTATCACTACGTATACTTCCTATCCGGAGATGTCTGTAAATTCCTGATTTCATTTATTTTACATCCTTTTAACAAGTTTGGTGGAGACGTGCATGGCATCTGAGGATAATATGCAGTTCGGCGTTCCATAAAGAAAATAGGCGAGATATTGTTATCATAGTGGGAGTTATTTATTATTTTAATCTTCGGACATTAAAAGTATAAACTTCTGTGATCATTTCGTAAACTGCATTGTGATTGCAGCAAGGATCCTCAAATTTGCTACAACCACCCCTTTCCCGGTACTCTGATCAGCAGCGGATTTCCTATTAGAAGTGGCATCAAAGATATGAAGGTGCTGATTAACCATTTAAACCTGTCAATTATGATCACCCGGCGCAAAGACATTGCTACGTTTGAGGAGACCCGGCAATTCATTGAAAAAAATTTTACCAGGGATATTCCGGTAGCGTTGATTTGCAGAGAATTCGGCCTCAATCGTACTAAGCTACAAGAGGGATTTAATCAATTGTTCGGAATTTCGGTACATGCGTTCATTTCGCAGGAGCGAATGAAGAAGGCAAGGGCCTTATTGACGGAGACCGACGAATCAGTTAAGGTGATCGCGATCGAGTGCGGTTACAAAAGCATCAGCAGCTTTACGCGGAGCTTTACCAGACTGCATAAGATGTCTCCCATGCAATACAGGTCTTTATCGTTTCCTAATCGTAAACCCTCAGACAAACTCACCGGATCGGACAATTAAATCTGTCGAATGGCAAACAGCTAAATTTGGTAAAGGCTGTACATTGGGTGTAACTTGCGTGTAGTTATTTAATTAAACCTATCCAGACGAATCATATGAAAAAAGAAAACGACTTCCGATGTTATTCAGGTCTAACCCCCAAAAAAGCGCAGTGACCCGGCTCGTAAACGCGCATCTCTCGTAGTTTGAGAAAATCAACCATCTGTTTTTCATCTGCTCCCGACTAGAGCAGCATTTCATTAAGGTCTTTCTGTATGAGGAGATCCAGTAGCTGCAATCATATTGCACGGGCTCAAAACTAACTGCTCCTTCGATCGGGCTTTGTTGCTGACTGCCGGTTTATTGGCCAGCTGATTGTAGCATCTGTTTTAAATTATTGTTAGAACGGACCCGGGATACCTATGCCCGGGAGAGTGGAAAATTATTAAACCTTAAAAACTTGTCCATGTTACCTGCAAAAGCAAAGATTAAAGACTACGACCTCCCTTACATCATCGCTGCACAAAAAATCATTGATGAAAACCCGAAAATAGATTTTAAGATACCTGACCTTGCTCAGAAGGTAGGTATCAATGAATTCAAATTGAAAGCGGGATTCAGAGTGATGTTTAAAATGGGCGTACATCAATACCGGATAGGAGTTCGCCTTCAGCAGGCCAAAAGCAAACTGGAGGAGACGGATCTTACGATCGAAGAGATCGCCTATACGGTAGGGTTTAAGAGCCGCGATGGTTTTACGAATGCATTTAAGAAAGAGTTTAAGACCTCGCCCCGGTATTGGAGAAATCATCTGGCGATTGTAGCCTGAGTAAAAATCCCGATTCATCGTGTTTTCGTCCCGATTGATATTTTAAGTCTATCTAATTTGCATACAGTTCCAGTAGAAAAAATAATACTCGCGCAAATGAAAAAGAAAGCGATCATAATAGGTGCCGGGCCCGCAGGATTGACTGCTGCTTATGAGTTGTTGAAGAGGACGGATATTATTCCCGTCATACTGGAAAAGAGTGGGGAGATAGGCGGGATTTCCAGGACGATCAATTATAAAGGGAATCGTATGGATATGGGGCCGCATCGGTTTTTTTCCAAATCGGACCGGGTGATGAACTGGTGGTTGCAGATGATGCCGTTGCAGGAGAGTGCCGATAATCTGACGATTAGTTATCAGAATAAGACGCGGACGGTTACTACCGATAGTGCCGGGAGGCCCGGGGATGCTGTCGATTCCAATGATGCTGTTAATTCCATCGATCCGGGTTATACGACTGATACGATACAAGGAAAAAAAGATCCGGATAAGGTCATGCTGGTGATTCAGCGGCTCACCCGGATCTACTTCCTGCGGAAGTTCTTTGCCTATCCGATCCAGCTGGGATTCGATACGTTGAAGACCCTGGGGCTGGTGAGAACGATCAAGATATTATTCTCCTTCTTATGGATACGGATTTTCCCCATCAAACCGGAGAAAAGCCTGGAAGACTTTATCATCAATAAGTTTGGCAAACAGTTGTATTTGCTCTTTTTTAAGGATTATACGGAAAAAGTATGGGGAGTGCCTTGTCATGAAATTTCTGCCGAATGGGGTGCACAGCGCATCAAAGGAGTGTCACTTAGCAAAGCCATTGCGGAGGCCCTTAAGACGATGGTGCGTCAAAAAAAGGGGAAGGGGGATATCAACCAGAAGGGGACGGAGACGAGCCTGATCGAGCAATTCCTTTATCCAAAGAAGGGACCTGGTTCCCTCTGGGAGGAGACTGCCCGGCAGATCGAAGAGATGGGGGGTAAGATCTATTTACACCAGGATGTGCAGCGGATCTATACGAAGGAGAATGCCATCACATCGGTAAATACGACTAATTCGCAGACGGGGCAGACGGGCGCCTGGGAGGGGGATTATTTCTTCTCGACGATGCCGGTGCAGGAACTGGTAGCGGGGCTGGAGGCGGATGTGCCGGAAGCAGTGCGGGAGGTGGCGGCAGGGCTGCAATATAGGGACTTCATTAACGTAGGGATATTGCTGCGGCAGTTGTCTTCCCGGACCAAATCCGGTGGTCATGAGAAGCTGGAGCTGAAGGATAACTGGATCTATATCCAGGAGAGGGATGTAAAGGTCGGCCGGTTGATGATCTACAATAACTGGGGGGATGGGATGATCAAAGATCCCAATACTACCTGGATCGGGATGGAGTATTTCTGTAATAAGACCGATGCTTTCTGGGCTTTATCCGATGAAGCTATTCAGCAGGCTGCTATACAGGAGCTGGAGAAGATGGATCTGGCCGATGCGAATGATGTCCTGGATATCACGGTGCGGAGGATGGAGAAGACGTATCCGGCTTATTTTGGTACCTATGACCGGTTCGCGGAGATCCGCTCGTTTACGGACCAGTTCGAGAACCTGTTCCTTGTAGGCCGTAACGGGATGCATAAATACAATAATGCCGACCATAGCATGCTTTGCTCCATGGTGGCGGTAGATAATATAGAGGCTGGTATTACCAGTAAAGAGAATTTGTGGTCGATCAATACAGAACAGGAATATCATGAGGAAAAATCCGGCGCCTCCGAAGCGAGTACACAGGGTGCCAGGATACCGGAAGGAAAGGACACTGTTCCGCAAGAGCCTGCAGCAAAAAGACCCACCCAATCACCTCAACACGAATTGCTGCCATCTTTTCCCGATTACGTTTGGAGGAATAGAGGGAACCGGGCGTATCTGCTGTTTGCTCTTGCTGCCTTCCTGGTACAGTTTATCCTGTTCAAGATCAAATATCCTTTTGCGAATTATATGCCGGACAGCTATTCCTACCTGGAGGCGGCTTATACGAATGCGGATGTGAATATGTGGCCGGTGGCGTATTCGAAGTTCCTCCGGCAGATCAGTGTGTTTACGCACTCTGACAAGATTGTGGTAGGGATCCAGTATCTGTTTATGCAGTGCAGCGGGTTATTGTTTCTATTCACCTTGCTATACTTCCTGAAGCCGGGACGTGCTGTCAAGAATATCCTGTATGCTTTCTTCCTTTTTAATCCGGTAGCGCTGTATGTGGCGAACTATATTTCGGCGGATGCGCTCTTTATTGGTATGAGTTTGTGCTGGATCAGTTCTTTGCTGTGGGTGATCTACCGGCCCCGGCCCTGGCAGATCTGGGTGCAGGCGGTATTGTTGCTGGCTTGTTTCACCATCCGTTATAATGCGATTTATTACCCCCTGATTGCGGCCCTGGCTTTTATCCTGTCGCGGCAGCGCTGGCCGAGGAAACTGGCGGGGATTGGGCTCGGAGTGGTGCTGGTGATTGGCTCTTTCTGGTATACCAGCAACAAGATGCTGGAGGTGACGGGTAAACGGCAGTTCTCCGCCTTCGGCGGATGGCAGTTGGCCAATAATGCCCTGTACATGTATGAGCATATACCTGCGGCTGAGCGGGGGGCGATTCCGGCGAGGTTTGCTAAGCTGGAGACGATGGTGAGGCAGCATATGGATACGCTGAGTAAGGTGAAGTTGACTCGCGAGGACTCGGTTACGAACTTCTTTTACCTCTGGAGCCCCAAGGCGCCGCTGGTGCAGTATATGGTGCGGGAATATGCCAAGGATACGGTTACACCTCAGTTTAAGCGGTGGGCGTCCGAGGGGCCACTTTTCGCGGAGTATGCGACGTATTTGATCCGACGATATCCGATGCAGTTTGCGTCTGAATTTTTGGTGCCCAACGCTGTTAAATATGCCGTGCCGCCACCGGAGTTCCTGGGAATCTATAATATGGGGGGAGATAGTGTGGGGAAACTGGCGAAGGAATGGTTTAATTATAAGACGGTACGGGTACGGGAACATAATAATAAGAATGCGCGAATTGGGATTACAGGTATTTACTCTATTGGAACGGCTATTGTGAATGTTTTCTTGCTGATCTGTGTGATCGGGCTGGCGGTTTTTACCGGATTTAAGCAGGGGGATAAGGGGTTGTATAGGTTACTATTCATGGTACTATTCCTTTGGCTGCTCAATACGGGCTTTAGCATATTTGCTTCACCGATTGTGTTGCGGTATCAGGTGTTTCCGATACTGATAAGCTTGAGCCTTTCGGTCCTGGCTGCGGAAGCCATTGTTAAGTGGGGGAGGGAAGAAGAATTGAAAAAGAAAACTTTGTTAGCATGAAAACGAGGAAGATTATTGTCGAAATAATATGCTTAACCTTATTGCTGAACTTCTTTTATGAGGGGATTTATAAGATTGCTTATTGGTCGAATTATGCTTTTTGGGTGAAGCACGCGCCTTTGTTGAAACCGGTTTGGCAGATACTTACCTATGTGATACCGATTGGGGAGATAGTGTTGGCTTTGGCTTTTATGGTTCAGAAGTTTAGAGTGAAGGCCTTGTATATATTGATCGGGGTGCTGATGGTATTTGTTCTGTGGGTGATGAGTGGGTATTTGTTTACTCATCGGCTCTTTTGGCCTTATCATGCTCTATGGGAAAAGCCGACTTGGATGCAAAAGATGCTTATTTCTATCGGGCTTTGTTGGCTGGCTTTTATGGCTATCGTTTTATTAAATCCAAAACTTTCTTTTAAACGATATTCTTCCAATTCTTTGCGCAATAAACCTGCTAATGCGCAATAGCAGGTAGCGGAGAGCCTATATCCGTAATACAAATGCAGGCGAAGGGGATGCTGAAAACCTTATTAATAGAGTAAGCAAATATTTTTAATCATTAACACTTTTTTTATGAACAAGGTAAAAATGTTCTTTATCGCTGCAGCCTTAGTGCTGACTACTGCTGGTGTATTTGCTGGGAAAGCAAAATTCGCAACAATACCAAATGTATATGCTTATAATGGAACTTCAGCCTATGAATTGCTTAATGGAACTATCACTGAAGATCAATTATCAACATCCGGCACTACGGCTGCTTCAATATCCGGTGCTGGCACTTTTGGCCTATACACATATAATACCACTTCAGGGGTCTATTCCAGATTATATGCAACTGGTTTTTAACTGTAGTATATAATTTATTGAAGATTATATCATATAAATAGTCTCTTTATTTATAAAGAGACTATTTATATTTTCGTTAAATATTTAGGATTTTTAAATTAACTATAAACCTTTTTTATGAAAATCATTAAATTTTATTTTATTGCAGTAACTCTTTTGCTGGTGACGGTTGGTGTCTTCGCATTGAGATCTCCATTAGCGTCGCAAGCAATATACGCATATAACGGAACGGTTGCTTATCAATTAGATGCCCCTTCTAATTTGATTTTTCTTTCGGAATCTGGCAGTACGCAGGCAGAGATCTTAACCTCCCTTAATCATATATATGGTCTATATTATTATAGTGGAGGTTATCAACCATTATATACAACTGGATTTTGATTACATCTTAAGACAGTCTCTTTATTAAAAGGAGACTGTCTATTGTAATTGAAATTACTTAAAGTTATGATAGTTTTTTACTGATCTTTCGAGCCGATTATTATAGATATCTTTTTTTAAAAGTATTAAACTCTATATAATTGTTAATAAATCACCTACAAAGAATAGCATATTTGTAGGGTATAAGAAGTTGGAAAATAGAATACAGAGTAATTTTATTGATTACAAAAATTAATAGCCGGGATTCTGTACTAGATTAGGATCTGTCATTAATTCCGATGCGGGAATAGGATATAACTGAGCTGTATTTTCCCATAATGATTTGATAGGTTTTAGAACATTGGTTGCTTGATTGCTTCTTTTTAAGTCTAACCATCTATGGCCCCATTCAACAAAAAGTTCAACCTGCCTTTCATGGGTAATTGCAGTTAGTAAATCTGTCTGTGATGTGGCAACTGTATTTGTAAGACCAGCTCTTTTTCGAATAATATTGAGGTCACTAGTTGCGTCAGTTAGTTTGTTTTGTTTAGCCCTCGCTTCTGCTCTGATTAAGTATTGCTCAGCTAAACGAAGAACCATATAATATTCTGTATAAGGGCCATTTACTAAAGCTTGGCGTGGCCCTATCTTATATTTATATGGAAAATAGTATTCAATGCCATTGTAAATTGTACTGTCTATCCAATTTGATCGACGTTTATCACCAGGTTCAAAAGCGTTAAGTAATTGAGTGGTTATATACGCAAAAGGTTGATAAGTAGAATCTAAAATGGATGGGATTAGTATAAAACCTTCTGGTGTCGCATTATAAGAAGATCCTTTATTATTTTGCTGTAGCTGCCAAATTGCTTCGCTACTATTTGTTAAAAAAACTTGATTTATATTAGAATCTAAACTATATAAGCTAGTATTACTTATGAGTGAATCAGCTTGTTCTTCTGCATTAGCATAATCCCCTGTATATAAATATGCTCTTGCAAGTAATGCTGTAGCTGCCCACTTATTAGGTATTATTCTTTGTCCCACTCCAGCAGAATAATCAGACGCAAGTCTATTCTTAGCATCTTTTAGATCGGAAATAATATTGTCATACACTTGTGTAACAGAAGTTCTACTTAATACATTAGTCTTATGCCAATTGATAGTGGTTACTAATGGTATGTTTCCAAATAAGTTTACCAAATAAAAATTGCAAAAGGCCCGAATAAATTCAGCTTCACCTGTTAATTCATTTTTTAAAGAATCGTGTACTCCTGTGTAATTGCCTAGCCCTTCAATAATTGCATTCGCTGCGTATATGGTGGGATAGGCATCTCCCCAAAAATTTCCATCTACTATTGTATTTGTTGTAGACAAATTATTCTTTTGAAATTGATCTATGTCTTGCTGTGTTTGATCAAAGATGATTAATTCGTCTGCACTCATACCGCAGAAAATTGACATGCCATAATTTGAAAAGCTTCTAGAAGTATTTATCATATTAAAATACATGCCAGATGCCGCAGAAATAGCCTGGTTGTCGCTAGAAAAAACCTGGGATGTTGTTATAGTACCTGTAGGTGGTGGAATTTGAATTGTTTTTTTGCAAGCAATTATATTGACTCCGGCAAATAAAAAAAAGATAAGTTTTTTATTATTAAATAACATAGTAAAAGATTTAAAAATTGCATGAGATTCCTGCTGTAATGGTTCTAGCTCTTGGTATGGAAGTAAAACCTTGTACTTCAGGATCTAATCCATTATATTTTGTAATGATAAACAGGTTTTCCCCCTGTATATAAATCTTGCAGTTTTCTAAAGCATGAGTTTTTATAATTTTTTGAGGCAATGTATAAGAGAGAGAGAGGTTTTGAAGGCGAATAAAAGAAGCATCTGTGTATATTGCATCTGAAAATATTTGGTAATTGTAGAAACTTGTTCCTGGGCTTGTGGTGAAACGCGGGTTATTAGCTATATCACCTTCCTTTTTCCAATGGTTTAATACACTTGTCGGCTGATTTGTTATATCTCCTGGAGCGTCGAGTGATATTAATGCATTTCTTCCAATTTGCTTTTTGTAGTAAATAAAAACACTCAATTGCCAGTTCTTATAATTGAAATTATTGGTAAAACCTCCATCAAATTTTGGGCTTAAATCATGTATGTATCGGTCATCAGTTGTTTGACCAGTTTGATCTACTGTGATTTGCCCATCTTTATTTTTATCTTGGAAAGTATACAGCCCGGTTTGGGGATCTATTCCGGTAAAATGTAATAATTTTATTATATTGATAGATTGTCCAATTATTAATCGACCTCCATACGGTGATTGAGATAAATTTGGATATTTAATCAATTTATTTCGATTAATGCCGATATTAAACTTAGCCGACCAAGAAAAATTCTTTTCATTTAATATTTCAGCATTTAACAGAAATTCCCACCCTGTATTTTGTACATCTGCAGGGCTGTTAGAAGTTACACTGGTAAAGCCTGTTAATAGGGGTGTTGGGAAAGCTACTAATTGGTCACTACATCGGTTTCGATACCATACGGCTTCCAAGTTAATCCTATCCTTCAAAAAACTAAGATCGACAGCGACTTCCAATTTTCGATTTACCTGCCAATGAAGAGTAGAATCGGTGTGTCCTAAAGGTGTCAAAGGTAAAACCCCGTTATAAGTGAACCGATTGAATGACCATTGACTAAGAAATGCATAGTCGCTGATTTCGTCCCCACCAGTTGTTCCGTAACTGCCTCTTACTTTTCCTAAACTTAAAAATGATAATTTTTTTTTGATTAGGGTTTCTTCACTAAAAATCCATGCAGCTCCAACAGAACCAAAATTTCCAAATTGACGGCCTGGGCCAAATCTTGAAGACCCATCTCTTCTGGTATTTAAATTAATAATATATTTGTTATCCCAATTATAATTTATTCTGCCAAATACGGCTTCATATTTATATTCTCCCGAAAAATTAGCTGAGGATTGAACAGGCGCATTAATAACAGATGTCAATAATGCATCGTTATTATAACCAAATCCCATTAATTGAATTGAATTCGTTGTATTATTTTGTATTGAGCTTCCCAACAAAATATTCAATTTCCCTTTACTAATAAAATTATTATATTCTAATTGCGGTTCGAGAATGAAATTATGCAGCAATGTATATCCAAAGCTTGATTGTCCTACCGGATTATTGGCAGGGTCTTGAGATGTAATTGGCGTGAGAGATGTCTGGTTTGATTGTATATTATTATAGCCCAAACTTGTTTTTAAAATTAATCCTTTAGTCATTTCATAGCTTAACACAAGATTGCTGTTCAATAAGTTCGATTTTGCTGTATAAGGTTGCAACAGACTTCCAAAAGGGTAATTTCCATTCAAAGGTGCCCATCCAGAGAAGTTTAGATTGCCCTTATTGTCAAAAATTGCAGGTGCATCAGGTGGAAGCGTTATTGCCCCTGGAGTGAAAATCATATCACTAGTAATAAGCGTATAAGTCCCAGTGAATCCCATATTGAAACGCTGATTTAAAGATTTGTGATTTATATTGAAAGAAAGAGACGCGCGCTGATTAGCTCCACTTGAAGTTAGAATCTCCGTTTGATAATGATACCCTGCGGCAACTCTGAAGGTTGTCCTTGAATCGCCACCAGATAGACTGGATTCCACATCGGTATATTTTCCTAATCCGCCCCATAGATATTTTTGCCAGTCGGTATATCGGGTTGTATCCCAAGTGACTAAATCAGCCGCGTTATTAATATCGAGAGGTAACCCGTCGTTTGCCAAAGCTTCCTTACGCATGGCTGTATATTGGTGCGAGTTAAGTAATTGAAAATGCCTATTTACCTGACTAATGCCACTGTATACACTAAGATCAAAATGTGTTTTGCCAGCTTTCCCTTTTTTGGTATTAATTAAAATTACACCGTTAGACCCCCTGGAACCATAAATTGCTGTCGCATCAGCATCCTTTAAGACCGTTATGCTTTCGATATCAGTAGGGTTAATATTGAAGAATGGACTTTGCCCACCAGCAGGACTTTGAATTCCTGATTGAATAACCCCGGTTGCTCCACCTGTATAACTGTCAGATCCAGTTAAATTCAATATTGTTAGTGGAACTCCATCTATAATATATAATGGATCAGACGGGAAATTGGCATTAATTGTGTTTCTTCCTCTTATTTCGACTTTAATAGGAGCACTTGCATATCCACTAGCATTTGTTACGACCACTCCCGCTACCTGCCCTTGCAATGCCTCTAGTGGATTCATGACAGGCTGTCTTGCTATTTGTTCAGCTGTCACCGTCCCAATATTCCCCGTTGCCAATCGCTGACTCGTCGTCCCATAAGCCTGCACTACCACCTTATCCAAATCATTTGTCGTCGCAGATAGCACCACCGTCAAACTAATCCGATCCTTTATCGGCATAGAGACAGTCTTATAGCCTATAAAGGTTACGTTAACGACATCATCGGAGTTTACGTTGCGCAAATAGAAATTCCCGTTCGCATCCGTGACCGTCCCATGCCCGTTTCGTTTCACGGTAATATTAGCATTGACAAGGGGTTCGCCCTTGTCGTTGGTGACTCGACCCTTTATTTGAAGGATGGGATCGCCGGGGGGGGGGGGGGGGGAGGCGAGGGAGACGACAGGCTCTTTCTTCTTGATAAAGATCGTTTTGCCTTCGAGAGCGTATTCGAGAGGCTGGTCTTTGAGACAGATCCGGAGAAATATCTCGAGCTGCACATTCTTCAGGTCGATGGTGACAGGCGCCGAGGATTGCAGCATGGCCTCGCCATTTTCGAAAAAGACGCCGTAGCCGGTCTGTTTTTTGACGGAGGCTAAGACTGTTTTGAGGGGAACGTCCTTCCCGGTGAAACTGACCGTCTGGGAGTAGGTGGCGGCGCTCACCTGGAGTCCGAGGGCCAACAGTAAAAATGCAGATAGTTGCATAATTAGTAGAGCTTGTGGTCTAATTATCAGTTGTTTTGGCGGGTTGGACATGCCTGCCCCAGCAGGATTGCCTACCTGAAAAGTAAAATTCATACCTTTACGATGTTTAGGTGTAAAACAAAAAGAATCTTAGCCGATCTGTTTGGAAATGCCTGAATAATTCCGCCGGGAGTGTTGGTAGCACTCTCGGTTTTTTTATTTGTGGACACCCCTGAAAAAGGAGGAGGTTTATTTAGTCTGACCGAATGAAGCTTGATCGATTGCAGTTGTTCATGGTGGTTGAGTTTAAAAGTTCAGGTAAAATATATGGACAAGGCAATCGGTTACTTTTGTGGTCTCTCCAAAGACGTTCAGAGGTGGTTAATGGCTAAGGCTATTATTTTGAAACGATCAACTTCTTACCATCGATCTGGAAATGCAGATCCTTTTTTTCGAGATGCCTGAGAATGGAGGACAGGCTCAGGCTTCGGTCAATCTCTCCATCGAACGTATAGTCCGGCGCCGGAATCGTAAAAACAGCCTCCACATCATACCAACGACTCAGCTGACGCAGCACCCCTCCGATATCTTCATGCGTAAAATGGAAATAGCCCCGCTGCCAGGCGATCGCCTCCTCTACATCCACTCCTTTCGCAACCCGCCAGTTACCTTCCTTGCTGATAACGGCCTGCTCTCCCGGCGCCAACACCGATTGCTTGCCTCCCTCTAACGACACTTTCCCACTCAACAAGGTCGTCCGGACAGCCGGCTCATCCCCATACGCCATGACATTAAAACTGGTCCCCAGTACATTAATGGCCAGCTCATCCATCTGCGTATGCACCCGCACGATAAAAGGTTTTGTTGCATCTTTCGCGATTTCGAAATAGGCTTCTCCATTAAGAGTCACCTCGCGGCTCTTCCCGGTAAAGGCGGTCGGGTAGCGCAGACTGCTGGCATTATTGAGCCAGACCTTGGACCCATCCGGCAGGATCAATTGGAACTGCCCGGCGCGCGGCGTGGTTAGCGTATTATATATAAGCGAGGTGGCTGGTACATGGCTATCTGCAGCATGAGCAGAGGCGGAGCCTTCAGCGGCTGTATAAGCGAGTAGATTTTTATCTTTTGAAACACGGGAAACGCCCTGCACGGCCAGGTTGCCATTGGCCGTATTCTCCAATACGATCGTAGAGTCATTGGCAAGGGTAAGCACCGCCTTATCGCCGCCGGGAGCTACATCATTTTTGGATGGAAACGCCGTATGTTCTGCCAAATCGGAGTGGGAGTGACGGGTAAGCCAGAAATCAGATCCGGCAAAGAGAAGCAGGACACAGGCAGCTGCATATAGCCAGGTTCTGGAACGGCGCGCAGGCGGCGTGAGATAAACTATTTTTGTTGCTGAGGTTTCGAGGGTAGGGGGATTAGGGGTTGCTATATCTGCATTGCGGAGAGGGGCAAATTGCGGGTCTTCAGCCAGCCGGGCCGTGATCTTTTGGAGGATACTCGTCCGTACATCCGACTCTTTCATCAATTCCTCCAGGCTATCAGGTTCCGTCAATTGATTAAATAAGAGGGCGTTGTCTTCCGACCGATGAACCCAGGACTGCAGCTCCTGCGACTCCTCTTCCGTTAGTTCCTCTTTCAGGTGCTTAATAATCAGATCTCTTATCCTGTGGATAGCTACTGGCATTAGGAAATTTTAGCCTGCTACTGATTAAAGCAACAGTTCGTTATTGGTTAGACCTTACGTATAATGACGAGAAAAGGTCATTTTGTACTCAAAAAAATGACAATAATTTAAAAATTTCTTAATGAATAGATAACAGGAAAGCATTATTGTATAAAACAGTACATAGAGTGTGCGAAATTGAACAGTTAATAAAAACAAAAAATCATAACTGACTGATTAGTAGATTCTAAGAAAGCCGGCATTCTTCTGGCTGCAATTCTGTCCTATTCCAAAACAAAACGCATGTTCAGAAACTATCTCAAGACTATCTTACGCAATCTGCGAAAGAATAAAGCCCATTCTTTTATTAACATCGCCGGCCTTTCCGTAGGTATGGCCGTAGCCATGCTGATTGGTTTATGGATATGGGATGAAGGGCAATTTGATAAATACCATAAAAACTACGACCGTATCGCCCAGGTCATGCAAAACGAAACCTTTAGCGGAAAGGTTAGTACGGGCAAGGGCAATGTCATCCCGCTGGCGGCAGAGTTGCGCAGGAGTTACGGCGGGGATTTTAAATATGTAGTACTGTCATCCTGGAATATGAACAGCCTTGTGGCTTACGGTAATAAAAAAATCAATACCCAGGGGAATTATATGGAGGCGGAAGCGCCGGAGATGCTGACGCTCAAAATGCTGGCCGGCTCTCGCAAGGGACTTTCCATGCCTTCGTCTGTTTTATTATCCCAGTCCACCGCCAAAGCGCTTTTTGGCAATGATAACCCCATGGGAAAAATAATAAAGATAAATGTGGACGCCAATGCAAAAGTTACCGGCGTATATGAAGACCTGCCTCAGAATACCTCCTTTAAAGAGGTCTCGTTCATCGCGCCTTTTTTTGACTTAACCAGCTGGGTCAAGGGTAATGAGAACAACTGGACGAATGAATCCTTCCAGTTGTTTGTGCAGGTAGCCGATAACGCCGATATGGCCGGCGTATCAGCTAAAATCAAAGATATCAAGCTTGCTAAAATAGACCCAACCACCGCGAAACGCGAAAACCCCCAAATGCTCCTGCATCCTATGAGCAAATGGCATTTATATTCCGAATTCAAAGATGGGGTCAATGTGGGCGGGGCTATCCAATACGTGTGGATGTTTGCCTGTATCGGTGTATTCGTATTGCTGCTGGCCTGCATCAACTTTATGAACCTTAGTACGGCCCGCAGTGAAAAACGCGCCAAGGAAGTGGGTATCCGTAAGGCTATCGGTTCCCTGCGTTCCCAGTTGATCGGGCAATTTTTCAGCGAGTCGATCGTGGTTTCCTTTGTGGCTTTCTTGTTTTCCATACTGCTGGTTGTTCTTATCGTCCCTTTCTTCAACCAGGTAGCCGGCAAGCAAATAGTCCTTCCATGGGGTAATCTATATTTTTGGCTGGCGGGTATTGGCTTTAGTGTCCTTACAGGGATAATAGCCGGCACGTATCCCGCATTATATCTGTCTTCTTTTCAACCGGTAAAAGTATTGAAAGGCACTTTTAAGGCGGGCCGTTTTGCCGCTACGCCCCGTAAGGTGCTGGTGGTAGCACAGTTCACCGTATCGATCGTTTTGATCATCAGTACCATTACTGTTTTCAGACAGGTACAATTTGCCAAAAGCCGTCCCATGGGTTATAGCAGGCAGGGCCTTATTACCATAATTATGCAAACCTATAACTACCATAACAATATGGCCAATATGCGCAATGAGCTGTTGCAGCAGGGCGCTATAACCAATATGGAGGAATCCAACACGCCTGTAACGGAAAATGATCATTTCGACAATGGCTTTGCATGGCCTGGCAAAAACCCGCAGGCTTCGGCAAAATTTAATACAGTAGGTATGGGCCTTGAGTATGGCAAAACGGTTGAATGGGAATTTGTTGACGGTCGGGATTTTTCAAGGCAATATGCCACAGATTCATCCGGCATTGTATTAAATGAAGCGGCCGCAAAATATATAGGATTTAAACACCCTGTTGGGTCAACTATTAAATGGTACGATAAGAACCTGAAGGTCCTTGGCGTGATAAAAGACATGGCGATGGAATCCCCCTATGAAGCTGCCAAGCCAACCATCTTTTATATCGATACAAGTATTGGCGGCATCATGAATATAAGATTGAGCCCTACTATGACTACAGCAGCATCACTTGCCAAAATTGCGGCGGTATGTAAAAGGTATTCGCCCGAGGAACCGTTTGATTACCATTTTGCAGATGAAGAATACGCGCACAAGTTCATGGATGAAGAGCGGGTGGGCAAACTGGTCGGATACTTTTCCGTACTCGCCATATTTATCAGCTGCCTCGGCTTATTTGGCATGGCCTCTTTTGCGGCAGAACAACGAACACGTGAAATTGGCGTACGTAAGGTGTTTGGTGCATCCGTATTTAATTTATGGAGATTGCTGAACAGGGATTTTGTAGTGCTGGTCTTTATCTCCATGCTTATCGCCACACCCCTTGCCTGGTATTTTATGGGTAACTGGCTGCAGCAGTACGCTTTGCGCACAGAGCTATCATGGTGGGTATTTGGGGTTACCGGTGCTGGCGCCCTGCTAATAACCCTGTTAACAGTAAGCTATCAAAGTATTAAAGCAGCCTTGATGAACCCGGTGAAGAGTTTAAGAGGATCTGAATGATTTTGACCAATACCTATTATCAGAAGATGCGATGGAGATGGAAGTAGAGGCCGATGAGGGCGTTCACCAGGACGTTCTTATTGAGCAGGGCCATACGCAAGAGTTTGATGGCGCGTTGTTTGTGGTTGCGTACAGACTGATTGTTGATCTGCAGGACTTCGGCGATCTGCCCATTGGATAGCCCTTCCAGATAGGCCATTTTAAAAACATTGCGGCAGCTGCGGGGGAGGCCTTCTATAGCTATATGAATAGATTTTAATACTTCGGCTTTCAGATCTTCCTGTAAAATTCCTTCCGCCGGCTCCTGTAACAAGACATGCAGCAGCTCCCGCTGCTTCTCATGCTGCCGTTGCAGGTGTCGCAGGAAGTCAAGACAGGCATTGCGGCCGGTAATATAGAGGAATGCCTGGATGTTTTTGATGTTATCGAAATTGGCACGCAGCTTCCAGAGCTTGACAAAGATATCGGCCGTTATATCTTCCGCATCTTCCCGTTCCGGGACGAACTTCCTGACAAAAGAATACAGGGTGAGGTAATACGTATTATAGATAGCCGTAAACGCCTCGGTATCACCATGGTTAAATTGAAGTATAAGATCGTTATCAGGTTGCTCCATCAGAAAAAGGCTTTCGGATCTCAGTATGGCATCGCAAAAGTTGGCTAAATCAGCTTTGTCGGTTCCTCATAAAAATTGAACTGGTCCAGGTTAATGGAGCGCAGAAACGATTTTTGTAAGGTTTGAATTGGATGGTTGGTTGCGAACCGACAGCGCCGGGCTTAGCCGGCAGATTGAATAAGTGTCCTGATAGGAGTGGGGTTTAATACGAATTGTTGTTGCTAATATAAGAAGCTAATAGCAAAATTAATATTAATTTTTTAACATTGGGCGGCTTGGGCCGTCTTCCGGGGCAGCCGCCGAAAAATTATTATTCGGCAATATTGGTTGCTCCTACATACATCCTTTTCCGGCTCAGCTTGTATTTTTCGTGGATGATCTCGCTCATGGGCTTCTGGTAGACCTTGCTTTCCACCCAGGATACCAGGTCGAGGTAGGCGAAAGCGCGGGTTTCGAACCGGTTCTTCTCGAAATGCTTGATCTTCTCCAGGAATTTTTCGAATTCCGCCTTGAGGGAATGACGGGAGGTCTGGAAGGAGGTCCGTAAAAATTTGAACATCTCCTCTTCCACCCGGGTGAGGGTTTCCTTTTTGGCCATGAAGCGGTACACGGACTTGGTCAGGGACTCCATCAGCTCGAAGTTCTTCAGCTCATAGTGAGCCATCAGGTGCAGGACACGGGCATAACACTGCAGGTCGTTGCGCATATCCACCTGGTCGTTGATGATCCGCTGCAGGTAATCTATGCAGGTGCCATAGTCCCCGCTGCCAAAATACAGGGAAGCTATCTTATAGTTCAGCACCAGGATCCGGTGCCGGTCGATGAAAAGATCGTATTCCTCCAGCTTCTGCTCGATTTCCGGCACCATGAGCAGCCCTTCTTTGAACGTGCCTCTCATGAATACCTGGTTGATCTTGGCGGTCGTGATATATACAAAGGACTGGATGCGGAAGTTGTCGTTTTCCACGACCCGGTCGGTCAGGGCGAAGGCCTCGAACTGCTGCAGGGTGATCTCGAATTTCTGGTGGTTCCGCAGGTCGAAATGCGCGTTGAGCAAATTGTGCAACGCCTTGATATAGTGACTGGTCTCTACCCGGATCATCAGGGGATCCTCCTGGAAAAGGTCCAGCCATTTCTGCGAATAGCGGTAATACATCAGGAAGTCCTGTCGGATAAAGGCATACCAGTTATAGATCTGGTAGAGATAGAGCCTTTCATAAAAGCCGGTCTGTTTCCAGGCGGCCGCCGGCAACTGCTCCTCCATGAATTCTTTGATACGGGCTTCGTCCTTCTCATTACGGGCGTGGCCGTTCTTGATATACCAGCTATAGACCAGCAACGCCAGGTTGGAAAGCCGGGCGATCATATCGATCCGGGCGGTCACTTCCAGCGATTCGGCGGACAGTTGTTCCGCCCTCATTTGCATGCTATGGGTTATATGCAGGGTTTCGATCCTTTTCTCCAGGGCCAGGGCCTGGGCGAGGAAATTGAACTTCTGGTTGGCCTTTGCCGTTTCTTTGGCGCGGTCGAGGATCTTCAGACTTTGCTGGAACAGTCCCTTTTTATAAAGGATATGAGCATAGTCGAACTGTTCATTCAATTGAAGATCAATGCTATCCGCACTCTTTAATAACCGGAGGCTGGCCAGGATCTGCTTGTAGAGATGCGTTTTTAGATTGGAAAGCTGGGGTTTCTCTATGCCCGGCAGTTTTTTTAGCAGGATCTTCTCGTCATAATCGACGATCTTGTCCAGTGCATCGAATAGCTGGACGATCTTCAGATCTTCTTTAGTGGAACTGCGTTTTATGTAAAGCTTGAAATGCCTTTTTTCGGACTTTTCGAGAGAATGAATTAACTGGAATAAGGTATCTGAAAACCTGTTGGCCATAATGATGTAATTATCCTTAAACTCAACCGGGTAAAGGGTTGTAACATTAAAAATATCATTTTGACATAATTAATCCTTCCATAAGTTGATTAGAAGAGTAAGCCTGTGGCGCCTACATTTGCTATAGAGAATGAGTTAAAAATATGGCAGCAATCGTTGTAGCAGGCATTCGTTAGAGGCTCATTTCAACTAAAGCTGAGTTAATCAGCCAAAAAGATATTACTACCTTTTTTCATATGGCAAGCAATCGTTAGCGCCCTCTGTTTCTACATGGGGCTCTTTTTTTTGCAAATTATGGACGAATTTACATATAATTCACATTTCACCTATTTTTATTTTTCGCCTTGATTTCCAGCCCGTTCCGGGCCTTTTTTTTGAGCCGGAATTCCATCCCTGCCGCTCCATGTACCCCAAAAGCCTGACATCCCGCCCTTACCTGCCTGAAAGGAGCCTTCCCGGATCGGTTCACCCACACCACCCCGCTAAAGAAAGCTAAAGGAATAACTGTCTTATGGACATAAGAAGACGATTCGTGTAGACATTAAGGGGTTTCATGTATTTTTTTACATCGCTCAGTAAGAATCTTCTAATTTACCCCCCGTAAGAGTTATAAATTTACCCTTACAGGCTTCCCCCTGATGCTATTTCAAGATCGTTGTTTTTAGTTATATAAAGTGTAGTGTTTTCTCATGTGACCTCGTTTGGTCCCACCAGGGGTTTGTTTCTACAAAGCCCTGTGTTTTTTGTGGTGATAGACTCTGCCTGCGGACCCGCGCGAACCAGCTTTAAACCTCCTTTAGATAATCATATGTCGCCCGACTATCAAAACTACCACCAGCAGTTGCTGACTGCCACTTCCTTATGCCAGGATTCGGGGAAGCCTGATATGGAAAAGATAGAGGCCTGTTTCAAATGCAGCCTCGACTATTGGGCCAGGATAAAGCAACTGGTAAAAAAGCACGATTTCCCGACTGCGGAAGAGGAGATCTACTTTTTTAAGAAGGTAAAGCCTCTTTTCACGGCCCGGATCGAGTATTATACCCATCGTTATCACGCCCTGCTGTTCATGCCGGTGAACGATCTCCAGGATCTAAGGCGTTTCTGGAAATGGGAGCTACGGAAAATAGAGCGTTTTTACGAGAATAACGAGGCATTCTGCCGCTACATGCGGGAGGGGGCCTCGGACAAGGATAACGAATACTTTGTACGGGCGGCCAACCATGCGGCTCCCCTGCTGCAGGGAAGGTTGCATGACCTGGACCCGGAGACCGCCACCTCCCACGATTACCTCGTGACTATGATCGCCGCCTACGAGTTATATGGGGGTTTTGTGCAGGAAGAAATCCGGAACCTGGGAGGATATTTTTTTTTAACTAAGTAATATTATTTATTTTGGTAGTCAAATAGACATCTTTGAGGCCTGACTATCCATCAAAAATCTTCTCTGATAAACGTATCAACTACGTGCTCCTTATGGAGTCACTGGCTGCTGATTCGCGCGACTGATCCTACCTTAATTTATTGTAGCCCTTCCTTTTTCAAACGACAGCCGGTCGCAACCCGTCGCAGTTTGATTCTATTTACTTGCAATAAAACAACAGCACGTGCAATCATTTTTCTTTATTCGCCAGGATGGCAGGAATGTGAAAGTAGATTTTCATAATATCCTCTATATTGAAGCCCGTAAAAATTATACCCGGCTGGTATTAACGGACCGGTCAGCGATGGTGCTGATCACGCTCAAGCAATGGGAAAAAATCCTGCCCACCGATCTGTTCTGCCGGGTACACAGGGGATATATAGTATCCATCGATCGGATACTTTCTTTTGACAATAAATTCGTCTACCTGCCTGGTATGAACATCTCTATCGGTGAGCAATACCGGGACACCTTACCGTCCAGGGTGACCATTGTCGCCAGCGAGTCGATCCGCAAGGATGTCCTGGCCGACCTGGAGATTTGTTAGTGGAGGGGTATTTTCAGCCATTCATTGGCTAAAAAAGTGGTAATTTGGCAGGTGTTTCCAAGTATTTTTTTATGAGTACAAAAGCTATTCGGGAAGTTTGGCTGCGGGGACCTGTTCCCGGTATCCCTCCCTTGCTGCAGCCGGTCGCCCATGCCTTATTGCAGGCGCGGGAAGAGGTGACGGCGCTGATGGCGGGATTCCCGGAAGAGCGTCTCTGGGATCGCCCTGCCGGGGTAGCTTCTGCCGGCTTCCATTTACAGCACCTGACGGGTGTGCTGGACAGGCTGTTCACCTATGCGGCGGGGAAGGCCCTGAGCGAAGAGCAATTGGCTGCGCTGGCAGCCGAAGGGAAGGCGGGGCCGGAGAGAGACGGATCGGAGCTTGAAGGACGCCCGATAAGAGACCAATCCCTGGTCCGGGAACTGGTCGATCAATTTAACATTCAGATAGACAACGCATTAGCCCAACTCGCGTCAACCTCCGAACAGACCCTGACAGAAGTCCGGGGAGTAGGGCGGGCGCAGATCCCTTCCACTGTTTTAGGCTTGTTGGTGCATGGGGCTGAGCATACCCAGCGGCATGTCGGGCAATTGCTGGTCACGGTCCGGATCCTTACAGGGGAGGGAAATCTTGCAAAACAGGATTCTTAAAAACGTAGAGGCAACCCCTCAGGAAAACCCGGCGTTTACACTATAACACATTCATTCTTATTAAGGAAAGCAGGGAGATTTGGAAAAATTGCTTCACATAATCACAGGGTGCGCACAGCAGGACAGGCAGTGCCAGCAACTATTGTACGATCAATACTATGGTCTTTGCCTGAAAATAGCTTTCCGGTATGTCAATACCTATGAGCAGGCTGTGGAAGTGACCCATGACGGTTTTTTGAAGATGTTCCGGAATTTCAGCCGTTTCGAGGTCCGGGACAAGGACAAGATAGAAATGCTGCTGATCGGCTGGATCCGCCGGGTAGTCATCAACGCCTCTATCGATTATATGCGGCGGGAAATGAACAATCAGCAGACCTATGCGATACCCGAACATATCTGGGAGCATAAGGATGACGGACAATCATCGGATAACTCATTGCTATATAAGGAATTGATGATTTTGGTAAAAGACCTCCCCCCAGCTTATCGTATGGTATTCAACCTGCATGTGATCGAAGGATATTCCCATCCTGAGATTGCCAAGATGCTCGGTATCACGACTGGCACATCGAAATCAAACCTTTCCAAAGCCCGCGCTCATTTGCAAAAGGCTTTGGCCGCAGAAAATAGTGAAACAATTTTATGTCAAACGTAAAAGGCAGTGATATAGACGATCTCTTTAAACGGGCTGCTGATAAGTACCCGCTCAGGACGGATAGTGCCGATTGGGACAGATTGGCTGCCGACCTGGATAAAGACCGTTCTCTGATCATACCCCCCATTAATATGGAGGGAGGTGATAAAAAGAGACGGCGGAGATTTTTCTGGCTTTTCCTCCTGTTGCCGCTGGGAGGAATAGGGTATTATGCCTGGCATGCAGCCGGTCAAAAGAATTCTCAGGCGGTAAGTGCAACCCGGGCGGCTAATACGCAGATTCCGGCAGCTGCTGGTCTGGCTACCACACCTGGTAAATCGGGGCAGCCAGCGTCCGTTGGAGGGGCTACTCCCGGAACTGCAGGGACTGCAACGGGGAAACAAGCTTCTGCAGCATCACCTGCATCGGATGGAGCTGTTCCCGCAACGACCACGGGGGAAACGGCGACTTCGTCGAATTCAACCGGCAGAAACAGGCAGCGGAAGACCCAGACGGGTGAACCGGGGAACACGACTTATCCGCCGTTAGCGCAGTCGTCCGGGGCTGGTGGATTGGCAGGAGAGCAGCCAACCGGATCTCAACTGACAAGGGGACAAATAATGGGGAGGCAGACAACCGCAGGACAAACAACAGAGGGACAGATAACGGAGAGGCAAACAACGGAGGGACAGATAACTGGAAGGCGGACAGGGATGCCGGCAGGAGAGCGCGACCTGTCGCTCAGCGCGCTGAAATCGCCAAGGGCCCAAACCACAGGAGCAATCAACCTGAATGTAACGATGAATGCCAGCAAGAGCCCGGTCTCCGCAAGAGATAGCAGCGGATCGAAAAATAACGCTAAACGCAAGGATAATGCAAAAGATAAAAAGCAGTCTTTCCTGTATGCAGGCCTCATCGTGGCGCCGGACCTGAGCACGATAAAAATGCAATCCGTAAAAGGAGCGGGCACCACCTTCGGCCTATTGCTGGGATATCAATTCAACCGGAAATGGGCTGTAGAAACAGGAGTCTATCTTGACCATAAAAAGTATTATACAGATGGTGAATACTTCAAGAAAAATGCTTACGTCAATCCCAATTGGGACCTGCTAAACGTGGATGGTTCCTGTAATATGTGGGAAATACCTGTTAATGTACGATACAATCTCAGTTCGGGAGAGAAGACGAAATGGTTTGCAACTGCCGGCCTGTCCACTTACCTGATGACCAGTGAGCATTACGTTTCTGTCTATTCATATAACGGAAGTACCTGGCCTGATGCGTGGGGTAATAAAAAACCGTCCCAGTACTGGTTTTCCGTTATCAACCTGAGTGTCGGGTTCGAACAGAAATTGGGTAAGATCGGTAACCTGCGATTGGAGCCATACGTTAGAATCCCGCTTTCGGGTATGGGTAGCGGTAGTTTGCCTATAATGAGCGCAGGCCTGAATATAGGCATCACGCGCAGGATCTGGAAATAATCATTTAACGCTAAAAAGTCATGCTGAAAAAAAGAACCTTTTTTTGGGTAGGGATACCCTTGTGCCTGCTCGTCGCTGCCTACTGGGCATACCATCTTTATCAGAAACCGCACCAGAGCGCCGCTGAGGAAACCGTAGTCCTCACCATCGACGCCGATTCACTGGTCAAACTATACCAGGTAGATGAACAGGGCGCCAACAAGAAATACCTGGGGAAAGTGATTGAAGTGACCGGAAAGATCGCTGAAATACAACACACTGCTCAATCGGAAATATGGATACTGGCCGCTCCGTCCGGTAATGGCGGAGGCGTCAACTGCCAGTTGTTCCCCGGTGAGAAAGCTTCGACTCCGCACCTCGGCGACCCCGTTCGCCTGAAAGGCAGATGCACGGGATTCCTGATGGATGTCAACCTGGCCGACTGTGTATTAAGTAAATAAAAGAATAAAAATAAATCTATGAAGCGTCTATTGCCTTTAGTAATTATCCTGTTCGTCAGTACGCTGATCGTCTCCTTCGCCGGATGTTCCAAACAGAGCGAAGATAAACTGGCGGCTAACACTCCTTGTGATACGCTTGCCGTAAAATATTCCACGGCTGTCATACCCATCCTGCAACAGAATTGCTATCCCTGTCATGGCGCCGGCAGCAACGCCGGCAGCGGCGGGATCACCCTGGAAGGATATAACAATATAAAAGTCTATATCAACAGGGGCCTGGTAGCAGGCAACGTGGAACATTTATCCGGTTTTGTAGCCATGCCCTATCTCCTGCCCAAACTCCCTGATTGTGAAGTCAACACCATCGTCGCATGGATTAACCAGGGAGCGCTCAATAATTAATAATTCTTCAATCTTTTTATATGCAAAAGATCATCGTCCTCGTCACGCTCGCCCTGATCAGCCACACGGCAGCCTATAGCCAGCTTTATACGACCCGAACAGGTTTTGTCGGATTCTACTCCAAGACGTCCATGGAAGATATCCGCGCGGAGAACAACCAGGTATTCGCCGTTATCGATGCCGGAAAGAAGAACCTGGCATTCGGCTTACTGTTAAAAGGTTTCGTCTTCACTAAGGAACTGATGCAGGAACATTTTAACGAGAACTATGTAGAGAGCGATAAATATCCCAAAGCCAGTTTCAATGGGGCCTATACCGGAGATGTCACCCTGAATAAAGACGGCGTTTATAAGGTGGTGGTCAAGGGCAATCTCACCCTGCACAATACGACCAAACCCATCGAAGCGCCTGCCACGCTGGAAGTGAAAGGGGGCAAACTGCTGGGACAAGCTACTTTTAAAGTAAAGCCGGAAGATTTTAATATCAGCATCCCTTCACTGGTGAGAGATAAGATCTCCCAGGAGATGACGGTTAACGTAAAGATCGACTGTAACCCTAAACAATAAAATAATTCGGCGTCCCGCCGGAACCATTCGGCGGGACGCCAGAACCCAATAAATACACCTACAATGTTTACGAGAAAATTAATCATCCTTGTTCTTTCCTGTATCGCCTTACAGGAGGTGTCAGCGCAGGACAGTACGCTGCTCAACCTTTTGAATGATTCCTTATCGGCGAATGTAAAGACTGGCTATGTCACCGGTACTTTCAAAGCTACGCATGTGGTCAATATGCAAACGGTGGAATCGGCCGCCAAAGGCGATCTTAACTTTGTCATCCAGCACCGATTTGGCCAATTGAACAGCGGCTCTTATAATTTCTTCGGATTGGATAATGCCACGCTCCGCCTGGGACTGGACTATGGGATCACCGACCGTCTCAATGTAGGGATCGGCCGGAGCTCTTATCTGAAAACCTTTGACGGATACCTGAAATACAAACTATTCCGGCAGACGGAGTCCGGTAAAATGCCGGTATCGGTCAGCGTACTGGGTACCGTGACGAATTATACGCAGGACATCGCCGGGAAAGCCTATCTCACCACCCAATATCGCACCGCCTATACGGGCCAATTATTGATCGCCCGCAAGATCAGCAGCCGACTGTCTCTGGAGCTGACGCCGACCTGGCTGCATTATAACCTCGTACCTACGGTGAATGACAAGAACGATCTGTTCGCATTGGGCATGGGGGGGCGGTTGAAGATCACCAAGCGGATGAGCATCAATGCGGAATACGATTACCTGCCTTCCAACCAGGTCGTATCCACCACCGTGCACAACTCTTTCTCCCTTGGCTGGGATATAGAGACCGGCGGTCACGTATTTCAGCTGGTATTCAGCAACTCCCAGAGTATGCTGGAAACGCAATACCTGACCCAGACGACGGGCACCTGGGGGAAAGGGGATATTTATTTCGGATTCAATATATCCAGGAATTTCAACCTGAAAAAGAAAAAATCAGCGACTCCGGTGAAATAACACATGCACAGCAAACTGGTTAAAAATATTTCATGGAATACCCTGCAGGTGCTGGGCAACCAGGTCCTGGGGGTATTCATCTTCCTGCTTATCTCCCGTTACCTGGATAAACCGGTATTTGGAGAGCTGAGCTGGTCGCTGGCCCTGCTGACCTTTATCACGACCATCCTTAGCCTTCGGCTGGAACAGATCATCGTGCGTAATATAGCCGCCGGCGACAATGCCTCCAAAATGCTGACCCTGTTTACGGCGCATAACCTGGTAACGGGGCTCTCCTTCTTCGCGGTCCTGTCGGCGGGCATTTACTTTTTCCCCGCTTTCTTTTCCCGCCATTCGTTGCTGTGGATCTTAGCGATCGGTCAACTACTGAGCTTCTTCTCCCTGCCTTTCCGCCAGCTGGCTACGGGCCGCTCGGCATTCGGCTGGCTGGCCCTGCTCTCGTCCATCTCCAATCTGATCCGCGCCGGCTGGTTTTTCTGGCTGGTCATCTTTTCAGGTCTGACCCTTCGGTGGGTATTGATCGTCTTCACGGTCTCCGCCGGAATAGAATTTATAGCGGGAATCTACATTGGCTACCGCTGGCTGAAGACGCCGCTCAGCCTGAAAGGACGATTCCCGGATTACAAGGTGCTGATCAAAGACAGTCTTCCCCAGCTGGGGATGGTCTTTCTCAATGCGCTCATTGCCCGTGCAGACTGGATCCTGCTGGGCATCTTCTCTACACAAGTCCATACGGCCGAATATAGTTTTGCTTACCGGGCCTATGAGTTCTCTCCGCTGCCCCTGCTCATTCTGGCGCCCATATTGCTGAACCGCTTTGCGCAGGTCAAGCCGCTGGCTGACCGCAAGCTGGACCGCTTCGTTCGGATGGAGATGATCCTGGCAACTTTATTGCCGTTGCTGCTGGTCATTGCCTGGTCGCCGCTGGTGGACCGGTTGACGGATCATAAATACGGGCAGGTAAATGCGATCACTTTTTTAACCTTGTCGGCCTGCATTCCTTTTCAATACCTGATCAACTTATACTGGACCGCCGAATTTGCCCGTAACAGGCTGGGACTGATCTTTAAAGTGACAGCGCTGACCGGACTGATCGTATTGGCTGGCGATTGTCTCCTGATACCCCGCTATGCCGGGCCCGGAGCGGCCCTGGCTTATCTGATCGCCATGATCGTCCAGTACCTCCTCTATTACCGGGTTTCGGTCCTGGAAGGGCGCGGCCGTTGGAACAGACAGCTGCTCCAGGGTATCGCGATCGCCGCCTGCAGCGGCCTGTCGGTTTACTGGCTCAGCGCTAACCTCCCGCTGCTATGGGGGAGGCTCCTTCCGTTGCGATGGGAGATGACTCTCTTGCTGCAATTGGTGATTGCGGGCGGGCTATATGGGGTAGGGGCCTGGGCCGCCGGGTTGATCGGCAGGAAGGATATGCGTGCGGGGAGAGGCTGGGTGGAGCGCTCCCCTGCATGGACTCGGCTCCGGGATTGGATGGCCGGGGTAGACTGGCCGTTGCTGTTATTCCTCGTCTTGTTCCTGAACGTAAAATTATATGTGAAGGTAGTAGCCGTGTTACTGGCATTCTGCCTGCACCGCCGGCTTCCGGGTTTCCGGGAGCTCTTTCAGAAAAAATGGCTGGGATTTTATGGCTCGATGCTGTTTTTGGCGGGCATCCATCTGCTGCTTTCGTTTTCTTCGCTCACTACTCCGGCTCTCCTGTCTTTTGCCTTGGGATTCGGCTACTGGCTATTGGCGATGTCGGCAGCCTGGCTGATCCTGCTTTTTGTAGAGCGGCAAAAGGACAAGGAGCGGCTTCACCGGACCGCTACGTTGTTCTTCCTGCTGAATGTAATCAGCATCGGGATCGTCTTCGCCGGGATCTGCTGGAAGGCCGGCACCATCAACCCTTATACTTATGAGGGCGAACACCGGAAGTATTTTATCAGCACCGGCGATTCTATCAATGGGATCAGCTTCGACGGCTCTGTGACGGCGGCTCTGATCAGCGCCTTCGGCGTGCTGTATTTCCTGTATCGCGACAAGAAGGGTTATTCGCTGCTGTGCCTGATCACCGTATTGCTGGCGGGCAGCAATTTTATAGATATCATGCTGATAGGTGTCCTGCTGTTTACTTTTTTCTTTCATTCGAACCGCGTCCAGAAGAGTATGGTGGTCGCATACTTATTAGTGATGACTGTCTTTTGGGCAAAAGTGTCGCCGCAAAATAAGGACTATACAGCGCAACTGCTGAGCAGGATCGATGGTAAGAACCGGTACGACACTCCCTTGCCGCTGCCGCATCCCAGGATCACTGACTTCGTAGAGAAGACGGTGGTGGTGGAGAGGAAGCAACAGCTGGCTTCCTTTATGGATACGCTCTATCCCCCTGCCAGAAAGGATAGTCTTACCGCAAAATACAAAGGGTGGGACCGCTCCGGAAGATGGATAGCCTGGCAGGAGCTGGCGGATCTTTACAGGAATCATCCCGGCCGGCTGTTGCTGGGATCGGGCATGGGTAATTTCTCGTCCCGCCTGGCTTTCAAAACGGCTGCGGTGAATATCGAAGGGACTTACCCGCCGGGGGAACGGTATATCGATCCCTCTTTCAGAGATAATTATCTCTACCTGTACCTGTACTATCATACCCGCGACGAAGGCCAGCATAGTGTGATCAATAAACCGGATAGCGTATATGGGCAATTGCTGGGCGAATATGGTCTGATAGGGCTCGGCTGTTTTTTTCTATTATATGCCGGGTTCTTTTTGCAGCGGGTCCGTTCTCTCAGCTATGGTCTGCCGTTACTGTTGCTGCTGGGCGCTTCCTTTTTAACGGAGTACTGGTTTGAACAGCTTTCGGTCGTAGTGCTGTTTGAATTTTTAATGTTGTTGGATAGAAAAAATTATGCTACTTAACCCTAAAGTCACTGTCCTGATGCCTGCGTACAATGCGGGGAAATACATTGCCGAGGCGATCCGTTCGGTGCTGGGACAGTCTTTTGCGGATTTTGAATTGTTGATCATAGACGATGGTTCTTCCGACAACACCCTAAGCGTTATCCATAGTTTCAGCGACCCCCGTATCCGCTTGCTGGTACAGGAGAATAAAGGGATCTCCCAGGCGCTGAATGCAGGACTCAAGGCTGCCAAAGGGGTTTATATAGCCCGTTTCGATGCAGACGATATCTGCTTCCCGCAACGTCTCGACCGGCAGGTGGTATTCCTGGACGGGCATCCGGCTTACCTGGTGATCGGCAGCGACGCGGAATATATCTCCGAGAACGGGGAGCATCTTTTTAATTTCCGCTGCGTCGGACATTCCCACCAGGAAATCCGGGAAAATCTCTATAACAACTGTCCCTTCATTCATTCGGCGGTCATGTATCGGAAAGAAGCTATTTTACGGGCTGGAGGTTATTCGCTGCATGCTCATAATTTTGAAGATTACCTGTTATGGGTGCAATTGGAAAAATGGGGAAAATGCTACAATCTCCCCGAGTCCCTGATCAAGGTGAGGATCAATCCCGCCTCCGTCACCATCGATGAGAAGTGGCGGGGCCGCCGCTTCCGGCAGCTCAAAAAGACCATTATCCAAAAGGGTACTATAACAAAAGAAGAAGGGGAAGAATTACAGACGATCATAAAAAGCCAGGAGACCCAAAAGATAAAGCAAGGGGCCTATCATGCCCTCTGCGGAAAAAAATTGCTGGCTGATAACTACCGGCCGTCAAAGGCCCGCTGGCATGTCACCAGGGCCATACATGCGAATCCCTTACGATGGGATAATTATGCGATGCTGGCCGTAAGTTTCCTGCCGCGGGGATGGATCAAATGGCTGCATAGGAGGAGCCCCCGTAAAATATAAACCCATGTTAGCACTGATCCGAAAAATAGGAGTGGTATTGACCCGCGAAGAAAAGCGGAGGCTGGGAGCGATGCTGTTCCTGGACCTGCTTATCAGTATCGCCGACATCGCTTTCCTGGCCTTGTTATTGCTGATCGTGCAGATATACACGGGAGCGACGGTCCGGGCCGGTAAATTCTCTTTGCTGCTGACCGGATGGGCCAGCGGGCATTCGGTGCTGCTCATTGTCGTTTTTTTCCTTCTCTTCAGCGTCAAGAACCTGGCTGGCTTCCTGATCTTCCGGGCGCAATGCCGGTTCCAGTTCCGCGTGGCTTCCCGGATCTCTAAAAATAAGCTGATCCATTACCAGGAAGGGAACTATTCGGATTATATCGATGTGGATTCTTCCGTGCATATCCGGGAAGTAAGCTATGAACCTCTCGAATTCTGCCAGCATGTGCTGGGAGGGGTGCAGCAGATCATTACACAGATGGTACTGATCGCGCTGGCTATCGCGGGCATCCTCTTTTTTAACGCGCAGCTATTCCTTTTAATCCTGGTCATCCTACTGCCTCCTGTCGTTACGATCTTCTACCTGATAAAAAGGAAAATGAGCTCTGTAAGGGGGAGTGCGAGGATCAGCAGTGAAAAATCATTGCAGCATTTACAGGAGGCGCTGTCCGGATTTGTCGAAAGTAATATCTATGACAAGAACGAGGTTTTCCTGAACCGGTTTCTTATGCATCAGCAGCGTTATAGTAAATATCTTTCCAATCAGACGATCGTGCAGGGGATACCCAGTCGCATGATCGAGATCTTTGCCTTACTCGGCGTCGTTATCCTGATAGCGATCAGCAAAGGGGCCGGTGGCACGGATCATGCCGCTGTCATTACGATCGGCGTCTTTATGGCGGCTGCGTATAAGATCATCCCCGGCATCGTAAAGATCCTCAGCCTCAGCGGGCAGATCAATACCTATGCTTTCACGCTGGAGAACCTGGCTGCCAAGGCGCGGGACGCGGGGCCCGGGATGGTCGTTCCGATGACTGGGAAAAGCATCCGGTCCGTTCAGTTTAACAATATTCGTTTTTGCTATAGCGGCCAACCTGTGCTGGAGCAATTTAATTTGCTGATGAAGGCCGGTGATTTTGTCGGAATAGCCGGGCCTTCCGGCAGGGGAAAGACCACCATTCTGAATTTGCTGCTGGGATTCCTGACACCCGATGCGGGGGAGATAAAGATCAATAACGAAAGGACCGATACGGAATCTCGTAAAGGATACTGGCCGGCTATTGCTTATGTCCGGCAGCAATCTTTCCTGATCCATGACACGATCCTTAACAATATCATTTTACACGACTATCCTTGTAATGAGCAGCGCTTGCAGGCGGCCATCGAACGATCGGGACTTAGCAGCCTGATCGATTCCTTCCCGGAAAAGACGGGTAAGATCGTCATGGAGAACGGTCGGAATATCAGTGGCGGCCAAAGACAGCGTATCGCCCTGGCAAGGGCCTTGTATAAGGAAGCGGATATGATCGTCCTGGATGAACCCTTTAACGAGCTGGATGAGGAATCCGAGAATGGGCTGCTGACCCATTTTGCAAAGCTGGCGCAAACCGGGAAACTGGTCATTCTGATCACGCATAATAAACAAAGCCTGTCCTATTGCAATAAAGTCATTTCTTTGGAGGAGCAGAAAGACCTATTCGATCAATCAAGAAAATTCGCCGATGAGCAGCCGTCCTAAAACAATGGTGATCCTCACCCCTGCCTTTCCTGCCGATGAGTCACCGGTTAACTGGGTCACCACGCAGCAATTGTTTATCAGGATGATCAAAGAACGTTACCCCCAGGGCAAGATCATCGTACTCACTTTGTATTACCCTTACTCTACTGCTACCTACGAATGGCATGGGATTCCGGTGACCAGCTTCGACGGTACGCATCATCGTAAAGGCCGGCATATCCTCTTCTGGCAGCGCATCTGGAAAAGATTGACAGCTATCCGCCGGGAAAATGAGGTGGTGGGGCTTTTTAGTTTCTGGTGTGGGGAATGTGCGTTGATCGGTCATTATTATGGCAAAAGATATGGGATTCCGCATTACTGCTGGTTATGCGGGCAGGATGCCCGGAAGAGCAATAAGCTGGTGAAGTTTATCCGTCCCCGGCCTGATGAACTGATCGCGATGTCGGATTTCCTGGTCGATGAATTTGCACGCAATCATGGGATCCGTCCGGGATATATGATCCCGAATGGCATCGATCCGCGGGAGTTTGGCCCGGCGACGACGCCTGCGACGCTGCCTATGGAAACACAGGCCGGACGGGATATCGATATCCTGGGAGTCGGCACGCTTTCCCGGTTCAAGCAGTACGACCTTTTGGTCGGCATTATCCAATCGCTGCAACCCTCTTTGCCGGCCATTAAAGGGCTGCATTGCGGGGAAGGAGAAGATAAGGAGCGGATACAGACGCTGATCAGGGAGGCGGGAATGGATGCTCATTTTTCCCTATTGGGAGAGACTCCGCACCGGCAAGTGCTCGGGTATATGCAGCGTACGAAGCTCCTGCTGCATACTTCGGATTATGAAGGGTTCGGGGTCGTTTGCCTGGAGGCCCTGTATGCAGGCGCGCATGTGATCAGCTTCATCAAACCGATGAAGCGGGACATTCCGCATTGGCACGTCGTCAGCACGGTGCAAGAGATGACGGACCTGGCGAGGGGGCTTCTGCTTGCGCCTGATACGGACTATACATCGGTATGCCCGTTTCTTATGGAGGATACGGTCGCCGCCGTGCTGGAGTTATTTGGTAAATCCGCAAAACACGAACCCATGGATTCCGATATGTCTCTCCGATCCGATGAAGCCAGGTCCCGGGTGATCGGGCAAAATATTTCCTACCATGATCAGGCGGCCGATAGCTACGATCAGACGATGGACAAGGACCCGGCCAATAAAATAATCCGGCAGCGGGTAAAGGAGAAATTGTGCGGCCTCCTTTCTTCCGGACGGGTGCTTGATTTTGGCGGGGGAACGGGACTGGACCTGGAATGGCTGACAGCCCGGTCTTACCAGGTGCTCTTCTGCGAGCCGAGCGTGGCCATGCGGGAGAAGGCCATGCACTACAATGATACGATCCTGCAGAGTGATCGTATTACTTTCCTCGATACGGACAAAACTGATTTCTCTACCTGGCACCAGGAACTTCCCTTTTCACAAAAATGTGATGCCGTCCTTTCCGATTTCGGGGCGCTCAACTATATACCGGATATGGGGCTCCTGTTTAATAATATGGCCCGGATACTAAGGCCTGGCGGGCATTTCGTACTGCTGATCCTCCGGCTGAGCCTTAAGAAAAGACTTAGATGGCACCGGCGGAATGCCGTCAAATCCCTGCTTTTGCGGACTCCTTACATTATGTATATACCCTATGACCGACTTTCCGTCGCGGAAGATGACAGGACTGTGGCGGCAGCAGGGGATGCGAATAGTATTGCGGAGACCCGCAGACAAACCGTTTTTGTTCATACATTGAAAGAGATACAAGAGGCATCCGCTCCTTATTTTACCTTCTGTGGGGAGGAATTGTTGGAAGCCTATGATTTCACCCTAATACACCTGATCAGAAATGAAAAGCAGGATTAGAAAAATGTTGATGGGCGATACCGTTTTCAGCGAATACTCGAAAATAACGGTCTCCGACGATATCCGGGAAGAAGTATACCTGGTAATCGGAGGAACCCGGATAGAAGTTTCGAGGGACCATTGGATCCTTTGTATCGAGCCCATTGTCTTCGGGGTGTGGATAGAGAAGGGCCGATTACCCCATCAAGGGGGGATGGAATGTCATTTATATTTTGGCGGGGAGGCGGATCTGACACTGGAAGTAGTCGATCGGATAGAAGAAGAGGAAGGGGCCCTGCTTTTGATGAAGCTGCAAAAAAGCAGGATTTATACCTTTCCTTTTATAAAGACCTGGTTACTTTACTATCGCTATTATCGGAGGGGAGGACTGTCTTTTGAACGATTTAAATCTTTTGTAGCTGCCTATTGTTACCCAAGGAGGATCCGGCTGATCTCCTTCCGGCAAAACGATTATTTTAATATGTTCCCAATGGACCTGCTGGGGGATATTGCGGGGCCTCGACGATATGTGTTCGGACTGCGGCATTCCAATACCGCTCTTCCCCGGATCCTGGAAACCCGCAAGCTGGTAGTGTCCGAAGTATCGCATGTACATAAGGATATTATTTATCAATTGGGAAAGCATCATAGCGGCAGCCCGCCTTCCCTGGATAATTTACCTTTCGGAGTACGGCTCAGCAAAGACTTTGCCTTCTATATTCCTGACCTGGTGGAAAGTTATAAGGAGATCCGTATCCTGCGGACGATGAACCTGGGCAGTCATATGTTGCTATGGGGAGAGGCTTCGGAAGAACAAAGACTGACGGGGCCGGCGGATCATCTCTTTCTCGTTCACTTCCTGCATTATTTGTATCAGAAAGATCGGGCGCCTTACACAGGTCTCACATAACCCAGATACGATACGAGTTTGATCAATAGTTTCTTCGGCCAGCTGCGTTCTTTAAACACCCAGCCATTGGATCCTGAGACGCCGGTGATTTCGGGAACGGTGGGAAAACAGCGGACGGTGAAATGCGTCGCGGCAATGGCCTGATAATAGGCATGCTCCAGGAAAAAGGTATTATCGTCCCTCACCTCTTTATAAGCTGTCAGCAACACTGCCCTAAAGAAAACCTTGGTAACATAATAGATGCGAACCTCTACGCAGGGTCTGGCTGCCCGGGGAACCAGGAACCGGGGCCTGAGCAGGGACACCGGCATAAAGTAATTCTCAGCCGCCTTGCTGCGGCGAAGCACTTGCGCAATGTTGACTACTTTTAACCGGCCGGTCACCTTCAAAAAACCGTCCGCCTCTTTGAGCAGCAGGCTGTGCATCATCACGAAATCCATGATCTCTCCTTCTCCATAACCTTTGCCATATTCCTGCACCAGCGCATTATTACCATTGAAAGAGAGTAATTCCAGCTGTTTAAGATGTGCATCGGCCAGCTCGTAGAGCGAAGATGGATAGCGGTAACCGGAATTGTCACATACGATGATCTTTATCAGCGGGCTATCCGTGATAAACCAGGAAAGGGAGTCCAGGTATTGCTGTTCTCTCTGCCGCGGGTCGAGCAGGGTCGTATACCTTGCGCTCACGTGCACACTGGAGGTAATGATCAAGGCGCATTTATCCAGGGTCATATGGGGAGGGTTGATGGATGAGGAGGGGACTGATCACTGACAGCTGCCTGATCGACGACCTGATGGCTGAATTTTTGTTGAATGAGCCGCCGGGCCTGCCCGAAAACTAATTCCGGTGTGTATCTTGTCAGACAGTGGATATCCCCGAAGGCGCAAACGGCCTGCATGCAATTTCCGCAGGGGAGATCGGCGGAGTCCAGGAAATGGCTATGGGTACCCAGTGGTCTTGACCAATAGCTGCTGGTGCTGCCGAACAATACCATCGTAGGGATGCCGGAGGTCCAGGCCATGTGCATCAGACCGGAATCCTCCGATAAAACCAGTGAGGTCTTTTGCAATACGGCAAATGCATCCAGCGGGGTGGTCTGGCCAACCAGGTTTAATAAGCGGTCTCCTAATTCATTTTTTAACTGATGAGCTTTTTCTGCAATAAAAGGAGTGCCCAGGACGAGGAACCGGGTATCGGGATATTGCTCCAGCCATAATCGGGCGAATCGTATATAATTGGGAATGCTCCAGTTCCGTGTTACTACAAATCCGGCCGGATTTAAAACTACCAGCGGATCCGTGCCATTCCAGCCATTCTGCTGTAAGAGGGCGATACCCCTGCTTTCGTCCTTTAACCGGAAATGGTTGTCCATGCAGCATGGACCCAGGCCGACTGCCTCGATGGTCAGGCGGGTCCTTTCTCCGGCGGCTATTTTGGAGAAACGATCGAATTCGGACCAGGCCGCAGGGCGAATGGTTTTTCTTACGGTCTGGCTGACGATATTATTTTGCAGGTCGATGATCACCTCGTATCGACGCAGCCATAGCCGGGGAATTAAGAGCAGCGTATAAAAGAATATCTTTTTAAAGCTGCGACCTCCGCCGATCGTATAGATATTGTCAAAAAGGTGAATGTTCTGAGACAAGGGCGCCACCTCTTCCCGGGTCAGCAAGTCGAGACGGGTGCCGGACGGCAGGGTATTCCGCAGCCCCTGCAGATAGGGGAGGGTGATCGCCATATCTCCCATCGCCTGCAGCCGGATGGCCAGCACGCGCCGGGGGGATGTCGTTTTTGTCCAAGGTCTTGCCGGAATATTCATAATAAATTCCTGTTTAATGCTCTATCCTGGATAGGCAGCCATTACCAAGGCTCTATCAGAATAAGCGAACCTGATTCTCTACCAAGGCTCTATCCGATAAAGGTAGAGGTTACTTCCTTTCTCTATAGCCCCCTCCTTTTTGTCCATCAGCGTGAGATGATAGTTCGCCGCTACCAGCGGATCGACCTTCGTCAGGAACTGCGGTGAGGACAGGGAGATCCAATATATTCTATGCAGGTCGCTTTTCTGAAATAGCTGTGACAGTCCATCCGTATAACGATGGGGATTCTTATCGACTTTTGAAAGACGCCGGTCAAATAAGACAAACGATAGAGAATCCTGTACATCCACGCAGTAGATGGGACGATCCGTAAAAGCGACCACGGCATTCATCGTCCAGTAGTCGGTGACGAGTTGGCTGCCGGCAGGAACTTCGTCGATCAGTCCGTTCACCTGGTACGTATTGGAGAAAGGAAAACGGATGTCCCGGGAAACGGAAAACAGACCGGCTATGCCCTGAACGATCAGCAGGGCATTGATCCACCGCCGGTTATTGATACGGACTGGGTTCTCCATATTATTTATCCTGGGATTTCCGCTATTCAGCCCGGAGTTCTCTTCATTATACAACCACCACGCTACGATAAATCCTATGTACAGAAAACCGGCATGCCGGGCCGTGGCCAGCGAGAAGACCGTGACGGAGAGGATATAGCTCAGTAACAGGTTGGCGGCGAATAAGGCGGTACATTTCCTGTTTTTCCGCAGCAGGAAAAAAAGCCCTCCCAAAATGGTTATTGCAATAAGGGGATTGAGCAGCTGCAGGAAAGAATATTTGTTGGCGGCCTCCAGCAGGAATTGGGTATTCCAGAAATGATACTGCCACCAGGCCGGGATGGGGAGGAATGCTCTGAGAATGGGCTGATAAAAATTGCCCAGCTGCCGGATCGTCCAGGTGTTGGTCCAGGCTGACAGGCTGACTTCGCTATCCGAAGGAATATGAATAAAGTAAGCGGCGGGCAGGAGCACTAAGATGCCTAACAAGGCATGTATGAGAACCGGAGATTTCCAATGGACGGGTGCCGGTATCGGGACGGGTGCCTGTATCGGGGAGACAGGTGCCTGAACCGGGGACTGTAAGTGAGCCGGGGACTGTAAGTTTGGTTGCCGCTCCCGCAGGAGCAGTAAGAAATACAGGTGTATGCTTCCGGCCAGCAGCAGGGTTAGCAGATGGACATTACTCAGGCAAAATAAGAGCCCGTAATAGAGGATCGTCTGGTACCTGAAATTTTTTCGGAGGATCAGGCAGATACAGCCCGCCAATAATACCCCCAGCGCATAGTTCCTGCTGAATAAGCCATATTCGAACAGAAAGTAATATCCGAAAGGAAGGAGGATCCGGGTAGGGAGGGCAAAGGGCGATTTGAAAAGGATGATCCCGGCGATGGCAACTGCTATGAGCTCCTGTGCCCACTGCATGTATCTTATATCGTGCGTGAAGGAAGTGATGACCCACAGAAGGCTGTACCAGGCGGGCGGATGTCCTTCATAGCGCCGGTTGGCCAGCAGATCCGCATAGCTATGGCTGCCTTTGGCGATGTTCCAGCTATGGACCTCGTCCCCCCATAACTCGTGGCGCCTCCCGGCATAGGTCAGTAATAAAATGAAAAAGATAAATACCGTCCAGAGGAGGGGGCTCCTGGACCCGAGGCTGGACCGTGGACTGGTCCCGGGATCAGCTTTGGCTGGCAACTCCGGTTCCAGTACTTTTTGTCCGGCTTTGGCTGCCTTCCGGTATGGATTGCGGCCCGAGGCGATCAGCAGCATCGTCCGGATGGCAGGCTGTATCATCAGCCGATCCTTATCCCGGATAAAAGACAGCAGGTTACCTGTCAGAGACCATAGTAGCCAGGGTTTCCGGACATGAGACAGGCTTTTACGGTTGCTGATAAAATAATCCAGCGCCAGGACTCTCCTGAAATACTGGAGGGGTCTTTTGAGCCGGTTGTCAGCTTCTTTATGGTGATAGACGAATGCATCGGTAAGGACGGTCACTTTTTCTCCGGGAAAACCGGTGGTCACCCCATAATTATCTCCCATTCCATACCGGTCCAGGACTTCGTCGAAGGGGGAGGAGAGCAGCCATTCTTTTTTGACCAGCGCCGCGCCCAGCGAATAAAGAGGGGTAGTGAAATAGTCTCCTGAAAACCGGGTCAATACCGGCCAGCCTGCTTTGGAGATATGATTTCCCTTTTTCCGGTAATATTCTTTTATCCGGTTGATCAGGGGATGGCTGCCGGGTACATCGATCTCACCCCAGATACTCTGCTGAAAAATGAATTTCCAGACCAGGAGCCTGGCAGAGCGGAGGGGATATTGCGCCGTCCATACATTGTTCTCCTTTTGTAAGAAAAGGCCGGATAATGCTCCCGTTTCGGGCCGGGACGCCGTATGGTCGACCAGTTTCTGCAAGTAGTCGGGGGGAACTTCGATATCGTCGTCACAAAGGAAGATCCAGGGGGCGCTGGCCATTTGGATGCCTGTATTGCGTTGTATACACACCGATTTTTCCGATCCTGTGTAGGTGATCAGCAGCTGTTCATATCCTGCGTAATCGGACGGGACCAGGCGGTCGCTGCCGGAATCCACGATAATGACCTCCAGCAGGGGGCTGGTGGATTGGTTGAGGTCGCTCAGCAAGGCCAATAACCGCTGCTTCCGGTCGCAGGTGGGGATCACTACGCTGATGGGCATATAAAGATAGAACGGAGTCTTCCCGGCAAGGGGTTGCCTGGACTTATTTTCCTGGCTGGGGCATCCTTTGCTGAAAAAGGAGCGTTTGTTCTACTCGGATGCCTGAATCTATTGTATCCTGCTAAATGCTTAAAGAAATGGACTTACCGGACTCTTCCATATTGACGAACATACGTGTCCAGGGCCATACCCGGCTTGGCGATATTCTGTTCGAAAAGAAATACATTACTACCCGTAGCCTGGAAAACAGACTTTGTACGGACGATGAGCTGTTAAAGCTGCCCGAACCGCCTTTGGATCATCCCCATTACCGGGAGTGGCAGATCCGCAAAAGGTCCAGCCGGCGCCTGGTACGCTACCTGTCCGCCAGCAAAAAGCCCCTGGAGATCCTGGATATTGGCTGTGGCAATGGCTGGCTGGCTCATAAGCTGGCCGAAATACCCGGTACGAAGGTGACGGGGCTCGACATCAATTTCACCGAGCTTCAGCAGGCGGCGAGGGTATTCAACGACGACCCCAATCTGACCTTTATACAGGGAGATATCCGTTCAGGGGTAATCGACGACCAGCAATTCGATTGTATCGTATTTGCCGATTCGATCCAATACTTCCCTTCTATTAAAAAAATACTGTATTTCACGCTGACCTTCCTGAAGCCTGCGGGAGAGATACATATTGTCGACACCCGGTTGTATAAGCCGGCGGAAATGGAGGCGGCCAAAAGGCAAACGATCGGCTATTACACTTCTTTAGGGTATCCGGAAATGGCGGACTTTCACTTTCATCATTGCAGTGATGATCTGCGCAGCTTCCATCACAGTCTGTTATATAATCCCAAAGCCTTCTTCAACAGGCTGCTGGACGGGAAAGACGATTTTGATTGGGTGCGTATAAAAAATCAGCTATGAACAAGATCCTTTTTTCTCATTCTTATTTTCTGCGATTCGATCCCAAACAATGGGCCACAGGACAGCCCTATCCACCCCTTGCCACTATTGGCGCCGCTGCCCTTCTGCGGGAGAAGGGATATGACGTTGCCTTGTTCGACACCATGTTCGTCGAAGACCCCAATGAGGTCATGTATTCGCTGGAGGTCAACCGGCCGGATTTTTTTGTGGTCTATGACGATGGATTCAATTACCTGACAAAAATGTGTCTGACGAATATGCGGGAAGCCGCCTTCCGGATGATCCGGCTGGCTAAGGACAGGGGGTGTACTGTGGTCGTGTCCAGCTCTGACTCCACCGATCACTATGAAGAATACCTGGGGCAGGGGGCTGACTTCGTTCTTTTAGGAGAAGGAGAGCAGACTTTGCTGGATCTGGTCACCGCGATCCGGGATACTCATCAACAGGATGCCGTCTCTTCCGGAAAACCCGCCGACTTTTCGGCGATCCGGGGATTGGCTTATTTACTGAACCGGCTTCCGCTGAAGACTCCTGCACGGATGGTGATGAAAGACCTGGATGCTCTTCCCCTGCCGGCCTGGGACCTGGTGAAGATGGATGACTACCGGAATACCTGGCTGAAACACAACGGTTATTTTTCCCTGAATATCAGCACCACCCGGGGCTGTCCTTTTAAGTGCAACTGGTGCGCCAAACCCATTTATGGGAATCGTTATCATGCCCGATCTCCCCGGCATGTGGTAAAGGAGCTCAGGATGCTCAAAGAGACCTATGCATTCGATCATATCTGGTTCTGTGACGATATCTTCGGGCTCCGGCCGGGATGGGTCAAGGAATTTGCGGACATCGTGGAACAGGAAGGGCTGCGATTCCGCTTCAAGATCCAGTCCAGGGCGGACCTGCTCCTGCAGGAAAATTATGTCCGGGCGCTGGCCCGTGCAGGCTGCGATAATAGCTGGATGGGCGCGGAGAGCGGGTCGCAAAAGATCCTCGATGCGATGGATAAGGGGACCAGCGTTGAACAGATCTATCAATCCACCCGTCTGCTGCGGGAGTATGGGATCAAGCCTTCTTTTTTTATCCAGTTCGGCTACCCCGGCGAGAACAAAGAAGATATCCGGATGACGATCCGGATGATCAATGAGCTGCTGCCCGACAGCCTGGGTGTTTCTGTCTCTTATCCGCTGCCCGGTACGGTCTTCCACGAGCGGGTAAAAGCCGATCTGAAAGAGAAAGCCAACTGGACGGATTCCGACGAGCTGCAGCTCCTGTTCAGGAATACCTACCCACCTGCTTTTTATAAACAGCTGCACCGGTATGTACATAAAACGTATCGCTGGCATCTGGCCTGGCAGCAGCTTAAAAAAATGTTGTGGCAACCAGCCGCCATCACGGGGGCAGGGATCCGCAAAGCGGCCTCCATTGCCTGGTATGCGCCCGCTGCTTTTTTTGCAAAGATCAGGCTGGACCAGCTCGAAAGACCGCAAATGACAGATCCCGGTTTACCTTATATCAATTAGAAGCCGCAAGCTAACAGCTCCTGGCGACGAGAAACCATAAACGAGAAATCAACAACTTGCAAAAAGAAATCAGACATCAGGAAAACGAACAGGAGGCTGCCAGGGCCTTCAGCAAGCAGTCTCTTGTGTTCGATCAATACGATGCCGGCAATACGATCATCCGATATAAAAGAGAACGGGTGCGCGGGCATGTATTACAATATCTTTCTCCCAATAGCTCTATCCTCGAATTGAATGCCGGCACCGGTGAAGACGCCACTTATTTTGGAAGATTGGGCCACCGGGTGCATGCGACGGATATAGCAGAAGGCATGCAGCGGGCGCTTCGGGAGAAAATTGTCCGCCAGGAGCTGACAGACCGGATCACCACCGAATTGTGCTCTTTTACTTCTCTGGAAGAGCTGCGGAACAAAGGTCCCTTCGACCTTATCTTTTCCAATTTTGCCGGATTGAACTGTACGGGAGAGCTCGATAAGGTATTGCGTTCTTTTGCGCCGCTGGTCAATCCCGGAGGACAGCTGACGCTGGTGATCCTGCCGGGGTTCTGTCTTTGGGAAACCCTGCTTGTATTCAAAGGGAAATTCAGGACGGCTTTCCGGCGGTTCTTCAGCCGTCGTAAAGGTGCGCGCTCGCATGTGGAGGGGCATCATTTCCGATGTTGGTATTACTCTCCTTCTTATATCATCCGCTCGCTGAAAGATTCTTTCGATCTGCTAAGCGTGGAAGGGTTGTGTACGATCGTGCCTCCTTCCTATATCGAACATTTTGCCGAAAAATATCCGCGGCTCTACCGGACCCTCCGGAACCGGGAAGACCGCTGGAAGGGCAAGGCGCCCTGGAAATATATCGGGGATTATTATATTATCAGTTTCAGGAAGAAGGGGTAAACCTGAGGTTTCAATTTGAAACCTCAGGTTTGACAGGGGCCTTGCGCCTTCCACCGCTCTTCGAACTCATTCAATCGGTCAGTATAGATATTCAGGATCTTTTGCTGGAAGATTTCCGGGTTGGGACGGGAAAAATGTTTGCTTGTCTTTAAGGACATCTTATCACCCTTGTCATTGACCGCGCCTCTATCTTCTTTATTCTTCCAGCGCCGGGAAGTCAGGCGACAAAGAAAATCATCGAGACGGTCACCGACCCGGTTGTCAAATAGTTTTTCCAGCGTCCTTTTGAGAAAAGAAGGAGGGGGATAGACCGGCGCTTCCCGTTTCCGTTGCCGGTAATGGGGAAAATAATCCGTGGCCCAGTCATTGGCATCGAAGAATTTTACCAGTCCTCCATTGCCGCAGGCGGGCAATAACGTGATCAGTTCGGTAGCGGTGAAGATATTTTTTTCTTCTATTTCCAGGGCTTCTTCGTCTACATAGTAATTCATGCAGTACCAGTGCTGCTTACCGGTGAGAAAGCTCCATTTTTTGAAGAGGTGCATAAAGCTTCTGGCGATCCAGAGCCTGTTGGACCGGGTAATGATAAAATAGTCGATATCGGCATTCTCATCTGCATAATGTTTGGACAGGGACCCGGAAATACCTACTCCCCTGACATAGGGGAACTGATAGAGGAAACGGGATACCCTATCCGCTATTACCAGCAATTCGGCCGCATGTTGATTCCCCCTGATCCTTCGCGCTGCCGCCTGGGGATCATCCCGCAGGGAATAGAAGGACCCCAGCATGAACAGGTGTTTGCTGGCTGTGAGGGCTTCCAGACCTGCTTCGAGTTCGCATGCGGGTATGTCCCGGTCAAGAAAGAACAGGATCTCTTCCGCAGTGACCGGATAGTTAAACAGGTCGAAATAAGCTAATACTTTCAATATACTTGATCGCAGGGGCATAAAAATAAAACGGCGTTTTGGTATAAGGGGTTGCTTACTGCAACTCTTACTTTCCGGTAGGCAACTGTTACTTTCCCGGCTGCGTTTGAATTAATACATGAAGGGAAAAGTTCATAAAAGTTATTTATTTTTCAAGAGGTCTTTTGATATCATCCTCGCCATCCTTCTTATTATAGGGGTTTTAAGCTGGCTGCTGCCCTTGATGGCCCTGTTGATAAAGCTGGATTCCCGGGGGCCGCTCTTCTTTTTGCAAAAGAGGATCGGGAAGGGGGGCGTGGCATTTACCTGTTATAAGCTACGTACGATGGTGGTCAATCAACAGGCGGACGAATGCCCTGCTTCGGAAGATGACAAAAGGATCACCCGGTTCGGGAAATTGCTTCGTAAAACCCACCTGGATGAATTACCACAGCTCTTTAATGTCCTGCTGGGGTCGATGAGTATCGTTGGACCGAGGCCTTATATGCTTGCCGACTCTCATAAGTTTTCCAGGATGATCCCCGGGCATGACTACCGGAATTTTGTAAAACCGGGTATTACCGGGCTGGCCCAGGTAAAAGGGTTGCACGGACCCAAGACGGATTTCAAAACCATTTTCTGGCGATATCAGTGGGACGCTTTTTATGTGCGCAATGCGGACTTCCTCCTGGACCTTGGTATTCTCCGCCGGACCATCCTGTTTTTTTTCACCCAACAGATGCCTATATGAGGGTAGTATTTATTACGAGGGCCACCTTGTACTCCGTTAAGGGCGGAGATACCTTGCAGGTACTGGAGACCGCCAGGCATCTGCAACAGATGGGCATCCGGGTGGACATCCGGCTGACTAATGAAAAGATAGACTACGACAGGTACGATCTGCTTCACTTTTTCAATATCATACGGCCGGCGGACATTCTCTTCCACATTCGTCAGTCCCGGACCCCCTTCGTCGTTTCCACTTTGCTCATCGATTACAGCGGGTATGACAGGCAGCACCGGAAGGGGATCGCCGGAGCGCTCTTCAAATTATTTTCATCCGATGCGATCGAATACCTGAAGACCCTGGCCAGGTTCGTACTGGGGAGGGACCAATTAATGAGTAAAGCCTATTTGTGGAAGGGGCAGCAGCGATCTGTACGGGAGATCCTTGAGCGGGCCTCGTTGCTTTTTTCCAATTCGGTCATGGAATATAGAAAGCTGGTGCAGTTGTATCAATGCTCTACGGGCTGTATACCTATTCCTAACGGGATGGATGCCGAACTGTTTGCCTTCGACGAGGGGCAGGAGAAAGACGATCATCTGGTCTTGTGTGTAGCCAGGATCGAAGGGTTAAAGAACCAGATTAACCTGATCCGGGCGCTTAATAATACCGATTACCAGTTGCTGATCATCGGTTCGCCCGCTCCCAATCAGTCTTCTTACTATCGGGAATGTCGCCGGATAGCGGCGTCCAATGTTCATTTTATCGAACATATTCCACAGCGGGAATTAGTACAATATTATCAGAAAGCCAAGGTGCATATATTACCCAGCTGGTTCGAGACCTGCGGGCTCTCCTCCCTGGAGGCGGGTGCGATGGGCTGCAATATTGTGATCACGGATAAGGGGTATACCCGGGAGTACTATGAGGATCATGCTTTCTATTGTGATCCTGGAAACCCGGATTCTATTTTAAGGGCGGTGGATTATGCCGCTCATACGAAATCGCGGCCTGCGCTGCGAAAGAAGATTCTTACAAACTATACCTGGGATCAGGCGGCAGCCTGTATTGCCCAGGCCTATCATCAAATATTGGATCCTTTATGAGTTTTCGCATAGCTATACTTGGTACGAGAGGCATTCCCAACTATTATGGGGGATTCGAGCAACTGGCGGAGCACCTGGCCCCCGGCCTGGTTAAAGCAGGGCATGAAGTAACGGTCTATAATTCTCATAATCATCCTTATCAGGGGAAAGAATGGGAAGGCGTCGAGATCCGGCATTGTTATGATCCGGAGTATTTGCTGGGTAGCGCCGGTCAGTTCATTTATGATCTGAACTGCCTGATCGATGCCCGTAAAAGAAATTTCGATGTGATTCTGCAATTAGGTTATACCAGCAGTTCGATCTGGGGACTGCTCTTTCCTGCCTCCGCCATGGTCATCTACAACCTGGACGGCCTGGAGTGGCAGCGAACCAAGTACTCGAAGCTCACCCGGCGCTTCCTGCTTTATGCGGAGAAGCTGGCTGTCAGGTTCAGCGACTTCTACATAGCGGATTCTCCCGTGATCCAGTCTTATTTCCGGAAGAAATACGGGATAGAAAGCGAATATATCGCATATGGGGCCGAGCTTTTCCAACAAGCAGACGAGGGGGGGCTGCGGGAATACGGGGTCAGCGCCGGTAATTATTTTTTGCTGATGGCCCGTATGGAACCGGAGAATAATATTGAGACCATCCTCGATGGTTTCACGGCGAGCAAGACCGATAAGAAGATCCTGGTGATCGGTAATGCTACCAATAAATTCGGCAAACACCTGCAGCATAAATTCCGGGAGGATAAAAGGATCCTTTTCGGAGGAGTCATTTATGAACAGCAAAAAATTCATAACCTGAAATTCTTTTCCCATCTTTATTTCCATGGTCACAGTACGGGGGGGACCAATCCTTCTCTGTTGGAGGCTATGGCCAGCGAGGCGTTGATCGCTGCGCATGATAATGCTTTTAACGCGCAGGTGCTGGGAAAAAACGCGCTTTATTTCTTAGACGCAAAAGATATCACTACACTTGTCAATAATATCCCGGATGGGGTATGCAGGGAATGTATGATCCGGCATAACCAGGAAAAGATCAGGCAGAATTTTAACTGGCCCGGGATCATCGCTCATTATGAACGTTATATTTTGAATAGTTTGTACATACACAGGAATGAAAGAAGTATTTTATATAGACGATACTCCCGCGAATAAGATCAGCTATACTTTTATATTGGTATTCCTGGTGACGCTGCCTTTCGACCGGATATTCAGCGAATTGGCGCTGATCGGGCTGCTGCTGCATACGATCATTCATTTACGCCTGGGAGGGGGCGCATCCCTGCGTTCGCCGGGACGCCTGCCGGGGGATGCCGGTCGCAGGCTGCCGGTTGTTGGAGCCGGCTGGCTCACAGCGGGGCTTTACCTCCTTACGATGGTGGGTACGCTCTGGTCCTCCCGGCGGGGAGAGGCTTACAAAGAATGGGAAAAGCAGTTGGCCTTCCTGTTGTTTCCGCTTATTTTCTTTTTTACGGAGCTGGATTGGAAGAGATATCAACGGTCTCTTCTGAAGGCCTTTGCTTTCAGCTGTCTTTTCACTACGTTGTATCTGTATGGGATCACTTTTATGAGGCTCAGGGAACAAGGGTTTCCGATGGCTGACTTCTTCAGCCGTCCGTTCATGAATCACCAATTTTCGGCGCCCATCGGTCTGCATGCTACTTATTGCGCTATGTATATAGCGATCTCGCTGGTGACATTCATCTGGCTGATGCTCGATACCCGGACGGCTTCCGGCCGGTGGTTTTATGCGTTGGGGGCACTGATCCTGCTGGCGGCTATTTTACAGCTGGCAGCCCGGTCCGTGTGCATCTCTTTATTACTTATTTTAAATGGGCTGCTCCCTTTTTGGCTGACGAAGGGAAGGGTACGCCGGATCTTTTTTGGGGTCGCCTTCTCTCTTACGGCGCTGGCCTTCGTGGCGGTGATCCGCAATGAGAACCTGCATACCCGCTACCTGGTGCAGCTGCATCAGGACCTGAAAGAGAATGTAGGCGATAAGGATGGCCCGGAGCCCCGCATGGTTCGCTGGTTATGCGCCTGGGAGCTGATTCGGGCTTCGCCCTGGATCGGCTATGGTACGGGGACCGAAGTGGGCCTGATGAAAGAGAAGTACGCGGTCCATCAGCTCTATGACTCCTATGCGCATGATCTGAATGCCCATAACCAATACCTTAGTATTTTATTGAAGACAGGTATCCTGGGGGAGATCTTATTTCTCGGGATCCTGGCAATCGGCATCCGGCAGGCATGGAGACGGAAGGATCCATTGCTGGGGAGCTTCCTGGTAATTATAGTATGTGTCTCTTTTTCCGAAAATATCCTGGATGTCAATAAAGGGATCTTCTTTTTCAGCTTCTTTTTCTCCTTTTTTCTGGCTAAGCCGGGCGGGGCAAAACCGGGAGGAGCAAAACCACCAAACCGAGTGAAACCCGGTTAAGAGACATTAGACTAGTTCCCGGCAAAGATTACATTTCGATTAATCTTTGCCGGGAACTATCTTTGCTCCGCAATATGGAAATAAAAATACTCTGCCCCTTGTGGGGACATGAACACCTCGGGTTAACCGATTTTTGTAAAAAAATCCGGGAAGCCGGATATGATGGGATCGATACCTGGATCCCCGAAGACCCGTCTCTCCGACGGGAGCTGTTTGATGCCTTGCAGAAATCCGAGCTCTTGCTGGTCTCGCATCAGCATCAGGCCCGGGGGGATAATTTTGAAGACTTTAAAGATTCTTTCCGTCATTATCTTGCTTTTAGCGCCGAAGGTAATCCCATCCTGATGAACTCTCATACGGGGAAGGATTATTTTTCAATGGAGCAGAATCTGGAGCTGATCGATATAGCTTCCGACTTCAGCGTGAAGAAAGGCATCGAGGTTGCCCATGAGACACACCGGGGCCGGATAGGGTTTAGTCCTTCCGTATTGAAAGACTATTTTCAGGCCCGTCCCGATTTTGTGATTACGGCGGACCTTTCTCACTGGGTATGCGTCACCGAAAGTTTCCTGGAAAATTTTTCCACTCCGTTGGAGCAAGCGATCGCCCGTACCCGTCATATCCATGCCCGGGTCGGTTTTGAAGAGGGGCCGCAGGTGCCTGACCCCCGGGCGCCGGAATGGAAATATGCCGTCGATCATTTTCTCGGATGGTGGGATCGCATGGTGGACAGCCGGTGGAAGGCCGGTGCTGCTACCCTGACCTTCACTACGGAGTTCGGACCGCCTCCTTATCTGCCTACGATCCCGTTTACCAATCAACCTGTAGCGGATCAGTTCACGATCAATAATTATATGAAGGACCTTTTGCGTGCGCGGTATGGGGAAAAATATCCTCAGCGTTAAGGATTGAAGACACGCAAAAACGACGCCATGGACGTCGTGCTCGCAGGCAGCACGTGGCAAGGTATTTGTTAAAGGCTACTTATCCCCCATTGCCTGATAGCCCCCGTTTATAGTAAATATCAAAATGTATTTAAGGCTGAGCCTTTGTACACTTGCGGTAACGTGAGGGGGAATATCTATGGCCATGGTTGAAAAGAAATTTAGATCGTATCATTCACTAAATCAACAGGCTGTTTATGAAAATCAGCACACCAGCCCGCACCATGCCTATAGGGTTACACGACGTCCTCTTATTTTTCTGTTTTTTCCTTTTATTTCATTCAATCTCTTTTTCGCAGGATACGACCAGGCCTGTGCCGGTCCGGGATACGGTGAAGCGGGACACCACGCCGGTGAAACCCGCTGCAGCTGCGGATTCCGCCGGCAATTCATTAAAGGTGACGGGGACGGTGCAGCTGGGGGGAGGGTCTGCGGATCTGTCCGGCACCAGCGTGGCGATCAAAGGCACCCAAAGGGTGATCCCCACCGATAGCTCCGGTCATTTTATCATAGCAGCTTCGCCGGGGACTGTCCTTGTCTTCAGCCATATCGGCTATAAGCCGGTCGAGGCAACGGTGACGGACACGTCTGCCATCAGCATCACCCTGCAGCGGGAGGAGGGCACGCTCGAACAGGTGACCGTCAGTTATGGCAAGCAGCTCAAACGGGATATTACCGGTGCGATCACCAAGGTGGATGCGGCGAATGTAGAAGATATCCCTGCCGCTGAGTTCGGGCAAAAATTGCAGGGAAAGGTAGCCGGGATCCAGATCCAGCAGAGCAGTGGTATACCGGGTAACAATATTGTTTTCCGCATCCGCGGCGCCGCCTCGCTTGGTTCGGGTAATCAGCCGCTCATCGTTGTGGATGGTCAGCCGTTGAACAGCGATGTTGCCGGCGGCACGGGTGATATCAACCTCATCGCCCCTGATCAGATCGAATCGTATAGCGTGCTGAAAGACGCCAATGCTACTGCGCTGTATGGTAGCCGGGCTTCCAATGGGGTCATCCTGATCACCACGAAGACGGCGAAGATCGGCAAGTCCTCAGTCAGCGTCAATGCTTATCATGGTCTGCAGACGGTACCTCAGAGAGGCCGGCCCGACATGATGAATGCGCGTGAGTTCGCCACCTTTATGAATGGATTCTACCAGGACAAGATCACGTATGAAGGGTGGGTTAATCCGACTACGGGTACGGCGACGATCCCTTCGGATTATGCCGATCCTTCCCAGTACGGCAAGGGCACCGACTGGTATAATGCCCTTATCCATACGGCGCCGATAGATAACTATACTGTCAATTTCTCCGTCGGTACTCCAAAAGTCTCTTCCAGCACGACGATGAACTATTTCAACCAGGATGGGGTCCTGTATAATACCGGCACCAAGCGTTTTGCCTTTCGGAGCAATAATGAATACCGTCCTATCGATAGGCTGAAGATCGGTCTGAACCTGGCTCCGGCCTATCAGATCGACCACAATACGCGGGGCGGTAATCTGCAGCTGAATGGTAACCGGCAGGTCGTCAGCGGCGCCGATATAAGCTCTCCACTGATCTCGCCGTATAATTCGAAGGGCGGTTATAATCTTTCAACGGCTTCTTACGGCATGTATGCTTTGCCTAACTACCTGCAGCAGGAAAAGCTGATGGATAACGATCAGACGAACTTTTCGTTTTTGGGCAATGCGTATATCGACCTGGAGATCATCCATGGGCTGCATGCCAGGTCGAGTATCAACGGAGATATCCTCAACCAGGATTTCAACGCCTATTACGGCACGCAATATGGGGCGTTCGGGAAGGTCCCGCCGCGTCCAACCTCTTCTTCGCAGGCACAAAACAATTCGAGCAATACCTATAGCTGGACAAATGAGAACCTGCTGACCTATAACACGCAGTTGGGGAATCATTCGCTCGATGTACTGGCAGGGTATACGACCCAGAAGTCATATACGAGTCTTCGCTCGATCACCGGTACCGGTTTTGCTACTGACCTGACGCCTTTTATCTCCGCCGCCAACAATACTTCGGGTTCATCGAACAGCTCGTCCTGGACGATCGCTTCCGCGCTGGCAAGAATAAATTATGATTTTAAGAAACGGTATTATCTTTCCGCCAGCATCCGGAATGACGGAAGCTCAAGGTTTGGCGTGAATAAAAAATATGGAACTTTCCCAGCCGTCTCCGTGGCATGGGTAGTCAGCGATGAAAAGTTCTTCCCCAAATGGGGTGCGCTGAATTTTCTGAAGTTCAGGGGCAGCTATGGCAAGACGGGTAACTTCAATATCGGGAACTATACACAGGTCTCTCTGCTGAGCCCGGCTAACTACGGCAATACGACGCTTGGTGAAGGCAATACCGTGCTGGGGAATCCTGATCTTACCTGGGAGACCTCCAAACAATTCGATGTAGGCGCCGATATAACCATGCTGCATGGGCGGATCAATATCAGCTATGACTATTATAATACCCGGAATGAGGGGATGCTGTCGCAGCTGCCTCTGCCGTATACATCGGGTTATGCATCGCTGCAATATAATGAGGGCTCCTTCCATATCTGGGGACATGATATCCAGGTCAGCACCGAGAACATCAAAGGGGCTTTTACCTGGAATACCGACTTCAATATCTCCTTTAACGATAATAAAGTCGTATCGCTGGTTAACAATACACCTATCGGAGGTGTGAATACGTACAGCGATTACAACCGTACCCAGGTAGGGCATCGTATCGGAGAATTGTATGGATATAAATTCCTGGGTGTTTACATGAATCAGTCGGATTACGATAAGTACCCAAAATATTCGACATCGGTTGTCGGCTCTGCCCGGATGGAGGACGTCAACGGCGACGATACCATCGACATCAAGGATCGCACTTTCCTTGGCCGGACCAATCCCAAGTTCATCTACGGCATGACCAATACGTTTACCTGGAAGAACTTCGATCTGGGTGTCGTCGTTGCCGGCCAGGTGGGGAATAAGATCATGAATACGAATCTGCAGAATCTGCATAACCTTGATGGCGTTTTTAATGTCACAAAGGATATGCAATACCGCTGGCGCAGCGAATCGGACCCGGGGAACGGGAAAGTGCCGAGCACGCGGAGCGGTTCAACAGAACTGTACCGGCTGGTCAACAGCACCTGGGTATTCAGCGGGGACTACCTGGCGGTCAAGAACATTACGCTGGGGTATACCTTTAACAAGAAGATCCTGCACTATCTCAAGGAGATCCGCTTATACGGAAGCATTCAGAACGCCTTTATGTTTACCAAATACCCGGGTCAGAATCCTGAGGTCAACGATACGAAGGACAACCAGACCCAGGCCGGGCTGGACAATGGCTCTTATCCGATCCCCAGGGTAGTTATGATCGGCGCCAATGTTAATTTTTAGAAAATTTGATAATGCAAAACACTATGAGATATAACATCGTACCGGGAGGTCTTTTTCTTATCATGGCCGTGACCTCCTGCAGCAAAAAATTTGTTACGCTTTACCCGCAAGGGCAGCTCAATGAAGGCGTTTTTTATAAGACGAACTCCGATTTTCAGCAGGCCGTTACGGGCGCCTATACACCGCTGCGTGATGCCGCCAATGTTGCCTTCTACCTGGAGGAGATGCGTGCAGACAATACTTTTTTTGACTACAATGCCAAGGACAGGGGTGGTACCGGCAACGAAAGTGTAGCCGAATTCCTGGACGATGCCACCAACTCCAATACGCAGACGCTTTGGGCGGCCAATTTTCAGGGCATACAGTGGACGGACATCATCCTCGACAAACTGGCGCAGAGTACGCCGTCGGACATGTCGGACTCGTCCAAAAACCAGATCATCGGCCAGGCTAAGGCGTTGCGGGCGCATTATTATTTCGAGCTGGTTCGGCTTTTCGGGCCGCTCCCTTTATACCTGCATGAGGTGACAGATGCCAAGAACGCTATCGTCAATCGTAGTCCGGTCGATAGTGTTTATGCGCAGATCATCGCTGACTTTACCGATGCACTTAGCAAGCTGTCGACGCCGGCATTTCCCCAGCTGGGTACGATCAATAAGGGGATGGTAGCCACCGAACTGGGGCTGGTCTATCTTACGCTGAAACAATATGACAAGGCGACTCCGCTGTTCCAGTCGGTGACTACGATGGGTTATTCGCTCCTGCCGGATTATGCGTCTGTATTCAAGACGGCGAATGAAAATAGTGTGGAATCGATCTTTGAGATCCAGTATTCGGTGGGCAATAATACTACTCCTGCCAATGGGACGGTAGGAGCCAATGACCAGAGCAGCCAGTTCGTATATGATTTTATTCCGAATATGGCGAGTACGCTGGTGGTGCTGGGAGTGGACTATAATAATACCGCCGGCAGCTGGAATGTGCCTACGCAGAATCTTGTTACGGCATACGAATCCGGCGATGCCCGTCTCGATGCGAGCGTTGGTGTTATTAAAGGGCATTTGAATAGTACGACCGATTTTCTTCCGGACAGTGTGGTGAGCATTTTGAATAATATCGATACCAGCGGAAAGGGGATGGGTTATACGACTTCGTTGACGCATCGTTTTATCAGGAAGCAATACAATTATCCGTATACGGGTGTTACGCAGGAATACAATACCGGGGACGATTGGTATGTCTACCGGTATTCCGATTTACTGCTGATGCTGGCCGAGTCATTGAATGAGCAGGGGCAGTCCGGGGCTGCGCTGCCTTATTTGAACCAGGTCCGGCAGCGGGCTGGTCTGCAGCCGATAATGACAACGGATCAGAGTATGCTGAGGGATACTATTGCGCATGAACGCAGGGTGGAACTGGCTTTTGAGAATCATCGGTGGTTTGACCTGGTGCGGACGGGGCAGGCGATACCGGTGATGACGGCTTATGGGATAATGCAGAAGCAGGCTTATCCTTTTTTGTTGCCGAACTCGTATAATGTGGTGCAGACCAAGCTTATTTATGGGATACCGTCGCGGGATGTGATGGTGAACCCCGGACTGGGGCAGAATCCGGGGTACTGAGTTCGCAGTGAAGACGTTTCTATTTTTTAATGCATGGGGTGTTCCCGATATGACTTCGGGGACACCCCATTCTTTTTCTTAAAGAGTTTTGAAAAATAAAAGACGGACTCGAAACCGAGATTGTAGGCCACTTCGGTGACGTTGAGGTTCGTCGTATTTAATAATTCCTTTGCTTTGTCGAGCCGCAGGTTCAAATGATATTGATTGGGTGACTCTCCCGTCACCTCTTTGAACAGTTTCCTGAATTTAGAATAGCTCATCGGCAATTCCTTCAGCAGCATTGGCATATCCGGAGAGCTCTCCAGGTTCTCGCGCAGGAAAAATTTCGCTTTCTCCACTGCCTGCCGGTCTTCATCGTAATTGAGCCCTTTATGAGTGGAGAGCGCATGCACCAGCCCAAGGATCTGCAGCATGATACCGGGGATCACCTGGTGATATCCGATCGTGCCGGAGCGCACATGGTCCAGGATATTGCGGATCAGGGTCAATAAGGTCTCGTTAATTCCGGGGCTTACGACCGGAAAGTCCGAGCTGAAAAAACCCTCATTCATCAGTTGGTCAGGATAGGAGCCTTTGAAGCCGATCCAATGTTCTTCCCAGCCCGACTCCGGGTCCGGCCGGTAACGGTGCCATACACCCGGGAAAAGGAAGAAGCAGGTTCCCGCCATAATGACGGTAGGCTCGCTGAGTGCGGATTCAAAGACCCCTTTGCCTTTTGAAATGAATACCAGGTAATAGCCATTGAGGATCCGCCCTTTATTCCAGGTGAACGAATGGGTGAGCGGATGCTCGGTATTACAGGGATACACCTGGTTGGGATCGGTTTTCGAGTAGCCGACGGTCGTCAGATAGAAACCCCAGGCTTCTTCTAATGGGGTTATGGCAAGATATTTATGAAAATTGTTCATCGATAGGTCAAAAGGAGTTGGTTCCCAATGGAAAAATATCAAAAAGTACAAACATTCCGAAAAAAAAGTACATAGAAATGCAGTAAGATCAGGGATATTTGGGGAGAATAGGGGTAAAATAGTACAAAAGAATTCTTACCTTATAATCCTTATTTTTAAAACCACTTACAGATGCAATACGAATTGACTGAGGAGCAGGTCCGGAGTTACCGGGACAACGGTTTTGTCGTCATAGAAAATTTTTTGTCGCCGGCGGAGCTGGAAGACTGGCGCGAAAAAGTGATGGCTGCCGTCAGTGAAAGAGCAGGACAAAAGATGCCCGGTAAGGAAGGGAAGACAGGAGAGGACGATGGCATTAATGAAGACGCCGGTTATTTTGGAAAAGTCTTCGATCAGCTGATCAACCTCTGGCAGACCAATGACGGCGTTAAGCAACTGATGACAGATCCCAGGATAGGGCAGATGGCCGCGCAGCTGGCGGGTGTTGACGGAATCAGGATCTGGCATGACCAGGCCCTGTTCAAACGCCCCTGGGCCAATCCTACCGCCTGGCACCTCGATACTCCTTTCTGGTCTTTTTCCGACCGGAAGGCTCTCTCTATCTGGGTGGCACTGGATGATGCCACGCTGGAAAATGGCTGCCTGTACTTTATGCCGGGCTCCTTTCAGCAAACCAGCTTTAAGAATAGCGCCATCGGTAAAAATATGGACGGGATATTCGAAGTATATCCTCAATTTGCAAAGGTAGCATCCGCGGCCGCTCCGATGAAAGCCGGCAGCTGCTCCTTTCATAACGGGCTTACCATTCACGGAGCCGGCGCCAATATGACCAAGGGATTCCGACGTGCCATGACCTGTGCTTATATGCCCGATGGCAATGTCTATAACGGGCAGCCCAATGTACTTCCGGATGCCTACCTGCAAACCCTGGCAGTAGGCGATCGGTTGAATAACGATGCCCAAAACCCTTTGATCTATCACAAAAAGCTATCATGAAGAGAAGAGCTTTCTTAGTCCGGGGCTCCTTATTGACCACCGGATATACCCTCATGAAAACGATGCCCTTATGGGCAGGGCCTATTTCCCCGGAGGGGGAAAATGCCGGGGCGCCGGATGGAGCAAGGACTGCTTTGCCGGCCGCGGAACTGTACCGGCTTTTTAAAGATCCCACTCCCGTCTACCGGCCTTTCGTACGCTGGTGGTGGAATGGGGACAAAGTGGAGAAGGCGGAACTGGCGCGGGAGCTTCGTCTGATGAAGGATGCAGGTATCGGCGGCGTAGAGATCAATCCGATCAAGTTCCCCCCGCGAACGGACGATCTGGGTAAACCGGCCATACAATGGCTGAGCCCGGAATGGATCGACCTGTTGCAGTTTACCTTGAAAGAGGCGGAATCCCTGGGACTCACCTGCGACCTGATCGTAGGCTCGGGCTGGCCCTTCGGAGCAGAGTACCTGCGGGGGGAGGAACGCTCGCAAGTAGTGTTGATCGGCACCCACAAGCTGGAAGGACCTTTGGATTACGAAGTCTCTCTTTTCGACCTCTTTAAAGAAGCCGATCCGGCCGTCACCTCTCCTTTTGCCGGGCGCAGGATGGAGATGCTGTCCGTACAATTGGTGCCGGCTAAATTAAATAGCATGGACCAGGTGCAGGACCTCTCTGCGCAGATCAAGGAAGGAGGCGTCACCGTAAAGATACCCGACGGAAAATATGTCTTATATGGCCTCGTGAAAGTGACCGGGTCGATGGAAGTGATCAATGGGGCCCCCGGCGCCAATGGCCCCGTCCTCAACCATTATAATGAAGCGGCCGTCAATAAGTATCTCAACCATATGTCCGATACCATCCAGCGGCAGATCGGGCCGCTGGCCGGACGCGTGCGCTCGTTCTTTTCGGACAGCATGGAGCTGGAAGGCTCCAACTGGAGCGCGGATATGGCGGATGAATTTAAGAAGAGGAGAGGATATGACCTGATGCCCTGGCTCCCTTTTACGATGTTCAAGACGGGGCCCATGGGCAATATCTATGATTTTAATTATGGCGCCGAGCTGGGAGAGGAACTAAGGGACAAGATCGAAAGGGTCCGCTATGACTTCGACCTGACCAAGTCGCAGCTGATTCGCGAGCGTTTCATCAAACCTTTTACGCAATGGTGCAGGGATAATAAAATACAATCCCGTATCCAGGCCTACGGAAGGGGCTATTTTCCGTTGGAAGGCAGTTTCGACGTGGACCTGCCCGAATGCGAAACCTGGATCAAATATGGGCTGGGGAAAGAGATGAGCGAATCGGATTACCGTATCGGCAGAGCCTATACGATGATCAATAAATATGTCAGCTCCGCAGCGCATCTGAATGGCAAGAGACATATCAGCTGCGAGGAGCTGACGAACACGGATATGGTATTCAATGACACGCTGGAGATCCTTAAGGTAGCCGGGGATCAGAGCGCTATCTCCGGGGTGACCCACCCGGTATTCCATGGCTTTAATTATTCTCCGCCCACGGCGCCTTTCCCGGGCTGGGTGCGATACGGCACTTATTTTAATGAAAAGAATACCTGGTGGCCTTATTTCCGCCGCTTCACCGATTACAAAGCCCGCTATTCCGCCTTGTTGCAGCAGGGAGATATGTTCGCCGATATCGCGGTGCTTCCTCCCGTCTCCGATATGTGGAGCATCTATGGCGCTCAGAATGAACCATTCCCTTCATTAATCTATCCTGCCTGGCAGACGTTGATCTGGGAGTCCATTCACCAGAATGGGAATGCCTGTGACTATGTGTCGGAGGAAGTGCTGCGCCAATCCGAGACGAAAGACGGGAAATTGCTGTTCGGCACGCGGAAATATCATACGATCTTTTTGATCAAGGTAGAAAGGCTGGAACCTGCCACCGCTGAAAAGTTATTTAATTTCGTGGCCGCGGGAGGAAGGATCTTCTGTATCGACAGCATGCCTGTGATGTCGGTTGGTTTGCAGGAGCATGCTGCAAGAGATATCGAGGTACAGAGCTGGGTGACCAGGATGAAAGCTTTTCCGGACCGATTCATCCTCCTGAAAAAACCGGAGTCGAATTTCGGGCAATGGTATAGGGATGTCCAGCAGAAGTATAAAATAACGCCTTATGTCAACATCGATAAGCCCAACCCCTTCGTAACACAGGTGAGGTACCAGGGCGAAGGCCTCGAATGGCTGCTGTTCACCAACTCGCACCTGGAAGAGTCCCATACGCTCCAGCTTTCGTTCAGTAAGGATATGACTGCCGGCCGTCAGGTCTGGATCTGGGATGCGGAGACCGGAGACCGTTATCGGGTGGAGACCGGCGCAGAAAAGATTACGCTCGATCTGGGCCCTGCGGATTCTAAACTGCTGGTGTTCGATAAGGAGAAGAAGGGCGTCGCGTGGAAGCCGGCCCCGGTCGGACCCCGGCAAATGCAGCCGGCAGACGGCGAGACGTCGTCGTCTGCGGTGGCCAAGCCCCTCGCCGTCACATGGTCGGTAGAGTTTCATCATATAGACGGCTCGGTGAAGACAACGACCATGGACAGCCTGAAAGATCTGAAGGATACGACCGACTTCGTTAATTTTAGCGGGACGGCGATCTATCGTACCAGCCTGACGATCGCAGATAAGCGTAAGGTGGAATGGCTCAACCTGGGCAAGGTAGCGGGTGTCTCTGAATTAACCGTCAATGGGCAGGATGCCGGCGTACAATGGTATGGCCGGAGGATCTATCATGTGGCCCCGCTGTTGCGGAACGGAGAGAATACCCTGGAAGTCAAAGTTACCACGGTCATGGGGAATTATATGAAGACCCTGAAGGATAATGCCGTCGCCCAATACTGGACGAATGAGAACCGGAAAAACCAGCCCCTGCAGTCGATGGGACTGATCGGCCCCGTTGCGATTTATTAGTAATAATTTTATCTTAAAATACCATTGTATGGGTAGGAGAAAATATTTTTTTACCGCTCTTGTTTGTTTGTGGTCAATGGGCGTGTTGGCCGGCCGCTCCGCTGCGAATCCTCCCGGCAAGGATTACCCAGTCTCTTTCTTCGGGATACGCTCTGATGGAAACATACTGTACACCCGCTCCATCCAATTCGCCATCGATTATATCAATCAGGACGGGGGAGGAAGGCTGATCTTCCACGTGGGGCGGTACCTGACCGGGTCGCTTCATCTCAAATCGAATGTTACGTTGCAGCTGGAAGAAGGGGCGGTGCTGGTGGGCTCCTTAAACCCTTTCGACTACGATAGGAACCTGTACACCGCGCTGATCTTCGCCAACGACCAGCACGATGTAGCGATCACGGGAAAAGGAATCATCGACGGGCAGGGCAGGGCCCTGGCGGCGAACGTAACGGAGCTGATCCATAAAGGGCTGATCAAAGACCTCTTCCGCAACGACCGTCCCGAGGCGGAGGCCCGGGCGATGATCCTGAATTTCCGTAACTGTAAGAATGTGCTGATCCGGGGAGTG